>QWCK01001008.1_pt1 | contig 44669 bp, 44 predicted proteins | sample 1972571 | NCBI WGS metagenome assembly QWCK01 (sample SAMN09866710, study PRJNA288562) | Human gut metagenome isolate term2_stool, whole genome shotgun sequencing... | isolation source: gut | host: Homo sapiens | place: USA: California | reverse complement strand
CGTATTATCTTCTAATGCCGTTGCCAGCTTATCGTTGATCTGCTGGCTCGTGAAATATGTCTTGCTTCCTTCTGTTTTTGCTGCATCAGATGGTGCAAGTCCGATGATCTGCTGTAAAGTATCTGGCAGTTCGTAGATCATCTGAACTCTTCCGTTCTCACTTTGCTGTTCGACATCTCCGACTCTCAGATAACTAAATTCGACACCCTTGATCGCATATTTTTTTAAAGCTTCTTCTGCATTCGTATCCTGTTTTCCTGTGGATGTGAACTGGTCGAGATTTACGCCTCCCTGCTTTGCTGCAGTCATGTCGTATTTGTGGATCGTAATGGATCCTGTTTTACTTGTATCGATCACATCTTTTTCTGCAGCCTTGACTGGCAGAACTGGTGATATCATCAATGCTGCAGCAATGACTGCAACAGTTGCTTTTTTAATTATGTTTTTTATTCTCATATGCATTTCCTCCTAAATTTGTTTACCCCTATGTGTCAATGTCTGTTACTGGTGGTCCCCTTTTTTTCATACATTCCTCCTTCATTTCGTCCGTGAACATAAACAATATCTTAAAATATTAGATTCTCGTCACATAAAAGACCGATATGGTTATATAATACCATATTTTTTTAGATATTGTTATAACAGGTATAATTTTTATTTGTTTATATTTTCTCCACCAAATAAAGAAGCAACTAACTTTTTCCGTTCTTCGTCGTACCAGAATAACACTTTTATATTAGAAAAAAACTGTTGAAAAGTTATCCACAATTAAGTTCCGTACTAAAAGTACACTGTAAGCCGTACTAAAAGTACACCGTAATTCGTACCAAAAGTACACCTTTACCGTACTAAAAGTACACTTTTAAACTTCTAACCCCGCATAAATACGTGCTTTGCGGGGCCTCTAAATAATTAAATATTATAAATAATATAAATATATTTATTTATAGGAGTATTTTTTGGAAATATTTGTAAGTACATCAATCCTTATGTTTTTTATAATTTAAAACTGCTTTAAATGTCATTATTTTCCTTTTATAAAAAAAGCACCAGAATTTTATATCTAGTGCTTTTCGTCTATTATTTTATTTACTTTCAAATTGAGAATGTCCTTTGAATTTTTCCACTATCTTGAATTTGATTCCTGTTACTTTCTTTCCTGTTTTTATTGGTTCAAAGTATATATTAATGTCTGTCAACTCATTGATTTCTTTTTGTGTTTTTTCAAGTATCTTTCTTCGAAAATCCGTATACCTAGCATATCCGTTCAATTTATCAACCATGAGTAGGCGTTTTAATTCATCGAGATTGAATGTGATCGTATGCTGAAAAGAATATGATTTTAACAACTCATAAATTCGTAAAGAAAATGCTGATCTCATTCCCATCACATTATACAACTGATATTGGGTGAATTTTTGTTTTAGATCAAATAAATAAGGTACCATGTCTTCATCCAGTATGATATGAACTTTTCCGCTTCTCTTGTCAGTTATAGCTTTTGATAGCCATCTGCATAGCACCTCTTTGGTTCCAAATTGAATCCACATAGATTTATCAGACAGCTTTTTTAACACTGCCTTTACATTCTGATAATTTTTTCCATTATCATAATCAATTCCGCAGATTTTACAATATTCGCGTATATTAAAATCATATTCTAACTGAAAATCTGATTTTTCAGAACTTGATGGTTTTATCATCGAGCATATGTACGCTATTGTCTTTTGTTCTAGCAATGATAGACTATATCTATTCTTTTGTATCAAGTCATTACTTTTAATAACTAGATATCCTTTTTTCTTTTGTAACTCAAAAGATTCATCTGCAGCCATTCGCTCACCTCGATTCTATCATTTCTAGTAGTTTCAAAAACTGCTGAAAAACGGGTGATTCTTTCCCAAGGAACCCCCACAGAATCATTCCATATACTTCAGTTGCTTTTTTCCGTTTACGATTTAAAGTTGCTCTAGATATATCTTCGGAAACATTTGTTTCTTCTAAAAGACTCGCTATCATTTCATCTGAAAATGTTTTGTCAGCAAAATATGTATAGTAGAGTATATAATAATATAATTCCCCTTCTGATGGATAATCTTTGACAAAATTTAATGCCGTTATAATATCATTTAGCAACATGTCGTTTAGCTGAATTTCTGCCCATTCCTGTTCTAATTTAGCAGATAGAATATTATCAAATGAAGCTTTTTTTTCGTATTGTTTTTTCTTTAAATCTGCCTGGAATTTCATCATACGATACTGTTTTAACAACAATATTGTATTGTGATACTCCTCTGTTGCGATCATATCTTTTTTGCTCCCCATGAATACGTTCTTCCTCCTTTTGTATGTGATTAAATTATAACATTTTTTAAGCTGAGGTCAAGTTAGAGTGCTTCTATACAACCTCAATTTAATATTTCAAGATATTATTTTCTGAGAGGTATATTTATTGTACACCTATTATGCTATAATATAGTTAATAAATAAATCAGAAATATAAATAAGGAGATAAAATATGAATGTACCAAAAAAAAGATACGAAGCAATCCATGCATTTATTGATCAACGAATTGTCGTAGAAGATGATTTTCCGATCATTGAAGATTTTTTGGATGGAATTGTAGCAATCACTGATCGATATGGTTATCATTTAATACTACACATTGATCGAAAAACAATGAATATCTATGATGCTGATGGGGTATTAAAAGGAATCAATCTTTCAGGCAAAAACTTAAAAGATGCATCTTTTGAAGATTATGTATGGGAAGCGCCTAGATAATCTAAATTACTGTAAATAAAAAAAGATGATTGGTATTTATTGATACCAGCCATCTTTTTTATATTAGTTTAAAGTATTTCTTCAATTTTTCCGGTTCTAGAATTTTCAAAAATTCCATCTGACAGCTGACCATCTAACTCTTTTGCACATTCTTTCGCTGTGTCTCGTGTTATCCTGATTATGCTGTATTCATTCGTTCCTGTTTTGTCTGCATTTTCGACTTCAATAATTCTTATACCTTCTTTCTCATTTGAAAAATCATATTTAAGTGATTTACAAAAGCTCTCGCTTTGTCTATGCCCTTCAACTCCGTATACCTTCCATGATCTTGTCTTCATCTTGATCTCTCCTTTATTCACTTAATCTTTTCACTTCTGCACAACTACTTATATCACAACATCGTCAATAGATACATCTAATGCCTTTGCAATCCTCTTCACAGTATCGATCCGAGGATTTTTAACTTTGCCGGATAATATCTTACCAAGTAAAGAATCAGATATTCCCGTTTCTTTTGATAGCCGATATATGGATATATGTTTTAAATTCATAATCTCTTTTAATTTTTCTGTATTCATTTATTAATCTTCTTTCTTTTAAATGATTATGCTATACATAATGATATTTCTGGCATGATATAATCAGTTTGCATTCTTTCTCCAAATGTCAGATTAATTGATCCTATATAACGATAAGCTATTTTTTTCTGACATAACATATCAGTAAAAATCTCACTAAATGTCCGATCATCCAGTCGATTATCATCAAAAAAAACATCACTTAGATCGTTAACGCACTGTTTTGCTAACAGTAGATCATCATCCTGAATCAAGAAAACCTCTGGTTCAATACCATTTTCATCTTTCCTCTCCAAATCATAAATTCGATCCAAATCCAGTATTAAAAAACTCCATCTTATCATATTATTGCTCCTTTCCATCAAAAGTAAATTCCATCTGTCCAACACTTTTCCACGTTTTTGTTGGAATATTACAATGCTCTAATGCTTCCTGATACGTAACGCCATTATTTGTGATCTGCATGCCCCATTCGTACATTTTTCTGTGTACATCATTGTCAGATACTGCAAGACGTTGAAAACGATTCGGCTCAGATTCCTGGTGGCAGCCAAAGCCACATAGCACGCAACCTGTCCGCTGTTCTCCTGTTGTCTTGTAAAGGCCATTCTTGCCCAAAACGACATCTCCATAAACACTGCAGATAGGAATCTGTTTCTCCTGTTGATAGCGTAAGATATCATCTCTTATCCAGAATCCTAGTGGTTGGCTTTTAGGATGTTTCCCATCATAGACATTACATCCCGTATGGTTGTATTTGTTTTCACGCATAAAGCTCTCATCTTGCGTGATTCCTACAAAAGGATACCGTTTGTACTCTCTTTGATATCGGCAAAATGGTTCTTTCTTTAAACGATCGCAACATTTCTCTGATATATCTTCTTTGGTTGTTTTTGTATCCACTAAAAACTGCCATTTTTTTGCGAGCATTCCTATTTTTCCACGTTCATCTCCATGTAACAGGTAATTGCGGTATTTATCACTCAGCTTGCCATGACGAAGTTTTCTGATCTTTGCTGCAGTTTCCTTACTGATGATCGGAAATCCTTCTTCCTCACAAACTTTTTTAAAATTCCATCCATCTTTCGGACCAATGATATCAAGCTGTATCTTAAGATCTGGAAATTTCTCTTGCAGCCAGTTGGCATATTCTGGAACAAACTTTCGGATCTCCGGGAATTCCATATGTGTATCAGAAAACACAAGATACACTGTATCCGATAACTGATATCTTACATATGCTTCGCAAACTTCATATCTTTTTTTAATAAATACATCCTTTTTCCTTTCTAACAAACAATCAAGCGGACATAAAATACCCGCTTGATCTTTTCAACCTACTTATTTACAATTTCAACTTTTTTTGTTTCTGAAGAATAAAAGTATAAAGAATCACTCAAGAAATCACTAGCAGACGAATCTTTACGATTTACTGTAAATATGGTGTCTATTAATAACTGAGGATCTTTTGATGCTTCACAAAGAATGCACTCATATACATTTGCTGGAACGATATAAAATCCACCATGAAAAATTTCAGATAATCTTTCCAAAATATCATCATAGAGTAGACCAACTGCCCCATAATATTCATTTTGTGAATAAAGAATCCATTCTGATAACTTTGGATTTTCAGATTTTCCAAACATATACTCAAACGATTCCAACGGAATGTTATTCTCTATGAATCCTTTACGTATATTGTCATACATACGCATAAATCTTAAATCGTAAAAGAAACGAGAGTTTTTCATCCCAACCTCATACAGCTGTGCTTCGTTGATAGAATGAATTTTACAAATTTCATTTGTAACAAATAACGATTCTTCATCACCTATAAAGTATTTGTAGACGATTGCCAGATCAAGAAAAGTTCTGTGCGGAAGAGTTTTTAACAATTCTTCATTTTTCTCTCTGTTGATCAGACAAATACCCACCTTGTTGATATTAAAGTCTGTCTTAATGCTATTTGCCATTTTAGAATATTTCCTGTTTGCATTCATCCTATTCTCGATAATCTCATAAACATCCGTTAGAAAAAGTGCGTAATCCTGTAAATGACAATAAAGATCGTAAAGTTCATTTACAAAAATAACAGGACCACTGTTTTTTATACGTATCTTGATACAGTCAATCTTTTCATTCAGTCGAAGCATCTTCTCGAATGTTACCTCTGCTTCTGGATACTTCCCCTCGATGTAAGCTTTGATGTCTGTTTCTACTTGTGACTTAAATTCTTCGTAACATTTGTTCATATTGTTACTCCTTTCCTTTTGCGGGCATAAAAAAAGGCAGACCGCTTATGCGTTCTGCCAAAATATGCCATATAATAATAGTTCCATAAAAATAAAAAAAATGTATCAATCCACAAAATAAGTCCTATAAAAGGAATCCGATTGTAAACTAATACAAGGAAAGTATAACAAATCAGGAGAAAGATTTCAATTCATAAAACAAAAAAGTTGCATATATTCAATATACGCAACCAAATCATTCTCAAATTATCAAAGCAAATCATTATTTTTATAATACTGTTTTATTTTACCTATTATTTCATCATTTGGTATGTATTCAAAATCAACAGATAAGAAATAATCGTAGGTATCATCAAACAATACATATTCTATCTTTCCATCTTCTACATTTGCTATTCCAAACGACAAAAATCCAGATTTCGGTAACACATTTATATCGTCTGTAAAAATAACTGCCGTATCATCATTCAGATAGTCTTCCGCACAACGTCTGTGTCCACGAAAAATAAGATAATTTCTCAAATCCGAGATAATCCCTTCATGAATCTTAGGAAAAACTACACACATTGCTTCGTATGCTGTCAATTTCGCTTGTTTTTTTGCTGTTTCTGAAAATGGTAACACTTTATAATTCTGTAAATCATAAAGGTTAATTGCTGTTTCTAAGTATTTTTCGTTTCCAAAAAAGTTTAGTAATTTCTCTCGATACTTTTCTTCTTCTTTTTGTTTGTTTTCAACGATTGTTTGTAGTATTGTATTCATAATTTTCCTCTGAAAAAGTAACCGCAATAAGCGACACTTATAAATATATCTATTTTTATATGACTCTTGAGCCATATATTTTTATGTTTTATGTCCATGTTGCTATTTCACATGATTATTAAACTCATAGAGACATTAAACCACAGAATATATTGTTTTGTACCCATGTTATTTCACATGATTCAAAAACGAGGGAGATATAATAATGGAATGTAGAAGTGTTTTGTACCCATGTTATTTCACATGATTCAAAAACAACTTGTGAATCTGGTCAAAGCGAATCTGAGTTTTGTACCCATGTTATTTCACATGATTCAAAAACCTCAAACATGGATTTCAGTGAGTGCTTTATGCCTCACTTTTCGGTTGCAAAATCAGCCGCTCATATATTTGATTATAACATAATTTATTTGATTGTAAACTACTTCCTTTCCAGATTATGAAAACCGTACTAAAGGGGCACTTTTACATAAAAAAAAGGCTGTTTAAAAGTTATCCACAATTGCTTTCCGTACCAAATGTACACTATAAACCGTACTAAAAGTACACCGTAATCCGTACCAAAAGTACACCTTTACCGTACCAAAAGTACACTTTTAAATTTCTAAACCCACATAAATACTTGCTTTGCGGCCCCTCTAAATAATTAAATATTATAAATAATATAAATATATTTATTTATAGGAGCATTTTTGGAAAAGATTGTAAAAGGATTATTTCAGTGCTTTTGTTGATAAATAATTAGATGTTGTTGTTACATACATGTATGTTAGATATATGCTTCTGAGATGCCTTAGAATCGTTTTTCGCGACTAAGTGATTAACTAGCTTATTTGTCAAAAAAAGCTGTCACATTTAGGATTTAATAACAACCATAAATGTGGCAGCCTGTTTTATTTTAATTTTGAAAACATGTTCTTTTGTATTCCTAATACATTGATTCGTAACAAGATTAGATTTCTATAGTAATTAATTGATTGATAGTCTCTTTCTTATGATTCATTATATTACAATTATCTTGAGCCTTAGGCAAAATGTAATGTAGCCATATGGATCTAAAACATAACGTGTGCATATTAAGTTTTAAACATAGTTTTGTACCTATGCTAGATTATATGGTTCTAAAACCTTAGAGAAAATGGAAGAAGAAGTATATATGTTTTGTACCTATGCTAGATTATATGGTTCTAAAACGATAGTAAGCGCTTTATCTTAGGGTGTTGCGTTTTGTACCTATGCTAGATTATATGGTTCTAAAACCTCAAACACAGATTTTAGTGAGTGTTCATAAACCTCACTTTTCGGTTGCAAAATCAACCGTTCTTTTATATTAACATGTTGACATGTAATCATCAATATTATTGTAACCGTATATATTGCATACATTGTTCTAATATATCTGAGTCAAATCTACCGCAATCTCCATTTTTTAGCATTTCAAGAGCTTGCTTTTTTGTATATGCAGGTTTGTAGCAGCGTTCGCTTGTTAGTGCTTCATAAACATCTGCAATAGATACGATCTGTACCCAAAAGGGAATTTCCTTGCCAATCAAACCGTCTGGATATCCTTTTCCGTCAATCCGTTCATGATGGTGCCGGCATATTTCTATAGCATAGCATTTCAATCTGGAATCAATCTGCATTTTGGATATCATGTCGGATCCAAAGATTGTATGCTTTTTCATGATATCAAATTCTTTATTTGTTAATTTTGAAGGTTTCAATAAAATTGAATCAGGTATAAATATTTTTCCGACATCGTGATATTTAGCTGCCTCAGAAATTAAATAAATATCTTCCTTTTTCATTGTAAAATCAGAAAACAATAATAATTCGGCTACCAGTGCAGATGTATCTAATTCATGCTGAGTCATTTTTCTCCTCCTTCATCAAAAAGTGCAAAAAAAAATATCAATTTACACATAGTTCCACTTACCTGATACCTATTGTAAATTAATACACACTTATTATAATAATTTTATAAGATTTTTTCAATAAAAAAAAGACAAGTCCGAAAACCTGTCTTTTTAGTCTTTCCCTTTTCTTATGAAATTTATCAGATAATCATTTACTCATAATGTGTCCACATACGTATAATTTTAACGTATCCATTATAAGTAACATTCTCATGAATATTAGGATCATTGATAACTTGATACACGATCCTATGCTGTATATTTATTCTTCGAGAACAGTATCCTTTTAAATTTCCAATCAACTTTTCATATGGTGGTGGATTCTGAAATGGATTTTCCCTCATGATATCAATCAGCTTTTTAGCTTTTTTGTCTAAACCAGCTGATTTTAGATTTTTAATATCTTTCACTGCTTGTTTGGTATAAACAATTCTGTACATTACCACTCTACCTCAGATTCATCCAGACATTCTGATATGTCTGTATTTCCACCATTAATGATTGATTCTGCCATTCCTGGTATGGATGATAAGTATAATGTTTCTTCGATTGCTTTCCAATCGTCTTCACCGATTAAAACAGCATTTTCTCCCTTGTTATTTGTTATTGTTATTGGAGTAGAACTAGCATTGACATCTTTTATTAACTTGTAAATATTCTCTCTTGCTTTTGTTACTGTAATTGCTGTCATAATATCACCTCTTTTTCTTTTATTGTAACGTACGTTTATACGTTCGTCAATTATAATATCATTCCATTTTACTGTTTTATGCAGATAATTTAGATAACATACCGTTTTTCTCATCCTTTTCTTTTTGTGACAAATAGTTCAGATAAAGAAAGTTTGATATCTTTTCAGCTTCTGAACATGCCTGAAAGAATATATTTGGATCATCTTCTAATCGTTTGATCCAGGACTTGATGTAATTTGTATGATCATCAAAAATTTCCTTTTCCATGTTGACATTTAGATCAGACATAATAAAGGTTGAAGCAATTTCAGCATTCAGCTCTTCAATTGCGTATTCTTCTGAACCAAATTTATTTATTACCCTACGATTCAGACGATCTGGATGCCCTGTACTATGTCCCATTTCATGCGTAAGCACAGAAAGAAATGCTTCACTCGATTTAAAGTATTTACGATCAGGCAAACAGATCACATCATTTTTCCCTGAATAAAATGCACGATCACGTTCTCCTTCGTTAATCTTGCATAAAGACGAACGAATCATTGTGTCTGCTATCTTTAATGTACCATCATATGTTACTTCTGGAATATCTTCCAATGGTTCAATTCCATCTACTTGCTCTGCGTTAAATACAACGAAATATCTGACATATGGATGTTCTAATTCGACCTCTTTTTCTTCAATCACGCCGAATTCATTTTTTACTTTTTCGATTTTAGTAAAAATCCATTTTTCAAGAATTTCGCCTTTCGCATCCTTCTTAATGCGGTATTTCGCCTTTTTAGCCTGCTTAAATGTCATCCATCTAGGATCCTTGAAGCCTTGATCCATGGCAGCAAACATTAGCCTGAATCGATTTCCGCCATGATAATAAGCTCGGCTTAGTGGATTATACGGATGAAATGCTGCAACATACCATTCCTTGTTAGTGAATATATATCCTCTTTCCATATTCTCAATGATACGGTCCACAAGTTTTTTACGGTTTTCTTTTATAATCTCATTTGCTTTCATTCTTCATTCCTCCTGCTTTTTACAATTTGATATCTTCCATCTCCTAATCAATATCCAGATCTTCATTTGTAAATCCTTGATTTCTCTCGACTTCTCTTACCTGTTTTGGTGTCAAGCCAAAGATGTTGATCAAAACGTAACCCGCTTCGTTTATAGCACCTTTGTTATTCTGATCATCCGGATTTTCATCGTCTCTAATGATCATATTCGCATATCTTCTCTGGTAATTGATCCGTTCTGCATTCCAAATGCTTACAATACTACTGTTTTTTTGATTCATGATTGTATCCTCCATTCCAATAAAAAAAGCAGAACACATTTGTGTCCTGCCTAATGCTTTTTTGACCATAATACAGGTCAAAAATATCTTACCTTTTTCTGTAATTCTTGTAGTTTATGTTGAAAATCGCACCTATCTACATCTCCTTTCTTGTTTCCGGGCATAAAAAAAGACAGACCATCCATGTGTTCTGCCTAAATATGCCATAATAATTGTTCCATAAAAATAAAAAAAGTACTAATCCACAAAGTAAGTCCAGTCAATGGAATCCAATTGTAAATTAATACATGTTCAGTGTATCATAATTTATTTATATTTTCAATTCTTCTTTTGCTGTATGATGAAAGATCTAAGAAGAAATTCTATGTTTTTTTGCAAAAAAATACCAAGGTCCCTTAAGAAGAAAACTTGGTATTTTATAGTATCCTAATCTTGCAGTTTATTTAACAGCATTTGATAATGCCGTTGACCGATATGTCTTCCCGCACGCTGTAAACCATAAACACATTCTTTGACTTCATCTGATGTGAGGAATTTTTCTTCATAGGCAGCCATGATAATACCAATAGTTCCCATAATTTTAATTCCCATTTGAGATGATACATTTCTTCCTTTCGCTTCATCCATTAACAACAAGTCTGCTTTCATTTCGTCTGTCAAAACAATAGCTTCACTCTCGCCTTGATCTAAACCTGTTGCTCTTTTTAAAATATTAGCAGATTCTGGATTTTTCACAGATTTTACTATTATAAATTTTTCTTTCTTAATCTGATCTGCTTCTGATTGAAAGCGAGCATCAATTGTTAATTCATCAAAAACCGCTTGAGGAATCAATACCTCCCCGAATAGTTTTTCGAGTAAATCCAATTTGCAAATCTTGAGAAGCGATATTAAAGGTGTTGTATCTGATACAACAATCATATCTTATTTCCTTCCTTTTTCAATGTTCTAAACGTATCTAGTTCTTCATCTAAATCGTCTAGGATCATATCAAAGTAAGAATAGCCTAATTTATCGTATAAATCAATCAGCTCTGATTTTCTAATCCCAAGAATTTCGGCTGCACGTCCGTGTGTTATCGTTTGATTTAGTATATATGGATACAGCAACAATGCATTTCTAGTAAGTTCTGCTTCTGGATCCATCGTTGCTAGATATTTTGACATTCCTACTGGAACCTTTATAGTTACAGATTCTGTTGCTACCATAATGCCACTTCCTTTCTTCATTCTATTATTTTTATATATCTTCTTTCCTACATTATAACTATTTTTTGTATTTTCTACAATTGATTTCTCTTTATAGTTCGTTTAATAATCAAATTATTTTAATTTTTTCTCAAGTAAATCTCTTGAAACAAGATAGCATCCAATTCCACAATCAGGCAAAACTTCTTCACTCATTCTGCCTCTTGTTGGCTCTAGCTCATCAAGAAAAATTCCATTAATGCAGCTATGACCAATCTTCCGTTCCTGCCTAGCTCTACGAGCAAACACATCTGGAAAATCCTGTCTGATCTTATTCCAATAACCCATTCCGCCTTTTACACATCCAATACAATTATTATTTTGATACCCAAGATTGTACATTTCAGGTCTTTTTAATCCTAATTGCTCTGCCAAGGCATGACAATCACCTTTAGAAAAGAAATTATCGATTAATGGGAACTCATGCTCATATGCAGACATTGTTCTTTCTATCTGCTCCGCACGTTTATATTCATTCATATCGAATCCCCATACATAAATATGATGTCCAGGGTGTTCTCTTTCCCATTTTCTTCTTACATTCATCTTTAATTCTGTTGTACATGCCGCACCGTATATGGTATTAATGCATCTCTTTCGTTCAATCACATCGTCTACAGATTGATAACTCTCTGATTGAAGAATTGTAATCTTTCTTCCTAATAATCGTTCGCAGTCATGTAAAAAGCGAATACTGTCAGGATGTTGATTTGATACATGTGTATAAATGATCTCATCAACATCCTTTGCCAGATAACATGCTATAAAACTTGATATTCCTGTACTAAACCAACAAACTTTCATACCAGCCACAAGCCAAATCCTATTGCTTATGGCAACTATTCAAAGCTTCCCTTGCTACTCTCGACTGATTTCACGCTACTACGAATAGTTTTATGTCAAATTACTCACTCTTTTGACAACCCGATCTTATCGGGATTAGGCATTACTCCTTTCTCTTAAATATATTTCATTGCTTTGCTTTCTTGTATATAAATTCTCGTACAAGTAATCATATTTTCGATAATCGCGTATCTTACATACATCGCTCTGAATGCGAATGTTATGAAATTTTCTTTTCATCAGTTCTATGATTTCATCAAAGTATGAATCTAAGTGTGGAGCAAACCAATTATCACTTCTGCATAGAAAAACTGCATCAAATTTCATATTTTTAATATTCTCTAGCGATTCGATAAACAGACAATCAAAATCTTTCTCAATTAACCCATAAACTTCTCTGGAAATTGGATTAGGTATCCATCGAAAAACAAAATCTTTTTTGAATTCTTTTTTTAGATGGTATACCCAATTTCCACAATCAACAGAGGATGAACCATTCTTGAAATCATGATGAAGGTCAACATTAACACAGTATATTTCCTGTGTTGGTTTGATATACTCATGAATGAAGTCATAAATCCATACATGACTATTAGTAATCATGATATCGGCATCATCCAATATTTGATCTGATTGTAAGATTTCTTTCATGGAGTTTAATTCATCCTTTAAAATTTCTACTTTCTTAAGTTTTTCTGCTGTTTTTGGATTGTTGTAATAACCTGACCATGTAAGGATAGATAGCTGGGTGGGCAGATCATATCCATCCGGATAACATTCAAGTAATGTATCTCTTGATACATCTTGAAAATAGTCAAAATCAATACTTAAGATTCGTCTTTCCATATTCACAAATACTCCTTTCTGTAACTCTATAGTTTGTGTTAAAAATCAATTCTATCTACATCTCCTTTCTCGTTTCCAGGCATAAAAAAAACAGACCGTCCATGCGTTCTGCCTAAATATGCCAATTATATAGTTCCGTAAAATAAAAGTATTAATCCACAAAACAAGTCCAATCAATGGAATCCAATTGTAAATTAATACATATTTAGTATATCAAATTTTATTTCTTTTTTCAAGGAAGACTTTTTCTTCTGTCTTCGGCATTATCGTTATGTTTTGTACCCATGTCACATAGTTCTTGAACACCGTTTGGCACAGTTATCAAATATTGAATGTTTTGTACCCATGTTATTCTAAAACCGATTGCCACAATTATTGCACCTTTTTGTACCCATGTTGTTATTTCACATGGTTCTCGAACCTCAAACATGGATTTCAACGAGTGCCTATGGCCTCGCTTTTCGGCTGCAAAATCAACCGTTTATATATTTGATTATAACGCAATTTATTTGATTAAACTACCTCTTTCCAGATCATTAAAATCGTACCAGCGTGGCACTTTTACATCAAAATAATGCTGTTGAAAAGTTATCCACAATTGCCTTCCGTACCAAATGTACACTGTAAGCCGTACTAAAAGTACACCGTAATTCGTACCAAAAGTACACCTTTACCGTACTAAAAGTACACTTTTAAACTTCTAAGTCCGCATAAATACGTGCTTTGCGGGGCTTCTAAATAATTAAATATTATAAATAATATAAATATATTTATTTATAGGAGTATTTTTGGAAATATTTGTAAGAGTTTATTTTAGTAATTTATATATAACAGATAATTAGATGTTTTTGATGCATACAATGTATTATATATATGCTTCTGAAATGTCGTAGAATCATTTTTAAGCGACTTTTATGCTTCGTAATGCAAGAACCAATGAGTATTCTGACAAAATAGCTTAAAAACTGTCATAGTAACTGTATTAAAAAAACTACATCCTTTATGATTTGGCAAACCATAGATGTAGCAGCTCACTTTATTATAATTTTGAAAATGGTTTATATCTGCTCTTCCGCAGATTCTTTCGTTTTGTACCCATGTAATGAATTTAACCATGGATTTCAGTGAGTGTTAATAACCTCACTTTTCGGCTGCAAAATCAACCGTTTATATGATTAATTGTATTATAATCTTTACTTATCCTATATTTTTATTATTAAATAATGCATCCCCATCAGATCCCCAATTACTTATACCTTCTGAGATCTGTTGTTCGTCTTGCTTTTCATTATGATCAGTTGGAACTGGTGGCATATCTTGGTTTTCATTCATTTTGTTCCTTCTGATATTTCGTTTTTCTTTATAATCGCTAATGTACGATAAAATCTGTGGTTCATATTTTTTATTATGTTTTCTCCATTCTGGTACATGATCTTTTGGTTTTTTATAAATCAACTGATCCGCAGCTGGATGATTTGAGAAATCAAATTTATGACAATAAAATGGATCGTAACCTTTGCAAAAAACAAGCTGTTCCGGATATTTAAATTTCAACAACTGATCCTTGGTAAATAGATTTCGTTTTCCTTCTCCTATTGATATCCGATCACCAGCTGTTGTATTTCCAATCGGTAATATACTTCCGTTGGTGCCCGTCTGCATAGTTTCAACCTTAGCAGTTGCAACACCAGTTTTGTTAGAATAATAATCAGCCGTTGTTTCATCATTACATCCTGCAAAGATGGCCGTATCACAAGCACCTAAGATTTCTTCCCACTCGCCGTCTGGATAACGATTCTTGAGCTGTGGTAGTGATTGGTAGGCTAATACTGATGCTATTCCTCTTGACCTCGCTGTTGTTATCTTACGTGTGTAATCCGTTAATATTCCAATATTACTGAATTCATCGTACAACATATATACCATAACTGGTAATACACCACCAGGAAGCTGATCGGCATAGCTGACAAGTTTATTATAAGCAATTGCCTGAAAAAGATTGACCATGAAATCATATGCTCCGTTCTGGTCCTGACTGATGATGAAATAAGCACATGGTTTCTTCCCTGGAAGTGTAAGATCTATTTCATTTTCGATGGAAATATTCTGGATTCCAGATTGTGCGTATACAAGTAATCTGGCCGCAGTGTCTGTTCTGATATTTGCTCTAAAATTATCAGAAGCACCTTTGGTGCAGTAATATGCAACTTTTGCCGGATGTGAAATATCCAGTTTTTCAAACATTTCATCTAACGTAGGGATGTCTAACATTGCAGCCATATATAATACTTCCACCATGTTTTTCTTACCTTCGTCGTTTTCACAAATAACATATTTCATAATTGCAGTTAAAAAACTTTTAACCGCACTTGTGTTTCCTCCTGTTCCGGCATCTTTATTTGTATTCTTGATTATGATATCTACAAGAATATCTACAAATGCTAATCCTTTTTCGTCATCTAGTCCATCAAGGCAATTGATACTGTCAGATGCTTCAAAATCTTTTAAATTATAAAAACGAACTATGTAATCTAATTTTTCAAGATATCCCGACATACTTTCGGCAAGCTCTCCTTTGGGATCTGTTATAAACATCGAATGCATATTAGCCGCGCATTGGAATATCATGTTTCTAATATGAGCCCTTGATTTACCACTACCTGGTCCACCAGCCAAGGCTATATTCCTGTTCCCATTCCCGTGATACTCTTTCGATAAGATTTCGTTCGTTTTTGGATCAACTCCCAATATCATTCCTTTTATATTTTTTATATTCTGCGGAGTATTTGGCGTCCTCGTAATCACTTCTTTTTCTTCGGGGGTATCATTTAGCAGCTTCGCATCTCCATAGGTCGATTTTTCCGATAATTCAAATTTTAACCCGTTGACTTCTTTCTGATTCCATTTCTCATAAATTTTATAACCTATGACAACGGCTATATTTATTAATGCAAGCATCATCAGTCCTTTAATTGACAATGTATGTAAGATGCAGCTTAACACACTGTAATCTTTTTTCTGGAATAGTCCTATTTGACTTGTTAAGACGATATAATATCCAATACCGTAAATACCGATAAGATTAACTGCCCCCCAAATCAATATTTTCTTTTTTCCATCTTGCGTTTTCCAAGTTTCTTTTAGTTTGTCTGTTACATTCTGCCTATTGGGATTTATGTTTTTTTTACTTTCATTTTCTTCTGTGTTAAATTTCATTCTCTTTCTCCTCAATGATCTTATCTACAATGATTGGTTTCCGTCCGGACATCCCATATATTTCTGCCTGACCGCTTAAGCAGAACACATATGCTTCGCCAGGATTGACAAAGCGATTAATGTTAAACAGAATTCCCATTAAAGCAGGTTTTCCTTGATACAGGATTTCTCCATCGCTTCGTCTTTCAAGGTTATATATTTCTGCGATTTGATTATAGATATCAACGAGCTGATCTAAATTCTGATAATATTTCAATTCTTCAATCTTGGCGAAGTAGTTTTTCTGATAGACCATCTGCAGCAATGTGAGGTTTCCATACATACGGTTTCTTTTTTCTTCTGATATGATCCGTTCAATGATGCTGTAATCTTTAATGATGAATAATCCCTTAACAAACGAACTATCTCTCTCATATCGCTCTTTGTACCTTCCTCGATAAGCTTCGCTGATCCATTGTCGCATTCCCATCTCGGCACTCTTCTTCCATTTCATCACACGGTTTCCACAATCATAAATGACATAGGGTGCCGTCGGAGTCTGCAGACATCCTAAAGCCCTACTCTGTCTAAGCAGTGGATTGTCTTCTCCCTTAATCTCTGATGCCAAGTAATATACGTTCTTGCTTCGCAGTTCTTCTTTTAAGTAGTCGTCATAAATCGTTGTGTATTCTTTATAGTTTCTTCCTTGCTCTGCCTGTATCATACTTACGATCCCAGATGCAGTTCCATCTTCTTTATTGATCCAGTCGAAACATTTTTCTATTCGTTCACTGTTTTGAAACAAGTCTTCTTTATCGCTGTAGAAGAATGTTGTCTTTGAGTGATACATTTCAGATAGAATTTTGCTCTGCGATATGCAGCGTGCTACCTTTTCCTGATCCGTTTTTGCTCTTACTGGCATCCTGTTTGTGAATGCATTTCCTGATATATACATCGCACAGTCCCAGACACTTGCACTATCGTTGCCTAATACTTTCTTTTTTCCTTTTTGTGTCAAGTAGAAGTAAGTTTTCTTGTTTGTGTCTCCAGAGTTCTCTTTTGCGATGTATCCGTTTCTTGTTAGATAAGCAATATCATTATTTCTTATCGTTGAACTGATTCCCGTATAAAAAATACGGATTGATTCATAATCTATTGCTCCTGCGTGAGCTAGCATTTTGAGGAATATTCCTTTTCTTCCTCCTAGTGTGATCCCCATTTGGTCCTCCTTTTTCGCTAATTAGCTATCTTTCCGACGGGCTGCTTTCCGTGATAGTTTTATTAAAGTGTTATGAGTCTTTTTCGTGTATTTTTCAATCCCAACACGTACGCCCGGTATTTGTGTTCATATATACTTTCAAAAAATGGCTTATTTTCGTCATTTTTGTATAAATAAGTCGGGGTATTATGTATTTAAAAGTACAGTTAATTTTCGTTTTTTTTCAAATAATGGGATTAACTGTACTTTTTATGCAAATTGACCGCGTAATTCTAATTGAATAAACCAGAGTTTTTAATAAGTTATAGCAGTATTTTTGAATTATAATAACTGTTTTTTGTCGTATATAATGACTATGCTTTTTGATAAGAATTAACCCTACTAATAATCATTCATTAGCCAATCTAATTTGCTAGGTAAGTCTTCCATGCGTACTAAATATAGGCAGGCGTAGAAGTCATCTCTATGATTTTTTACTGTTTTTAAGTTTGTTTTTAAACGCCTACTATCGTCAAATCCGCTGCAAAAACGTATAGATAACAGGTCTCTTACAGGCGAGAAGTCAATCCGATCAATGTCAATGTGATAACCTTCTGGAATCACATAATTCTCAACAATTGCATATGTACATGTCTGGAAATCGTCGATTTTATGGGATTTTCCGCCAATATTAACGAAAAAATCATCAATTGCAAGATCAACCGCTGTGACAACGCTATCTATTTCTGCCTTTTTCTTAATTTGTTTCAATAAAAACATCGGAATCTCTACTTTTATCACATCGTTAAGATACAAAACTCTCGGTTTTTTATCTATAAGTTGAATGTTTTTTCTATTAGCTATATCTTTCATACTTTTTTGCTCTGAAACTAATAACATATCCTGCATATTTTTTAATATATGAATCGCATATGTATATGATTTAGCTGCTAAAATTGAATATTCGGCGTTTTTTTCACTAAAATCAGTGGATAATAAATCCGAAAAAGACTTGTTTAATAGTTTAATATTAGAAAAACAGCGAACTGCCTCCTTTTTTCTTATACTATTTGATATATTTTCTTTGCTATTTAGCATTTATTCCTCCTATTTGTGTCATTTTGTATCTAAAGTATCTGTTGTTGACATATGGATACTTTAGATATTCTCTATATAGTGGTAATTAGTATCTTATTTATGTTAAAATTATCCGTTATATCCAAAAGCGAATAATGGATATTATAGATATTTCGCACATAATGTTGCTGATAATCCTTATTTATATCAATCGTATCTATAATATCTGAAAGCTAATAATTGATACTTTGGATATTCTGTATATAGAAATGCCAACTAATCTTATTTGGCTAATTTATATCCAAAATATCTCTTATTCGTATTAGGATATTCTGGAGATTTTGCACATAATGTTACTGATAATCCTTATTTGTTCTAAATGTATCAAGAATATCTATCATTGTCCTTTGGATACTTTGGATAATCTTGTGCTTATTCCTTATATTTGATATAATTGCAATTATTTTTTTCGCTTATTTTAATCTAAAAACATTATTTGAATTAATTTTGAACGAGTTTCTTCCTATTAAAAGGGATTATTTTTATGTATCATATTTGTGCTTTTGGATATAAAAGCTACTACTGATATAACCGATACAATAGATATAAATAACTACTTTTGAATACTATTTACTCTTTTGGAACGAATTTCACTTTTCCATCATTCATTAACAATACATAAGCAACAATGTTATCAATTTGTATGTATGGTATCTGATCTGTTGATTCAATCAATATAAATCTCTCTGGCATATATCGTTTATCCCTACAATCTTTCGAGTTAATTTCATAATTTGCAGATTCTTCTTCTCCTTCCTTTATTACAAGAATTTGACTTTCACGAGAAGATGGTGTGATAAAGAAACTGATCTTCTTACATGTATTTTCTTTAGAATGAGGAAGATGTAAATATATGTTATTTCCCATATCCTTTTGGATATTGTTTAATGCGATCATTACCCAGAAAGCATTCAGGGACTTCTCTTCTAAAGAATCATAATAGGCAATGTTTTGAATAATCCCTGATTCTGAATCATAGACAACTTTTTTGCTACGAACCATATCATTTAAAACTTTCCTGATTGCATACTTATCTTTTGAATCAAACCAACGATAGATCTGGTTTGAATAAAGATAGTTATAATCATTTAATAATTTCTCAATCTCTTTTTTTATACGGATGAAGTTTCCATGATTTCGATCCGCTTGTTTTTGGAATTCATATTTAGATACAGCTAATCTGTTTTGTATCATTTAACCAACTCTCCTCTCTATCTTTTTATTTTCATTTCCATAGAGTTTTCTTAACTTATCTGCATCGGTTGTGATCAGCATGTCTTCTTCTTCACTTGCTGTAACATCAACTACAACATTATTGTGATTTGCAATCAATAAAGCCTGTCCTCTTTGGAATCTCATAACTTTTTGATATTCGCTTTCTGTTAAGTTGAAGAGTTCTTTTGTAATCTTTGCTGATTCGTCACTAACCTTCATGGCAATTTTCATACAGCTATTTGCTAGAATACTTTCTCCAAAACGACCACCATCTAATTTACTGATATCTTGAATATCCTGTGTAACACCAATAACGCCGCCACCGTAACCACGGATTGTCTTAAAGATTTCAATAACATAAGAAGCTACAACCAGATTGTGTTTTACCAATCTCCACATTTCATCAAAGAGAATGATCTTATTTTGCATACGATTTTCTTTAACGCGTGACCAAACAAAATCTGTAGCGATATACATAACAATACTTAATAAGTCCTTGGAACAGTTAGATACATCCAATACCATATACAAGTTGTCCAGATCTACGTTTGTATAGTTATTAAATACCTTGCATGAGCCATACACATATTTGTGCAATTGTTGTAACAAAGGTTTCATGTAATGATATTCTTTCTTTGATCCTTCTTTATAAACGTCTTCTAATAATGGCATTACTTTATAAGAACCATTTTCATTGAATAGCGAATCGTTATCTTGTGTGATACCTTTTGATTCATAAACTTTTATTAGTACATTATCTAAATCACTTAACATATCATCTCTTTTCTGTGCATCAAGGTTTGGCACAAGCAGTGAAAAGAAATTCTTTAGAGAAGCAATCTTTGCGATTAATGCTGATTTAGACTCGGTACTTCCATCGATCATTTCATCTGCCGTATCGTCTCTCATTCGAATATCCATGATGTTGATATGCGTTTTACTCGTTTCTGACAATTCAAGGAATACTCCACCTAATGCTTGACAAGCTCTCTTCCATTCAAATCCTTTTAAAGCTGTAATGATGTAGATTGGAATACGCTTCTTGCGAAATCTTGTAGCCAGAATCTGACTAAGGTAAGTTTTTCCGGATCCTGATCCACCAAAGATCATAATGTTTGCATTTTCATATTTTGTTCGATCGAACAGATTGTATATCATTAAGGAACCGTCAATATTGTTATTTCCTAACAAGATTCCATTCTGATCTGATATTTCATTTGAGATGAATGGAAAGTATGATGCGAATCCTGAAGTCATTACGTTTCTTCTTGCATTATCGTAGATCCATCGATTATTGATCTCGCCTGTTGGTAAAGACATTTGATATCCTACGTCTTGGATAAAATCTAATGCACGTACACACATATCTTCCGATTTGATTTCTTTTTCAAAAAGTTTTCTTGCTTCAAGAATCTCCTCTTTTGAATGAGCATTTAGTGTTATGATGATCACGGTGTTATATAAATTTTCGGATTGCAAACTGCTTTTAATGTACATTGCAGATTCATATGATTTTGCTCTGGTATCAAAGGATGTATCGTTTGCTCTGATATTGTTCAAAGAGTTTTCATTGTTTCTTAATGCATACTTTAACTGGCTTCTGACGATATCTTTATTTTCCTGTTTGGCATAGATATCTACATCTACCATGTCATTTGCATTCGTAAAGTGTGTAATCCATCCTGCAAGGACATTTGTTGGATATCCATCTGCATCTACGTAATAATAAGATCGATACATCCCATCAACGACAACATATTTAGAATTTGAAAAATCTATCTCATTTGGCATAAAGAACGAATTGATTGGTAATTTCTCTAATAGTTCCTGTGACTTTACGGCTTTTAAATATTTCTTGGCAATATCAAATTTATGGTCACTATAAGATTCTTGGCCAATACGTCCTTTTTGTAATATCGTATAAAGATAATACAACTGATTCTCAGAATGAGATTCTGATGGTTCATAAAAATCCATATCATTCTCTCTCATTTTTGAAAGACAGTCTGAATATGCCGAATATAAACGATTCATGGCATCTAATTCCTGTTTGATAGAATCTCCTTTTTCCTTTACAGTAAAGATCATAAAGTATCTGTGTGAGACAGATGAATTAATAACAGATCTTAAATATTCCATCTCTTTGATCTGCATTTCCCTACAATTTTCATTCGTTTCCTGTTCTAAGATTCTTTCAGCATCACTTATCATTGTTGTTAAGTCTGCTTTTGTATTCATAGATTTTATGTGTATAATCCCTGGTGCAATTCGCAGATACTTTATATAGTCTTCAATGATCATATTTTTCTCTTGGTTGCTTTTTAAATCGAAATGTAAGGGAGTGATTTCTACAATTTTGATATAACAGTTATCTGTTGTAACGATTACTCCGTTTCTGATCGCATCGATCGAGCAAAGATCTGTTGTTGTTGTAAAAGGGGCAGGGATTTCATAGTCGTCAATAATTCTTTCCTGTTTCTTTACACTTCTGCTATCGATCATCTCTTGCCCAATTGACATTACATTTTTAAATAAACGGTTGATTGGATATTCTTTTTTCTTTTTTTCTTCCAATGGAATATGTAATGCAGCGACTTTTACAGGATCTTCTCCTGCTTTGATCATCTTACGCTTTATCTGCTCTTCATATTTTTTTCGTTTTTTTTCTAATTTTGCTGCTTGTTTCAATTCTTTTGGAGTAAGATTTCCAACATCAAGTCCTTGTTCGTTATAAGCTTCTTTCTGTTTTTGCTCTTTTTCTGCTATCTTTTTTTTTCTTTGTCGCTCTTTTTCTAACTCATTTTCATATTGTTCCAGATATTTTTCATCTGGTTCTCCATATTTTTTCTTAATTCTACGAAAATGTAAGATTCGTCGAATGTATTCCAGAAGGGAAACTCCCTTAACACCATTCATAGAAATTACAAATGCAACAACTGGAGAAGCTAATTCTAAGATCATGGATAAGAATCCATAAAATCCGATTGCTGAAAAAATAAAAGATATTGCTAAAAATACAGCAATTCCCATTAAGACAGATTCTCCAAAGCGTTTCCATTTGATTTCAATTCCAAAGAGTGATGCGTCTAACTTATAATTGATTGGAATAGTATATTCATCTAAATCATTATTCTTCTTATTACTACTCATGCCTTTCTCCTTTCTAATCTTGCGGTGCCGGTGTAATATCATTACCGTCAGAGTCTGTTATTTTATTATCTAGTTTTCCACCGTTCTCATACGGTTCAAACACATTTGTATCTTTCTGAATATATTCGGTTGTTGATTTTGCTCTTTTTAACTGTTCAGATTTCTTGTGATTTGAAATAGTCAATCCAATCAACACAAGAAAAAAAAACACGACAATCAAAACACGATAGTATTTTTTTAACCAATTCATTTAGATTTACTCCTTTGTTACTTGTAGATCTGCCAAAATGGTCCATTTGAATCCATACCAAGTTTTGCTGAATTGTATACTGTATCAAAATCCCACGCTCCGCATCTTGCTCTTTTTCCACAGTCGCTAACTAATATTTTTCCATTTTTATCAAGCCCATATAAAACAATGTAATGACCGTTTCCGCTCGTAAATATTCCATGTTTCATTAATGCAACTACTAAATGTCCTTTCTCTAGAGAACTTCTTAAAGCTTTCTTTGAACTACCTAAGCCTTTGCATTTTAAGCCCCAATGTTCTGCAAAAGTATACGGACATGAATGAACCCATCCTGAACCTTGTTGATATAATCCATGTTTTGCACCCCAATCGGATGTCTGTATCGGAGTTACCTTTCGTCCAGTTAAAGTACTGATACATATAGCCATTGACGTAGCTCCACAGCCAGCGGATTTTAATGTATTGGTTCCGCCTGGACCGCTGAATGTATGATGGTATTCTGCTTGATTGTAATAAACAACTGGGCCTACGGATCCTGTTGAACTTGCTTTTTCATAAGCAGCTGTAACTTTTTTTAGTTTCTGCTTATCTTGAATCTTATAAAAATAATCATTGTCACCGATTGTCTTATAAAATCGATTTCCTTGGTCATATCCATAATTTTTAGGTTTATAACCTGTTTGCCAAAAATCCTGTACATAAGGTGGAAGATTTCTTTTCCCATTTAAAGCTTCTGTTACCGCTTTTTTTACAAAACTAGCAGGATGTCTATTCCTATATGCACCAGATGTATAAGATTCATACCAACCATGAGTAGCTGTATACATCAAAGATTTTCCTTTGTATTGTCCATATTCGCACATATTACACATCTGGCTAATTACAGCCAACGAACCATCATAGCTAACAGAACATTCCTGTGCAATGATCTTACACAGTAATTCATAATCCGATTTAGAAAGATTATATTTCTTCCCGTTGCTATATCCTGTATCGAGATATTCTTCTGCGTCATCTATTCCAGATAAATCAAAGCTAACCATTTCTTTTTTGTTAATGATCGTTGCCAAAACACTGGATTTTGCCTGACATGTCTCCATTTCTTGTTGTGTAAGATTTAAGAACTTTCCAAATGCCTTATCCCCTTTATAACTAATCGTTGTACTATTTTTATTCTTCTTTATAGTGATCAGTTTTGCTGCTTTAATTTTTTCTTTAAATACTTTAATTTGATCCTTCGATTCTATTTGTTGTGTTTGTTTTTCGCAGTATGCTGAAAAATAAGAAATCAACAAACACATATTTACTTTTACTTTACCTGTAGCCTCTCCTGCACTGTCTCTTAGTACTTCTTCAAAAGCATTATAAAAGCTATCATACTGATTAGAGATTGCTTCCGTTTCCGAGATTGAACTAGATGTAGAAGTATTGAATGAAACTAAGGATAAAATAGATGTCGGTATCGATGCAGCAATTAATACGGGAACCATTATGATAAATACAATAACAGCAAGAACATACTTTATAGTGGATAATGTTTGCCCTGGATCAGAAACTGCTGTAATCATTGCATTGCCAAAATTTCCTGTACCAAGATTTACTGCAATCCTAGCTGCATGAACAACGTGATCAGCATTCGAGCTTTGTTCCTGTGCCATTTATTTCCCTCCGTTTTATTTTCTGTCTTTTGGTTTCTTGTTATTATTTACATCAAAATTTACATTTCCCATCATTTTATGAAATCCAGGACTTTTTACGGGATCGTAGTACATCTTCTGTCCACCAATATCAATTGATGCTGTTTCAGTGATTGTTTTCTCTGGTTCCTTGGAAACACTCGTTCCATCTTTAGATTTTCCTTCAGGAAAATATTTTGACTTCATGGCATCAGAACTTTTTAATTCTACAGATTCGTTTCCTAGGGATGCTTTAATATTTCCTTTTCCATCAGAACTGATTCCAGAAAGAATCTGTTTTCCTCCACTTTTTGTATTAAATACAAGTGCATTATCCAGTTTTTTCTTATCTGCTTTATCCGTTGCTTCTCTCTTTTTGTTGTCAAGATACTTCTTGGCATCTTTTCCTTTCATCAAAGCATCTGTATTTCCCAAAGCCGTGGCTAATTGATTTTTTGCCTGTCTTCCTGACATTTTAGATCCCAGTAGATTGTCCATTGCTGCAGATGATTTAATTCCGTCTAATGGATTATATGGATTATTTCTTCGTGTTTCTTTTCCATTAGTGTTATTCTTACCATTGTTCAGTTTTTCGTTATTTCTAGGATTGCTTTCACTACTATTTTCACTACCATTTCTGCCTGAATCATTGCTTCTTCTAGAATCTGCACCATTTTTACTATTTCCAGAATTTTTTCTTCCTTGAATCGCTGAACCAACTTTTCCAGCAACTGCTCTTACTCCTGTAGCTACTGCCATTCTTTCTGCTGTCTGCATGATCTGCCCAGCAATTCCGCGTTTTGTTGCCGCCCTGTCAAGAGTTGCTCCTCCACCGATTCCTAGTTTTGCAATATAGCTATTTAATTCGATCGCAAATTCTATCACTGCGGCAATAATAAAGATCCATAAGATCATGACAGCAATCGTCTCTGTACCAAGCGGAATAAATGAATTAGCCGTTGATGACCTAAAGGATGCGATCAGATCCTTATTCTTTGCAAACGAAGATATTTTTATCATGTTGAATCCTGCTAATATGACTCTGATAAACCATCCGTTTAAGATAACAATAACTGCTTTTTCCATGTACATCTGCAGAAAATTCTTAAAATAGATATCTGTCGATTTTGATACATGGAAAGCAATCGGCAATGGTGCCAGATACGTCATTATTCCAATATCTACATAGTTTTGTATTGCGATTTTTGCTAGTCGATACAATTTAGACGCAATGTACATTGACAATATAAATGCTACGATCTTTTGTGGAATATCAGCTCCAACAATACTCATTAATGCTTTAGGCAGTGTTAATTTATCTCCACTCATTCCTTTATTTAATGACGTGTATATAGAAGATATTAAATTGTTTGGCAATGCCTGATTTTTCGATTTAATAATTTTTAAACCTTTTGCTACATTATCAAACGCTGTTGAAGTATTATTCACAAAACCTAAAACGATATCAAAAAGCGGTCGATAGATTCCAATTAATATAACTGAGAATATAAAATTCCATACTAAAATTACTACTGATTCATCAGAAGTTGGGGTCATAGTGTGAAAAAGTTTATATAGCAATATCACAAATGCCAGTGATATTGCTATTCCAAAGATTCCTGCATTTAATATTTTTACCCCAGGAACTACCGCTTCAAATATCGATAAATTGGCTCCAAGAACAGAAAAAGCATATTTGAATAAAATATCGAATACCCCAGAACCTGCTCCAATCAGCCATTTGATAAATGCGTCAAATATAATTCCCATAATTTCCTCCTAAAAAAAGCCACTCTCATACGAGAGTGGCCGCGGCAGATATTTAATATTATTGTTATTTTGCTTTCCATGTGAATAATCCGTTTTTTGTTAGCGTTGTCTCTAACCAAACTAAGATCGTAGGCGCAAGTGCAATCGCACAGAATGCAATAATGATTCGCATTGGCCAACCTTGCAACATTCGATCTAATTTTGATCCTGGATATCCAAAGTGAAGTACAGCACATGCTCCTAGCATTGCCGTTGCAACTGGTGTTGCAATTCCAACCATCTCGTCATATGCTCCCTTACTAAGATCATTAATAACCTTTTTAATTGCACTATCATTTGATGTACTTGCTTTTTGCGTTGCATCCAATATCATTGGTAAATAACATAGTATCAATGAAACTGCTAAAGCAATCATTAACGCAATCAGAATATCTCTTATCATTTCATCTCTGGATTTCAACGCCTTTGCTTTTCCTCTCAATGAAATCATTTGTGTTTGACTCATATTTTTTCCTCCATCCTATTATTTTTTTGAAAATAAAAAGCACCCATAAAAATGGATGCCAATTCAAGTGAGTATTCACGGGATTTGTATAAAGAATACTCTCACAACATGAATTATGTTTACAGTCTGCCGTCTGAAACGAAATTCATATTAGTAATTATAACAGGATTTTTAAAGGTCATGGTCTCACGGCTGTATCAATCTTGTATCAATTTTGCTCAATTGTGTATCAATCTTGTATCAATTTTGCTCAATCTTGTTTTTACGATTATCGATTATATATTTTTCAGTTCGTCAGCTATTTTCTCTTTATTTTCTTGCATCTTTTTGAGGAATATCTTTATAGGCAATAATGTCTTTCATATTCAAACATCCGATTTCTCTCGAATCATATGATTTTTTATAGTTATCTCCCATAACAAAAACTTTGCCTTTAGGTATTTTTAATTCGATCGCGTGTTTGATATCATGTGATCGAACGATTACTTTTCCATTTACTGCTACGATACCGTTCTTTATCGTAAGTTCATCTCCTTCATATGCAATCACGCGTTTAATCAAATATTGATGATTATCTTTTGACAATATCGCAACAACATCTCCATGTTTGATTGATCCCGAATATCTCTTCATACGTATCATATCCCCATCTTCAAGCGTAGGTTCCATAGATATTCCATTGACCTTGCACATTTTGTGATTGATATTATTACCTATAATAAATAACATTGTGATTGCTGCTAATATCTGACCGAATTTTTTTCTTCTCATTTGATCATTCCTTTCAAAAAAAAGGAGGGATTTGCTTTCCCTCCTTCAAAAACTTCTTTTTTATTTAACTATTTTTGTCTTTTACGAATTACAAAAATTCCTGCAGCTGCTAGAATTGCAACAATGGCTGCAATCATAATTGGAAGAATTGATGTCTGTCCTGTTTTAACAGATCCTGTGATACTCCCACTGTTTGTACTAGGTGTCACTGTTTTTGTTGTTTTAGGCTTTTCTGTAGTTGTAACTTTATCTGCCTTTTTCATTGTAACGATATTTGTATCAGATGCTAGATCTGTATTGTCACCTTTTGCAGTAACTGTATTTTTGATGTCCCCTTCAATCTGTTTATCGAATGTTACATCGTAAGTTACAAGAATTGTATCCTGACTTGTGATATCTTTTCCTGTTTCAATCTTAAATCCATTATCTGTATCATTCTGTGTGATTCCACACTGATCAGTAATATCTTCATCGTTTAATGTTACAACAATGTTTGCAATGCTCATTCCTGTTTTTTCAAAATTATCGTTGATCACTACGTTTTCAACTAATTTATCAGGTGTCGTAACTTTTAATGTGTATTTTCCAACTTCACCTTTTTTATATTCGGATTTGTCGGATGATTTATCAACCATGATTTTTGCTTGATCTTTTTCAACTTCTACAACATTGTTTGCCTGATCTTCATTAGTGTTGTCAGATGTAGCAATTGCAGTGTTTGTGTATTCCCCTTCTTTAGAGAATGTTACGTTGTATGTTACTTCAATCTTGTCTTCATCTGTGATGTTCTTTCCAGTTTCAATCTTAAACTGATTTCCATCTACATTGATCTTGCAGTCTTTTGTGATATCGTCTTTGTTCAGTTTCACTGTAATGCTGTCTGCGTCATAAGCTAATCCTTCTTCCTGTACGAACTTATCAGTAATCACAACATTTTTTGCAGTCAGATTTTCTTTTGTCTGTTTTACTACTAATGTATAGTTTCCTGTTTCTCCGACAGAGTATTTCTGTTTGTTAGATTTCTTCGTAATTTCAAGCATTGGAGCTTTTAATTTAATATCTTCGTTATCTTCTCCGCCACCAGAAGGAATCAATGGATCGTCTTTGATCACATCACCATTTGTATTTGGCGTTGCAGGTGCTGAGAATACATTTTCAAGGTCAGATTCTAGAGCTGCATCATCTGTGATCGTTGCATCATAAGTCACTGTGATCTTGTCTGTCCAGTTCTGGATATCTTTATATGGTGCGATTCCAATACATGGGATTGTTCCGTTCTTTAAGTTATATGGTGTGTTAATTGTAAATCCTCTTCCATCATCCTCATAAGATACGTCTAAGTTTGATGTTACATTCTTTCCACCGACCATAACAGCTACAGATCCTTCTTTGATCTCTAATCCTTTTGTTTTGACAATATCTTTTAAGACAATGTCTCTCATGAATGTTCCAGGATTTCTGTTTGTGATCGTTACTTTATATCCAACCGTATCTCCGACTTTATATTTTGTGTCTGGTGCTTTCTTTACAACGTCCACTTTTGGAGAGTTGATATAAACCTGTGCATCATCTTTCATTTCCGGGATACCTGCAGCAACAGTTGTCGCTGTATTATCTACAGTTGTTCCATTTCCAGCTGTTAAAGCCTTTGCATCATATTCTACAGTAATTGTTGTTCCATATGGAAGAGCATAATCTCCTTTGGATTTTAATACCCATCCGTTTCCAGACTGTTCAATTGTGTAGTTATCTTTATCAATTCCTGAAACTTTTACACTTGAAAAATCAAATGCCATAGTATCTGGTAATGTTGTATCTTTGATGATAAAGTATGCTGTATCAGCCTTTGGATTAGAGTTTCTTACTTTTACTGTATAATGAGCTGTTTCTCCAACCTGATGTTCGTAACGATTAACTGTTTTTTCGATGTTTAATCCTGGTTCTTCTGTAACCGTCTTTGATAGTTCTACATTTGTTGTTGGTTTATTTGTAATTGCATTTTTGCCATTAATTTCAACAAATGCTTCGTTTTCTTCATGAATCACTGTTTTGTCTTCACTGTAATGTCCATGCTTTTCCCATTTTTCTTTCAAAGACTGTAACTGTTCTTCTGTGCAGTTATCTGGCACATTCATTTTTACATTAACATCCATCGTATAAGCAGTGTTATTATAAAAATCTGCATTACCCTGTGGATCTTTTAATGCAGCGACTACGTTGTTACCGTCTGTTGAGATATTAAACCAGTCTGATACATCATTTCCGTTATTGTCTTTTACTTTTACGGAGTTGATCTTCATACATTCTTCGATCGGATCTTTAAATACAAAGCTTGTATATTTCTCGTTCGCACCCTTTGCGATCTTTTCTGTGACAGCGTATGTCCAGTCGTCAGCAAGGGAACGTACCGTATTATTTGTTACATTCGTTTCATCTGCATCGGATACACTTTTTTCAGGACCTTCCACCGTTGTTGTTACCTGATTGGTTGTACTTGTCTTGGAATCGATCGTTGTCTTGGCTGTATTGTTCTCAGTTACAACATTCTTGCTTTCATCGTAATGTCCATGTTCTTTCCACTGTTTCTTTAATGCAGCCATCTGTTCCTGAGTTGCATTTGCAGGAATGTTTAATGATACATTGATCTTTAATGTATGGATACCATACTTATAAAAATCTGCACTTCCTTTGGCATCTTTTAATTTTGCTGTTACTTTATTGCCAGTTGTCTGGATATCAAACAGACTTGTTTCATCTTTTTCTTTTTCCATGTTGCTGGCGATTATTTTTACAGAATTGATCTTCATGCAGGATTCAATCTCATCTTCAAATTCAAACTTAGTATAACGATGTGCTGTTGGAATTCCTGTTGGGATTACCTGTTCTACGTTATATGTCCAATCCTGTCCAAAATGTTCCACGGTATTACTTGTTACTTTTGTTTCGTTATTGTCTGTCACACTTTTTGTTGGTGGGACAGTATTGAATCTGGTCATGTTCTGGCCGGAACCAACGAATTGATCTCGTCTTGTTGGCTGATCAAGATTACGTCCAAATGTGTATTCAAACGAATTTCCCTCAAAAATGAATGCAGCACATGTGAAGTCCTGGCTATCATAATCATCATCATAATTTGCATAATAGATATATGTTCCGTTGTCTTCTTTATAACTTAATTTTGTATTGGAAGATACGTACTGTCCATCTACTTTGCTCGCTTTTACACCGATGTACTGATGAGAGTCGATATCTTTTAATGTTACATTAGACTTCAAAGATACTTTTGTTGTTGTACCGGCTTTATAAAATGTACTTGTTGTTTTTACTTCCTCTAAACCGATGTAAACTGTATTAGTTACACATTCACCTAACGCAATATATCCATCCTGTCCTTTGTACTTTTCAATTCCGCTGACTGTACGGACCATGTCAACTTTAATCCAGTGACCATTGCTTCCATCATCATTACACTGATAGATTTGCATGTTTGAAATTTTAACTTTGATCTTATTTACTGAATTTTCGGATGTTTTGAACCAGAGATAATCTTTCTGGAAATCTTGAATATTCAGATCCAATCCATTATAACTGGTTGGATATTTGCAGCTCTTTCCTTCTTCTACGGTAAACTTGGAATTTTTCGTCTTATATAGTCGGAATCCGTAAGATCCCTTAACCTTTAATGCTTTACTGTCATCGAAAGAACTAAATTGTTTTTCATTTTCTTTTGGCCACCAGTTAGCAGTGATTTTCTTTGCACTATCAACACTGATCTGTGCAAAAACTGATGTTGGCATCATCAGAACTGACATAATAATTGCCAACATCCGACAAAATATCTGTTTCCATTTCTTTTTTTTCATAAGCCTTCTCCTTCTTTTGATTAAAATGTATAAGAAAAAGCACCCTTTATTTCATGGTGCTTCATAACGGGTGGTGCCCGATATGTAATTGAATCATTCATTTATAACGCCCTCCCCTCTTTAAATAATAAAAAAAGTGGAACTGTATTTCTACAATTCCACTAAAATCATCTAATTTATCTTAATGCAAACATTTTTATCATATAATGCCAACCATAAGATACTGCAATTAATTTTCCATTTTTATAGGCTTTAACTTTAAGGTATAAAGATCCCTTTTCTCCAGCATCATAATCATAACATGTAAATGAGGTTCTTTGTCCTGGCTTTAAACAATTAGATTTCATTGTCGGTTCATCTAACTGTAATAATGATTTATCACCTGATCCAACCACTGTATAATATAAAGTTGCACCATTTGTTGCTTTTAATGTTACAGTTTCTCCATCAGAATCAATTTTAATAAAATCATCAGCATATCCTATTAATGCAGTACCAGGACAATTCCCATAATTTATTAAGTAATAATAATAACCTGGTCCAAGTCCATTTTCACCCTTATCAATCTTTTTTTTAGTTGCAATATCCTTGTTAACCTGTTCCAGATTAATCGGATCTTCCTTGCTAGGATATTTACTATTCTTATTTGTCGCAGTTGTTTTCGCTGTTTTCTTCTTCACAGTAATCGTCTTTTTCGCATACAGTTTCCATTTCTTATGTTTCTTTCTGTATGCTTTCACGGTCAACTTCTTACCCGCTTTCTGTTTTGGAATAGTAATCGTAAAGTTTCCTTTTTTACTGGCTTTCTTTTTGTAAGTTTTCTTACCAATCTTTACACGGATCTGGTATCTCTTTTTGGTCTTTCCCTTAATCTTTGTTGATGTATTGTAAACGGCCTTTACCGTAAGTTTTTTCTTAGCTGCAGAAACCGGGATCATCGATGTGATCATCACAATAGCAGTCAAAGATAAGACCATGCATTTCTTTAATTTCTTCATAATGATTCCTCCTCTCAATCATACATTGATTAGCTTGAAATCATTATATACACACTTTTGAAAAAAAAGCAAATTCAACCATAAAATATTTTGTGTAATTGTGTTATTTATGAAGTTGTCAAGGTACCTCAGAATACTTTTATATCCTTTTTAAGGAAGCTGATTCATAAAATGACCGTTGAATGATGTGCCTATTCAAAAGAACGACTTATGGAAATAGACGAATAATATCAGCTCCCTTAAAAAAGATATAAAAAAAAGCATTCATCTTGAATGCTAAAAAAGTATAGACTTCTAGTGTATTCAGTTCCAATTCTGTCCATTGCTTAGTTAGCGTGTAAACAATAGAAATCCAATGCTTTCCTCACCCCCTCTTAATGAGGATACCAGGAGATACGTCATGGTTGGGATATATCTCCTGGATATTGTTTTGAAAATTTGAATTCTTATTTTAGGTATAAACAATAAAAATTCGGACGAATAGAATTGATAAGGGGTTCATACAAACGATAAATAATAAAAATAAAATATAAATACGGATGATGTATGAAATAAAACTATTCTTTTATTTTCGTTATTATCATAACATGCAAAAAGTATAAAATCAATACTTTTTTTATTCTTTATTTAATTTTAATCTTACTTTTTTTTGTAATACATACTTTTTGAGATTTTAGATCAAATAATCAGATTACTAAAAAAGCAATCCGAAGATTGCTATAAGTTGAAAATATTAAATTATTCTTCTTTCAAGGTTTCTTTTATTGCTGTAAAAAGAATGAAGAGCTCTGGATCTTCATTGATATCAACATATTCTATAAGTTGTGATTCTTTTAAATGATACTTTTGCACTAATGTAACGATTGATCGATATAATGCATCTTCCACATAGATTGATACTACTTTTTCTAATACAAACAAACTCAATCCGGTAATAGATAAAGCTAGATTCCAACTTTGATGTTGAAGATATAGAAAAATTAATCCACAGACACATATTGCAATTGATAGTTTTTTCCATAATTCTAAATATTCTTCATAAAACAGTAACCTAAAATATCTATGTAATTTCTTTATTTCTTTTTCCATAATAAACTCCTTTGACTTATTAAATCATATCATATATTGGATGAAAACAAAATGTTTTTTAAATTGGCAAAAACAACCTATATATGTTAAAATACCAACAAGGTATAAACAATAAAAGATAGTACATTAAGTAAAAGTATAAATCACGTATTTTACTTTTATTTTAGTGCCTACTAAAAGGAGAATAGATATGAATAATGGAAATCTTAAAATTAACTTTAATGGGAAAAACCAATACATAGAAATGTCATGTCATGAGTTTTTGGATTGTCTTAGTTATTATATATCACAAAACAAAATAAAAACTAAAATTTTTGAACAACTTATAGAAACAAAAAAAGAGTTTTTATCACAAGAAACAGAAAAAATAAATGAGTTCTCTTCAGGAACATTATATTATCATCTACCTATCCAAGAATATCATTATTATTCCAAAAATGCTTGCTTAAAAAGATTGCAGGATATTTATAATAGATGTCCACTTATAGAAATATATCTGATTATGAATCTTCTGGGTATCAGAGATCCATTTTTTATAAGTTTCTTAGATGAAAGAAAGCAACAATTATATGGTGGATTGATGAATGGTACAAATTTAGATCTTTGGACTAAATTAAGAATCTATTTTGATGTAGAAGGTTTTCCACGATTAAACCTTTATAAATTTCTAGGTATTACTTATTCAAAATACCAGAGTTACTTTCTGTACGGAAAAAAAGATATGGAGTACTATCGCTCCTTGATAGAGGATAAACTTGATGCAAAATTAAGTTGTTTTGTACCAGAAGAATTACTCATTGGAAGTGCAAAGCAAAAATATGAAAATTATCGACGTTATTACATCGAAGATACAATGCAAAAATTATCTGTAAAAAATAATGTTTCTCTCTACAATATGCGAAGAGTGTTAGATTATGCCTTTCAGTTAGCAATTGATAAAGAAGATGAAATTGATATTTCTGATAAAAATTAGCCTTTGTATCCATAAGCGTCGAAATATCAATTTATAGAAATACGCTATTACAGAAAAAAGTGCGAAAATTGATACTATCGATAGTTTTACTACATTATGAAAAAAATAAGATCGTCAAAAGACGATCTTATTTTTAGTGAATCATTGTGATTTTGTCATCACATAAAAGCATCTAACATGCTTGATATATCTGTTTTTGAAATATCCATATCATCTGGATCATTATCTTCCACAGTGTTCACTTCTTTTGTGTTTTTAATGGAATCTTCTATAGAAGGTTCCTCAATTTTTATTTTTTGAGGAGTAGAAACTTCCTCTTTAATTGGATTCATTGGTTCTTCCAATTGTTTTGGAGAATCTATAACATCCTCTTGCATATCACCTATTTCATCCGCTGGTACATTAAAATCTTTTAAAAAGCGAGAAAGTTTCTTCTGTTCTTCCACTCTTAAATATCCTTCATAACGGATCACGGCTTCCACAATATACTTTGTTAGAAATCTTCCTCGTCTTTTGGATAATTGGTTTAAAACAAAGTTTTCTTTTTCGTCACTTTCATCAAAAGTAATATATTTTTTCACCTTTGCCATCGTTCATTATCCTTTCTTGTTCATTTTTTTATAGATTTTTTCGTATCCTTCAGCATTTGCACCGATTTCTCGAATGAAGTCGGTTTTACCTATCTTTCCTTGTCTTTGAATCTCTTTGATGTAATCTTCCATTGTGATCGCTGATCCGCCTGAAAAAAGATTAAAATATAACTTAGTATCAATGTCATCTTCTTTGATCTGCTTTAATCCATCATCAATGTACTGATATACCATAGTATCGATTGTAGAACGAATTTTTTCTTCCATTTCATCGTTATCCGCTGGGATTTCTCCACCAGTCAAAATATCATCAATCACATCTTCTGTGAACTTCATAGAGTATTCGGCATTGATAAAATCAATAATTTTACGATATAGTGGAATGATTCCATGCTCCATTGTATTGAAAGCAACAATCTTTAATTCTCCATTTGGTCCAACAATAACTACAATGTAATCCCATGTAAATCCACCGAGGTCATGAAGCAAAATTCTTTTATATTTTTTCAAAATCTCTGGATGAATCATCAGTGCTGCATGTCCCTGTACATAGCATCCTACGTTTTTAAAACGTAACGTCATTGGTTTTTCGTTATATTCAAAAGAAATGGATTTAATTTCCTTTGAATAATAATCAATTACCTTTTGTACCTGACTTCCGTAATGGGCAGGAGGCAATCCTAAGCATAGTTCAATATCAAAGGTACTTTTCTTTAATCCTTGGAATTTAATCTCTCTGCATATTGCCATTAATAACAACACCAGAAAGTTTTCATCTCCGATTTTTTCCCTTGTATAATTCAGTCTGCGATCAGACAACGTATAATAACGATCTTCTAATTTTATTACATCCTGAGCAAATGGTGGTTTCGCATCATAAAAATTTACACCTGATACGAAAACATCTCTTTTAGTTTTCGTGTTCTTGTTTCCTAAATCGATTCCAATTATCATCTTTGTTCTCCTTTTTCTCTTGTTTTCATTTCTTGTTCTTTATATCCAGAAAGCAGATAATCGTCAATTCCTTTGCGATTTACAAAGGTCAGATTTTTGCTTTTTGACACATTTTTATCTACATTCATGATAAATTCCTGATAATCTCCATTTTCCGTATTGATCAGCTTGCATTTAACATTTTCATGCGGATGTTTGCTGTCAATGATTGGTTCTGGAATCAGTAATCTGCCATTTCTGACATAGAACTTATCACTAAATGCCTGTTTTCCTTCCTTGTTCTGATAAGAATATGTTGCAAATTCTGTATCGTTCTTTAAGATCTTATAGGTTGCTCCGTCCACAAGGCCTTTTCCTGATCCAATGATCGTCACCCAACGATATGGTTTGATCGTTAAACCGATAGAAAAAGCGATCTCATAGATTTTTTGCAAAGCACGATATACATTGGGATTTTGGAATTTATCCATGTCCAGACAATCATATACTACTTCGCAGCCATAATCCTTTAGATCTTTAAACAGCTGTTTAATGGAGTTAAATTGTGATACTCCGGCCACTGCCACGAAACTTGATGGTGTACGAAAAAGTTTCCCAGATAATTCATGGGCAACATTCGCTTTCATACTCCCTTCCGTTAAAAGGATTGTTTTTGCTAATGGATCTCCTGCAAAATGCACTGGTGATCCGCAGGAACAACCATTTTCTTTTCCATCGCTGGATAGCCAGATAAATTTTCGGCCATCCATTGGACGATCTAGTCTGATCTGCATTGCAACAATATAACCTTCCCGGTCAATGATCGGACAAAAAATACCTGCAGCATATTTTCCGAGATTAATTCTCCATGCTCCGTCTTTTGTATAAAATCCTGGAACTCCATTTAACCGGATATGGTATTGAGTTATGGAATTCATAAGATTTTGATAACCAGTGATCGGTACACTTCGATACATATACTTTTCAATCGATTCATCATCAAGCCCGCGTTTTTTTAAATTTTCGCGATGGCAATCAGATAAAGACAACATAGAAAGTAAAGCTCTATATGCACGATCTCGTTCACGTGGACTAGCCTTTTGAATCTTTTCGTCATTTTTCTCTGCACATGTATGATCTGACTGAACTCCTAACTGATCACATATCGCATGATATGCTTCTTGATTGCTAAGATTGTAAAACTTACCATATAGCTCTGTCAGTCCACCTCCAGATTTATACGATCCTTTCATCTGACATGACATACAGTTCCAGATGTTTTTATTCAGGGCAATATGTAATGCAGCTTTCTTGTGGCAAAAAGGACAGTCTACATATCTGGAATTATCTGAACCTCTTACATTTTTTAATGGTAAAAGATTCATTTCATCTTCGATTGTAAATGGAAATCCCATTTGTTGCCTCCTATCTTGTCATTTCCATAATCAGCCTACATTTTGCACCGATATCTGTACGTGTATCCTTTGCCATATTGACGACTGCTGAAAAATCGTTGCGTTCAACATCGCCAAGCCTCATTCCTGCATATGGTCCATATTCAATGATCGTATTTCTCGCATCTTCCAATGCATTTCCATCCCATGTATTTTCATTTGGATCTTCTGATATCGTAAAGCCGTCATTAGACTGATATGCTGTCTGATTCTGATTTACTGGTGCTGTCTGTTGTGCTGCACCATCATTTTGATCATAAAATGTTGGAATATTCGCCTGATTCGCACACCCGCTATCAAACATATCCTTCGCAACACTGATATCGTAAGCACACATCAACAGATATCTACGAATATACGTAAGATTTGCTCCGATCATCTGTGCTTTGGTCAGACGGCCATATGCCTGATCAAATCCCGGCCATGGAAGACTTATACAATCCTTTTCTTCTCCCGTGATCAGATCGATCATATAAATTGCTGGCTTGTCAACATCCGGTCCGTTTTTATTCTCCTGACGGATGATTGCGAATTTATCAGAAATAAAGTATTTCAGTCGTAACGGAGTTAATATATCATTAATCCCCTTTAGATCGATATAATCATACTCATCTCCCTGACTATTCTTTACAAACTCATAGTGAGCTTCCGCTTTCATCATCGTCCATCGAATCGAAAAATCCAGGTCCTTCATAAGTTCCTTTTGTCTTTGTATTTCCTGTAGTTGCACGTTTAAATTCATTTCTTCCATTTTGCTTAACAATTTTAACACCTTCCCTTAATCTATCCTTCAATGTTGTATTCCGAACTTTTGAGAAATCATCATAAACAGCCATATAAAATGCACTGAGTGAGCCAATAAAGATTACTTTTTTCCTCGCACGTGTCGTACTCGTGTACAACAGCCTTCGCGTGAGCATCTTAAAATAAGATTTAAGCAACGGTATGATAACAACCGGATACTCATTTCCCTGTGCTTTATGTATCGTTATGCTGTTTGCAAAATCAAGCGATTTGATCTCATTTTTTTTATAAACAACTTCTTTTTCGTCAAATGATACTGTAAGTTCTTTTTTGCGGGTATCTACCTTTTTGATAAATCCCACTTGTCCATTTACGATTTCTTCTTCGTTTTTGGTCTGATTTGACGTTTCGATCACATAACTGTTTTCGTGAAATAGTCTGTTTCTTGACTTAATCACTGCATCAGTCTTTTGATAAGGATTGATTGCCTGATCAAGTAAAGGATTCATATGATCTGTTGATGTTTCCTGTAGTTGTTTCCGCTTATTATACTCATTTTTATGTGGAGTTAATATACGGACATTTTCGACACCGTGTAATTTTACCTGTTGTTTATATACTTCGATCAGCTTGTCTTTGACTTGCTTCTCAATCTGATCTCCTTCAATTCGGATCAATTCAAAATCTTCCTGATTCCACACGACTCTTGGATTTCCCTGATTGATCAGTCTTGAATTCGACGCGATCATGGAATGTTTTCCTTGTCGAAAGATATGTTCCAAAATTACTGTTGGGATCACTTCGCTGTCGATCAGATCTGTAAATACTTTTCCTGGTCCGATTGGTTCCAGCTGATCTTTATCCCCGACTAGTATGATCGTAGCATCGTCTTTTACTGCAGATATGAACTGTTTAAAAAGAACCACATCGATCATTGAGTTTTCATCAACGATGATCACATCTTCTAGAAGCTTCTTCTTGGCCACAAAATCATCATCAATAAAATATCCCAGATGATGATGAATTGTCCCACCGTTTGAAAAACCTGTGGTTTCCTTCATTCTTTTTGCAGCGTTTCCTGTTGGAGCAAGCATCAAGATTGACTTTTCCTGTCGTTCAAATTCCTGAACGATAAGTTTTAATGTTGAAGTCTTTCCTGTTCCCGGTCCTCCGGTTATGATCATGATTCGTTGTTGCTGAGACATAAGCACAGCTTCTAACTGTCGCTCATCTGGAACAAACCCTTGTTCTTCACAAGCTTTCATGATCCGATCTTCAAGTTCGTGTTTTTCCTGTTCATTTAGTTTCTTTTCATGAAGTCTGTTTAAAATCTGATTAACAATGATCGTTTCTGCCTCGTACAGACTGGTCAGATAATATTTATCATCTTTCCATGTGATATAAGACATATCGCAGCTTTTACATGCATCTAAAGCAAACACGATATGTGCTTTTTCAACCTTATATCCCAAGGTCTTCTGCGTCAGATGGATCAACTTGTCTTCTGTCAGGTAGACATGTCCATTGTTTGATGCTTCAACCCTAAGTGTTGTTGCAATTGCCGCTATCATACGTATCCTGTTTGTAGATTCTATCTTTGATTCCATAGACACATTGATCTGGTCGATCTGTTTTACATCAACATCTGCTTTATATAGTGTATAGATGTTTTCCTGTAAGACTTCCATGATATCGTCACCAAAAATCTTAATTGCTTTTTTTGCCTGTCCTTTTGATAATTTAAAATCTGTTACCAACTGAAAAAGCCTTTCTTCCTGTTCCTGTCGTTTGACAAAAGAGGAAATCATAGTGAAATTCTGCTCACTGATACCACAAGCTTCTCCAGAATCTGCTTTTTTTATAGTTTCAAACAAGTCTGAACCAAGTTTCTTTAGCAGTTCCTCTGCCTGAATATTCCCGATTCCAGGTACTTCTTTTACAAGAATTTCCTTAATCTCTTTTTCGTTAGTTGGCAGTACTGATTTATACTGCAGAACATGGAGCTGCAAGGATGTTTTTCCTTTGTAAACATTTTCCTTCCATTCTCCATACAGCTTAATGTTACGATTTTTCTTTTGCGGAAGATCGCTTCCTAATGCTGTAAAGATTGTTTCTTTCCATACCGCTTTTTGTGGAATATTACTTATTGCACGATACCTACAGATATATCCGGAAGATTCTACTTTCCGATGAAACGTACATAGTATTTCCTCCATGATCATCTTTCCTTCCTTTTTAAGCTAAACTTCGGATTGCCTTTTGATATCACACAATATTTGGAATAGATATCAGGATGATCTTCCAGTAAACGATCCTGTGCAGTCTTTGGTAAACTGATATTCTCTTTTTCTTTGTAAAAAATATCAACTCTTTCATTTTCACACTGAAAAACACCGTGATCATAGAAATTTCCGTCTGCACCTTTTAACGAAAGAATAAACTTGGCTTTTAATTTATCAAGCTCATTGTTGATCATCTGAATCGTTTCTCCATGTCGTTTTTTTTCATCCACTAACAACTCGTAATTGTCAAAATCAGAAGCAAAACGATCATACGGAAGATCGATCGTTCCATTGATAAAAGTCTGTCTTCTTAAAGCCTGTAAGACAAGATCTGGATTTTGATCCTCAAAATAAGGAGGCTCTGTTTGATTTTCTACATAACTCCAAAATTTCTGTTCTTCCTTGATCATCACTTCTTCATAAGCATAATTCCGAACGATTTTTCTAATAACGACATCATTCCTTGTATTTCCATAAATGGCGATTAAAAATGCTATATCTACATTTTTCACGCACATATAATGTCGCATCTGAGCTTCATACTGATATGGAAGCAATGGTTCTTCTCTGGTTCCAAATTGTTTTTTTACAGATTTTGGATTGACTGCTTTGCATTCTAGGATTGCCTTTTCTCCATCTGGAAGATTAATTTCTCCATCCACATTAGCAAGCATGAACGAATAAATCGGATGTTGATACATAAAATGATCTTCTTTTACTGGATATCCTGTAAGAAACGAAAACATCCTCCGTGCATAAGGCTCCATGATCTGTCCATAAAGCAAAGTTTCCCAGTTATCCATTTCAATCTCGTAGTCAGGATTTACCTTATCCCAATAAAGTTCTAACATAGATTGAAATTTCCCATGACCTCTTGCAGCTGCGGATTCAGATCCTCCGATTCCTTTTTTTCGCCAAGCCAGCCATTGTTCACGATTTTCGACTGCATTGATATGCGTCGTATCGTACAATTTGATCGGACTATACCTCATATAGTTACTCCTTTCCTGTAGCAAGGCATAAAAAAAGGCAGATCGCCCATGCGTTCTGCCTTTAATGCCCATTTATAAAGTTCCTAAAAATAAAAAATGTACCAACCCACAAAATAAGTCCAATAAATGGAATCCAATTGTAAATCAATACGATTTGATTATAGCAGAAAAGAAGTTTTTTTTCAATCGAATAATCAATATTCTTATTTTTCAACGCAATGAACATACGTCCTGTAGTCATTTCCTTCATAAGAACATGTGGTAATCGTAAAAATGCTCTTTTTATCATCAGCTCGTTTGCTGATATTTGGAATACCGTTTCTTCTAATCAAACACATGATATAGTCTTTTTTTTCTGTATCATCCGTAAATGTTATTGGCATTGTAGAATCCGCATTCTTAGCATATACAGAGAAAGCCTGCAAATGGTAGATTTTCTTGGGAGTATATAATAATATTTGGTGCTTTTTTGCAAAATTACCTTTTCTAAATTTGACCAAATCTGCAAACATAGAACCATTCCTCATATGATGACCGTAAATGATTGTATGTTGATTTTTATCCAAATCTTTATGGTCATGTGAATCCAAGAAGATACAACCGCCATAACTGTATTTTTTATTAAAATCTGTATGCAGATACGTGTGATTCGTCTTTCCTTTCACAACAGGATAATTAATCTTCGTACCTTTTACTTTGATCCAACCAACAATATCCGGATTAATCTTCTTTAATTTTTTCCAGTTAATTTCTTTTTTTGTGTAGGATTGAATCTTTTGGTAAGTATCATGATTTTGCTTATCTTCTTTATACCGTTGATATACCTGATATCCAAAATATAATGCAATTCCAATACAGGCAATTAACAGTACATCTAATATAAGTCGTACTAATTTTTTCAATATATCTCGTTCCCTTCATTTACTGTTTCAAAAAACAAAAAAGTGTTATCTAGTGCATAATAAAGACGAACAGAAGAACCTTCATAAATCTGATTATGATCAAATAGTAAATAGTCTAACTGCGGAACAATCAGTTTTATCCGATTATTTTCGCTTAATTGTATTTCAATCCTTATATCTTTTGAAATAGCTCGTGGTACTATAACAGAAGTTTTTGCATGAAACTGAACAGAGGTAATAACTCCTTTTTGAAAGCTATAATTTCCACTTTTTTCAATTTTTTTAAATGAATATATAGGATACAAGAAAAACAATGCAATAATCACACCCAATATAGAAATCATGACATCAGATAAAAGAATCCCTAACATAATACTTAGCAAAAATATACCAATTGCCAGGAAAGCATACTTAAAATAAATTTTCTTAAAACCTAGCTGATTCATATACTATTCCTGTCGATGATCCCCACAACGATTCCATTAGCAGATTTTCTTTTGTAATCTATAAAAGTAACCGCCACTTTAACTTTATCTCCCCTCATAGCTGTATCAGCAATACGGCTACCATAGCAGACAATATTGGCATCATTATCTAAATTAATAAAAATCGGCCAATAGGTTCCTTCTGTGATTCCTGTTACGGTACCAATGCAACAATCTTTTCCTGGTTCTAGTTTATCGATTGCTGCAGATGCGGTATCTGGTAATAGATCTTTATGACTTAATGTCATATCTACCGTTCGATTCTCACGATCGATTGTAATTTTTTTTACTTTTACCCAGATAACATCTCCTACACTAAATTGTTCTCTCACATCGATCATCCACTTCCAGGATAATTCATTCATTTTTATGATCTTTTCAACTCCAAATGCTTCCACGCGGATAGACTGCATTGCTGTAGATATAACTCTGACTTCAATCTCATCAATATCTTCCCTAAAGATTGGACGTTCTGCAAAAAAATACATAAATCGTTTTTTTCGCATTGCTTCCGTTCTTGATCCTATGATCATCATATTTCCGAAGTCATCTTCCTTCATCGCCTTAATAATAACATCAACCTCAGCACCTAACATTGAATTTGCTATCTGTGTACGACGTACCCATTCGTTTTCGGAATAGCCTTCCTGTGATTTATTGTCAAAATCAATTCCCATCTGGCTGACTGGAACAACAATATTTTTCGTTTTGTAACGAATCATACATCTCGTATATTCCAAACCGCGAGAATCATTTTGCATTTCGATAAAACGTCCAGTAACAAGTTCTTTTTTTAACATTGCTGTTTCTAATTCTAACAATGTCGGATCCGCCATTGATTGACGTTGTATACCAGACGGATCTAATGTTAGTTTTCCCATAATCTCCTCCTCATGTATCTAAAACAAAAGTAAATTTTATCTATATACATACTATAACATCTTTATTTTGTGATAGCAATCTAATTTAAATAGATAATCATTACATTTGTTCTATTTTAGAGATAATGGAGATGGTGGATATTATAAATATAAATGATATAAATGATATAAATGATATAAAGACTACAAAGGATATAAAATATCATTTTACGACTTTTGGATATAATGGATTGCATAAATACTAACCCTTTTTTAATTATAATAAAAAAGAAAAAACCATAGGATATTCCTATCCTATGACAGACTGTAGACAAACTAGGTGCTGGGATCATCCCAGCACCATTTTTTCCTTTAAAGTTAAATTGTATCCAAAAATTTCTTAGAAATCTTCGCTTTTG
>QWCK01005370.1_pt1 | contig 44700 bp, 35 predicted proteins | sample 1972571 | NCBI WGS metagenome assembly QWCK01 (sample SAMN09866710, study PRJNA288562) | Human gut metagenome isolate term2_stool, whole genome shotgun sequencing... | isolation source: gut | host: Homo sapiens | place: USA: California | reverse complement strand
CAGAGGAAGGAACCCGCCGCGCTGAGCGGCAACAGGTGAATAACTTACACGCATGTCCGGATTCACGCAAATCAAGGCACGCAAAAACCCAAGGAATCGGCATAACAGCGCGGTTCCCTCGGCGTGTCGCACAGAGCCCACTTTGCTCTGATGAGGCTAGGTTAACCCCTCAAATGTTTCTGAAAAGCATCAAATCCACTATTCGGCTGGCGTGTCGCGAGAGTTTTCAGCTTGTCGGCCCTGCGTTCATCTCTCGGCAACCACACTGCCGGCGCACAATCGGCGCATGACAGCGCTCCGTCATCGGATTTCGTTCATGAATCGCGGGTATACCTGTAGTTATGACCAAGAAGATTGCTGTATTAACCGGGGCGGGCATTTCCACGTCCGCCGGCATCCCTGATTTCCGCGGTCCGGACGGTGTGTGGACCAAGCATCCTGACCAAATGAGCGTTTACGACATCGATCTGTTCCTGCGCAACAAAGAGGACCGCGAGTACTCCTGGCGCTGGCAAAAGGAATCGCCAGTATGGAATGCGCAGCCCGGCACTGCGCATAAGGCGCTGGTCAAGCTGGAACAAGCCGGCATGCTGACGCTGCTGGCCACGCAGAACTTCGATGCGCTGCATGAGAAGGCCGGCAACAGCGACAACGTCATCGTGAACCTGCACGGCACTATCGGCACCTCGCATTGCATGAAGTGCCATCAGGAATATGCCACGGCGGACATCATGGCCCGTTTGGATGAAGAGCCCGACCCACATTGCCATCGCAAACTGAAGTATCGTGGCGATATGCCGTGCAATGGCATTATCAAAACCGATGTGGTGTATTTCGGTGAGGCGTTGCCGGACGGCGCGATGGAGAAGTCGTACAGTCTGGCCACCAAAGCCGACGAACTATGGGTAATCGGATCGACCCTTGAGGTGTACCCGGCGGCGAGCATTGTGCCGGTGGCCGCGCAGGCGGGCGTGCCCATCACCATTATGAATATGGGTCACACGCAATATGACCATCTTGCGAGCCGCTTGATTCATGAGGATATCGCCGTTGCCCTGCCGAAGTTGGTGGACGAGACGATTGCGGAGAACAAGTAGCCCTCAGCATAACGAAAGCGCCGGTGGGTGGGTTAAGCAACTGATGATTGTCGGTTAACCACCCACCGGCGCTTTTGCGACACCTCCCGCCAGCGGGAGGTATTGGAGCACACTTCTGCGCGGCTTCCCGCCAGCGGTATTGGAATCAGTAGATGCGCTTGGGCTGGAATCCGGCTTCCCTGAGTGCCGCGAGGATGCGGTCGATGTGCTCGGGGCCGTTGGTCTCGACCGTGACGCCGAGAGACACCGCGTTGGTGTAGTGGCCGGATGCCTTGAACTGGTCGTGATCAAGCTGAATGACGTTGGCGCGCTGCTCGGCAAGCAGGGTGGCCACCTTGACGAGCTGGCCCGGAGTATCCGGCAGCTCGACCTCGAAGTTCATGATGCGGCCGCGGGCGATCATACCTTTCTGAATCACCGCACCCATGGTCACGGTGTCGATATTGCCGCCGGACATAATCGGAACCACCACGTGCGGGCCGGTGGCGGCGGCGAACTTGCGCGAACGCAGGTTCAGGTGTTCCAGCGCAGCCAGCGAAACGGCGCCGGCCGCCTCGACCACCAGCTTATGCTTCTCGAGCATGAGCAGAATCATTTCGTTGATGTCGCGCTCGGTGACGGTGACCAGATCGTCCAGGAACTCGTTAATCAGAGCGAAGGGCAGGTCGCCGGGGTGCTTGACCGCAACACCTTCGGCGGAGGTAACCACATGGTCAGCCGGAGACACACGACCCGCGGCCAGCGAGTCCTTCCAGGCCGGTGAGCCCTCCGGAATCGCACCGATTACGCGCACTTCAGGCTTGAATGTCTTGATGGCGAGCGCCACGCCGGCACCCAGGCCACCACCACCGAGCGGCACGACCACGTCAGTGAGGCGCCGTAGGCCTTGGTGGCATCGACCTTCAGCGGCGGGGTGATCTGCGGCATGCAGATGGTGGCCTTCGCACCACGCTCACGGGCCGCATAGGCCACGCCCTGGGCATGGTTGCCTGCGGATGCGGTGACGATGCCACGGGCGATCTGCTCTTCGGTGAGCGATGCGATCTTGTTGTACGCGCCGCGAATCTTGAAGGAACCGGTGACCTGCAGGTTTTCCGGCTTCAGGAGAATCTCATGACCGGTCATCTCGCTCAATACCGGCGAAGGGATAATTTCCGTATGACGGGCAGTCCCTTTGAGACGTTTGGCGGCCAGCTTCAGTTCGGCTGCATGATCACGCTGCAGCGCCTTCAAAACATCCTTTTGTTCCATAGCTTTCCATTGTAAGCACCACAATGCCGAGAGACACCGGCTATCTCGCTTCACAGAGGTACATTCGGCCTCTTGCAGACAGCTATCTGCTTTGTATAAGCCTTGATTTTTCAACGCTTATACTCGGGGTTTTGACGTTACGGTACCTCTTTCAAGGCGGATAGCATTTCGCAATAGCCCTGAAGTATCTCTGTGAACGGAGAAAGGTACTCAATCCGCTACAATCGCTCCAATCGCTACAGCTGAATGACGGCGGCCTCCCAAGGATCGAGCTCACGGTTGGCGAGGGAGGCCACGGCGTGCGGGGCATCATACGTGCTGATTACCACGTTCGACTCGGTGATTCCGGCGGCGGCCAGTTCGGCGGTTTCGCGCGGTAGATCAACGGTTCGGCCGGACATGTTGACCACGACCAGCAGCTTCTCATCGCCGAGGGTGCGGGTGAAGGCGTAGACATGCGCGTCATCCGCATCGAGCAGATGCCAGTCGCCGGCCGCCACGACAGGCATGTCGTGGCGCAGCGCGATGAGCTGCTTGTAGAAGGCATATACCGAATCCGGATCGTCGAATTCGCCGGCCGCGTTGATCGCCGCATGGTTGGGATTGACGGAGATCCATGGCTCCTTAGCGGCATCCGGCGCAGTGAAACCGGCATAGACAGAGCCGTCCCATTGCATCGGGGTACGCGAATTATCACGACCGCGCGCGGCGATACCCGCCAACATCGATTCGGGCGACTGCACTTTGGCTTCCTCAACCCTTTGACGGTAAGCGTTCAGGGACTCGAGGTCACGGTACTGGTCTAGGCGCGTGAAGTGGGCGTCGGTCATGCCTAGCTCTTCGCCCTGATATATGTACGGGGTGCCGCGATGCATGTGCAGCATCAGGCCAAGTGCCTTGGCCGAACGCACACGAGATTCCTCCGAGGAGTCATCACCCCAACGAGAAACGACGCGAGGCTGGTCGTGGTTACCAGTAAACAGGCTTGCCCAGCCTGCATTCTTCACGGCCGCTTGATAACCGGCCATAATGCTCTTGAGCTTCGGCAGGTCAAGTGGCAGTGGCTTCCATTTGACGCCTTCGCAGTCAAAATCAACGTGCTCGAATAGGAAGAGCATGTCCAGCTCGCCGTTGGCGGGGTCGGTGATGTATTCGTTGCGCTGTGCGGTAACGCCGGGAGCCTCGCCCACGGTGAGGAAGCCCTCACGGCCTTCGAACACTTCACGGCGCATTTCGGCCAGGAATTCGTCTTGGCGAGGGCCGTCCGCGCAGAACGGATTCGGGTTGGAATAGCCTTCCTCACCCACGGGCAGATCGTCCAGCTCGGAACCGTACTCGCCGGGCAGCTTGCCAGACAGGTCCGTGCGCTTGGAAATCAGCGTAATCACATCCATGCGGAAGCCGTCAACGCCGCGGTCAAGCCACCAGTTCATCATGTCGTATACCGCGCGGCGCACAGCCGGATTTTCCCAGTTGAGGTCCGGCTGCTTCTTCGAGAACTGATGCAGGTAGTATTCGCCACGCTCAGGGCAATACTCCCATGCAGAACCGCCAAAGTAGGAGCCCCACTGGTTGGGCTCGGCACCGGGCTCGCCGGCAGTGGTGCCGGGACGGGCGGGACGCCACCAATACCAGTCGGCGTGCTCATCATCCTTGTTTTTGGACGCTTCAAACCAGGCGTGTTCATCGGAAGTGTGATTGACAACAAGATCCATCACGATCTTGAGCCCGCGCTTGTGGGCCTCGGCCAGCAGCTCATCCATGTCGTCGAGTGTGCCGAACAGAGGATCAATGTCCTGATAGTCGGAAATATCGTAGCCATTATCGTCTTGCGGAGACTTGTATACCGGGGATAGCCACAGCACATCCACGCCGAGGTCGGCCAGATAGTCGAGCCGTGACGTAATGCCCTTGAGATCGCCGAGGCCGTCGCCGTTGGTGTCTTGGAAGGAACGCGGGTAAATCTGGTAAACGACCGCATTGGACCACCACGGATTTGGGGTGGCACCGTTGGTGCGGATGGAATCTGGAATTACTGTGCGTTGTGAAGTGGTCATCGTTGGCTCCTCCATTATTTATGGTCTACATTGCCTGTTGCTCATAGTCTAAAAAGCGCTGAATTACATTTCCATTGGGGAACTGCGTTGGTGTGCCGGAAACAAAAACTGCAAAGAGCCGGAAGGCACTGCTACGGCTCAATTCTCATAAGCTGCACATGCTATTTAGCAACATATGGGCCCTTTCGCTGTTTGTGGTGGGTGACTGTGCCGTGGGGTGATGTTGGTCGGGTAGGTTGGAGGCATGGATGCCTCTCACCTGTTCACCGCCGCGCTTCGGCTGCGGTCGCCTTGGAGGGTCGGGTCTGCGGACTTCCGTGACGCCGACGGCGACGGGCGGGAGCCGCACATCACGATCGGCTTCGAGCCCGGCAGAGGGTTCATGCTCCTGTTCGAGGCGTGGGTGTGGCTATATCGCCTGTGCTCGTGGATGATGCACTCGAGGCTCGAACCTATGAAGGAGCTCGCCCGCTTGTTCCGCCGCCACTTCGCCACCATAATCTACCTGACCTGCGGCAGCTCACATATTAACGGTTCTTCTGATTGCGACGCGCAAGAGCAACTTCGGGCGCGCTTGGATTGTCTGCTTGAACCCACTGGTGCGGGGATAGATGATTTAGTTGACACGCCTGCGGGAATCTGGTGGGGATTTCGCTGGCACACCGGATTTCAAGCAAACCCCGCCTCGGGAACCGCTCCGGACTTCGGCGTTGGCCCGGTTCGTATGTCAATCGATTGCCGTCTGAACCGGGACAGAATCCGCTGTCCCGGTTCGCGATTTTTGTCCTTTTTTACAAACAGGGACAAGCCAATCTCCGCAGGTCATATGCTCCGTAATACAAAATCGGCGGAATAGAGCCGATCCCGGAATCAACATGTTGTCCCGGTTTTCACATAAAACGATTGACATTCATACCGGGACAATGAAAATTGTCCCGGTTCGTGAAAATCGCCCGAAACCGCGAACCGGGACAGCGGATTCTGTCCCGGTTCGCGCGTCAAACGGTTGATATGTGGACCGGGACAAGCCAGTGGCACGGCGACACAGCAGATGCGCTCAATTGCACCGTAAGCCGTACGGTTTCGTCACTTTTTCATTCGCACAACGAGCAAAACCACATGACCTTTGTGCGCCACCGCCACATCAACCGACCGTCGCCTTTATTGTGGCGGTTTCCAGTATGGCAACAGGACAGAAGAGCCTCCTCCGGTGAGAGCCGGAGGAGGCTTGGGTGGAAGCGGACCTTTACTTCACAGAGTCCTGCAATTCAGGACTGGCCTACGGCCAGACCCAACATGACCTCGCGAGTACGCGACCTATCCGGCCGCCCGGGCCGGGAAACAGCCCACGGGGCTGTTTCCTTAATCGGCTCGTCTCGCTCGACGCGGTGAAGTAAAGCAGCGCCTGCGCTGTTTTACTTCACCGCTCCCCTCATCACACCACCGACAACCCACTTTTGGGCGAAAATGTAGACGATGAGAATCGGGGCCATGGCCATCAGGTAGCTGGAGAATGCCATCGGGTAGTTGGTGGCGAACTGCGAGCTGAAGACGTACTGGGCGAGCGGGATGGTCTGGTTCGACTGGTCGGTCAGAATGATCAATGGCAGGAGGAAGTCGTTCCAGGCCCACAGTGCGGTCAGAATGGCGATGGTGGCGTTAATCGGGCTCATCAGCGGGAAGATGATGGTCCAGAAAATGCGCCACGTGGATGCGCCATCGATGTGGGCCGCCTCTTCCAGCGAGACCGGAATCGAACGGATGAAGCCCGTGGCGATGAACAGGTTCGTGCCCAAGCCGAGCACCGTGTACAGGATGATCAAGCCGACCTGGTTGTCCAGATGCAGGGAGCCCATCTGCTTCGCAATCGGCAGCATGACGACCGGGAACGGCACGAACATGGCGGCGATGAAGAAGTAGTACAGGAAGCGGAAAAAGCGCTTATCCATGTTGCGGGCCACGGCGTAGGCCACGAAGGTGTTGGTCAGCAGGGTGAGCACCACGGCGGCCACCGTGATAATCGCGGAGTTGAGCGCGGCCTTCGGGTAGTTGACCTTGGCGGAGGCGTCGGCGAAGTTATGCCACTGCCACGAGGTGGGCAGAGCGAAGGTGCCGGCTTCGGCCGGGGTCTTCAGCGCGGTGACGATGGTGAAGTAGAGCGGGATCAGAATGGTCAGGCTCAGCACTGCCACAGCGGCGGTCAGCCACCAGTTGATGCGGTGATCCCTGCGGAACTTGGCGGGCTTACCAGCTTTGGACGGAGCAACTGTTGCAGTAGTCATTTCTTATCCTCCCCTAAATCAGATTTGTTCCTGGCTGCGGGAAATGCGCAGCTGCACGAAGGCGATAATCGCCAGCACGATGAAGAAGAGCACGGCGTTCGCGGTCTGGTAGGCGTACTCGCCACCGGTCAGGCCACCCTTCCAAATGAGGTAGGTGACGGTTTCGGTGGCGGAGTTCGGGCCGCCATCGGTCAAGGCGACGACCTGATCGAAGGTACCGAGCGCGTTCTTCATGGACAGCACGAGGTTGATGGTGAAGAACGGTCCGATCAGCGGGAAGGTGATCTTCCAGAACTTCTGCCAGGGATTGACGCCGTCGATGGCGGCGGCCTCGTAGATTTCGTCGTCGATGGTCTGCAGACCAGCGAGGTAGATGAGCACCGAGTAGGCGATGCCCTGCCAGACGGCGAGGAAAACGATCGGGATCCAGCTGAGCTGCTCATTGGTCAGCAGCGAGGTGGACAGCCACTTGATGCCGAGTGCCTTGCCAAGTTCGGGCAACGGGTTCATGAAGATGTACTTGAACACGTAGCCGATGACCAGCACGGAGAGGGTGTAGGGAATGAAGAAGATGGCTCGGAAGCCATTCTTGAAGGCGATCTTCGAGTTCAGCAGCACCGACAGGAACAGGGCGATCACATTAATCAGCACCGTGATGAGAATGGCGATGAGGAACGTGAACAGGTAGGCATGGCCCACTCGGTTGTCCTGGAAGAGGGCGATGTAGTTCTTCAGTCCGATGAACTTGTAATCGCCGTAGCCCTGCGAGTTGGTGAAGGAATACTTTACGCCATCAAGAAATGGCAGGTACAGGAAGAAGGCGAAGATGATGGCCGCCGGAACCACCATCCAGTAGTAGGCGGGGTCCACTTTGCGGGTGGAGAAGGCGGAGACCTTCTTCTTGGCCGGTTTCTTGGCAGCGGTCTTGGTTGCGGTTGCGTGTGACATGATGTTCTCCTCTCCTACCGATCACTCGAAGGTCCTGGCTTGGACCTTGTCCCATTCGGTCTGCATCTGGTTCAGGAAGCGGTCGGTGTTGCCGGAGGTCACCATGGTCTGCAGGTAGCCGCCGATGTTGATGGACGAAGGAATGTAGTGGTCGCAGAAGTCGGCCAGTCGGTTTTCCTCGAAGAACGGGCGCACGGTTTCCAGCGCATCGTTGCCGAAGTAGGTGTCCTTCAGCGGCGTGATGGCGGACTGGGCGTCGGCGTAGGCGTCAAGCTGATCCTTCTGCATGAGGAACTCGACGAGCTTCATCGCTTCCTTGGGGTGCTTGGTGTTCGCACCGATGGTGAGCATCACGTCGTCGCCGGCGGTGAGGATCTGCTCGCTGGCGTCATCGGTGGCCGGCATCTGGGCGAAACCAAGTTCGATATCGGGGTTGATCAGCAGGATCTGCGGGATGGCGTAGGTGCCGAGCGGGATGATCGCGGCCTTGCCTTGGGCGAAGTTCTGCGTGCCCTGCTGGTAGGTGACGCCGGTGTCCGCAGTGGAGTAGGTGAAGAGCTCGGATTCCTTCTCGACTGCGGTCTTCCACAGTTCCTGGAACGTGGTCTTGCCTTGCTTGAGCTCGGTGTACTTCGATTCGGGAACCAGCGTGCCGGTCAGGGAGGCGAGCGGTGCCTGGGTGGTCCAGGCGTCGGCCACGGAACCCTGCAGCGGGTTGATGCCGGCGTCCTTGAAGGTGTTGAGCATATCGGTGAACTCGCTCCAGGTGGTCGGCGGATTCTCCGGGTCAAGGCCAACCTTGCGGAACAGAGCCTTGTTGTAGATGTAGCCGGAGGCGTTACCCGCGAAGGGCAGGCCATACAGGCGCTTCTTGGAGGAATCGGTGGTCTGCACCAGATTCTTGGCGATCTGCACCATGCCGGGGTTGAGGGTGTCCACAATGGGTTCATCGGTGAAGTCGTAGAACACACCGGAGGCGGCGAAGTTGCCGAAGCTGATGTCGCCGTTGAAGGTGATCACGTCCGGCACACGATTCTTGACGAAACGGGTGCGCAGATCGGTCTGGGCGTTGGCGGAGTTGTTGATGTTGACCTTGATGGTCGGGTTCTGCTTCTCAAAGTCGGCGACCATGGACTTGAACTGGTCGGCGGCCTCGGACTTGAACTGGAAGAAATCCAGCGTGACGGTGCCTGCGGTGCTGGAGCCGCAGCCTGCCAGGCCGAACCCGACGGCGATCGCGCACATCACGGCGGCGGTGCGCACGGCCAGACGCTTCAGTCTAGGCGTTGCATGTGGGGAATCGGACAGCATAATTGTTGACTCCTTTATCTTTCTTTTCCTCCGGCTTCGGTGCCGGCGGTTCTTCCACTTTCCAAGGTAACGGTTCGGCCATTTCATTCCCAGCGCCAGCGAGCCCACTTGCGCAAGCAACAAAAAGCGCGGTATTTTGTGATTAACGCAATAAATACAGCGAAGGGGCTTGCATGTCTGATGTCAACGCGATTCCACAGTGGTTTTCCGGATCCGAGCATACGCATCGCGTGGCGGCGGCAATTGCCCAATACGGGCCGATAGCCCGCACTACGTTGGCACAGATGCTGGGACTGAGCCAAGGGGCCTTGTCCCGCATCACCAGCGATCTGATCTACGCCGGGGTGATCGAGGAGCTTCCGGCCGAGGCCGGCCCGTCAGGCAAGCTGCCCGAGCGATTCACGCCAAGGGAAAGTTCGGATCGTCGCGGACGCCCGCAGACTTCGCTGGTGTTGTGTTCGAACGCACGCACCTTCATTGGTGTCAAGGTTCATGGGATGTCGATTGTGGCCGCTGCGGTGAACGCGCATGGCGAGGTGGTGTCCGGCCGGCACGAGATGCCGATCGGGGCGGATCAGTCGGCTGAGTATGTGGTGTCGGCCATCACGCGGCTGGTGCGCGAATGTTCCGCCGATATCGCCTCTTCCGGACTACCCTCCCCCACTGCGGTGGGCGTTGCGGTAGGTGGGCATGTGGTCGACGATTCGATTGTGACGTTCGCGCCGTTCCTGCATTGGGACGGGGCCACGGACTTGGGGACGATGGTCACAGAGGCGACCGGCCTGCCGTGCGGGGTGTTCAATGATATCGATTCTCTGCTGGTGGATGCCTCCTGGTTCGGGCCGGGTGTCGGCGTGGATATGTTCGCCGTGGTGACCATCGGCGTGGGTGTTGGTTATTCGCTGGCCGTGAACGGCAAGCCAGTGCAGTACCCGGATAAGAGCTATGGTCTGGTGGGCCACGTGCTTATCGATCCGGAGGGGCCGCGCTGCACCAGCGGACATATCGGCTGTTCACAATGCTTGACTGACGATTCAATCGCCGAACAGTACTCTGCGATTGTGGGTCGCGCGGTCAGTTTTGAGGACTTTGCGCGCGATGCCAAGGAACGCGTGCCGCAGGCCACGCAGTTGGTGAACCGGACGTGTTTCCGGTTGGGATCGCTGGTGGCTACGGTGGCGAATATCGCGATGCCCGGGCATGTGATGATTGCCGGGGAGTCCGCGTTTTTGGCCAAGCTCGGCACCGATTCGCTACGTGACGGCATTCGTTTCTACCGTCACAGCCAGACCCAGCCGGTCAAGTTCACGATTATGAACCACGACTGGCAGCTCTGGGCCAAAGCCGCCGCCAGTCGCGTGATTGTGAAGCATATTGGGTAGGCCGTTCTTGGCTCCCCTCAGAGAGGGGAGCCAAGAACGTTGCTTCGCCACAGTTACTCCGCCACGACCAGCAATTACGGACTTGCCTATCGGCAAGGCTCAATCCCACCTTCGCTCAGCTGTCGCTTCGCTCAGGCCGTGGCTACTGACAGCCTACTAGGCTGTCAGCTTAACGCCACAGCCTTGAGCAATACTGCCTGCTGGGGGTGGAGGGACGGGGGACGAATGCCGTAGCGCTGCAGGGCTTCGCCGGTCAGGACTACGCCTTCCTCGTTCCACCAGCCGAGAGTGCTCTGGCCGTTGGTCAGACCGGTCAAATCCAAGCTCGGGTCAAGCGGGCTGACACGGTAGGTGCGCTCGGGGTCAAGTCCGGGCAGATGCACGGGCGCGGCCGGATAGGTCTGGCTGGTGGTCAGCTGGGTGAAGCGGTAGATGGCGGCGTCACGGTTCGGCATCACCATACCGTCCAGACGCACGGCCGGATCGTTGGAGTCGGCGTGCACGCAGGTGTCGATGGCGAACCAGTCGCGGTGCTTCTTGAATTCGGCCACCCACACGGCCAGCTTGGCGAGCGCCTCGTCCGGCTCCTTCAACAGGTTCCATTCGATGCCCATGTGACCGAAGAACGCCATGGCCATGCGCAGTTCCTGGCTGGTGGCGCGCTGGGTGGAGTGTGCGGGGCTGGCGCCCACGTGCTCGCCCATCATCGCCGGCGGCACCAGCAGCGAGGTGTAGCGCTGGATGTCCGCGCGCTCGACCGGGTCCACGCAGTCGGAGACCCAGATACGATCGGCGTGCTCCAGGATGCCAAGATCCACGCGGCCGCCACCAGAGGAGCAGCTTTCGATCTCAAGGCCCGGATGTGCGGTCTTGAGGCCCTTGAAGATGTTGTAGACGGCAAGGGTCTGCGCGTGCACGGCCGGGCGGCCGGAGCGGCGGGAACCGGGCTCGGTGACGAGCTTGTTGTGGTCCCACTTGATGTAGTCGATACCAAGCTCGCCGACAAGCTGGTCCATGCAGCCGTAGATGTAGTCGAACGCATCCGGATTGGTCAGATCGAGCACCTGCTGAGTGCGGCCCTGCAGCGGCAGTCGGCCAGCGGTGGGCGAGAGAATCCAATCAGGGTGGTTACGGGCCACATCGGAATCGGGGTTGACCATTTCCGGCTCGAACCACAAGCCGAATTCCATACCCTTGGCGTGCACGTAGTCGGCGAGCGCCTTCAGTGACTTCGGACCATCGGGCCAGACGTCCTGCGCAATCTGCCAGTCACCGAGGCCGGAGGTGTCGTCGCGGCGGGAACCGAACCAACCGTCATCCACCACGAATCGTTCCACGCCGGAGTCGGCGGCCCTGTCGGCGAGTGCCTTCAGCGTATCGAAGTTGTGGTCGAAGTACACGGCTTCCCACGTGTTGAGGATCACCGGACGGCCGTGCGAGAACAGGCGCGGATGCAGGGAGCGCACGTAGGAGTGGAAGCGGGCGGCGATCTCATTGAGGCCATCGCCATAGGAGCCGAACAGCCACGGGGTGTCGTAGGAGTTCTGGCCTTCGCCGGGGCCGGCGAGCGTCACTTCGCCGCCGAACAGGAGTTCGCCACCGCCGATTACGCCGGTCGTGTAGGGCAGACGTTCGGCGGACAGTACGGAGTTGCCGCTCCAGCCCACGTGCACCGAATAGGCGTCGCCATGCTCGAAGCCGAAACCGGGCACGCCGGCGGTCAGGAGCAGGGATGCGTCGAAGTCAGGGCGGCCGGCGAGCTGCGGCTTTTCGAAACGGCCGACGGTCAGCGGCTGGCGCTGCGGACTGCGTTCACGTAGATGGTGACCGGTGGTGGTGAGGATTTCGCCGGCGGATTCGGGCAGCGGGAAGCCGAGCTCGATCTTGCCGATCTCGAGCGGGGCTCCGGCGTCTGCACCGAACAGGTTGGTTACGGTGGCCTTCTGACGGACCAGGCCGCCGGGGAGCAGTTCAAGGTGCCATTCGACTTCCACGCCCTGCTCCTCATCGCGCGCGGTGACTATGACGCCGGGCACGCGGGCCGGGCCGGTGGCGCGGGCATGGCCGGCCACATCGGTGTAGCTTTCGCCGGACACGGCATCGAGGGTGGCTTCCAGCACGCCGCCGGTCTCGATGTTGGTCACGGTGAACTTGGGGAAGAGCTCGACGCCGGCGCGGCGCAGCACCACGCGTTGCTCGCCGATCCAGCTTTCGGCCTGGGTGGGCAGGATGGACGGCCAGACGGTGTCGTCGAGCGCGCCGGACACGCGCTGCGGCTTCAGGGCGTCATAGGCGGCCAGCAGGGTGTCGGGCTTGGCCAGCGGGCGACCCCAGTGGACGATGCGCGGCAGGTCGCTGCCGGCAAACACCAGACCGATCGCCACATTGGCGGCGGGCTGGGTCAGGTAGACGGCGGTGAGTGCGGTACCGTCAGCGGCGGCACCGGTGAAAGTCGAGGTGTTCTCGGCCATATTGTCTCCTTCGACGTGTGTGGATTGGCATTGCACTACTGGTTTCGATGGTAGAAGAAATGGAATATGTTGCCTTGGTGCCGCGTGTTGGTTGCGTGAGGTAAGTAATGCGTCCGTGTCTATCGCCGCTGGGCGAAGAAATCAGTCAGGATGGACTGACACTCGCCTTCCAACACGCCGCCGTGCACTTCAGGACTATGGCCGATATGCGGATCGCGCGGAATATCCCAAATCGAACCGCATGCACCGAGCTTGGGATCCCAGGCACCGAACGCGATGGTGCCGATATGGGTCTGGATGCAGGCACCCGCGCACATCGGGCACGGCTCAAGTGTGACGGCCAGCGTGCAATCGGCGAGATTCCAGGCGCCCAAGGCTTGGGCCGCCTGACGCATGGCGATGATTTCGGCGTGGGCAAGCGGGTCACCATCAGCCTCACGCGTGTTGTATCCGCGCCCGACAATCTGGCCGGCCGCATCCAGCACCACCGCACCAACCGGTACGTCACCAGCGGCTGCAGCCTGACCGGCCAGTTCCAGTGCGCGGCGCATCGCCTCGTCATATTCCATACCAACGAGTGTATGCCTTTTCTCATATCGTCTCATGATGTGCATAATCGGCCGCAAGCTTAACGTTTTCTTCATGGTTCCCATATACTTTTGGTGGAGAAAAATTTAAGGGAGAAGGCGGCAACATGGCGGTATTTGAGCTCATCCTATGCATCATTGCGGCGGTGGTGGTGAGCTCGTTTGTCAGTCGCTTCGTGCCCAAAGTCTCCACGCCGCTGGTCCAGATTGTGCTGGGCGTGCTGGTTACGTATCTGCCGTTTTTCCCGGATGCAACGCTCGACCCGGAACTGTTCATGGTGCTGTTTATCGCGCCATTGCTGTATTTGGAAGCCCACGAAATCGATAAGTCGGCGTTGCTGAAAACGCTGGATCTGAGCCTATCGCTGGCTATCGGACTGGCTATCGTCACGATGGCGGCGGTCGGATTCACTTTGCATGCCGTCTGGCCGTCCATCACCTTAGCCTCAGCCTTAGCACTCGGCGCGGCACTCGGCCCGACCGATGCGGTGGCCGTCAGCTCCCTCGGTAAAGAAGCCTCGCTGACGCAGCGTCAGCGCAGCGTGCTGAAAGGCGAATCACTCTTCAATGACGCTTCCGGCATCGTCGGCTTCCAGTTCGCTCTGGCCGCCGCCTTCACTGGAGAATTCGCCGTGGGGCAGGCACGTATTCTGATGGAACTGTTCCTGCCCTTCCTGCTGTATTTGGGCGCGGAGGAATTCAATGTGTCCGGCATTCTGTCGGTGGTGGCCGCTGGCCTGTTCATCCGATTCGACCGCACCGGCGTGGGGCCGAATGTGGCACGCACGAATATCGTTTCCACTTCAGTATGGGGTGTGCTGAGTTTCTCGCTCAACGGTGCGGTGTTCATTCTTCTGGGCATGCAGCTGCCGCGCGCCATGAGGGCCAGCTGGTCTGACCCGTATATCAGCAATACCGTGCTGATCGGCATTATTCTGCTGGTCACTCTGGTGGTAATCGCGCTTCGATTCTTCTGGATTGCGGCCATGCTGCGCGTTGCGCGAGATACAATCACCGGCCAGCGCCGCAAAATGACACCCGAACGCTGGCGCTCGGCCGCAGTGATGACCTTTGGCGGCCCCAAGGGAACCATCACGCTGTCATTGATGTTTACCATCCCGTATTACATTGCCGGCGGTGCGCCGTTCCCGATGCGTGACGAGCTGATTTTCATTGCGTCAGGCGTGATTATCGTGACCTTGCTGCTGGCCAACTTCCTGTTACCGCTATTGGCCCCGAACCGTGGCAAGGATCCCAGCGCGGAAATGATTCCGGTGACCATCGATGTGTTACGCGCCACGGTGGAGGAATTGACCGGACGCATCACGCCAGAGAATCGCCGTGCGATTCTGATGGTAATCGACCAATACACCAAGCGCATCGGACGATTGCAGCAGCGCATCGGCGATACCGATCCTCAGGGATTCGAGCAATTGCAGATCGAAGCGCTGCATTGGGAAAAGGAATTCGTGCGCGACCGACTTGCCGACACCAAGGCGCATCCGGCGGCGGATACGGCCACGCAAGAGCTGAACGTCGAAGCCTGCGAGCGCATGCTTGACCAGATTATGAATACGCTGCGTCACACTTCCACTGATCCGACTTCGGGGCATGCGGTATCGCAGATTCGCGGTCGCTTACGCATGTTCCAGCGGCAGATGAGCAATTACGCCAAACGCACGGTGTCCAAGATTCGCCACACCACACCATTGGTGAGCGAGGACCAGATTTTCGCGCGCACCCGCGAACTGCAGGTCGAGGCGATTCATCATGTTATCGGTCGGCTTATTGACGAGATGGGCCAGGATACGTACAACACCGAGCATTGTTCGGCACTGTTGCTGGATTATCGTCGTGCCGAGGCTTCATTGCAGGCACGTCCGACCATGAGCGGCACTACGGAAACCATCACGCAGGTCGAGGACGTAAAGCGCGAGAGCTACGGTATCGAACTCGGTATGATTCAGGACATGTACGAAGCCGGCGACATCAACCGAGCCCAAGCCCGCTCCCTGAGGCGCAACATCTACGTTATGCAGGTCGATGCCGATTCCGGCATCTAGTTTCCTTGGCTCCCTTCTCTGAGGGGAGCCAAGTTGGGGATTGCTATTTCCGTATGATTCTCTTCAGTATGTGCAGTAGTGCTTGCAGTGCTCACTTCGCTCATGGGAGAACAGTCTATGACCGAGTCAGCCACAAGCGCCCTCGATGTCCGATTGCTGCGACGGCCGCGCCAATTCCAGTGATGGCGGCTGACTACAGCACGCCAGAGGTAATGTCGTTGTCAAGTAGCCACTGGCGTAAATCGGCGAACTCCTCAAGACTCACATTGTGATCCAGACCGTGGTAGCTCTTGGTTTTCAGCCACGTATGCTCTTCCAGCCAAGCGGCGGTGGCGAACAGTTCGTATTTTGGGATTACGCCATCGTTCTTGCCGTACGTATAGAACACGGGGATATCGTAATCGGCCAGGCGAGAGTCGGCGGGGGCCGTGCCGGGCACCTGACCGGGTGCGTTGAAGCCGGACAGGGAGACGACGGCCCGGTACCGCTCGGGGTTGATACGCAACAAATGCACGGCGACCAGCCCACCTTGCGAAAACCCAAGCGGCACCACGTCACGGTCGGCGGGAATGTTGTCGGCCACCCATCGGTCGACTGCTGTGGCGGCGGCATACGCGTCGTAGTCACGATCATCGCCGATAGGCAGGGCATCGTGGAACCACGCGTAGTTGCCGGGGTCGGGACTGCCTTCACGGGCCGGCGCGAGTGTCAGCGGCCCGCGCAGTGCCACGAAGTCGTTATATGGAGCGATGAGGCGCATGATGTCCGCCATGTCTTCTTCGCTGGATCCCCATCCGTGCAGGCACAGGAACAGCGGATGCGTGGCATGCTGGTCGAAGCCGCCGCGCGAGGTGACGCTGTGTTCCACGGTGAGTGGCTCGCCAAAACGTCCGGGCACAGTGGTGGATTCGCGGCCGATCAGAGGCTGGCTGGCATTCGCTTCTTTGCTCATACCATTCCAATATAGAGGTCTTGCGCGCTGTGCGGAAAACGATGGACCATGATTTCAATCACATTGGGTAATCCGCGCCGAATCGCCTTGGGACTTTTCAAGGGATACCGGCAATCTGTCAGGCGTTACCGCTGTCTGCGGTATCTGCGGCTGCGGTGATTGTCTCAAGTTCGCCGCCCCACTGCTGCTGCAGTGCGGTCATCTTGCTGGCCTCGCCGAACACCATCCAGCGTTTGCCGTTCAGCAATCGCCAATCACCTTTCGTTTGCTCATTATCAGCGTATTGGCTCAGCAGTTCGGAAATCTTGCTTTCGATAGGTGCCCGGCTGATGGCTGCGGACGATTCCGATCCAAAGGATACGAAGGCCACTCTCGGATCAGTGCACATCTGTACGGTGGTGATGCCCGGCAAACCGCCCGTATCAAGCCCCTGCCATCCTTCTTTGCACGCGCCGGCAGCTTGTTCGATGCCTTGCTCCATCTGTGCGGTATCTTCGACGGGTGCCTTGTCGTTCGACTGCTGAATCAGTCCTTCCGGGAACAATACGCCCACGGCCACGCCGATAACCAAGCAAACTATGGCGCACACCAGTGCGATGATGCCGCCCGCGCCCACTCCCCCGTGAGTGGCGTACCGAGGCATGGTGACTCGCGCAGCGATGACCAGAATCAGGGTGATGCCGATAAGCACCGCCGCCGTCAACGCAATGTATCGTCCTGGCACTGCCGTCATAAAGGAAATGGCGTAAGGCGCGATCTCATGAACCGCCGAGGTGGCCGATACCACGACGGCTAGCAGTCCGCTGACAACGGCAAGTCTGCGGCACAATATCGACGTTGGGCTGCTGGCTTTTGTAGCGGCGAATCGCCGGCCGGCATCCCGCCTGGATGGGCGTCGATTCTGTGCACGACGTGAGCTGCGCGAATCGTCATACTGACCATCGCCGAAGAAATCGTAGTCCTCATCGTTGCGGGCCATCGGTGCCCCCTTCCTGCCGATTACACAGCTAGTGTACCGCTATGGCTTGGGAATGGCGGTCATTCGGGGGAATGATTCAGGGCACAAAAAGAACCCCGGCGGTTGCCCGCCGGGGAGAGAAAGGAGAGAGAAGAAGAAAGGGGGTTCAATTGTCGGGAACTGCTGCGGCTCCTGATCAGCTTTCCGCTGACATCTTTTATATAACCACTGCTTTCTGGGTCTACCTCTAAGTTTCTCTGAGAAAAACCTGAGAATACTTGCGATTGATGGACCGCGGAAGCGTGAGGAGCCTCTCACGTTTCCGCCCAAGGCGCTAGACTTGAAGGCAGTATTTATTTGCCCAAGGAGTTTTTCACATGCTGCTGTCCGACCGCGACATTCTCGCCGCACAGTCCGCAGGTCATATCTCACTTGATCCGTGGACCCCCGAAATGGTGCAGCCCGCTTCCATCGACGTGCGATTGGATCGGTACTTCCGTTTGTTCAATAACCACGCCTACACCTATGTCGATCCGGCGGAAAACCAAGGCGCGCTCACCGAACAGTTCGAGGTGGCTCCCGACGAACCGTGGATTTTGCACCCTGGCGAGTTCGCACTGGGTTCCACGTGGGAATACGTCAAGTTGGACCCGTCCATTGCCGCCCGTCTGGAAGGCAAGAGCTCACTGGGCCGATTGGGGATTCTCACCCATTCGACTGCGGGCTTCATTGACCCCGGTTTCGAGGGGCATATTACGCTTGAGCTGTCTAATGTGTCGACGTTGCCGGTCAAACTATGGCCTGGCATGAAAATCGGCCAGATGTGCTTCTTCCAGCTGAGCTCGCCCGCTGAGCACCCTTATGGCTCCAAGGGCACCGGCTCGCATTATCAGGGCCAGCGGGGTCCGACGCCGAGCCGTTCCTACGAGAATTTCTACCGCGCGCACATCGACGACTGAGCGTTGCGACGTACCATTCGGCCGGCGGATGCCGGCCATTTGCTTAATCCCAAGGAGATGTCATGACCAACAGCGATGGCGGGTTCCAGTTCGACTTCCAGCAGCCCGAAAAGCCGGTCAGGCCAACGGTTCCTCCGATTCCCGGGCAAGAGACGGCAGCATATAGCACAGAACCCACGGCACAAGCCACACCGGCTCTGCAGTTCCCGCAGTCTGCGCAGTCTGCGCAGCCCACACAGCCCACACAGTTTGTGCAGCCCGCGCAAGTAGCGTATGCCTCACAACCCACGCAAGCTGTGCCGACCGTACAAGCCGCTCAGCCGACGCAGCCCATCGATCCGGCCATGACGCAACCGTTCTCGCCGCAATTCCTGGCTGCGGTTGCCGCACAAGCACCACAGCCGGCGGCAGCCACGCAGCCAGTAGTATCCGAAACACCAATCGCCGCTGCGCCCGGCCAGCAGCAATACGTTTGGGATCAGACGACGCAAAGCTTCCGCCCGGTGGAACCGACAGCGCCGGTGACGCCAGCAGCACCAGCCGCACCAGCGGCACCGGCGACATCGCCTGTTTCGGTAGCTTCAAACGCCGCGACACAGGCGTTCCACCCCAATCAGGCCGAGCAGCCTGCGGTAGATGCCGAGGCAACACAAGCGTTCCAGCCTGATCAGGTCATGGCAACACAGCCTTTCGAAGCTCAGGCCATGCCGAATGCCGAAACCGCGGCCGCACAGGCATACGGCGCATCATCCACCGTATCCGGTGAGACCGTTGCCATGCCGGCAACGCAAGTAGCGTCTGCCGATGATGCTGCAGCCACACAGGTGTTCCAACCGGCCGCCCTGGCCGCTTCGGCACAGGCTCAGCCTGCTGTGATGCCTCCCTCCATTCCGTTGGATCAGGTCTCCGATGAGGACGATTCCGATGGCGCCGAGCCTCGTCACGGCGGTAGCGGCAAAAAGAACACCAGCAAGATCGTCGGCATTGCCGTAGCAGTAGTCGCCGTGATAGCGCTGGTTGTCGCCGGCCTGCTCTGGTGGCATTCCAACAGCAGCAAGGCGAGCCAAGCCGTGGCATTGGCCGAGTGCAAGGTAGCGGCCAAGCAGTACACGAATGCTCAGAAGAAGCTCACCACCGCCATATCCAATGGCCAAACCAGCGCGCAAACATCCACCAGCGATGTGGCCGATGCCAATACGCTCACCACGCTAAATCAGGCGTTGCAAGACGCCGGCAATCCGGCTGACACCGCCAAGTGCGATTCCAGCCTCAACGCCACTGAGTTGAAGTCTCACACTAAAGAGCTGCAGAATGATGCCAGCGACATGGCTGACAAGACGGATGCCATCAACAACGCGATCAAGGCCGTTAATACTTCAAAGGCGACGGCCGATACCAACACACTGAAATCGAACCTGAGCTCGGCTATTTCGCAGGCGCAGGGCACGCTGGATAATTCCGCGGGCAGTGTGGCCGATGAAAACACCCGCACCGCGCTGCAAAACGCCATCACCGAGGCCAATACGGTGATGAACGGGACCAGTCCGTCCGAATCCGACGTCAATAATGCGATTTCTAAACTGCAGAAGGCCGAGTCCGACGTCACCGCCTCGATGCAGGCCAAGCAGCAGGCAGATGCCGCCAAGCAAGCTCAGGAAGAGGCTCAGCAGAAGGCCGACCAAGAGGCACAGCAGAAGTCTCAAGACGAGTCCAACAATAGCGACAACAATAACGGCGGCGACAACTCCACCTCTACTGACGGCACCGACGGCAGCCACAACTGAGGTCTGCAGCGTTCTCCTGTTTCTCATGGGGCGGTAACTCCCCATGGGGCGGTTAGCATATTTTCCTTTTTCGCGGAATAATGCCGTTTTCAGCGACCGCCCCATGGGATAGTTACCGCCCCATGAGGAGCCGTTTGGATATAGCAGTGGGCCGGGCTCTGAATACCAGAGCCCGGCCCACTACTATATGCCCACAATCAGGGCTATTGCGATGGCTTAACGCTTGGCCATCGCGCGTAGCACAATCTTGCGCAGTTCGGAGGCAATCAGCACGATTGCGGCCAGGCAGATGCATTCCACCCAAGCCATCGGGCTCAATGCCACGGTGCCGAACGGACCGTTGAGGAACGGCACGTAAATCACCACGAGCTGCAGCGCCACGGACAAACCAATCGCACCCCATAGCCACTTGTTGGAGAACAGACCCACGAATGCGGACTGCAGATGCGAACGGGAGGACAGCGCGTTGAACAGCTGGGCAAACACCAGAATCGTGAAGCCCATCGTACGGGCCTCGGTCATCTGCGCTTCATGGCCGATGGCATCCACCGAGCGGTCGGTGAACAAGCCGCCGGACAGGTGCCTGTCCATACCAATCAGCGTGACGATGGCCATGATGACGCCGATGTAGATGATGTCGCCCCACATGGAGGCGTCAATCACGCGGTCCGTCACCTTACGCGGTTTACGACCCATCACATCGTCGGTCTGCGGGTCCACGCCCATAGCCAACGCCGGCGCGGCATCGGTCAGCAGGTTGATCCACAGCAACTGTGTGGCGAGCAGCGGCACGGTGACGCCCACGGTTTCCGGCTGGCGGATGCCGAGGAAGCCGGCAAACACCACACCGAGGAACACGGTGAACACCTCACCCACATTGGAACTCAGCAGGTAGCGCAGGAACTTGCGGATGTTGTCGAAGATCACGCGACCCTCGCGTACGGCGGCCACGATGGTGGAGAAGTTGTCGTCCGCCAGAATCATCTTGGCGCTCTGCTTGGTCACTTCGGTGCCGGTGATGCCCATGGCCACGCCGATGTCCGCGGACTTGACTGCCGGGGCATCGTTCACACCGTCGCCGGTCATGGCCACGATGTTGCCTTGGCGCTGCAAGGATTCGACGATCTTGAGCTTGTGCTCGGGGGCCACGCGCGCGTACACGGACACTTCGGACGTGGCCTTGTCGAGCGCGGCCTCATCGGGCAGCTGGTCGAGCTGGTCGCCGGTCAGGGCCTTGCCATCCTTGGCGATGATGCCAAGGTCGGAGGCGATGCGGGCGGCGGTCAGCGGGTGGTCGCCGGTGATCATCACCGTGCGGATGCCGGCACGATGGGCCTCGGTCACGGAGTCGCGCACCTCAGTACGCGGCGGATCGATAATGCCGACCATGCCATTCCAGATGAGATCGGTTTCAATGGCTTCGGCCTGATCGGCGATGTCGGACACCTGGCCTGCAGCGTTGACGCTTACACCGGGCACATCAGCCAAAGAACCGGTTTCCAGCGGACGGCAGGCCTCGCCAAGCGTACGGTAGGCCTCGGAGGAGAGACGTTCGACGGTGGCGAGAATCGACTGGCGATCGCCTTCGGTGAGCTTACGGACCTGACCACCCACGCGGATGCGCGTGCAGTAGCTCAACAGCACGTCGGGCGCGCCCTTGGCGAACACGGTGAGCTTGTCTGAATCGGTGCTGTCCTTGGCGATGATGGACATGCGCTTGCGTTCGGAGGTGAACGGAATCTCGCCAACGCGCGTGTATCGCTTGATCTTGCGATCGGCCTTGACCTTGCGTGCGGCCACGATCAGCGAGACTTCGGTGGGGTCGCCCACAATCTCCCAACGGCCGTTCTCCTCGCGTAGTTCGCCGTCGTTCGCGAGCGTGCCGGCCACGAGCGTGGCGACGACTTCATCGGCCACAATCTGGGCCTGCTCGGATTCAGGACTGACGCCGCCGGTCATAACCATGCGGCCTTCCGGCGCGTAACCGGTGCCAGTGATCTGCACTTCGCCGGACGGGGTGACCACACGTTCCACGGTCATCTCGTTGCGGGTCAGCGTACCGGTCTTATCCGAGCAGATCACGGAAGCGGAGCCCAAGGTCTCCACCGAATGCAGTTTCTTGACGATGGCGTTGTGCGCGGCCATACGCTGCACACCAAGCGCCAGCACCACGGTCAGGATGGCGGCCAAGCCTTCCGGCACGGCGGCCACAGCCAGCGAGACAGCCAACAGCAAGGAATCAATCACGTCATGGACGTCGTTGAAGCCTTCCAGCACGGCGAGCGCCACCAGCACCACGACAGCGATGACGCACACCGCAATGCCGAGGATCTTGGAGACGTAATCCATCTCCTTCTGCAGCGGAGTTTTCTCATCTTCGGTGGCGGAGAGCATGTCGGCGATCTTGCCGACCTGCGTATTCATACCGGTGCCGGTCACGATTGCGCGGCCGGTGCCTTGCGTCACGGAAGTGCCGTTGAAGATCATGTTGGCGCGGTCGCCCAGCGCCTTGGCTTCGGTGAGTGTGGCGTTGACCAGTCGGCCATCAGCGGAGACCGAATCGCCTTCCGCAAGGACGATGATGTCGCCGGGGACCACGTCGGCGGTGTTGATGCGCATGACCTTGTCATCGCGCAGCACCGAGGTCTGCGGGGCCGTCATTTGTGCGAGCGCTTCGACGGCCGCCTCGGCCTTGGCTTCTTGCATATAGCCGAGCACAGCATTGACAATCAGGATCAAGATGATCACGATGGCGTCGAACGGCAGCACTTCGCCGCCTTCCGCGCCGGGCTGCGCATTGGCTTTTTCGATGAACCAAGCGATCACCGAGATAATAGTGGCCGCGATCAGCAGGTAGACCAGCGGATCTTGGAATTGGGCCAGGAATTTCTTCCATTTCGGTACGGGCGGGGCGCTGGCGAGCTCGTTCGGGCCGAATTTGGCCAGTCGGCGCTTGGCTTCTTCCTCGCTCAGGCCGTGGGATGGGTCGACGTTCAGGGCTTTGGCCACGTCGTCGGCGCTGGTCAGACTTGGATCAGTATCCCCCAATAGCGGGACACTGCGGATTGATCTTTGAGATCATCCATAATGTTCTCCTTGGTATTGCCGCGGAGTAGTCAGCCTTGCGGCCGCTGCCGGGTTTTCTCTCCCGGCTGGACGCACAGGACTGCGCGGTTATGGACACCGGCGCAACTGCTGCCGATGCATACGATTGCCATTATTCCATAACCGCGTGGCGCACTTGGCGCACAGCGTAATAGCGTTTTGCCTAGAACAGGCGACGCAACCAGGCCTCAGCCAAATCAGGCCAACACTGCACGCATTCGACGATGTGCGCATAGAAGCCGTTACCGGCAGTTTCCGCATTGGCCAAGGACAGGCCGTGGCTGCCTTCAGGGAACAGGTGCGCCTCAATGCTCACGCCGGCGGCCCGGCAGGCCTGGATGAGCATTAGCGTGTTCTCCACGGGCACGGCGTCGTCGGTCATGGTATGCCAGACGAAGACGGGTGGCGTTTTGGCATCGATGTGCTTTTCGATGGAGAACTTGTCCAGCAAAGCCTGATTGTGAGCTTGGTCCCCTAGCAGGCATTGGAAGCTGCCGCGATGGGCGTACTTGCCGGCGGTGATTACTGGGTACGAGAGCATCAGCGCGTTCGGGCGCACGGCGTCCGGGTCTATGCCGCCCTGTTCGCGGATGTCTTCGTCGCCGACCGAGGTGGCGAGGTTGGCGGCCAGATGCCCGCCTGCGGAAAAGCCGAGTACGGCCACTTGCGCGGGGTTTACATGCCACTGATCCGCATTGGCGCGAATCAGGCGCATTGCCTCGGCAGCCTCCAGCAAAGCCACCGGATAGCGGCTGGGCTGCACCGAATAGCGCAGCACGAATACGGCGAAGCCTTTGGCCAGGAATTGCAGGGCCACTGGCTCGGCTTCGCGGTCAGAAGTCATGGCGTAGCCGCCGCCAGGCAAAATCAGGATGGCCGGGCGTATACGGTCCGGTTCCATCTCCTCGCTGTTGTCGGCCACATAGCCAAAGAATCGCGCCTCGCTGCCATCAATGCCAACGATGGTTTGTTGAATGTATTGCATGCCATACATCATACGCGCAGAGAATAGTTCTCGATAAGAACCACTCGCCATATGCGGTCTTGCCCGTATCTCCAAACCGAATAACACTTACAGCGAATCGTGAAGACTGCGGGCCATGGCGCGGTCGCGCGAGCCTTTGGTGAGCTTGAGACCGAGGGTCACGGCAATCAACACAACAGTGCAGGCGATCCACAGCGTTCGACCGCCGAAGTTGCTGATAGTCCAGCCACCAATCAGCGGCGCCAGCGCAACCGACACCGACCACACTACGTTGTAGACGCCCTGATACGTGCCACGCGCCGACGCGGGTGCCATGGCGGCAACCGTAGTGGTGGCGATAGGGAATGTGCCCAGCTCACCCAGCGTCCACAGCACTACGGCAAGCGCGAATCCGCCCCAAGAATGGGCCGCGGCCTGCACCGCATAGCCGATGACGGTTACGGCGAGGCCCATCACCAGCACGCGTGAATTGCCCATGCGCGCGAACAGTTTCATCGCGGGAATCTGTAGCAGGCACAACATACCGCCATTGATGGTGAGCAGCACCGAATACTCGCCCAGCCCTAGACCAAGGTCCGTCATGGCAATGGGCAGGCCGGAGGTGCTTTGGAAGTACACAAGGAAGTAGCCGAACATCAGCAGGGAGAAGCCGAGGAATGGAGTATCGGTGAGCACGCGCCGCCAATTGCGAGACATGGCGCCCTTGACACTGGCAGCCGGTGCGGCATCCGAGTGATTCGGCCTCTCAATGCCGGCGAATTCCGCATGGGTAACACTGCATTCGTCTTCATGGCGCACCGCACTTGGCACCGATACAGTAATCCCCAAATGCCGCACCTCGCGGAAGAACGCAATCAGCAATATCGTGACGGCTATCATCACCGCCGCTTCAACGTAGAACATCAGCGAATACGAGATCTTGACCAGCTGGTTGGCCACAATCGGTCCAATCGCGTACCCAAAATTAATCGCCCACGATTGCAGTACGTATGCACGTTGCTGACGTTCGGCAGGCACCACATCCGCGATATACGCGGCGATGGCCGGGCTGGGCAGCGAGGCGAACGCACCATAGACGAACAGAGCCGCGCCTAAAGACACAGGATCAGTGAGTACGGAAACGACCAGCAGGGCAGCCGCTGCGCCGATTTCACCGATGATAATCATGGATTGGCGGCCGAATCTGTCGGACAAGGTACCGCCGAACAGGCAGCCGATGATTGCGCCGAAGCCGTACATGGCCACGACTGTGCCCACCACACCCTCATCGAGGCGCAGCGCGGAAACCAAATATATCGACAAGAATGAGGTCACGAAGCGACCCATCCACAGAATCAGAATCGCCAACCATAATCCCCAATACAGCAGGGACAGTCCGAATATCATACGCTGCTTCTTCACTCTCAATACCTTACCGGCTACCGACGGCGGAATAGCCGCGTTTTGGCGCGGGGTGCTGGGACAATAGCACCTATGGCTATCAAAAAAGGACCGACCAAGGGGTCGGGTGGCAAGCATCGCAACAAACTGAAGGGCTACGGCCCCACTCCCAAGGCCGAGGACCGCGTCTATCACAAGGCGTACAAGGCCAAGAAAGCGGCCGAACGTCGGCAGATGGCCGACCCGCGTCTGGCAGCCCGCCGTCGAGTGGACAAGTTCGCTTCGGCGGATACTTCGGATCTGGTGTACGGCCGTAATTCCGTGCTGGAAGCACTGCGCGTAGGCGTACCTTCTTCCACGCTGTACATCATGTCTCGTATTGAACATGACGATCGTACTCGCGAAATCGTGAAAATCGCTGGTATGAACGGCCTGCACATGCTGGAGGCCGATCGTCTGGAGATGGATCGTATCGCCCGCTCTGGCAACCATCAGGGCGTGATTCTGAAGGTCGATCCGTTCCAGTACTCCTCGCTGAACGAGCTGGCCGATCGTGCTGAGAAGAAGGCCAAGGCAATGGAGGCCGCGAATTCGGCGGCCGCCCGTATTGCTGCGCGACCGCTGTTTATCGCATTGGACGGCGTGACCGATCCGCAGAACCTGGGTGCCGTGATTCGTTCGGCGGCCGCATTCGGTGCCAATGGTGTGATTCTGCCGGAACGCCGTTCCGCTTCAGTGAACGCCGCCGCTTGGAAGGTGTCTGCCGGTGCGGCCGCGCATATGCCGGTGGCGCGCGTGGTGAACCTGACTAAGGCACTTGAGGGCTTGAAGGAGCGTGGATACTACGTTGTCGGCCTTGACGGTGGCGGCGATAAGCTCGTCGGCGAGACTGGCTTTGAATCCGATCCGCTCGTTGTAGTGCTCGGTTCGGAAGGCAGCGGTTTGGGCCGACTGGTGCGCGAAACCTGCGACGCGATTGCCGGCATCCCGATCAGCTCGTCTGTTGAGTCGCTGAACGCTTCAGTGGCGGCGGGTATCAGCCTGTACGCGGTGTCCAACGCACGGCGCAAGGCTGCGGCGGAGTGATTGTCGCTTGAGGCCGTAATAGGTTGTACATACACGGAAGCCCCTCTATTTGAGGGGCTTCTTTGTGTGATGGGCTCACCTACAGACAGTCCACCGGATTGTCCGCTTAATGACTCCACACTGCCGCATCCGGATCGTCATCGGGGTTGTAGCCGTCGTCGTCCGGGTCGCTGTAGGTGGATTCGTCGTCAATGACGCCGGAATCGGCCTCTTCGTTAAGTTCGGCGAGTGCCTTGGAGTCAAGGCTGTAGCTCGGCAGAGCGTTGTCGATGTAGCTGGTCACGGCCTCGCCCATCGGCACGTCGTGGCCGGCCTTCTCCGCCAGGAACCAGCGATGGTCAAGCACCTCATGGAAGAACTGAGCAGGCTCGATCTGGGAGCGATATTCGCGCGGAATCATACGCACGGTCGGCTCGAACACCTCACGCATCCAGTCGGTGGCCACGATTTCCAGATCCTCGCCCTCACGCCACGTGGAGGCACGGTAGGCGTCAAGGTCGTTGAGCAGACGACGGGCCTGGTTCTCCTGCACGTCAAGGCCGGTGAGGCGCAGCAGCTTGCGGTTGGCGTAGCCGGCGTCCACCACGCGCGGGCGGACCAGCACACGCTTGCCGTCCTCGGCGGTCTTCATTTCCAGCTCGTCCACGTCGAAGCCCAGCTCGTTGAGCTTGTTGACGCGCTGCTCGATCTTCCACATTTCGTCCGGGTTGAACTTGTCGGTGTCGGTCAGGGCGCTCCACAGCGAGTGGTAGCGGTCGACTAGGCGGTTGCCCACCTCGATCTCATCCACGTCGCCGGGCAGTAGCTTGCCGGACGCCAAATCCATAAGTTCGCCGATGATGTTGGTGCGGGCCAAGTCGATATCGTATTCGCGCTGGCCGTCGGTGAGCTGGGCTTGCAGGTCACCGGTCTCGGCGTCCACCAGGAAGGCGGAGAAAGCGTCGGCGTCGCGCAGGAACAGGACGTTCGACAGGGACACATCGCCCCAGTAGAAGCCGGCCAGGTGCAGGCGCACCAGCAGCACGGCGAGGGCGTCAATCAGTCGTTCGGCGGTGTCCGGGCGCAGGTTGCGGGCGAACAACGCACGGTACGGCAGCGAGAACTTCAAGTGCCGGGTGACCAGAATCGCCTCCAGCGGCTCCCCTTCACGGGTATGACGGCCGATGACCACGGCGATCGGGGTCACAGTTGGCAGTTCGAGCTTCTGCAGTCGACGCAGGATCTCGTACTCTCGCTCGGCCACCTGGCGCGTGATCTCCTTCATGGCGTACACCTCGTCGCCCACGTGCACGAATCGCACGACGTGGCGGGAGATGCCTCGCGGCAGGTTGGCCAGCAGGTCCTTAGGCCAGGTGGCCAAGGGCTTGTGCCAGGGCAGCGTGAACATCTTTGGGTTCGAGCTGGCGGCGGTGATTTTCAGTGCTTGCGGTTCGGCTGAATTGGCGTGTTCGTCTTCGGCTTTGACAGACGTGGCCTTCAGCGCACGCGGATCCATCTGGGGCAATTCGTTCAACTCCATGTGTTCGATTTTACGTGTCGTTCGCGATGTGTGCTCCTTTGCCACGACTTCGGCGCGTTATGTTTACGGGAAAAACACCGTTTGGTCTCTCCCTCAGACCGTCTAAAAGGCAAAAGAAAAGCCCCGCAGCTATGCAGGGCTTTTCCAACGAGGCCATAAGAGAGGAAGAGAATAACCTCGTTTAATGGTTGACGAAGCTATTAGACCTCGCCAAGTATCTACTAGTTCAGACGCAGCTCAGTCGACGGAGCGAACAGGTGCATCTTGGCCGGGTCGATCTTGATCTTGACGGTCGCGCCAACCTTCGGCAGCGCACGCGGATTCACACGAATCGTGGTGAGCTTGTTCTGGTCGGACATGACCTGGGAAGCCTCAGCGGCGGAGCCATCTGTGATGATGTTGCCGTAGATGTAGCCATCGGAGCCCAGATCCTCGACGTTCACAACCTTCAGGGAGAAGGCGTTCGGGTCGTCAGCCGGGGCCAGGCCAGCGTCCTCAGGACGGAAGCCGACCACGATCTGGCCGTTGTCTTCGGCGGTGAGCTTGTTGACGGCCTCAGCCGGCAGGTCCACGGTGTCCTCACCGATCTTCGCCTTGCCGTTGACCACCGGGTGGGTGTTCAGGTTCATCGACGGGGAGCCGATGAAGCCGGCGACGAAGACGTTGGCCGGACGATCGTACAGCTCAGTCGGGGCGCCGACCTGCTGCAGGATACCGAGCTTGATGACGGCGATGCGATCGCCCATCGTCAGGGCCTCGGTCTGATCGTGGGTCACGTACAGGGTGGTGACACCCAGCTGGCGCTGCAGGGCAGCAATCTGGGTACGGGTCTGGACACGGAGCTTGGCGTCCAAGTTGGACAGCGGCTCATCCATGAGGAAGACCTTCGGCTCACGGACGATTGCACGGCCCATGGCCACACGCTGACGCTGACCACCGGACAGAGCCTTCGGCTTGCGGTCGAGGTACTCGGTCAGGTCGAGGATCTCAGCGGCCTTCTCGACGCGCTTGCGGATCTCGTCCTTCGGAGTGCCGGCGATCTTCAGGGCGAAGCCCATGTTGTCGGCAACGGTCATGTGCGGGTACAGAGCGTAGTTCTGGAACACCATTGCGATGTCGCGGTCCTTCGGCTGCATCGTGGTGACATCCTTGCCACCGATGAGGATGCGGCCCTTGTTGACCTCTTCCAGGCCGGCGAGCATACGAAGGGTCGTAGACTTACCACAGCCAGAAGGGCCGACGAGGACGAGGAACTCGCCATCCTTGATATCAAGATTCAGATCATCCACGGAGGGCTTATCGTTGCCCGGGTAGATACGAGTGACGTGGTCGAAAACGACTTCTGCCATAATTACTAATCCTTTCAGAGGCAGGTACGTGCCTCACGATCCGTTGTAAAGGGATTTGTTCTTTACTGTGCTTCCGCCCTCGCCACCGACGTACAACTTTGCTTTCGGAAACTGCAAGCTTCAGCGTTTACTTTTTTCCGGTTCAGTGAAGGTTCTCTTCGTTGAGCCGAGAACTACTATACACGGACCGTGGACCAAGGCAAGTGGCGTGTCTGAAATGTAGTTAACTTTATGGGCGTTTCTGGGGGTGTTGTGTGGTTCGGCCCATGACACGCCTGTTTCTCGAACGTGCGAACCGGCACGCCCGACGTAGAGCAGGTCTGCTCTTCCTGGACTGATGGATTCCATCAGTCGCCGACTAATGCGACACAGACTCGAAGGTGACGCCGTTGCGGGCGGCTTTGCGCTCGGCCTTGCGCTCCTCGGCGTCTTCGATGCGCTGGATGCGCAGCTGGCGCCAGTCCTCGCGCATGTCGCGGAAACGGTCGGCCAGCGTTACGTCATCGTTCTCGGCATCGCCATCAGTACTGCTGCCATCGGCCTTACCGAACGTGCCATCGGCCACCTTGGCGATGCCCAGCTTGAGCAGTCCGAGCAACTCACGCAACGTTTCCGGTACGGGCTCATCGCCCTCATCGGCGGACTTGGTCAGGCCCTCGATGCGACGACGAAGCGCGTCGGCGTCCTCGGGATCGATCTTGAGCCCGGCGATCAGCGACTGGCGCATGGTTTCGTAATCGAGGTTGGCAAAGAAATTCAGCTGTTGCAGCGTCATGAAGCCCTTGAGCTCGGGGAATCGGTGGACGATGTATTCCTCGCGGTCGTCGGCGGCGCGGGTCCAGTCGCGGGTGAGCTGCGGATCCCAGTTGGCGGTAATCGATCCCTCGCGCATGCGGTAGTGGTACAGCGCCTTGGGCAGACGGACCACGCGCGTGGCCTCGCCGATCACGTTGCAGATACGGGAGAGATCCTCGATTTTGCGCCCCACCGGGAAGGAGAATCCGGTGCCCTGATAGGTGGAGGCGGGTGCCAGGAAGGCCCAGAAATAGCCGTCGATCTCAGCCTTGACCTGCTTTTTGATGGCCTCGACCGGGGTCAGAACCTGCACCTCGGTGAAGTCGTTGTGGCGATAGTTGGACAGCAGCGGCTTGTTGTTCTCGGAGATGGTGTCGAACTGGAACATCACCAGATCGGCATCGTATTCACGCATGGCATTCAGGCAGTCCTCCACCAACGTGGGGGCCACGGTATCGTCGGAATCGGCGAAGTACAGGTAGGCGCCGGTGGCCCGCCGTTGGGCTTGTGAATCACGCGTATGCGCGGGTCGCGGGCGGCCCAGGCGTCGCACATGGCCGGGCAATTGTCGGGCGAGCCGTCGTCGACCAGCAGAATCTCCAGATTGGCATACGTCTGCGCGACCACGGACGCCACGCACTCGTCGAGGAACTTCTCGACCTTGTACACCGGGATGATGATGCTGACCAACGGCTCCTGTTCCATATCTCCAGCGTAGCGCCGCCGTGCGAACGCGGCGGCGCTGCGGGTTCGCGGACCGCGAAACCCTTAGAAATCCCAGTCGTCGTCATCGGTTTCTTCGGCTTTGCCCATCACGTAGGAGGAGCCGGAGCCGGAGAAGAAGTCGTGGTTTTCGTCGGCGTTCGGGCTCAGGGCGGCCAGGATCGCGGGGTTCACATCGCAAATCTCAGCCGGGAACAAAGCCGGGTAGCCGAGGTTCATCAGCGCCTTGTTACCGTTGTACCGCAGGAACTTCTCGACGTCATCGGTCAGGCCCACGCGGTCGTACAGCGACTGGGTGTACTCCACCTCGTTGTCGTACAGCTCGTTGAGCAGGTCGTACGTGTAGTCCTGCAGATCCAGGCGCTCGGCATCGCTCAGCTGGGCGATGCCCTTCTGGTACTTGTAGCCGATGTAGTAGCCGTGGACGGCCTCATCGCGGATAATCAGACGAATCACGTCGGCGGTGTTCGTCAGCTTGGCGTGCGCGGAGAAGTACATCGGCAGATAGAAGCCGGAGTAGAAGAGGAAGGATTCGAGCAGGGTGGAGGCCACCTTGCGCTTGTACGGGTTGTCGCCCTCGTAGTAGTCGAGCACGATCTCCGCCTTCTTCTGCAGAAACTCGTTGTTCTCGCTCCAGTCGAATGCGGCATCGATCTGCTCGGTGGAGCACAGGGTGGAGAAGATGGACGAGTAGCTTTTGGCGTGCACGGATTCCATGAAGGCGATGTTGGTGTACACGGCCTCCTCGTGCGGGGTGAGCGCGTCCGGAATCAGGGAGACGGCGCCGACCGTGCCCTGGATGGTGTCAAGCAGGGTCAGGCCGGTGAAGACGCGCATGGTGAGCGTGTGCTCGTCCTCGGTCATCTTCTGCCAGCTGGGGATGTCGTTGGAGACGGGGACTTTTTCGGGCAGCCAGAAGTTGCCGGTCAGGCGGTCCCAGACCTCAAGGTCTTTCTCGTCTTCGAGGCGGTTCCAGTTGATTGCGGAGACGCGGTCGATGAGTTTCAGCGGTTTGCGCGGAATGGAGATAGGTGCCATGAGTAGTGTTCCTTTTACTCGTTGTCGTTATCGTCGTTGGATTTGTTTTCGAACTCCTCCGGCGCGGTCAGCCGGAGCAGTGCTCTATAGACGGTTCGTGACATTGTTGGTTCCTTAGATGGTGGAGCCCCCTCAGTCCGCTTCGCGGCCAGCTCCCCTCTCTGAGGGGAGCTGTCGGCGTTAGCCGAGTGAGGGGAGTAACAACGGCTCTCTGGTTGTTCAATGCGTGCGGAGACCGCCGTCTGAGACCGAAGGCGTACGAAGGTACGTCGAGTGCCGAAGAAAGGCGGTATACGCTCCCTCGAACGATCAGAGCATGCAGGAGACGCAGCCTTGGACTTCAGTGCCTTCCAGGGCTTGCTGGCGGATGCGGATGTAGTAGAGGGTTTTGATGCCCTTGCGCCAGGCGTAGATCTGGGCCTTATTGAGGTCGCGGGTGGTGGCGGTGTCCGGGAAGAACAGCGTCAGCGACAGTCCCTGATCCACGTGCTGGGTGGCCTCGGCGTACGTGTCGACGATGGCCTTCCAGCCGATCTCGTAGGCGTCCTTGTAGTACCCGAGGTTGTCGTTGGTCATGTAGGCGGCCGGGTAGTACACGCGCCCGATCTTGCCTTCCTTGCGAATCTCGATCTTGGAGGCGATCGGGTGAATCGAGCTCGTGGAATGGTTGATGTACGAGATCGAGCCGGTGGGCGGCACGGCCTGCAGGTTCTGGTTGTAGATGCCGTCCTTCAGAATCGCGTCGCGCAGGGCCTCCCAGTCGGCCGCAGTCGGGATCGCGATGCCGTACTGTTCGAACAGCGCACGGACCCGTTCGGTGCGCGGAGTGAGCGAACGACGACCATCGGTGTACTTGTCGAAGTAGTTGCCCTGGCCGGTGGATGCCTTCGCGGGCCAGGAAGCCGTGCAGGTTCATCTGGCCGAGACCGATGGCGTGGCCCTCCTCATTGGCGCGGCGAATCGAAGGCACCGCGTTGATGCTGGTGTGCTCGGCCACCGAGGTGAGTGCGCGGATCGCCGTCTCCACCGTGTGGCCCAAGCCGCCATCCATCGCCTTAGCGATGTTGAGCGAACCTAGATTGCAGGAGATGTCGCGGCCGACATGCGCATACGTGAGGTCCTCGTTGTATGCGCTCGGCTCCTGAACCTGCAGGATTTCCGAGCACAGGTTGGACATGGTCACGCGACCTTCGATCGGGTTCGCGCGGTTGACCGTGTCCTCGAACACGATGTACGGGTAGCCGGATTCGAACTGCAGTTCGGCGATGGTGGTGAAGAACTTACGGGCGTCGATGTAGGTCTTCTTGATGCGGTCGTCGGCCACCATCTCGTCATAATGCTCGGTAACGGAGATGTCGGCGAACGGCTTGCCGTACACGCGCTCCACGTCGTACGGGCTGAACAGGGCCATCTGGGCCTTCTGCTTGGCCAGTTCGAACGTGATGTCCGGAATCACCACGCCAAGAGCCAGCGACTTGATGCGGATCTTCTCGTCCGCGTTCTCTCGCTTGGTATCCAGGAAGCGCAGGATATCAGGGTGGTGGGCGTTGAGGTACACCGCGCCCGCGCCCTGACGTGCGCCGAGCTGGTTGGCATAGGAGAAGGAGTCCTCCAGCAGCTTCATGACCGGAATCACGCCGCTGGACTGGTTCTCGATGTGCTTGATCGGGGCGCCGAGCTCGCGCAGGTTGCTCAGCACGACTCCATGTTGTCTTCGATGCGCACCAGGAAGCAGCTGACCGGTTCGCCACGCTGGGCCTTGCCGAGGTTCAGGAAGGTCGGGGTGGCGGGCTGGAATCGGCCGGCGAGCATTTCGTCGACGTATTCGGTGGCCTGCGCTTCGTTGCCGGCGGCGAGTTCCAAGGCCACTGCCGCACAACGCTGCGGGAAGTCCTCAAGATAGAGGCGACCATCGAACGTCTTGAGGGCGTAGGACGTGTAGAACTTGAACGCACCAAGGAAAGTGCCGAACTCAAAGCCGGCGGACTCGACGTGCTCGTAGAAGCGGTCGAGGAATTCAGCGGAGTACTGGGCAAAGACGTCGGGGTTGTCACGTATTCGCGTTCGGCGGCCTTGTCTTTGTCGAACTGGATCTTGCCGTCGGCGTCATAGAGGTTGAGCATCGCGTTGAGCGCGTGGTAATCGTGCGCCGGATCATACTGTTCCGCTGCAGTGTCGGCAGTGTTGTCGAGCGACAGTTCGGTGTTGGTGAGGTCGGTCATTGGAAATCCTTGGAATATGGCAGAAGTGTGTTTACTCAGACAGTTGCTCCCCTCAGTCAACTTCGTTGACAGCTCCCCTCGGAGAGGGGAGCCAATACCTCGAGGGGGTCAAGATTTACTGTTCGGTGAAGAAGCGGACGAGGCCGTTTCGCACGGCGGCAGTGTCTTCCGGGGTGCCCATGAGTTCGTAACGGTAGAGGTAGGGCACCTTGCATTTGGCGGCGATGATGTCTCCGGCGGCACAGTAGGCCTCACCGAAATTGGTGTTGCCTGAGGCGATGACGCCGCGAATCCACTCGCGGTTGGCTGGATCGTTGAGGAAGCGTTTGACCTGAATCGGCACTGCTTTCTTGACCACGCCGCCGCCATAGGTGGGCACCATGATGACGTACGGTTCGCGGATGTTTAGCGCCGGGTCGGCGGCCCGCAACGGGATGCGGTAGACGTTGATGCCTTCGTCCTGCAAACGGCATCCGGCCACGAACCGTGCGGTGTTTTCGGAGGCCGACGAGAAGTAGACCAATGCGCCGATCGTCTTGCCTTCGGCCGCGAATTCGGGCTGGCTCAGACTCACGCGGACACCGTGGCGGCGGCGCGGTTGTCGGCGGCCACCTGCTGGGCGACTTCGCGAATCAGGTCGGGGCGGTAGCCGGTCCAGGAGTTGTCCGGCGTGATGACCACCGGAGCCTGCTGGAAACCGGCGGCCTGCAGCTGCTCAAGGGTGGAGGGGTTCTGCATCAGGTCCACGGTTTCAAACGGCACACCCAGCTTGGTGAGCTGGCGCTTGGTGGCATCGCACTGCGGGCAATGCGGCTTGGTGAACACGGTGACGGTCATGGCGACTCCCCTTGATGTGGTTCTGATGAACAGTGAAGCGAAGGCCATATTACAGCGGTGTGATTTGAAATCAAGGCACTATATGTAGTGGCGCGTGTCACATAACAAACCTAGATATAGGGTTTTTCGTTGATATTCCGCCATTCCCATGCACCCCCGAAAATCGGCGTGCAGCGACCCGCCCAATCACATGTGGCATTGTTCACATTTGCGTTTGAACCGCTCTTCGACTGATCCTCAACCGCCCTGCAACCGCCATCTTGAGTTTCGAGGGGCTGTTTTGACCCTTTCCGGAGATCTATCTCCGTTTCGAGGGGCTGGTACTCAAGTAAGCGCATCCCCAAAATGGCGGAATGACGGTGGGGCGAAGCCGTTTATACCCGTGTTCTAGCGGGCCACCAGCCCCTCGAAACGGGAGTAAACCTCTACGGAAGGCCAAATCAGCCCCTCGAAGCGGAGAACGGATACCTCGGCACCCCGTGTGGAGCCAGAAGGCCCGGCCGGATGTCCAAACGAGCATCCGGCCAGGCCTTAAAAGTAGTTGTTCAGTTATCAGAATCGATGCGGCGCGATACTACTCCGCGTCTTTACGGCTCCAACAGATCTTCGATGCGGCAGCCAAGCGTGCGGGCCAAAGCGAGCACGGTGGAGACGGCAGCTTTGCCAAGGTCTTTGCGGCGCTGCTCGTACATTTGGATGGAGCGCAGGGTAACGCCGGAGCGGCGGGCCAGCCCGGATTGGCTGAGTCCGGCGCGCACGCGGATCGTGTGCAGCCGGGAGTCGCCCTCGGTGCGATTATGGGCGGCCCGCTCGTCGTACACGTCGACGAATCGGCTTTCGTCGGCTTCGTGCAGAGTCGGGTGCAGTCGCACGATATCGTCGAGCGACAGCACATCGAGAATGTCCGAGAACCGCACTCCCCTGGCCCATTGGCAGTATGCGAGTACCCATCCGGCCCAGTATTCGGGTGTTGAGCCGGCGCGCAGTGCGGCTGGCGGCATATCGAGAATGCGCGCCCAACCGGTTTGCCGCATGATTTCGGCCACCAGCTCCTCGCCGGACATGCCACACACGTATTTGGGCGTGCCTCGCCCGAAAAGCGCGGCCGCCTCGGAGGTGGCGAAGAAGTCCATGAATAGGCCGACCGGCAACCCGCAATCGTTCAGCGCATAATCGAAGGCGCCGGCCAAGTTGGCCATGGCGTCCGGCAAGTATGTCTCATCATAGGCGGGGATCATCGTTGGTCACTTTCTCGCGGATGATGTCGCGCATGAACAGGCCGTCGAGATCGGCTTCTGCACTTTTGCGGCGGTAGGCTTCGCGAGCTGTGCGGTCGCGCTCGTTACGCAATCCGTGGTAGGTCGAAGCGCGGGCGATTTCGCAGCCTTGGAACCGCAGTGCCGCGAATGCCTGAGGACTGGCGAGTACGATCTGCTTGCCGAGCTCGCCCAACCGCATCGCCTCAGCGAGTTGGTCGATGGAAATCGCGTTATTGACAAAAGCGCGGGCGAACGAGAAATACGAATCGTCGGCACGATATCCGACGATGACGTCAGCCTGACTGGCATCCGGCAGAAACACTTGTTTCAGATATTCGATGCCTTGCGCGGCGACGGCGGTGGTCGGCTGGAAACGACGGTTTTCGACCAGCATGGCCAGCCAGTTCAGGATGGTGTAGGGCGGCTGGGACAGGTCCAGGAAGAGGAGCCCGTCCGTGGTCAACGTGTACCGATTCGCGAAACCGTCATCCAGTCCCGCGCACGCCCATTCCTTGGCCAGCTCGACGCTGCGCGTGCAATAGAATCCGCGGCCATAATCGTTGTTCGGCTTGACCAGCCCGTATTCAGGATGCTTGATGACATGCGAAGAGCCATGCCACAGTTCGATCGATGCGGTCTCCATTGGCCGGCTCCTTCTCTCTCTCCTTACATATTCTTGATTATATCACTGTGGTGATAGTCATAAGGGAAATGCGAGATGAAAGATACCGCTGTATACGTTCGTACACAACGTGAAATGTATACGAACGTATACAACACTGACGTCCGGAGTCATGCTCCGCAGTGGCGCAGCGGGCGCGCCACTACAATCGGAATATGGGACTGAAGACGTGGAAGAAGTGGACGGACTGGCCGCTGATGGTGCTGTCCGTGGTGTTTCTGGTGGTGTATTCGTGGGAAATTCTCTCCCGCACGCATATCGCGCTGTGTGAAACCGTCATCAACGTGATCTGGGTGGTGTTCGTCGTCGATTATGTGGTCTCGCTGTGGTTGGCCGACGATCGCTGGCGGTGGTTCAAGCACAACCTGTTCACGCTGCTGACCATCGCGCTGCCGATGCTCCGGCCCTTGCGACTGTTGCGTTTGCTGACCGTGCTGCACGTGCTGAACCGCACCTCCGGCATGGCGGTGCGCGGGCGCATCACCGTATACGCGGTCGGCGCGGTGGGAATGCTCATGTACGTGGGCGCGCTGGCCGTGTATTCCGTGGAGCGCGAGGCGTCCGGATCCACGATCACCGACTTCGGCACGGCGTTGTGGTGGGCGTTCGTGACCGTGACCACCGTGGGATATGGCGACTTCTCGCCGGTCACCTTCCAAGGCAAGATCATTGCGGTGGTGCTGATGTTCACCGGCATCGCGTTGATCGGTATTGTGACGGCCACGCTGGCCTCGTGGATCGTGGATCAGGTCAATCTGGAGACGGATCGGCGCGAGGACGCTCGGGAGAAGGAAGTGGCCAAGGAAGCCGCGCAAGAGGCTATTGCGACATCAGCCAATCCCGAAATCGACCTATTGCGCGAGGAAGTGCGTGCGCTGACCGCTACGGTAGCCGGTCTGCGCACCGAACTTGAGCGACGTTGATTGGCGAAGCGGGACAAACAACGATTCTGCCAAGAAGGTCCGCGTCAGTTGTTGTCACCGCGGATTGCGGCAGAATCATTGTCGCCACGGCTGTTTTCTTCAGTCGGCTCAACCCAACTTTTGATAATTTTTATTTTTTTGATATTTTTGATAATTTTTATTTTAGGTTGATTCAGCGAGGAGGCGGTCCACATGAAGGCAAAGGAAAACCCATTCAAGCCAACGGCAGGAGGGGAACCGCCCCTGCTCATCGGCCGAGGCAAAGTTATCCGCGATTTCGAGAAAGGTCTCGATAACGGAGTCGGTGCCCCAGGGCGCATTATGCTCGTCACCGGCGCTCGTGGAACCGGAAAAACCGTGATGCTCACTGTGTTCGGAGACCGGGCCAAAGCGCGCAGATGGGATGTCATCGAAGAAACGGCCTCTGCCGGACTATGCGAACGCCTTGTTGATGCCTTACGAACCGGGCGAGGGGCCCTTGACCACCTCGCTATCCGACCATCGTTGACTTTTGCTGGAGCGGGCATCGGCCTCGGAGAAGCCGAACTATCCCCGAAGCGTATGCCCGAAACGTTGAGAAGTGCCATTGCCGGACGGTTGGATGCGCTTGAGAAGCGCCATGCTGGGTTGCTTATCACCATTGATGAGACTCAAGCGGCTGAGCGATCCGACATGATTGCCATCGCCACTGCCATACAGCATCAAATCAGGGAACGACGCAATATCGCCATCGTGTTCGCCGGTCTCCCACAGATGATTTCTGATTTGTTCAATGACGAAGTCATCACGTTCCTACGTCGCGCGAAAACGAACATACTCACAGATATTCCTCTTGATGAAGTGCGCGATGCTTTCGCCACAACATTCCGCGCCTCCGGCATGTCCATCACCGACGCTCAATTAAGCACTGCAGCCAATGTGACAGCCGGATACCCCTATATGATTCAACTGGTTGGCTACCATATCTGGGATGCCGCAGACATGCGGGACTCGGATACCATCATCGACGCTGATGTTACGGCAGGTATCGAGGAAGCACGTATTGACCTTGATAACGCCGTGTGCATCCCGGAGTTGCAAGGCTTATCCAAAAACGACCGTGAGTATCTCGAAGCCATGGCAGCGTCAGATGGTCCCTCTCCCACCGTGAATGTTGCACAGCGCATGGGCAAAACGCCTAACTATGCCGCCACCTACCGCAAACGCCTCCTTGACGCCTTCGTTATCCGCGAAACAGAACGAGGCGAAGTCGATTTTGCCGTGCCCTTCCTGCGCGAATACTTGCGTCGGAATCAGTAATCGGCACAATGCACAGTATCGATATATTCCGTTCCATATAATGACTTTTCGCATTCAGATACACAATGGACGGCCTGTTGAGTAGCACTCAGCAGGCCGTCCATTCTATTTAGCTATTCAGTTATCGGAGACACACCTCAGGCCTTGACCGGAGCGCCAGCGACCTGCTGGGAGGCCATCACGCCGAACAGGTAGCCGTCTTCGGAGAAGTATTCGAAGGTACGACCGGCGAAGTCGCGGCATTCGAATCTGATATCGTTATCGATTCGATCAGCGGCTCACGATACTGCCCTTGCATCGCTGTGCCACTGTTGAATGTGCCCGGCTGGCTCACCTTTGGGTCACCGCCGACACATCCTTGATGCCGATGGTTATAGAGTCGCAAATTCACGACTGGCGCACCTGCCCACGCACCTATCCTGTCATTTCGAACGCATAATTTGCTACCACATCCGGTCAGGGCAATCGACCTTAATGGCGTAAACGGCACTTCTCAATACGTAAACGGCACTTATTCTTGGCTCCCCTCTCAGAGAGGGGAGCCAAGAAATATCAAGCTCGGCCTCCCAGGAGAGAGCCAGAATAATGCACCAGCAAGGCATTAGGATGGAGGGCATGAGCGATTTGAACGCGTTGAATCTTGAGCCCGGCGAAGTGGTTGGTGGGTATACGCTGATCTCCCGGCTCGGCTCAGGAGCTATGGGGTCGGTGTGGCGGGTGCGCGACGACGGCGGCACCACCTATGCCATGAAGATTCTGCGCGACTCTCTGACCGACGAGTCAGTGGCAGGCTCCGGCTCTGCGTCCACGGCCCTGCACGACCCCGACCTCAAGCCCGATGTCACGCCGCGCGAGCGCCTGCGGCGCGAGGCCATGGCCTTGAAGAAGATCAATCATCCGGGTGTGTGCGGCATCGTGGATATGGAACTCGACGATACGTTGGCGTTCATCGTCACTGAACTCATCGAGGGCAAGAATCTTAAGGATGATGTGGCCGCCAATGGCCGGTATGTGGGCGACGATCTGGAACGCTTGGCCCGCAAGCTCATCGAAGCCACCAAAGCCGTACATGCGGCCGGCATCGTCCATCGCGACATCAAACCCACCAATGTGATGGTGTCGGCCGCCGGACCGGTATTGGTCGATTTCGGTATCGCGATGGGCGAGGGCGAAAGTCACGTGACCCGCACCGGCCTAGTGATGGGTACACCCGGATTCATCGCACCCGAGATTATTGACGGTGCCGAATCCGACGACGCCACCGATTGGTGGTCGGTGGCGTCCGTGCTCGCTTTTGCCGCAACCGGCGCGCCTGTGTTCGGCACCAAGCCGATGATGGCGGTACTTGAGCGCGAGGCCTCGGGCAACGCGAATCTTTCCGGACTACCGGCCGGCACATTGGCTGCCTTCCGTTCTGCACTGGACCCGGATCGCAGGGATCGTTGCACGCCGGATCAATTGCTGAATGCCATCGCCTTGGATGCGTTGAATCCCAACGCTTGGCAGGGCGAGCAGGCGGGACCGTTCGCCGCGGGAGCCGTGGCTGGACAACCGGCTGCGATCGTTGCCAAAGCCGCGGAGGCGATGCCCCCTTTTGGCGCGGCCGGCGGCGTTGACCGCAATAATCCCCGAACCATCTGGCGCGCGGCCGAGGAAGCCGCTGAGGCTCCCACCATGGCCGTGTTCTCCGGCAATAAGGGCGATAACGGCGATGGCGAAACCGCCGTATTCTCGCCGGCTGGCGCCGCTACCGCCACGCTGCCCTTAGCCGATATGCCGCCACGTCCGCCGGCCGGTGCGGAGCAGGCCACGCAACTGTTGCCCGACGCTGCTGCCGATTTCACCGACGACGCCGGCACACAGGTACTCACCGGCGCGACCACACCGATGCCGGACCAAACCACGCCGCTGGCCGAGCGCACCACCGTACTCCCCACGCCGCAGCCGTCATCATTCCCCCCGTCCGGCACCGCCCAGAGCAGCTGGGATCCCGCAAGCAACCAGCCCACAGCGGTGGACCCCGCCATTCGCCCGGCATTGCAGCGCATCATCGACCAAACCGCCCAAGCGGCCCCCACCGAAACCATGGTCCAAAATCCTCCCATGCCCAATCCGGTGGACGTGAAGCGAGGGGAATATCTGCAGCGCGGCACCCTGCCATTGATCCTGCTGGCGGCGCCGCTGGCGGCACTGGCGGCAAATGCTCCGCTCGTGGCCATCATCGCGGCCACTGCGTTGTTGTGGCTACTGCTCACCCTGGCCTATAACACCGAACCCCAGCTTGAGCGCGAGGGCAAACGCGGCGGCGAGCGCAAAAACTCCGATTCGTGGATTCGCGTGGCGACTTTTCCCTGGCATCTGGTCAAAGCCCTGCTGCTGGCCATTCCCCGCATACTGCTGCTAGTCATCATCTATATGGCGGGAACCGCCGTGGCCACCGCGGCTCTGGCACTGCCCGTTCACACCATCTCCTGGTATTTCACCGCGGATTGGGGTATTCCGGTGCCGTTGCTCAATGATGTGCCGTTCTCCGCTTCCGGGCTGGCGCTGGGCGGTTTCATGGCCATCGGCTGGCTGGTCACTGTGTTCGCCCCACAGTCGATGATGATTCGGCTGGGGGGCGGCGTACTGCGCGGGCTCAAACACAGTCGCCCGGCGGGCGCGCCATCCACCGAAGTGGGTGGGGCTCCACCTGCTCCAGTGGCGCCGGCGCCCAAGGGCGGCGGGCGCGGCACCGTGCTGTTCACCATATGGGCCATCATCACCGTGGCCTTGTGCGCGATGCCGATTCTGGGCATGCCGATCAACTGGATGCCGTTCGCCTAGAGCGGGGCGGAATCTCACACATCAGCCATCCGCACACATGGCCGTTGTGTATCCGATACGTTCGTTCCGTCACACTTTTACAGGGAATTCACCTCAGATCAGCTCTGGGCGCAGTCCTCCTCAGGCCCGGTCATTATGATGGGGCCCAAACATTGAAGCGATTGCAAGGGGATAGCTATGTCAGATCCGAAGCGTCAGGCCAAGCGTGCCACACGCGCTGAGCGCCGAGCGGCCGAGGAGGCCGCCCAGCAGGCACGGGCCGAGCAGGCGGCTAAGGAACGTAAGCAGCAGACCATCATCGGCTGCATTGTGGTGGCCATTATTGTGGTGCTGGTGGCCATCGCTGGATTCGCCGTATACAAGGCTATGCGGCCGTCCAACACCAGCAGCAGTAGCCAGCAAAGCAACATGACCGTGGACGAGGCCTATAGCAAGCTCAAGAAAGTCAGTACCCAGCCGGCTAACGCCGACGACAAGGCCGGCTTCGTAATCTCCAACAAAGGGTATGGCCAGAAAGCCGAGGGGGCTCCCACCGTATCCATCTACATGGAACCGCTGTGCCCCGGCTGCGCCTCGGTGAACCGCCAACTCGACCCGACGCTCGTCAAGCTGATGAACGCAGGCCAGCTCAACATCGATTTGCACTTCCTCAATTTCCAGAACAACAAGAGCTCCGACAACTACTCCAACCGCGTGTTCAACGGTGCCATCTACATTGCCGAGCATGATGACGATCCCGACCACCTCATGAGCTACCTCTCCAACATCTACGCTGAGGATTTCCAGCCGGGCGAATTGTCCAATTACGAGCCGGTAAACAACGCCAAGCTGGAGAAGCAGGCCGTCAAGGCCGGCGTGAGCGAGGATGTGGCCGCCGCGGCGTTCAGCGGCAAGAACGAATACCTCGACTGGCTCACCGCCTCCAACAACTACACGATCCTGCGCCCCGAACTGTTCAACAGCTCCGGCGCCTTCTCCTCCCCCACACTCACCATCAACGGCGAATACTGGGATCTGAAGCAGCTCACGCTGGCGGACACGAATATGGTGGACGGCTTCCTCAAGTCCATTGGGCTGGATGCTGACCAGGTAGGCGTGGAAGGCAAAATGCCATCCATCGGTGCCAGCGGAAAGCCGATTTCGGTCGCCTCCTGATGCTGCGTGGCCGAATAAGTTGACGCCGCGACATATGCAATACCGCCTGCGGCTCGGCTTAAATTGACCACTCGGGAAGTACCGGTATACTAGTCATTTGTTCGCAACGATTTACGCGTTAAGAACAATCGCCTCTTTAGCTCAGATGGCCAGAGCGGCCGCCTTGTAAGCGGCAGGTCGTCGGTTCGATCCCGACAAGAGGCTCGTCGCGCAGAAAAAATGGCGTATTATGTGATACGTAGACTTTTCTACGCATATAATTCTTACCTTGGGTAAGTACTCCAGGAGCCTTCCCCCAACTATGGGCTTCCTGGAATGAGGGCGGAGCGTCCCCCAACCAGCTCCGCGCCTTCAGGGGGGCGGGAACATCCCCTTCTCTCCCGCCCCCTTTTTCTTTTCTTTTTTTGAGCTCAGAACAATCTGACGAGCAGGAATGGTGACGGTGGCCGGTGAAACCGCAGTATGGGCCGGAACAACCGTTACGATGGGTGGCGTAATCGTTCATCCAGCAGGAAGAGTATGGCAATGGCACGGCGTTGGACCCCGCAGCGGTTTGTTACACTGCGTCGCATCCGCGTAATCGCCTGTATCGCGGCGACCAGTATCGCGCTGGCTGGATCATTCGCGTTCACCGCGCGTAAATCCGTAGCCCTGAACATCAACGGGCAAACCACCCAAGTCACCACATATGCGATGACGGCCACCCGTCTTCTGGAGGAACAAGGGGTGGATATCAAGACCCACGATATCGTGAACCGCCGTGCCGTTCTGGACCGTGGCCACCAGCGCCGACCAGCTACTGGGATTTTTCGAGGAAAACCAGAACAACGCCGCGAAGATCACCGTCGACATCAAGAACGTGTACAACCAGCTCACCGGCGGCCTGGTGATCAACCAGTCCGGGCCGGTCACCGTCATCGCCGACGGCAAAAGCTCGGTGGCCCCCAATGGCAAGCTGCCGGCCGCCTCCATCCTCGATTCCAAGGGCATCGTGCTCAACAAGGAGGATCGCGTCAGCGTTGAGAAAGACAGCGACGAGACCATTCTGCGCGTACGCCGCGTGACCCACGGCGAGGAGACGCGCACGTCCGTGATTCCGTTCTCCACCCAGACCATCATCGACCCGAATCTGGCTGAAGGGCAGGCCGATGTGCGCCAGCAGGGCGTCAACGGCGAGAAGACGCAGGTGTACGACGTCACCTATGTGGATGGCGTGGCCGAATCGGAGACGCTGAAATCGGAGACCGTCACCTCGATGGCCATCGACCAGATCATCGCCGTAGGCGCCGCCAAGTCTGATACCGATAAAGGTTCCGATAAGAAATCCGACTCCGCCGATAACGGCAAGGCCGATTCCGGTTCCAACAATCAGCACGAGTCGTCCAACAACAATGCCGGCAACACCGGCGGCAACA
>QWCK01002212.1_pt1 | contig 44809 bp, 30 predicted proteins | sample 1972571 | NCBI WGS metagenome assembly QWCK01 (sample SAMN09866710, study PRJNA288562) | Human gut metagenome isolate term2_stool, whole genome shotgun sequencing... | isolation source: gut | host: Homo sapiens | place: USA: California | reverse complement strand
TTTATTGACACGGAAGATGAGGATGAAGATTAATGCTTAGAGTTGACAGTTTGTATTATAATTTGCTGTTTTTGAACAGATACTTGTAAAGTTGCCGGGAGGTTAGTATGGATATAGAAGATGTATTAGGTGGTAAAATTGTAATTTTGGACATGAGCGTGCTCACGTCTCCGGGCATAGATGAATTTATCGATAAAACGAGGGAATACATGGTCGATCTCGACCAAAAATATTATATAACGCGTGAGACCTACAAGGAACTTGAAAGAGAGGAACTTTCGGGGAATCCTGATGCAGGCGATGCATTAAATTTGGTTGAAGACCTTTTGAATCAAAACATGATCGAGGTCATAATCCCGAAAAACAAGGAAGGCGTTGTGAAACTCACGGAAATCAGCCAGATAAGACCGCTCCTTTTTGTCACACTCGACAAAAAAACAGCCCTAAATCTTGAAATGGTGAACCGCATGAAATCCTATACTGGGAAACCGATTCAAGTTATGGGGATTAATAGGATGGGAGAGATGTTAAACTACGGAAAATAGGGTTTATTTGCGGGCTATTTTGCGATAAACGATTGATCTCGTGTTTTCGTCGCTGCGACGTACTTGCCAGTACGTCTCACTCCAAAAACACTCAATCTAACCGTTTCTCATCAAAATATCCTCGCAAATAACGGTGGAAATATGTGAACCGGTAACACCGGTTCTTTTTTGTTCATTAATTGTATGGTGTTGCAAACACACCTGCGCAATCAAAAATTGAGTTTACGGCGCATCTCATCAAAATATCCACGCAAATAACGTTGTTTGTGGAATTTTTATGCGGTAAAATTATTGAGAGTGTATGGTATTGTAAATGCAGGGCGTAGCGGGATGGCATACGTTGTGACGAAAGGAACAACGATGTCCTCCCGTCAAAAAAGTCTCACTCCAAAAACACTCAATCTAACCGTTTATCGCAAAATAGACCGCAAATATTCCCACAAAAAAACCACCCTCACGGGGTGGCTCTATTTTTCTTTTCGTCTTATATGGTAGAAGTACAGTTGTTGTGCGAGGCCGGCGAGTTCTCCGAATTCTTCGGCGCCTTTCGTTGCCATTCGCACGCGATCTTTTTCGTTTTTGTCGAATCGTTCGTGAAACACTTTTTCCATCCATGTGTCGAGTGGAAAGACGTCACGCTTGTTAAAACCGAACAAGAGTATGCAGTCCGCAACTTTCGGGCCCACGCCTTTAAGAGTGAGGAGTTTTTTTCGGGCGAGCGGCGTTTCAAGCTCCGCAACTTCTCCGAGAAAGTTCGGATTCTCACTCAAGAAGTTTGACGTGTGATAGAGATAGCTGTCTCTGTAGCCCGCACCCATTTCTTTGAAATCCTCAATCGAGAGCGTGCTTATCGCTTTTGCATCGGGAAATGCAAAATATTCGCCGTATTCATCGACGCATTTTTTTCCGACGCGTTCGGTTAGTGCTCTTGTAATTTTCTTTATTCGTTTTATGTTGTTATTTTGGCTTATAATGAAAGTGAATATGATTTCTTCCGCATCTTGATTCAAAATTCTTATACCATTTGAAAAAGAGAGCACATCTTCAGGAAATCCGAGTTCATAAAGTCTTTTGAAGTCTTCTTCGTAGTTGTGCGAGAAGTCGAAATAGTTTTTAAAAATTTCAAGACTTTCCTCGTCCGGGACTCTAAAAAGAATTTTATTTTCGCTCGGCAGTTCTTTTACAAATGCTCTCTTTCCTTTTGTGATGATTAAAAAACCATCTTCATATTCGCTGTACATAAAAGCCTGACCGCTGTCCAAGATGTCACTCAAATTGAAGTGTACCGGGCGGTCGACTTTAAATTCAGGCATATTCTTTATTCTTCGTCTTCCATTTCGTCTTCGCTATATTCCAATCCGGATTTAACATCTTTTAAGAAATAGCCGAGTGTGTAAAGACTTTCATTCAGCCACATATTTTCAACGACAACATTTTTCGGTACTCTGAGTTTTTTCGGTGCAAAGTTCCAGAAGCCTTGAATACCTTTCTCAACGCAAATGTTTGTGTATTTTTGTGCTACGTCTTTGTGAATGGTCAAGACTGCAATATCCACTTGATTTTCGGATAAAAATTCTTCAAGCTCTTGAATATCACGAACTTCAATTCCTCCGATTTCGCGTCCGATTTTTGATTCATCTCTGTCAAATGCAGAGATTATGTGAAATCCGTTTTCACTGAAGTCGGAATAACGCATGATTGCTTTTCCGAGATTGCCGGCTCCGATAACTATCATAGTTTTTTCTTCGGTAAGACCGAGAATTTTTTCCAAATTTTCCTTTAGATTTTTTACATTATACCCGTAACCTTGTTGACCGAACCCACCAAAGCTGTTTAAATCTTGTCTGATTTGACTTGGATTAAAGCCGGTAAGTTTGCCTAGCTCTTGACTTGAAACACGCGAAATAGTAATTTCAGCGAGTTCGCATATTGCTCTGTAATACTTTGGAAGTCTCCTTATTATTGCAGGGCTTCTACGTTTCTTTTCCATATAATCACCTCTTAATTAAAGTTTACTACATACAGCACAAATTGTCAAGTGTTTTATCAATATTGCTTGACGAAAATATAAAGAAAGTATAAAATATAGTTGGTGATAGTATGATTTTAGAGACAAAGAATTTATCCTTTTCATATAATGTTGATGAAGTCTTTAAAGATGTAAATTTTATAGTAAATGAAGGAGACAAAATCGGTCTTATCGGTAACAATGGTTCAGGCAAGTCCACACTCGTTAAGTGTTTGACGGGGGAGCTTGTTCCGAACGGTAAAGTTATAAAAAGAGACGGGGTTAAAATCTCAATCTTAAAGCAACAGATAACGATCGACAGGAGCATTTCCGTCATGGATATTTGCCTTGAAAAGTATGCCGACGTTATTTTTATGGAAAAGAGAATGCGTGAGCTTGAAAGCGACATGACGAAGTTTGCGGGTGACGAAGAAAAGCTTACCGCAATTTATAAAGAATACGGCGAGATTCAGGAAAAGTTTAACGAAAAAAACGGCTACGGTTTCATGTCGGAGATAAAGGGTTATCTTTCGATGGTTGGAATCGACGAGGCTTTTTATGATCGCGATGTAATGACTATGAGCGGTGGCGAGAAGGCAAGGCTCGAACTTGCACTCACGTTTATGGAGAAGGCGGACCTCCTCATTCTCGACGAACCGACTAACCACATGGACACGCTCATGATTGAGTATCTCGAAAAGTTTATGAAGGATTTTAGAGGTTCAATCATTTTCATTTCGCACGATAGACTTCTCTTGGAAAATGTTGCGAACAGAATTTTTGAAATTGAAAACGGCGAACTTCGCATTTACAATATGCTTTATGACGACTACAGACGCATTCGAAAAAACGAGCGTGAAGAAGCTATGAGGCATTTTTTGAATTACAAAAAAGAGGAGGAACGTCAAAAGGAAATTATTAGGCGTTTCAGGAGTTATGCGACAGAAAAATATCACCGACTTGCAGACTCGAGAGAGAAGATGTTGAAGCGACTAAAGGAAGAGAAGGCCCCTATAACGGAGGAAAAGTTTTCGTTCAATTTTAAAGAGCCGCTAAGGACCGGAAACGATGTTTTGACGGTGCTTGATCTCGGAAAAAGATTCGACGACAGAACACTTTTTTCAAATTTGAATTTTGAGGTGAAGCTTGGCGACCGCCTTGCGATTATGGGTCCGAACGGAAGCGGAAAGACGACTCTTTTTAAAATGCTTATGGGAAAAGAGGAGGGCGAAGGCGAGTTTCTTTTCGGAACGGGCGTAAAAATCGGTTATTTTAATCAAGAGCTCATCGTAAATGACGAGGAAAATACTCTCGTCGATGAAATTTCCGAAGATTATCCGAAAATGACAATCACGGAAATACGGACAAAGCTCGGCGCGTTTTTGTTTAGAGGCGACGATGTGTTTAAGGAAATGGGCGACCTCTCCGGCGGTGAAAGAGCGAGAGTTTCGCTTTTAAAGCTGATTCTAAGCGGAGCAAATGTACTTTTCTTGGACGAACCGACAAACCATTTGGACATCGATTCAAAGGAAGTGTTGGAGTCGGCACTCGACAATTTTAAGGGCACAATAATTTTCATCTCGCACGATAGATTTTTCATCAGAAAACTTGCGACGAAAGTGCTCGATTTGACGCATGGAAAGCAAAAGTTTTTCGACGGCGACTATGATTATTATATTTCGCGCGTCACAGATATCGGCGACAAAAAGACCGAAGAAGTGAACAAGACGCGTGAGAAAAAAGAGCAAAAGAAGGAAAGAGAAAAAATTCGCGAAAGCCAAAAACTTAAACGCGACATAAAAAATATAGAAGACAATATTGATAAGCTCGAACTTGAAATAGAAGAAATTGATGAAAAGCTTTCAGATCCTAAGATTTACGACGAGCCGGACAAAGCAATCTCGCTCGGGCAAAAGAGGGCGGAGCTGAAAGAAAAGATCGACCGCTTGATGGAAGAGTGGGAAGAGCTTCACGAGGTGTAATATGGAAGATGTAAATTTACTCACCGGTTTTACGGCGGGACTGTTGTCCTTTTTGACGCCGTGTGTGCTGCCGATGGTGCCGGTCTATCTTATGTATCTTACCGGCTCGTTTAAAATGGACAGCCTTAAAGATGAGAGATGGAAAACTTTTTCAAGAAGTCTTTCGTTTGTATTGGGATTTACGATTGTGTTTGTGCTTTTGGGACTTTCGGCGACGGCGCTTGGAAAATTTTTGATAACAAATAAAGCAACTCTGCGTAAAATCGGGGCGGTCATGGTCATAGTCTTCGGACTTATAATGATCAAAATTATAAAATTTAAAAAATTAAAAAAGCGAAACTACATGAAACTGCAAGACGGATTTTTCGGCTCAGTTCTCATGGGCATGGCGTTTTCAATCGGATGGAGCCCATGCTTCGGACCGGTTGTCGGAATGATACTTTCGATTGCGGCACAAAAGGACACGCTCCTAAAAGGGGCGGTGCTATTGTTCTCTTATTCGCTTGGACTCGGCATCCCGTTTATTATTTCGGGATTTTTCGCCGGAGCAATCAGAAACTATTTCAACAGACACACACTAAAAATGGATTTGATAAATAAAATCACGGGATTCGTGATGATAATTTTCGGAATACTTATGTATTTTGATTTGTTTAGATATTTAAGATAAGGAGAAAATATGAAAAAGAGATTAATATTAATTGCACTCATTGCTGCATTTATGATCGGATGCAAAAATGACGTTCAAAAAATTGATGAAAATAAAAATACAGTGACTGAAACTGAGTCACAGGAATTTGATGAGCACATAAAATTGACTGACGCAATTCTTGCAGAAAAGCACAAGGAAAGAACTTTCGGCGAAGAACTCAAAAAAGGTGCGCCGGCGGTCGATATAAAAGTTGTGGATTTAAACGGCAAAGAAGCGACACTGAACGATATTTTGAGCGAAGACGAGCTGACACAACTCGACTTTTTCCAAACGACATGCAGATACTGCATTCAAGCAATGCCCGACCTTGTCGAACTGGACAAGCGTGACGACGTTCGAGTAGTGCTTGTCGACGTCGGTGAATCGGTTGAAACTGTGAAAGAATTTATGAAAAAGAAAAAAATTGCACTTCCGGTTGTTGTGGATGAAACGGGCGAGATTGCACAAAAATATTTTATCAGCGGTTTCCCGACTTCTGTGTTTATCGACAAAGACGGCATTTTAAAGGGCGGAGTTGTCGGCTACAGACCGATGGACGACATGATAAAAGTTGTTGAAGATATGAATAAATAAAAAAATAAGCGTTCTCATCGGAACGCTTTTTTTGGTGGACTGTACAAGATTCGAACTTGTGACCTCTACGATGTCAACGTAGCGCTCTAACCAACTGAGCTAACAGTCCATATTTAGTACATTTAAAAGTATAACATAAAAACATTTGTATGTCAACGATTTTTTTAAAAATGATTAATATTATCTAGTGCTTCAAAAAAATTTGTGGTATAATTAAGTAAGTACATTCAAAGGAGAATATTATGGTAAATTATGATGAAAAAATGCAATTGTTCTTTTCTTGTTTGCTGAAGAGTAAAATGAATTTATATTCTATTGCAAAGATGGTCAAGGACAAAAACATCACGAATCTTATTGACAGGATTAATGAAACGGAAAATCTTATTTACATCATTTGTATGGAACGCGGTGTTAACATCAGTTTTGATTTAAACACTTGCGAAAGCCTTGCGGACTACAGCTACAGACTCATGGAAATTTCGACCGCAGAAGAATATAAAGAAGAAGTGAGAAAAATTTCGAATCATATCTGTCAACATTTCGGGGAAATAATAAGAGCACATACAGAAACCAACGAATTTCATATTGTTTATGAATTTTCAGAGGCATCTAACGCATTCTACAAGGCTGCGAGAGAAATTTATTTATAAGAGGTATTTTTTATGAAAAAGTTATTGGTAATTTTAGCAATTGTGTTTGCCGGCTTATTTATGTTCGGATGCAAAAAAGCTGACGCACCGACAGATGAAACAAAAAATGTTTCAAATGAAGAAGTAAAAACAGACGACAAAAAAGAAACTGAAGAAAAGAAAAATGAAGAAACATCAGACATCGACTTCAACGGAGTTACAAGTGTAAAACTTCCTATGAGCGACGTTGCTTACGAAACTGTCGATGTTGACGGAAAAAAATATGTAGATTTGGCAGAGTTCGGAAAATATATGGAACTTTCAAAAAACAGATACACATATAAAATCGACACAGAAAAGAAAGCAATCAGATTCAAACTTGAAATCGTTTCAAAAGACAAATGGAGCGATCCTGTCGATAGAGCAGGACTTCAACCTGAAAAGTACACACTCAAAGTAAAAAATGAAAAAGTTGAAGACGCTGATGTAATTTTAAAGGACAACAAAAATGCACTTGTCGACTTAATGAGCATGGCACATCTTTTGAAATTCTCATACAAAGACGGCGAAATGATTTTTGAAGACGCAGACAATTTGAAGCCGGAAGTTTCACAAAACAGAGACTATGAATGGTACATGGACCAAGGTCACACCGGAAAATACAGCGATGGCAACTGTGGACCGACATCCCTTGCAATGATTTTAAAATGGCTCGACCCGAACAGTGCTGCAACAGGTGAATCATTGAGAGATGAAATACCGAACAACGGCGATTGGTGGACCACAAATATTTTCGAAAGCTATTTCGAATCAAATAAAATGAGCATCGATGACACACTCTACAAGAGCCCTGAAACAATCACAGACATGATTAACAACGGAGACATCGTGCTTGTATGCTTGAAAATGGGTGAAATTTCACCGAACAAACAACCAAATTCCTCAAACATTGGAAGATTCTACGGCTTTGACGGCGGACACTTCCTTTTGATCAAGGGCTACAAAATTGTTGACGGCAAACTCTACTACGAAGTATACGACCCGAACAACTGGGATATGAAATACGATAACGGAGAACCGATGGGTAAAGACCGTTTGTATGCAGCAACAGAAATGGATAAGGCAATCACAACTTGGTGGTCGGGAATTTACGGAATCAAACCGCTAGGAAAATAAAAAAATAAAAACCGGAGATTCGCTCTCCGGTTTTTTATTGCTTACATATTTTCTTTTAAATACTCAATGATGTCGTCAGATTCGTACATAGGTTTATCGCCGATCATAAGCATAGGAACTTGCTTTTTGCCACCCTTTTCGATGAGCTCATTTTCATTTTCCTTGTTTCCTATAATATCTTTCACTTCGATTCCTTCAATTGAATTTTTCTCAATGAATCTCAAAACCTTTTTACAAAATGGACATGTGTTCATTATATATAGTGTTAAATTTTGCATATTTCCTCCTTACCAACTTCCACTTGAGCCGCCGCCACCGGAGCGACCGCCACCGCCGCCGAAACCGCCACCGCCGGAGAAACCTCCGCCGAATCCGCCGCTTCTGCCGCTGCCCGACATATTGCTTAGCCAGAACAGTGTGTTCAATCCGCCGCGACCGCCGCCTCTTATAAGCATCATAAATATTATAAATATTATGAGACCCATAAGCGGACTGATTCTTCCTTCTCTTTCGTCACCGAAATTATCGAAAGCATCGATGCCTTCAATTTCAACTCCGAGATAATCTGCAACAAGACCAAGAGTAATTTCGTACCCGTCCATAATGCCGGCTTCCATGTTTTCCTCTTTAAATCTTGGAATCATAACATTTCTAATAATTTGGTCAGCTCTTTGTGCAGGAATGATTTTCATCAAACCGTATCCCACTTCGATTCGAACCTGACCTTTCTCAGTCGCCGTTTTCGGTTTTACAACAATCAAAAGACCCTGGTCGTTCTTGTCGCCGATTTCCCATTTTTCAAACAGACGCGTCGAATAATTTTCAATAGTCATACCGTTTAAATCGTTCACAACGGCGACCACAATTTGAACGCCCGTCTTTTCATAAAGTTCATTTGAATGGTCAATAATAAACTTTTTGCTGCTCTCTCTCAGTGTGTTTGTTTCATCGTATGCGTAAAAATAATAATCCGCATCCGGAAGTGTGCTGTAGTCAAAATCGCTGAGTTTGTCAGCACTGACGGTAAAACTGAATAAAAGTAAAAGCGAAGTCAATATAGTTATTATCTTTTTCATTCTAAATGACTCCTTTCTCGAGTGCTCTTGATTAGTTATTTGTTAAAATCAACCTTCGGTGTTTCCTTGTCAGCTTCGCTGATTTGGAAGTATTCCTTAGGTGAGAAACCGAACATTCCTGCGATAATTTTTTTCGGGAATCTCTTTACATCTTGGTTGTAAACTTTAACCTTGTCATTGTAACGCATTCTTTCTGTTGAAAGCTCATTTTCAATGCTTGAAAGCTCAGCTTGAAGTGCCATAAAGTTTTCGTTTGCTTTAAGTTCCGGATAGTTTTCAACAACAACGTTGATGTCGCCGATTGCCTTTGTGAGTTCAGCGTTTGCTTCAGCAGCTTGTTCCGGTGTCTTTGCGTCCAAAACTTTGCTTCTTGCTTCTGTTACTTTTACAAATATGTCTTCTTCGTGTTTTGCATATCCCTTTACTGTTTCAACAAGATTCGGTATAAGGTCTGCACGTTTCTTTAATACATTTTCAACTTGTGCCCATGCACTGTCTACTTCTTCGTTTTGTTGTACAAGACCGTTGTACATACCGCCTAAAAATACGGCAATAACAACTAATACAACGATAATAGGTAATAATTTTTTCATATCAATTTTCCTTTCTATAATACTATATAATACTTATACCCAAAAAAATGTTTTTTAACAAAGAGAATTTTCTTGAATAATGTAGCTCAGTGTGTTATAATAAAACTAACCTGATCGGTGCGCTACGTATTTTAATTCAACCGACAAATTTTATACGGGAATTGACCGTTTTTCCTTGCCGAGACAATGCCACCTTCGAGTGGACTGTCGGAGTGGGAAATAGTTTACCCACCTGAACATGGCGGGTGTGAATTATGATACACGGACGGCCGATCGGGGCCCAAAAGGGTTAAATATAAATTATTTTAAAATAATTTAAAAAAACTATTGACAAGGCTATTCTTATATGTTAGAAGTGTAGCGCAGTTTGGTAGCGCACGTGCTTTGGGAGCATGGGGCCGGGAGTTCAAATCTTCTCACCCCGACCATTTTCTTATATTGCATAGGAAGGAGGGCTATCAGTGAAAAAGGTAATATCACTTGTCTCTTTACTATGTATATTTTTATTTGTAGGTGTTTTTCTTCACATCGATAACGCACACTTCAACAAAAGAGCTCTTGCGAGAGCGGAAGAACTAAACGGCGTTATCTCCGGAGATAAATATTTTGAAGACATCCTTATTGCAAAGGGTCAATCTTATTTGAAAGAGCAAAAACAAGTTCTCTTAAATAAGAAGAAAAACGACATCGTCAAGGCAAAAGACCAAGACAAAAAACCGACATACGAAGTAAATCCGAACGATGGCACAAACTTCAAAGAGGTTTTTAAAAACGCAGTCTTTATCGGCGATTCGATTTCAAATGCTCTTTCATATTACAAACACCTCGAAGCAAAAAACGTAGTAGCAAAATTGGGACAAAATATAAGAACTACTAAAAAAGAAATCAAAAATATCAAAGCTAAAAATCCGACACATATCTACATTATGCTCGGAATGAACGACTCTATGTTCGTGAAGGATGCGGCAAAGTTTAAGAAGAGCTACAAAGAGCTCGTAACGGAATTGCAAAAAAGCTTGCCGAACGCAAAGATATATTTTCAAAGTATTTTGCCTGCCGATGTTAACAACAAAAAAGCTATGGCACGTGTTTCAAATGACAAGATCAAATCGTTCAACGATGCTCTTGTGGAACTTGCTGGGGAAATGAAGCTTGAATTTATTGACCTCAGACCGTTTATAAATTCACATCCGAACTTTTATGAGCCGGATGGAATTCATTTAAATAAAAACTTCCACAGATATTGGTTGAAATTTATACAGGTAAATTATTTTAATTAAGGAGGAAACATGAGAAAATTAATTCTCTTTATGAGTGCATTTTTGCTTCTTTTCGCTTGTGGTTGCACAAAAAATGACAATGCGAGCGACAGCAAGGGTTCAAATGACCCGGGCATAGAAAAATTATTCGAAGCGGCAAAACAAAATATGGACACAGAAATCATGACTGAAGAAAGTGATCCTGAAACGATAAACACATTTTTTGAAATCACAAAAGACAACTATGAAGAATTTAAATTTGCTATGCCGAACACAAATATTCAAGTGTCACAAATTGTAATTGTAAAGGCGAAAGAAGGCAATTTGGATGCAGTAAAAAAAGGCATCAAGTCATATCTTGACAACAACCTTGAAATTTTCAGCTCCTATTTACCGGATCAATATGAACTCCTCAAAAAAGCGGAGTTCTTTGAAAAAGACAACTACTCGATTCTTCTTGTAGGTGAAGGCGCCGACAAAGCAAAAGACGCTGTTTTAAACGCATTTAAATAAACTTCAGGGTGCTTCGTTTACGAGCACCCTTATTTTTGTATTACGAGGAGACAACATGGTTTTTTCATCCATACTTTTTTTATTCTACTTCTTTCCTATAGTATTTATAGTAAATAAACTTTTGCCGAAGAAATACAAAAACCTTTGGCTCTTTTTTGCGAGCATGTTTTTTTACGCATGGGGCGAGCCAATCTACATATTAATAATGCTCTTTTCAACATTTTTCGACTACACAAACGGCAGGCTCATGGTTGGAGCGAGCGAAAAAAAGAAAAAACTGATACTAATAAACTCAATTGTCGTAAACCTCGGAATATTATTCTTCTTTAAATACTCCGACTTCTTTATAAAAGTTGTAAACGAATTTGGCTTCGGCATAAAGCCGTTAAATCTTGCATTGCCACTCGGCATCTCGTTCTACACATTTCAAACTCTGTCCTATACAATCGACTGCTACAGAGGTCGCGTAAATATCGCGGACAACATTGTGGACTTTGGACTTTTTGTCACCAGCTTTCCACAACTCATTGCAGGGCCGATTGTAAAATACATCGACGTTGAAAAAGAACTTAAAGAACGTGACGATAGCTTACATTCGTACAACGAGGGAATGAAAATATTCATCGAAGGGCTATTTTTAAAAGTGCTTCTTGCAAATAAATTCGGTGAAATATTTAACAGCTTCACATTTGCCGACGCAAGCTCAAAAACACTTGTATTTTTAAAACTCGTCGCATACAGCCTGCAAATCTACTTCGACTTTGCGGGTTACTCGAAAATGGCGATCGGTATGGGAAGAATGCTCGGATTTCACTTTCCGGAAAACTTCAACTACCCGTACATTTCAAAAAGTATAACAGAATTTTGGTCGAGATGGCACATGACGCTGAGCTCGTGGTTCAAAGAATACGTCTACATTCCGCTCGGCGGCAATCGCGTCGGAAAAGCAAGACACATCTTTAACATCTTTGTGGTTTGGTTTTTGACAGGATTTTGGCACGGTGCCGACTACAACTTCATACTTTGGGGAATGTACTTTTTCGTCGTATTGATTTTGGAGAAATACTTATTCTTAAAAATTCTCGAAAAATTGCCGAAATTTGTTTCGCACATCTACACAATGACGATCATACTCTTAAGCTGGGTTCTGTTCACATCGACTAATCTAAAAGATATCGGAACATTTTTTACATCACTTGCTTCAAAACCGTTTTTCTCGGGCGAGGTCACAAGCTTTTTGCTGCAATATGGAATACTATTTATTATAGGAATCCTCTTTTCGACGCCACGACCGAAAAAACTTTTCGAAAAACAAAAAGAATCCGTACAAATTGCTGTGCTTACAATAGCTTTTGTACTATCGCTCTCAGCACTCGTTGCGGGAAACTACAACCCATTCTTGTACTTTAGATTTTAGGTGATAAAATGAAGAAAAATTATTCTACAATTGTATTAATATTTTTGATGCTCATGGGCACCTTGATTCTTTTCAACAAAAAAGAAGCGAGTGAATTCGAAATGAGAAAACTCAAAAAATATCCGGAACTCACCAAAGAAAATATATTTGACGGTTCATTCGGAAAAGAATTTGAAGAAGCTTTAACCGATCGTGTGCCTGGGAAAATATATTTCACATCTTTGAACTCGTACAAGGACTTCTTGTTGGGCGAAAGGGAGAAAAACGGAGTCTATCTTTCACTTTCAAGGCTCACACAAAAGCCGATAAAAAATGTTTTGATTGAAAAACTTTTGATGGAAAAGGAAAAACATCCGAATTTAAAAGCTTATTTAATACCGTACAAACTATATTATGAAAACAACATGCCGCTAGCACTAAAAAATCTCAAAATAAGTGAGGACTATCAAAAGCGATTCGACACAATTAAAGATAAATCAGATGTGGACTTCACAAAAATTCTGACGCTTGAGGACTACTATCGAGGCGATCACCACCTAAACTCCGAAGGTGTGAAAAAAGTGCTTCAAACGCTTGGATTTGAGAACGAAAAACAAACGGAGAGTCTTGGAAAATTTATCGGAGGGGAAGCGAGAAAATCCGGAATAATAATAAGGGATGACTTCTCAATCGTCTACGACGAAAAAACGAAAGACTTGAAATTTAAAAGAATGATTGACGGAAAAGAGTCAGAGGAACTTGTGGTTGATGAAAAGAGAGCGGGAGGAGTCGACAAATACCTCGCATATATGGGAGGAAACTTCGGGGAAGTCACAATGAACGGACTTGGAGAAAAATCGCTTCTGATACTTAAAGACTCATTTGCAAATCCGTTTATCGGATTTTTTGCGGAAAAATATGGGAAAATAAAAATTGTCGACCCGAGATTTTTTGACGGAGATATTTTCAAAGAGCTCGAAAACTTTGATGAAATCATTGTGTTCTCGGGAATATAGAAAGTAAAAAATAATTTAAAATATTTTAAAAAAAGGCTTGACAAAAGAAAAATTGTCTGATATAATAATGAATGTTGAATAAGAAAACCGAAGAAAGCCGGTTAGGTCTTTTCTAATATAAATGGGGAGGTGTCTAATGAGAGAGGCAGTTTTAAAACAAAAAGAATCAACCGTTGCGGAAATTAAAGAAAAAATTGAAAAATCATCCTCTATGGTTCTCGTTGAATATCGCGGACTCACTGTTGAAGACGTAACTGAACTCCGTAAAAATTACAGAGAAGCAGGCGTTGACTACAAAGTTTACAAGAACACTCTTATGGCAAGAGCATTCACAGAACTTGGATATGAAGATTTTACAAAGAATTTCCACGGACCAAATGCAATCGCATTTGCATACGACGACATTGCCGCTGCAGCAAGAGTTTCAAACAAATTTGCTAAAGAAAACGAAAAACTCGTTATCAAATCGGGAATTGTTGACGGAAAAGAAATTGATTTAGACGGAATTAAAGCATTAGCAGAACTTCCAACAAAAGAAGTTCTCCTTTCACAAGTACTTGGTGGATTGAACGGCCCAATCCAAGGCTTCGCAAATGTACTATCTGGAACAAAAGTAACTAAACTTATTGAAGACGTAAAAGAATTAACAGTATTGGAATTAAGTGAACTTGTAAAAGCACTTGAAGAAGAATTTGGCGTATCAGCAGCTGCTCCAGCAGCAGTTGCAGTAGCAGGACCTGCAGCAGCAGGCGGAGCAGCAGCTGAAGAAAAAACAGAATTCGACGTAATTCTTAAAGCAGCTGGCGCAGAAAAAATCAAAGTTATCAAGGTTGTAAGAGAAGTTACAGGTCTTGGACTTAAAGAAGCTAAGGATCTCGTAGACGGAGCTCCAAAGCCACTTAAAGAAGGCGCTGCAAAAGACGAAGCAGAAGACATCAAGAAGAAACTTGAAGAAGTTGGCGCTGAAGTAGAAGTAAAATAAGAAAAATGATTAAGAACCGGTGATCGCCGGTTCTTTTTTTTGTTTGTAAAGGGTTTATTTGCGAAGAATTGGGTGATAATTGAATTAGGGTTTGGTTATATATTTTATTGGCGCAGCGTTGTTGGTAAAAATTCATATTCCATGTACAAAAAAATGGGCGGCGGGATGTGACCCGCCGTTACGTTCTGGGGAACACACATTGATGGGTGGTTTGTAAATATGGTTTGAGATTTCGGGTTCGATATTTTATTGGTACAGCATTGTTGGTGTTGATACATATTCCATGTACACAAAAATGGGCGGCGGGACACACAGTGCCCGCCGTTACAGATTACACGAACGTTTGCGGCGAATATTTATGTAGAAATATATACACGCCGTCAGTAGCGTCGGGTCACATCCCGCCGCCTGGGATATAGATACATACACGATTGTGAGTGATGACATTTAGAAATAGATAAACATTGTATTATCGACCAGTTTTTTTATCCATCGAGCAGAAATCTATGATTTCGTCGCGAGATGAGATAAAAAGGTGTATCGCCGCCAATAGAGAAAATGTGTGGGCATATTTTGCAAACACACAAGTAAATTTATAAATGCTAAATGGATCATGGTTCGATATTTTATTTGCAGCGCGTTATTGTTACGGACCTACAACATTTAAACGACAAAAATGGCGTGAGGACATCGTTGTTCCTTTCGTCACAACGGATGCCATCCCGCTACGGATGCGTACATACGCATATACAATTGTAAAAATATATACATCTATATAAATTTGAAAAAATATATTCTATGTATAAATATATGCACGCCGCCCGTAGCGGCGACCAGTTTTTTTATCCATCGAGCAGAAATCTTTGATTTCGTCGCGAGATGAGATAAAAAGGTGTATCGCCGCCAAGAGGGAGAATGTGTGGGAGATATTTTGGAAACATATTGGTTGTAAATATGGTATAAGGGTTTTGATTCTATATTTTATTTATACACCGTTGTTGGTGGGGTTGTAAATTTAATTGACGACATATATGGCGGGAGGACATCGTTGTTCCTTACGTCACAACGTATGCCGTCCCGCTACGGATGCGTACACATGCTTATACAATTGTAAAAATATATACACGCCGTCAGTAGCGTCGGGTTCACAATTGACGTCAGCGACTCATTTCTCCTGCCGTCGAAATATCGTCGGACGTCTTTGCATAAGGCCTACCATCGTGTTTTTGATTTTTCAAATCAAAAAGCACGGGTTAGGTCTATAACATCCCGACGCCTGGGATATAGATACATACACGATTGTGAGTGATGACATTTAGAAATAAATAAACATTGTATTAACGACCAGTTTTTTTATCCATCGAGCAGAAATCTTTGATTTCGTCGCGAGATGAGATAAAAAAGTGTATCGCCGCAAAAAGGGAAAACATGTGGGACATATTCCGGAAAACACACAACGATTTATGCAATTATAAATTACAAAATATTCTCGCCTCCACACCCCAAATAAAACCGCAACAAAAAAAGCACCCTTTCGAGTGCTTTATTTTTTTACCATCCTGTGTAAGGTTTTACATATGTTCCGTTCGAATATTTCGATGTGGACCATCCGCCTGATGTTTGGAATGCTCTCCAAATTCTAGTTCTGCTGTTTGGAACTTGTGAGTAGCTGATTGTGTTTGTTGCGGCGATAATATCATAATAATATGGGTTTGACATTGAAACGTCTGAGAATTGATTCATTTGTACACCATATTTATTTATGAATTCTTTGTCTACACCGTAGTTTAATGAACGGTTCAAAATTTGAACTGCTTGTCCTCTTGTGATTGCAGCTGACGGGTCAAACTTGTCCATTCCAATCCATCCTTTTACATAAGCTGTTTGGATGTATGGAACGCTCCAATAGTGTTTAGAAATTCCAAATACATTTCCGGTTTGTGGAGTGTGTCCGCCGAGTCTAGCAGCGATAACGATAAGTTCTTCAATTGAAACCGGTTTTTGTGGATAGAAGTTTCCGTCAGGGTTTCCCTTCATGATATTGTGTGATGAAATGAGGTTTACAGCCTTTTTGAACCATCTTCCTGCTTCAACGTCATTGAATTTCTTAGGTGCAAATGCAACTGTTTCGCCCGATTGTTCGAGAAGATTTTCAATGATTTGAGCCATTTCAGCTCTTGTAAGAGTTCCGTTCGGATTAAATTCCATTCCGTTTACACCGGTCATGAAGCCGCGTCTGATATAGAGCTTCATTCCATCTGTCTTTGCTTTTTTGATAGCTTTTTCAAGTTCTTCGATTGCGCCCTTTACGGATGCTCTGCCTTTTGCAGCTTTTCTGCCGTAGTTTGCAGCGTCTGTGAGTTCGCTTCTGTAAGGAGCCCATTGAGCGTCGCTTCTTGATGCTGCAAGTTCTTCAGCTTCGCCAATCAACTTCTTGAGTTCTCTTACCTTTGATGAACTTTGGTCATAATATCCGTCATAGTAGTATGGATCATAATACCATGGATAATAATCATAATATCCTTCATAATCGGATAGACTTGGATATGAAGCTGTCATATAATATGCGCCGGATTCTTTTGCAACATCATTTATTGCATTAACTGTTCTTTCAACAGCATTTCTGATTGTTGAATTGTAATATCCGTAACGTCCTTGGTAGCCGTAGTACGGATCCCATGTGCCGTCGTATTCATTCCAATATCCTCTGCCGTAAGCATAGCTCGGATCATAACCGAATTCTCTTATGAATTCACTGTATGTGTAACGTTCGCCGTCTCTGTAGTAGTAGCCGTTTTCGTAATAGTCATACCAACCGTCGCGGTAGTAACCTCTTCTATACTTTCCGTTAAAATATCTTCTGCCATAGTATCCGTCGGATAAATCATATCTAGGAGAATCGCCGAAAGTATTTCTGAATTCATAGTATGAATACGGAAATCCGTTTCTGTAGTAGTAACCGTTTTCGTAATAGTCATACCAACCGTCGCCGTAGTAACCGTTCCAGAATTTGCCGTTCCAATGCTTGTTGTAGTAACCGTTTTCAAAATCATTTGCAATGCTCTTTAGAGTTGTAAGTGAACTTTCGAGAGTTGCTATTGAGCTTGCAGTTGCATTGCTGTAATACGGATGAGCCTTCATAGCATTTGCTTTAGCAATTGTAGTTCTGATTGCACGTGGAACTCTTGTTGAATAGTCGTCGCTTGGAACAACAGGAGTTGTTTTTTTAGTATCTGCATCTGTTGCATCTTTAACTGCTTTATTAACAGCTTCAATTGTTGTAGCATCTTTAACTTGTTTAAGGAAAGGAGCTTTTTCATCATCAGTCAATTTAGTTAAAGCTTTAATATCTTTTTCAGCCTTTGTTTTAGCTTCAGCAAGTTCATCTACAACCGGAGGCTTGTCTTCCTTTTTTGTTACGATTAATTTTCCGGCTTTAGCTTCTAAAGTTGTTCCGGATTTTTGAAGTAAAATTTCTTCACCATTGTGATCATCAACTGTTAAAATAGTTCCTTCATCAGGAGTTACAGTTATAGAATATTCTGCAAGGTCAGTTTTTTCGATTTCTTTTTCGTTATTGTTGGAATCTATAAGTTTGACCTTCAATCCTTTTAAATCAAGAGCTTCGCCTTCTTTGTAAGACAACTTTTTAGGATTAGAAGATACAGTAAAGCTTATAATGGATTCTTTATTAAATGTTTTTTTAGCTTTATTTTCGTTTGCTTTTTGTGTTGCTTTATCTACAATACCATTAATAGCCTCTTTATTAGCTGCTTCGTCAACTTGCTTACAAAAATCAGCTTTTTCAGTTTCGCTTAAATCAGACATTGCATTAATTTTTGCTTTAGCTGTGTCTTTATCTTCTTTGTTTGGATCAGTTTTTTCATCTTCATTTCCAGATGGTGTAGTTTCGTCTACCTTAGGTCCGCTTTGAGATTTCATAACTTTCTCTTCTTGTTCTGTCCCTTCGTCCTCTGCAAATACTCTTCCAACCGGCAACAATGTCAACACCATCATTACCGCAATGAGTATACTAATAAATTTTCTCATATTATCCTCCTTGAATAAAATTTTTGGGCTTGCCCAAATAAGTACACTGTGACTTCTCTACAAATAATGTTAATATTAAATTTTTCTGACAAGTCATTATTTGTTGATTTTATTATATATCATAGTTACCCGTTTTTCAATAGTAATATTCAATAAATCCTATTAATTCATAACATATTAGCAAATTGTTGTAAATTGCAATTTAAAATACTAAAAAACTCATACGCATTTGAATTTTTATTTAACAATTCATTCGAGATGTGTTATAATATTTGATGTAATTATTTATGGAGGGATTATATGACTGGCGAAAAAAATTATACAACTAAAAAAATTGCGATTGTCGCACTTATGATCGGACTTGTTTATGTCGGTTCGCTCATTTCATTTTACATTCCGGTCGGCATCGGAACTCCGACAAGACTTCACCTTGGAAACGGTTTTTGTCTTTTGTCGGGATTAATTTTAGGACCAATTTGGGGAGGCTTTGCAGCGGGAGTCGGCTCGGTTTTCTTGGACCTTACAAATCCTGCATACATTGCGGGCGCTCCTATCACATTTATATTCAAATTTTTAATGGGCGCTGTTTGCGGTGCGATTGCAATGGACAAAAGTGGCCACGGACTCAACAAGAGAAAAAATCTCATTGGTGGAATTTTAGGACAACTCACATACATCGTCCTTTATATAGGAAAGACTTTTTTATCTTTGAATCTACTTTTCGGTGTGCCTAAGGAAGGCGCGTGGGCAACTCTTGCAACAAAACTCGGCTCGAGCGTAATCAATGCGGTGTTCGCAGTTTTGATTTCGATGGCATTGATGCTTGTAATAAACAGCAGACCTGAAGTCAGAAGACAAGTTGACCAAATAAACTAAAATGATAAAGCACGCGTCATGCGTGTTTATAAGGAGGTTTTTTTATGAAAAAATACATTGCTATAATATTGGCGGCTCTAATGCTCATAAGCATAACGCCTTTTACAACTTTCGCATACTACGGCGACTACTATGACGACTACTACAACGACTACGGCGACTTGATCGTAAGCGTTATGGGCGACGATCGCTATCCGATAAACGGAGCGATTGTGAAAATCTACGACTCATTTGGAAGAGACGTCACGCCGGGCGGCTACAGAAACACATACAGATTGCCGTACGGCTACTACACGGTCATTGCGACATATATGGGCGTTGAAGCTAGAGAAACGGCTGTGGTAGACAGCTCTACAAACTATGTCAGCCTCACGCTTTCGACTTCAAACAACTACAAATACACATTCGTCGTAAACACCGTTGACAGAAACGGTTTCGACATAAGAGATTTGGACGTTCGAGTTTACGATGAATACGACCGCGAAATCACGAGTGCCGGCGGAGTTTACTCGATTGGTTATACCGGAAAATACAGAGTTGACGTTTACAGCGGCTACAAACTTGTAAAGAGCGCATACTTCGACTACACCGACATAAAAAGCGGTGCGCTCACTGTGAACATTGACGGCGGCTTTGAAGCTGCGGATGCGCCTCGCGCTTTGACGGACACGCTTAAAATCGCAAAAGACATCAGAAGATGTGGCGACTACAGCTCCGTTTCAAAAGACATAAGAAACAAATTCGAAACAAGTCTCGACACAGTTTCAAATATAGTTGACGACTTCAAAGATGGAAAATTCTCATATGCATACAACGGAAGATACTATGACAAATACGGAAAATACTACAACGGCTACTACAGAAACTACGACTCGTACAGAAACGGCTACTACTATGTAAACGGAATTCCGTACTCATACTACGAATTCTACAAAAAATTCGGCTACTATCCTGATGAATACGACAAAGGTCGCGGCTACAACTACACCGCCGACTGGTACCTCGACAAATACAACGGTCTCTCGATGAGATACTATGTCGAAACTCTTGTCGACGCTGCAAATGCGGTGCTTGACGATATGCCGATTTCAAGCCTTTGTACACGCGACATCGGGCATTTGAAATATCCGAGCATATACGACTACAACGGCTTCGACACAATCGGCTCATACGACAACAAAACTGTAAAAGAAGCAAATGAACTTATCGCAGAAGCGAAAAAATTAAAAGACAAAAGAAACGATTCATATTGGAAAAAATATAAAGACAATCTCGAAAAAGCGATTGATGAAACAAACAAAGCTCTAAAGGGAAACGGCGGACTTAAAAACGCTGTAGAAAACCTTAGAAAAGCGATTGACGAAGCAAAGAAAAACGACGGAAAACTCTACACAAGACGCGCATACATGAAAGGTCTCACCTCGACGACATTTAGCCCGTCCGGCACATTAACAAGAGCCGAAATGGCGCAAATCATTGCAAATCTTTTGGAACAATCCGGCAAAAACTACTCATACGGCACAGCAAACTTCAGCGACGTTTCACAAAGCGCATGGTACTATAACGCCGTGAGAGCCGCTTCGAACTACGGCATTATGGTCGGAAGACCGGGCGGAAAATTCGACCCGCAAGGCCTTGTCTCAAAAGAAGAACTCATAGTCATCGCCGCAAGACTTGGCGGACACGAAGCTATGAACGGAAACACATTCCAAATCAAAGAACACTACTGGAGCGTTCCATACATCGAACGCGCTTTGACAAACGGATGGATCTCGATGGACCAAAACTTCAACCCGTCTGAAAAAATAAGCCGCGGCGAAACTGCAAAAATCATAAATAAAGCAATCGGCTACGGCGCCGACAAAGAATACATCGACAAAAATACGAACACAATGACGACATTTGACGACGTCGACAGAATGAACCCGTACTACTACGAAATTCTTGTCGCAACAAACACAATAAGCTACCAAAGAACCGAAAATCTTCGAATCTGGAGAGCACACGTAACTCAAAACGGCACATGGAGCGATTCGAACTTCGGAAACGGCGACGTAATCTCGCCGATAAAATAAAATAAAAGCCGGCAAAACCGGCTTTTGTTGTAAAAGAAAGGAAAAAAACATGAAGAAAAAAATACTACCCGTGCTCTTGGCACTCGGAATAATGGGAAGCTCGACACCTATAAAAACGACTGCGGCGGAGGACCTCTTGAAAAACCAAATAAACATCTCGATTGAAGACATGGTCATCGAATTCCCGACAGTACTATATAAGGAAGAAAACTATTTAAAACTGAGAGACTTTGCATATGTCATAAAAGACTACAAAGAAATCGAAGTCGAATACAAAAAAGATGAAAACGGAAAAAACAAAATCTACATCAAAGACGGAAAATACACGCCGAAGGGCGACGAACTGAAAAGTGAAATCGACTTCAAAGGCGCCGTAATCGGAACAGAAACTCTCTCAATTGGAAACAAAGACATCCAAATGAGTAAAGTTAATGTAAAAGGCTACAACTACTTCAGACTGAGAGACCTTGCAAAAGCTCTCGGACTCGACGTCAGCTGGGACAAAGAATCAAGGAGCGTGAGAATTAAAAAAATGGGAGAAATGAATGACGGAAAAATTCAATTTAGAGAAACTGCAACCGAAAAAACGGAGCATTCTCCGATACTTCTCGTGAAAGACGCGGGAGAAGGAAACATCTCAATCACCTACTCCGTGAAAGTAAACACCGGCGGCTACTCACTGAAAACAAAGTCTGTTAAAAGAGTCGGAAACAAAATCATCATCACCCCTGACCTCATCGGCCCGCCGGCAGATGCAATGGTCACACAAGTCATCAGCTACCCTACAACCACAATCATCATCTCGAAAGCGGAGTTGCCGGAAGGATATGTGATTGAAATTGAGGGAGAAAAGGGTGAGAATGGTATGTTAACTGACAGGTAATACATTTGCGGGCCTTTTCGCGATAAACACTTGATTCAAAATTTTAGTCGTTGCGACATATTTTGCAATATGCCTCACTCCTAAAATTTTTCATCTAAGCGTTTCTCATCGAAAATTCCTCGCAAATTACAATGTTTACAAAAGAATCGGTATAACCGGTTCTTTTTTGTTGCAATTGTATATATCTATACACGTCTTGTACCGCCATATTTGATGTTCGTTGTTATTACAACATACGGCTAATTGTGTGTTCATAAAATATATCTCCAAAAATATAATCAATAAACTTTTTCTGCAAAGATAATTTGTTCAATCGTATACACCTGTATACGCCGCTGTAACGGCGGGTCATAAATACCGCCTGTGCCCAACCGAGCGAAATACCCTCTCAGTGCTCAAATACGAAATCATAGATTTCTTTTTCGCACTGCCGGGCACAGGCATACATCTTTGATTTCGTTTTTGAGCACGGGAAGGGTACCGCCCAACTCTGTGTATATATAATATGTATCAACATCAACAACGCTGAACCCGTATAATATCGAACCAAAAATATCATCAATAAGTAAATTATAATCAATTCATAAGTATAATTTTTTAAACTCATTTCATCTCAATACCAATAAAATATTAAATTGTATAATAATATGGTATAATTAAAATATAATACATAAGAAGGGAGGGGGAATATGAATATAAAAGACTACCTTGGAGAAACAAATTTTTATGATAAAAAGGAACGACTGGAAATTAAGAAACCAAAATCTTGGTTAAAATCTGTTTCGGCGTATGCTAACGGGAGAGGTGGTAAATTAATATTTGGAATCAAGGAAGACAATACCATTATAGGACTGAAAGATTTTAAAAAAGATTCCGAAGATATAAGTGAAATTATAAAGACAAAAATGGATCCTATCCCGGAATTTGATATGGAATTAGAGGAAATCGATGATAAAATAATCTTGATTTTAAATATATTTTCCGGACGTAACACTCCGTACTTTGTAGTTGACGGAGGGGCAAGAACTGCATATAAAAGAGTAGGAAATCAAAGCGTCCCTGCCGGAAGAATAGACTTGTTTAACTTATCGTTAAAAGGAGAACATATTAGCTATGACTCCTTAGAATCAAAAAAGAAATTGGAAGATGTGACATTTAAAGAACTAGCTATCGAGTATAAACAGAGAACGACCGGAAAATTTGAGAAAAAGGATTTAAAATCATTTGGACTTGTAAACGATGCAGGAAATCTTACCATTGCGGGAGCACTATTTGCAGATGGATATCAAGTATATCAGTCAAGGGTATTTTGCACAAGGTGGAATGGATTAACAAAAGCGAATGGAAGAATGGATGCCTTGGATGATGCAGAATTCGAGGGAAATATTATTTACCTCCTGAAAGCGTCGTTAGATTTTGTCAAAAGAAACTCTAAAAAAATGTGGAAGAAAGGACCGGTATATAGGACGGAATATCCCGAATACCCGGAAAGGGCTGTTCAAGAAGCCGTTGTCAACGCTCTTATTCATCGTGACTATTCTGTTGTTGGAAGTGAAGTCCATGTGGATATATATGATGACAGAATGGAAATCTACTCTCCGGGCGGAATGTATGACGGGACTTTTGTTCAAAATCTTGATCCGCTAAATGTATCTTCTACTAGAAGAAATCCAATAATTGCAGATATATTTGCGAGAATGGATTTAATGGAAAGGCGTGGCTCCGGTCTTAGAAAAATTATTGAAGCATATAAAAGGGAAGAAAATTACAAGAATGATTTAGAACCTGAATTTAAATCCACTGAATCCTCATTTATTACAATCTTAAAAAACCTAAACTATAATACAAAAAATGACGGTCAAAATGACGGTCAAAATGATGGCCAAAATGATACCCAAAATGATACCCAAAATGATACCCAAAATGATACCCAAAATGATACCCAAAAATTAAAACCGATTGATAGAAGAGCTGGAATTATAAATATTATGGATAAAAAGCCTAATATTACAGCGGAAGAGTTATCTAATATATTTTCTGTTTCTGTAATTACAATAAAACGTGACCTAAAATACCTTACCGAAGCAAACCTTATAAAATATGTAGGCAGCGCAAAAGACGGTTATTGGAAAATAATAAATACAGACAATAAATAATACAAGGGAAGTCGTTTAATATAAAACACCTTTTAAAGAGATCTATTTATACGATCTCTTTTTTATTAAAATGTCGATCAAAATGTCGGTCAAAATGACGAGCAAAATGATACCCAAAACCTTTTTCCAACATTTCCCCTCTTGGCTGCGTGTATGCATTGTACCGCCATATTTGACTTTCGTTGTTATAACAACATACAACCAACGGTGTGTTCATAAAAAATATCTCCAAAAATATAATCAATAAACATTTTCCACAAAGATAATTTGTTCAATCGTATACACTTGTACACGCTGCTACAAATTCTGTACACTCGTACATAAAAATAACATATTTAAATTTTCGCATTCACATTATGTAATACTTACTTCGTATAAAATTATTACAATATATAATTTCACCCATCAATGTGTGTTCCCCAGAACGTAACGGCGCATCACATTGCGCCGCCCATTTTTGTGTAAATATAATATGTATCAACACCAACAACGCTGAACCCGTACAATATCGAACAAAAAACCCAATAACATTTATAAACAAATCTTCGCTCGGTGTGTTATCCTACCCATTCTCCCTCTTGGCGGCGATACACCTTTTTATCTCATCTCACAACGAAATCGAAGATTTCTGTTCGATGGATAAAAAAACTGGTCGCCGCTACCGACGGCGTTTGCGTATTGTTATAATTGTATAAGCATGTGTACGCATCCGTAGCGGGACGGTTCTGTGAATCCTCACGCCCATTTTTGTGTACATATAATATGTATCAACACCAACAACGTTGTGTCAATAAAATATGATACCAAAATTTATTACAATATATAAACCAACACATCAATGTGTGTCTTCAAAATTTATTCTACCCATTCTCCCTCTTGGCGGCGATACACCTTTTTACGCGTTCGGTTACGAAATCGAAGATTTCTGTTCGATGGATAAAAAAACTGGTCGCCGCTACCGACGGCGTTTTCGTATTTATATAATTGTATAAGCATGTGTACGCATCCGTAGCGGGATGGTTCTGTGAATCCTCCCGCCCATTTTTGTGTACATATAATATGTATCAACACCAACAACTGTGTGCCAATAAAATATCTCCCCAAAATCCTAGCACAGCCCCCATTTCTCGCAAAGTCCTCCGCAAATTTTCTAAATATCAACCATCCTCCCCAACGTTTGCGAGGAATTTTCGATGAGAAAATTATACAATATTTATATTTTATAAAACGGCATCATTCACAATCGTGTATGTATCCATATCCCATGAGTCGCTGACGTCGATTGTGAGCCCAACGCTACAAACAACGTAATCATATACAACAACATAACATTTACAGTAATTTATTTTCACAAATAGATATCTAAGTCGTATAAAACTTAACGTCTTATATACACATTCGCAGATAAAATTGATGAAAAACGGTTAGTGCGAGACTTTTTTGGAGCGAGGCATACTGGCAAGTACGTCGCAACGACTAAAACGCGAGATCAGTCGTTTATCGCAAAATAGCCCGCAAAAGAACACGTCGTCAAATGTAATATACAATTAATGCCACCGTAACACCCCTGTAACATCCATCGGGTATACTGTAGATACAGTAGATGAAAAGTCTACAAACGAATAACAACAAAAGTGATTTCGCCGGGAGGGGCATTCAATATTACACTTGTATTACAAATGACCCCAAAAGGTTGCAAATCACCATTCATTGTTGTTATAATAATACTAGTCACATTTGCCTTTGTCATTGACAATGGCAGTGATCAAAAAAATTTAGGAGGTCATAAGACTTATGAACAAGAAACTATTATCACTATTGTTAGCTCTTGTCATGGTGTTCAGCTTCATTCCAGCATTCGCTGCTGAAGAAGCTCCTGCTGCTGCAGACAAAAAAGCTGAAGAAACAGCTAAACCTGAAGAAAAAGCAGAAGAAAAAGCTGAAGAAGTTAAAGAAACTGAAAAAGCTGTAGAAACACCGGAATTTGTACAATTCTTAAAAGACAACGGCTATGTTGAAGGTGACAAAAAAGGCGATTTGATGCTCGACAAAAACTTAACAAGAGCACAATTCACAGCACTTCTAGCTAGACTAGATGGAAAAGACGACGTAGCAAAAGCTATGAAAACACTCGGAACAAAGTTCACAGACGTAACAGAAGCTCACTGGGCAAAAGGTTACATCAGCTTTGCTGCTGGAAAAGACTGGGTTAAAGGATATCCTGACGGAACATTCGGTCCTGAAAGAGAAGTTTCCTATGCTGAAATCGCAACTGTACTCGTAAGATACTTGGGCATTGACACAATGGGATTCAGCTATCCTGTTGACTACGTTGCAAAAGCATTCGAACTAGGACTCATGAAAGATCTTCCAGCTATTGAAAACTACAAACAAGCTGCAACAAGAGAAAACATGTTCCACATGCTCTACAACACATTAAGCCAAAGAGATTTCGGTAAATTCAATGTTTACAAAATGATCGTTCTTGAAAACGGCAGAACATCTGCTTTAAAGAACAACGAAATCAAAGCTGAAGTTCTTTCAGTAGTTCAACAAGCAAACAATGTTGAAGAAAGAGGAATTGCTAAAGTTGGCGAACAAAAAGTATTTGCTCTTGAAGATGGCGAAAAGAAACTCGCTGATTCAGAAAACTTACTCGGAAAAGTTATTAACGCAACAGTTAATGAAAACGGCAAACTTGTAAAAGTTGAAATTGATGAAGAAAACTACAAATATCTCGTTGGAAAGCTTGAAGTTCTTGGAGACAAAGAAGTAAGAATCGCTGGAAGCAAATACAGCGTACGTGTAGATGAAAGATACTACAATCGTCAAGACAGAAGATATGACAACGACGACAGAATGTACAGAACATATCTAACTTCTTCAGTAAACAAAACAAAAAGGGATTATGCTAGAAACTACAGCTACAAAGAATTTGCTAAAGCTGTAGCAGCTGGAAAAATCGCTCCTAACTTTGTAAGAGCTACTGTAAAAGATGGTATGGTAATGTTCATTGATTCATATCAATGGAAAGACGTTGCTCCTGTTAAAGAAGTTAAGAGAGACGGTTCAGAAGTTTACTACTACAACGATATGAGAAACGGTTCTGTTGACAGAGTAATCATCAATGACTTGGATCGTGTAATCGAATTCAAAGATGGTAAATTCTACAACATGGATAAAAAAGACATCAAAGCTGATGACGTTATCCACTGGATGGACGGACTCTATGTAGTAAGAACAGATGCAAAGAACAACGCAAAACTCGACAAAACTTATATCGATAGAGACGGTTTTGAATTTGCTGTATTTGGTGAAGATCACAGAGTACTTGGTGCAAAACCTATTTCAGAACCATTCAAATCAGTTTATGCATATGATAACACAAAATTCAGAACAACATATGATCGTGGCGATGTAAAAGGCATGATCGGCAAAGACGTTAAATATTTACTCGACATTAAAAATCGAATTCAATTAATTACTTCTGATGTAAAATACAACGACACAGTTGCACTTGTAAACAGAGTAGATACAAGAGACGGATTTGAACTTATCTATCCAAACGCTCCTGAAAAAGAACTTTTCAGACTTGGAACATCATTAGATTCTTATTATTACGCAGTAAAAGACAGATTTGATCAAGATACAAATACTATTAAGCATTATGGATATTGGGATTTCACAGGTGCTAAGAAACTTGTAAGAGATTTCAACACATATGACCTTGTATATGTAAGATCAAACGAACAAAATGTTGACCAAATGGTAAGAATGGCAACACGCAAACAAATTCTTGACGGATCAAATTATGTAACATTTGAACCTGACTATGCAAGATATATGTTAGCTGGTGGAAGAAAATACAGATTCAGCGATGAAACAGATGTATTTGTTGTAAACTATACAGATAAGGGACAAGCATACTATGTAAAGGCTGACCTTGCAACTGTAATTGACAAGAATGCAAAAAACAAAAACTTAAAAGCTTATGTTGTAAACGAAGCAGCATACAAAGATTTGTTTGAAAAAGATGTAGATAGATTTGAAAATCCTGTATTTGGTGAAAACACATACGGAAGATATCTCGGAAGACCTGACTTCGCAAGAGTTATTGTATTCACAGGAGCAAAAGTTCCTGATGCTAAATTGGCTGACTATGACTTCGGTATCTTAAATGAAGTTATTAACAGCAACACAGCTGCAGAAGTTGAAATTGCTGATGGCGTATTCGAAACATATGAAATCGAAGCAAACAGCAAAATTCTTTACAAAAAGTTAGGAAATGTCCAAACAGGAGAAGTTGTAGGATTCAAACCTGTTAAGAATTCAGATCCTAAGGCTGCAAGATTCCTCGAAGTTATTCCAACAAAATCAGCAATCGTTGAAAGAGTTGGATATGGAAGATACACTCTAAGAGTATTTGATCCTGTAACAAAGACATACGGTCCTGCACAAACATTCTATGGAACAGCAGACACAAAACAATACAGAAGCACAAATCTTAGATATGCAAGATTCTACAGCTTCAATGATAACGAATACCTTGATTTCATCGAATTCAGTGACAGACCGTTTGCAGAATCTAGAGGATTAACAGCTGCTGAAAAAGCTGCACGTGATTTCTTCCTTGCAAGATACAAGGGATTAAACAGAAATTCAAAAGCTGATGTTGATCAACTTATGAGTTACTATGCAACAATGCCTGTAGCTGCAAGATCTGCTGTATCAACTGAATATGCAGACCTAAAACAACTTTATGACTTCTTCCACCCTGAAATAGAAGCTCGTGCATTAGAAGCTCAACTTAAAGCTCTAGTTACTGCAGATGCATCAAACAATGTAACAGCAGTTCAAAGTGGAAAAGAAGCAGAAGCAAAAGCTATCGCTGAAAGACTTGCAGTTATTGGTGATGCTGGTCAAATGACATTAGCAAAAAACACTCTTAACTTTGTAAATCCTTTATTAGCAGGTGCTGAAGCAGAAGCAAAAAGAGTTGAAAAAGTTAATGCTGCAAACAAAGAAATCGAAAAACAACGCGTTGCTGTAGAAAAAGAAATCAATAGAATTCAAGCTTTGTATACTCAAGCAAATCCAGAATACGCTAAGTTTATATCAGCATCAAATCCTACAATTCCAGCTGTTGCTGCACCAGTAATTACAAATGTAGACAGCAATAAAAATCACTATGATATTATGGCAAATACAGTAGATGCTAATATCAACACAGAAAAACAAAAAAAACTTAACGAAATTAACAATGTTAAAGTAGCTGCTGAAACAGCATATGATAACTTTGTAAAATTAGTTATGGCTCAAGGATTCGAAGGATTCCCTGCAAGATAATTGAGTATTGTTTCTAAGATAAAGACCCCCTTCGGGGTCTTTTCTTTTACATATAAATCGTGCAATGTTCATCAAAGATAATCAAGAAATCATTACCATTGCAACAACTCTTATTACAGCCGTATTTGGTAGAATTGTTCTAAAAAATGTATTTGCTAATGAAATTGATGGATATAAGAAAAAGAGCACGATGTCGGAAGGAGCGACACTCGACAGGTTGGAGTACAGAATAGCCATGGCAAATATACAGCTTATTGTTGCTCAAATTATAATTTTCTTGACCGAAAGTATCAGAAATAAATGTGTTTACAAACGGATATTAGAAAAGTTGGCGGTTTGCGATTCGCTTTTTATTGGATTTATCAGATTTATTATTCTTATAATTATTTATATTTTCTTCGTATCTAAATGCGGGAAAAATTTCAAAGAGAAAGTATTCAACTTTCTTATAAAGGAATAGTTGAAACTATGCCGCTCGTGCAAGATCCATCGTGATGACAATGAAATTTGCGGGAGACGGAACAACGACACCACAAGAAATTCTTGTGGTGTTTTTTTGATGAAAGAAAGAAAAAATCGGGAAGAGCCCGGGAGTGAGCATTGAACGCATATGACTGATGCCGCAATATAAATTTTGTACTATGTTTGTATCGCCACCAAGAGGGAGAATGTATAGAATAAATTTCGAAAACACACAATGATGTTTGGATTTTTATCTTATAAAAATTTATATGATTAAAAAATTCCAGTGTGAATACGAACATATAAATGAATCTGATTATATATGAGATAAAAAGGTGTATCGCCACCAAATAACAAATTAAAAAAGGAATGAAATACAAGATACAGGAAAAATTATTTTATATTCACCAATAACCAATTATAATGTACGATAAAATAAATTATCTAAAACCCAACAAAAATAGATCTCATGTCTTTAAATATTATAGTACGTTACATTGCATATTATTATATCAAAAATATATAACTAAAAAATTAAATTAAAGCGATTTTTTGATTTGAAAATTTTATGATTATGATTTTTTTATATAGTTTTGAAAAAAGTGGAAAATTTTTTGTAATACAATTGAAACATATATACTATTTGTGATATAATATATATGATGTGACTATGGTCACAATTATATATCGGGAGGTTAATATGAATAGAAAATTACTTTCAATTTTATTAGCGATTTTCATGGTGTTCGGAATTATTCCATTCACGTCACAAGCAAGTGACAGCAAAGGTTATACCGACGCTTATGAAACGCTTACGAAAGAAATGGACAACAAACTGGAGGATGGAAAAGAGTACGAATTTATCGTAGAAATCTTTGAAAACAATCGTCCGGTTTCGAGACAGAGAAGGGATTTAACAGCACAAACTTTTAGTTCAGCTGTTAGAAGAGGAAGAGAGTTAAGCTTGGTTGAGAAGAGAATAAATGACCAAAATGAAGTTTTGGCAGATATTTTTGGTGAAAGACAAATTAGAAGACATTCTGATGAAATTTCATACTCAACAATGAGCAGGGCTTCATCATTTAGAGCAAGAAACAATTCTCGCCCAATTATCAGAAATACAGAACAATTAAAAACGATGTCACGTTATAAAGCATTGTTGAACGGTTTTGCATTGAAGATGACTTACGCAGAAGCTAAACAAGTTGCAATGCTTCCTAATGTTAAAGCAGTTACAAAGGCTGTTGAATACAAGATGCCTGAAAAGCCAAGTATGGGTACAAGCAAAAACATCATTAATGCAAATGTATCAACTGAAAGAGGCTACAATGGTAAGGGAAGAGTTGTTGCTATTCTAGATACCGGAGCTGACGTTAATCACCCTGACTTTAGACTTTCTGATGAAGGACTTGCTGCAGCAAAGTATAAAGATGAGGATTCAACGTATGCTGTTATCGATAAATACCATTTATGGGGAAAATATGAAACACCAAAGATTCCTTATGCATACAACTATGCTGACAGAAGCTTTGATATTTTAGACAGTGCAGATCATGGACAACATATTGCAGGTACTATCGCAGGTAATGCTAAAGATCCAAGCAAAGGTGTTGTCGGTGTTGTTCCGGAAGCACAACTTCTAGTTATGAGAGTTTTTCCTATTGGAAAAAAATATACTAATACAGCAATTTACGCTGAGGCTATAGATGATGCTGTTATTTTAGGAGCTGATTCGATTAATATGAGTTTAGGTGGCTTTGCCGGGTCAGAAGATGCAGATGAGATTATGACCAAGGTTGTAAAGAATGCTAATGAACATGGTACTCTTGTTTGTATAGCAGGCGGTAACGATGGATATCAATTTAGTCAAAATCACTATCAACCTTCAGACATTCTTGATTTTGCTACAGTTGGTGCACCGGCTACAATGAAAGAATCATTAGCTGTTGCTTCTTACAACAATAGTAATATTTCTTTTAAAAGAGCAGTGTTTAAGATTGGTGAAGAAGAAATAATTACTTCACGTGGAGATTATACTAAATCACAACCACAATGGGATTTAGAAGAAAATAAGGAATACGATTTAGTTTTTGTTGGTAAAGGTAACAGCGACTCAGACTATGAAGGAAAAGATGTAAAGGGTAAAATTGTTGTAGCTGAAAGAGGCGAAGCATCATTTGGCGATAAATCTGCTATGGCTTTTAGAAAAGGAGCAGCAGCTTGTATTATTGGCTATACAATTAATCCAAATCAAAATATAGATCAATTATATTTTATTACTGTAGAAAATGAGGCTCCTGTAGTTCCAACTTATAATATTTCTAACAAGACTTATGATGAAATTAAAGCAAAGTTAGATGCTGGTAAAGTAAAGATATCATTTGTTAAAAATGATATAAGCAATTACGAATCTCCTGTAAAGGGTACTATGAGTGACTTCAATAGCTGGGGTCCAACTCCAGGACTTGGAATAAAGCCTGAAATCACAGCTCCTGGTGGAGATATTTGGTCAACTGCAAACAACGGCGGATACCAATCAATGAGTGGTACTTCTATGGCAACACCGCACGTTGCAGCAGGAATTGCAGCAGTACGTGGAAAACTTGCTGAAATGAATAATTTAGATTTGCCAGATTCAGATATTGCAATGCTTGTTAAAAAGATTCTTATGAATACTGCAAAACCGGCAATGACTAAGAGCGGAAAAGGTTATTTTTCAGTTAGAAGCCAAGGTGCCGGTATCATGGATTTAGATGATGCTACAAGTGGAAGCTATGTAACAGTTGAAGACAACAGAGCTAATACTACATCACATGGAGATGCAAAAGTTGAATTTAGACAAATAAATGAAGCAAAACTTGGAGTAGATTTGAAGCTTCAAAGTTATTTACAAAAAGATGTAACATATGATGTAAGTTATGTTTTACAAACAGATGATGTTGATGATAAAGGATCTGTAGTATTGGATCCTGATAAATATGAACCGATTACTTTAGGAAAAGACAATCTTGATAGTATTACAGTTAGTGCTAATAACTCAACAACTTTAAATAAAGAAATAACATGGCCAGAAGATGAAATATTGAATAAAAAATATCCAAACGGATATTATGTAGATGGATACATTTTCTTCAAGCCTCAAATAAAAGGAATACCGACAATATCAATTCCAATGCTTGCATTTAAAGGTCCTTGGGACACTCTACCAGTTATAGAAGACTTTATTCATACCTACAAATTAGAGGATTCAGAAAGCAAGAGACCACTTTGGTTACCAGAAAATATTGCAGCTGAAGATATATATAAAGCGCCAGTTGATGATGTACATGCAACAATGCTTGTATCAAAGATGCTATATCTGGATAATAGTGAAACTTACAATGAAGCACTAGGAAGAACAGAAGATGGAAGATTTACAGATAACTTAGCAATAAGTCCTGGAGTTAAAGATAAGTCTCAAGATTCATTCAAATTTAAGGGAGTTTTCCTAAGAAACTGGGATGATTTCTACATCGAAATTTCAAAAGACGGAAATGTAGTAAAGAAAATTGAAAATCCATACAGAAAGAGTGGAAGAAAATCAGGTTTTACTGTAAACGGTACAGAAATATACGCTATATCTGAAGACCCTTGGTTCTGGGATGGAACAAATACAGCTGGTAATCAAGTTCCAGAGGGCGAATATACTGTAAAAATTCACTCGAAGATGCAAAACAATCCTAACGCTAAAGCTGATGAAAAAACAGTAACAGTAAAAGTAGATAATACTAAACCAACGATAGATGGAAAACCTGAATTCAACGAAGGCTCCGGAATATTAAAATTCAAGGCTTCGGATAATCTTTCAGGTATAAAAGCAGTTTACTACACATACGAAACAGGAGATAAAGAAAATCCTGTTGTATGGAAATCAACTGATGAAAAGATCGATGAATACTATGTTTTATCTGGATTTAATAAAGATACAGGTATAGTATATGTAGTTGACTGGGCAGGAAATATTACAAAACTTGATTTAAGTGAAAAAGGCAAAAACCAAATTGTGATAAATAGAACAACAGAAACAGGATTAACAGATCCAGGCAGTGAAATTGCTGTTTACAATAAAGATCACAAGAAGATGACAAATCTTGACGCACTTGAAGATGGAGAATACACTCTAGAAGCACTAAACGTACCTGAAGGAATCAATGTAGAAATAAATCCAAATAAGGTTGTATTCCCTAAAGAAGACAAGACTACTACAGAAACTGTAACTGTAAAATTTACAAAAGTTTCACAAGAAGACTTAGACAAGTATGGAACATTAAATGTTACTGTAGTTGACAGCAATGTCTTATGGGATGGTTACACTATATATGCTGTTGACAAAGACGGCAAAAAATACGAACTATATTCAAAATTTGACTGGGGCGCAGACACTTATGGAACAAAAGTTCCAGCTGGAGAATACACAATAGTTGTTTTAAACTCTAAAGGTGAAGAAGTTAATTTTGCTGGCGAAAAGAAAGTCACAGTCACTAAACAAAATGCAACATGGAGCAAACTTAGATTCTTAAAATCAGGTGACTTACAAGTTTATTTATGGTCTGAAGTAACAGAATTACTTGATAAAATAAAGTCTCTTGGAGAAAAAACCAAAAACGAAAATGAATATAAATTTAATGCAAAAGAAATCTTTAGAGCATATGACCCAGAAACTGGTAAAGATTTATTTGAAGGAACAGACGATTATGAAGCCTACTTTAAACCTTGGGATGATGGAACCGGATTTGATTTCTTCATTCCAGCTGATGGAAATTATACAGTAGAATTAATAAATGATAATAGAGAATATTTAGTTGACCCTGCTAGAGTTGATGCAGAGCTTTTCACGTATCAAAAAGATGAAAAAGAAAAATGGGTTGGTATGGAAGTATACTATCCAAAAAATAAAACTGCTAACTTAACTATTGTAGAAGAATTAGTTTCCGGCGAAACATCCACTGAAGCTATTAATGCTAAGTATCACTTATATGATGAATATAACAATGAAATTCCTTCAACAACATCGACAACATGGGAAGGCCTTCAAGCTAAATTCTATACATTAGTAGTTGAAAATCTAAGTGATAAGTTGATTCCTGAAAGAAAAACTTACAAGATAGATGCATTTAATAACTTAAATGTTGAACAAGTAGTTAGATACAAAGACATAACTACTGACCCGGTTAAAAGGTTTACTTCTTTAACTATAGGTATCTATGGTGATTACGATAAGAGCATTACAGAGTTCACTGTTAAACTTAAGAATGTTAATACTGACGATGATCCAATAGAAGTAAAAGTAAAACCGGAAGTAAAAACTGAAGAAATTACTTTACCGCTTGGAAAATATGAAGCTACAATTGAAGGTTTAAAAGGCGATACAGTTATAGGAAGTATTTATATTTCCTCAGAAGGTGACAATGCCAAAGAGAAGCTTGTTGCAAATGGAACTAAATTCACTACGACATTTACAACTAGTTACAATGAGATTGAATTGAACTTAGAGAGACAAAAGAGAGACTTTGGTGAAGTTCAAGTTAAGGTAACAGGACTTTATGAAGGACAAGCTAAGTACGATTTAGTTAAAGATGGTAAGGTTGTATACACATCTAATGATGGAATATTTAAAGATGTTGAACCTGGCGATTACACATTAAGAGTAACTGCACCTAACGGATATAAGGTTACTGATAATGACAAAGAAGTAACAGTAGAAACTGGTAAAGTTGCTGATGTTGAAGTTGCTTTTGAAAAAGATACTGAAAATGTAAGAACAATTAGATTAACAGTAAAAGCATTAGAAGTGAATGAATACGATGATATCCTAAGAGACCTTAATGGCATCGAATATGTTGCTGTTGGCAAAGATGAAACTGAGTACACTTTAGATAAAATACCGGCTGGTATTCAAGTTAAGATTGTTGAAAAAGGAAATCTTCCTGAAGGATATGAAAGATTTGTTACAAACGAAGGTTATAGAACATTTAACGATAATAGTGATATAACTATTAAGTATATAAACACAAATGTAATAGAAATTGATCCTGAATCAGATGAAACAAAACAAGGATATGTAAAAGTAGTATTTGATGCAACTGAACATGGAGTGTTAAACGTACCTGGAATTGAAAATGTTCAAAAAATAGCATACCTTGTAAAAGAAGACTATGCTATGGATGAGTTTAAGTTCTATGTACCAACTGTAAAAGCTAATGAAAACTACGAGTTCAAATCATGGGAACCAAAAGTTGAAGTTAAAGCAGGAACATATGTAGCACAATATAAATATCATGAACCGATTGTTCCTCCAACACCGGAGCCAACACCGGACGAACCGAGTGTTCCTGACTATCCGATTATCCCTGACTACCCGGTAATTCCTCACAGACCGCACAGACCGACGACACCTACAAAAGACATTGTAAAAGAAACAACAAAACCGACTGAAACAGTAAAACCTGTTGAAGAAAAGAAAGACTACGGAATTGTTGAAACAATGCCGACAATTGCAGCAACATTCTCAGATTTACCTGAAAATGCAGCAGCAGGTTCAATCATGAATATGGTTGCACGTGGAATTCTTAAGGGAATGGACAACGGAAAATTTGAAGGAGAACTCCCAATTACAAGAGCAATGGTTGCAACAGTATTGAAGAGACTTTCAAAAGACCAAACAATCAACACTGTTCAAAACTTCAAAGACGTAAAAGACAAAGACTGGTTCGCAGATGCAGTTAAATGGGCACAATCACAAGGTATCATCAAGGGATACGAAGACGGCACATTTAAGGCAAACAATCTTGTAACACGTCAAGAACTTGCAATCATAATCGAAAGATTCTTGAAAGTTCACGGAATTACAATGGACGAAGTAAAAGAACTTTCATATAAAGATCTCGACACATTGCCGACATGGAGCAAAGATGCTATCATTGCAATGGCAAAGATCGGACTTGTAGAAGGACAAACAGAAGAAATGTATAACCCAACAAGCGAATTCACAAGAGAAGAACTTGCAGTAATGCTTGAAAAGATCATTATCTGGGTTGAAAAACATTAGAAAAGATACAAAAGACGCCTTTTTGAGGCGTCTTTTTCTTATCTGCGGTCTATTTTGCGATAAACGCTTGATTCATATTTTAGTCGCTGCGACATATTTTGCAATATGCCTCACTCCTAAAATATTTCATCTAAGCGTTTCTCATCAAAATATCCTCGCAAATAACGGTGTATATGAATTGTAAAAATTGTAAGACGCTTGGCATTTTGATTCTATATTTTATCTGCACAACGTTGTTGGTGGGGATGTAAATTACATTGACGACATATATGGCGGCACCCTTCCCGTGCTCAAAAACGAAATCATAGATTTCTTTTTCGCACGGTTGGGCACAGGAAGGACATCGTTACTCCTTACGTCGTAACGTATGCCGTCCCGCTACGGACGCGTGCACATGAATATACAATTGTAAAAACAAAAATTTTATACACCATCCAATCATCAATTTATTGTTTGAAAAAAACCGGATTTTAATATAAAATATAGGTTGGAGGGATAGATATGATTTATGTTATTAACAAGAGCGTTGATCCTTCTTTTAATCACGCACTTGAGGAATATTTTTTAAAAGATACACGCGAGTCGGTTTTTATGATTTGGCAAAATGAACCGACGGTTTTGATTGGTAGAAATCAAAATTTAGAGCTTGAGATAAATACAGATTTTACAAAAGAGCACGATATGCATATCGTGAGGAGGCTTTCGGGCGGCGGCACAGTTTATTGCGATTTGAACAATTGTCAGTACACTTTTATTACTAATCGCGACGACAATGATGAAAATCTTTTTAAGAGTTTTGCGCACCCGGTTGTGCTTGCACTGAAGAAGTTGGGGCTCGATGCAGATTTTACAGGCAGAAATGATATTATGATCGGCGACAAAAAGGTTTCTGGGAATGCGCAGTACCGTTATAAGGACAGGATTATTCACCACGGGACGCTTCTTTTTGATGCGGATATGGAGCTTTTGGCGGGTTCGATGAAGGCACGTGAGATTAAGTTTATTGATAAAAATGTTCATTCGCATCGTGCACATGTGGGACTTATTAAAAATTACGTGGACATGGATGTAAATGAGTTTATAGATTATATTGCTAAGAATATTGTGGAATATCATGATATTTCTGAGATTCGTGAGCCGTCAAGCGAGGAGCTCGAGGGTTTGAAAAAGTATTTGCCGGACTTTCCTGATTTTAACAAGACAGGTTACGACAAGGAACATTCGAGGAAATATATGGCGAAGAAGTATCCTTTCGGGCTTGTTGAGTACGGTCTTGATGATGAGAACGGCAAGATTAAGAAGCTCAAGATTATGGGCGATTTCTTTTTAAACAATGAGTTGGAGCCTTTTTTGAGTTCGATTCGGGGTATAAATATAGAGTCAATGGAGGACGAGCTCAAGCTAAATATCGGAGATTATATAATTGGCATGAAAAATGAAGAGTTGATTTCCGATTTAAAGGATTTACACAGAGGAGAATAGTTATGAGTGAGAAAAAATCTAAACATTTAAAGAAGCCGGAGTGGATAAAGGTTAAGCTTCAGGGCAACCAAAATTCAAATACGGTTGAACATACACTTTTAAATTATAATTTGAATACCGTTTGTACGGAGGCGAATTGTCCGAACAAGATGGAGTGTTACGCTGCGAGAACTGCAACTTTTATGATTCTCGGAAAGAATTGTACGAGAAATTGCAGATTTTGCAATGTTACGACAAAGAAGCCGGAGCCTGTGAACAAGTTTGAGCCGCAAGAGGTCGCTTTTGCGGTGCAGAAGCTGGGGCTTAAACACGCCGTTGTGACGAGCGTCGACAGAGACGATTTGGAAGACTACGGTGCTGAGCATTTTAGGCGTGTGTGCGAGGAGATTAAAAAGGTGAACCCGGGCACGACGGTGGAACTTTTGATTCCTGATATGCATGCGATGCATGAGCATTTGGACACGATTTTCAGTGCGAAGCCGGACATTATAAACCACAATGTTGAAGTTGTGCCTGAGTTTTTTAAAGAGATTTGTCCGCAGTCAAATATGGATTGGAGTCTCGAGGTTTTGAGATATGCAAAGGAGAAGGGTTTTATCACGAAGTCGGGCATGATGGTCGGTTTCGGTGAAACGGAAGAAATGGTTGTAAATCTTATGAAAATGCTTAGAGATGTCGATTGCGACATGCTTACAATCGGGCAATATCTTCAACCTTCAAGAAAGCACGCCGACGTGGTTGAGTATGTAACTCCGGAGCAATTTGAAAGATACAAGAAACTCGGGTTGGAACTTGGCTTTAGAAGTGTTGCGAGCGGACCGTTCGTTCGAAGCAGCTATCACGCACAAATGTTGGACAAATAAAATGAAAAGAGTTAGAATTTTTTTGAATGAATATCCGGCGTCAATTGAGGTTGCGGATGAATTGTCGGAACGTTTTCGCTCGCTCGGAATGGAAGCGGAACAAGTTTATATAAAGTCGCTCGACAACAAGGGCGGCGATTTTGACGTAAACATTGTTGTGGGCGGTGACGGTACTTTTTTGCAATCCGTTCGACTTAGCGAATTTCATTCAGCACCGTTTATCGGAATAAATACCGGAGGCCTCGGATTTTTTCAGGAAATTGGAGTTGATGAAATTCCGACGCTTGTCCATATGCTGAAAAAAGAGGAATTTATAACCGACGAGATGAAACTTATAAAATCCGTCGCAACCACAAGGGACGGCAGCGAATTGTCGTTTTATGCGATAAATGAAATTCTCATAAAGGGAATAAATTCAAAAGTAATCCACATGGATGTGTATGTCGAAAGAAACTTCTTGCAAAAATTTTCAGGCGACGGCATTATAATTTCGACTTCAGTCGGCTCAACCGCATACAACTTTTCAGTCGGAGGAGCGATTGTCCACCCGAGCATCGAGACCATGCAAATGAGTCCGCTTGCACCGATTTCGAGTGCAGCGTACCGTTCGCTTTTAAATCCGATAGTCATGCCGGGCAACTACACAATCGACATCTACCCAGAAACCAAATACGAAAAATCCGTTTTGATTGTCGAAGACGGCGTTGAAAACTTTGTGAGAGACATAAGAAAAATTGAAACAACAATCAGCAACACATTTGTGAATAGATTGCATTTGGATAAGGATATATACTGGAAGAACCTAAAAGACAAATTCATTTAGGGTATTTGCGGTCTATTTTGCGATAAAGTTTTGAGACTGTATAATTTTTGTACGCAGGACGTAGCGGCTGGCATACTTTACGACGATAGGAGTAAAGATGTCCTGCCGCAAAAAGCCTCACTCCGAAAACACTCAATCTAGCCGTTTCTCATCAAAATATCCTCGCAAATTGGTGGGGCATTTGCGGGCCATGTCGTGAATTAATATGTATAAAAATGCAAACATGGCCGTAGCGGGATGGCACCGTGTGTCCTCCCGCCCAAACTGCGGCATATTTTTCAATATGCCTCACTCCTAAAATATTTCATCTAAGCGTTTCTCATCGAAAATTCCGGGCAAATGGGTGGAGAGGATTTGCTGTGACTATCGAGATAAAGTTTTGAGACTGTATAATTTTTGTACGCAGGACGTAGCGGCTGGCATACTTTACGACGAAAGGAGTAAAGATGTCCTGCCGCAAAAAACTAAGCACATCTCATCAAAAATTTCGGGCAAATAAAAGCGTTTTTATTTGTAGAAGATTGCAAACCATCATCCTTAATATAATGCCCCCTTATTTCCGTGTTTGGATTTAAGGGGGCATTACAATTGTCGGTTTTTATTTGGCTTTATCTTGAATTATGTCTTCTATAATTTTTCCAATATTACTACTTACATTTCCTTTAATATTATGGATGTCTTGATTTATTTTCTTTTCTTGTTTAATTGCAATCTTAATGTTTTTTGCAAAAGTTCCTATTTCTTTATTCTTCTTTGCATTTATACCGGTGATTTCTGATAGTAGTTTAAAAGCGTAACTATATCTGTCTTTATCGTCTTTTGTTAAAAATTTATTTTCATTATTTTGTATAAATTTTTCATAACTATTTTCAATGTGAAGCAGCAAAAATAGTTCAAAACCTGGATTTGTAACAGCAGCGATGTCATCTTCTTCAATTGTTGAAATAAGCTCATCATAGCCTTTCACCTTTTCTTCAAAAATATCGCCGTCAAATACAATTATCATCTTATCGTGCTCAATATCGAAGTTGTTTTCAGGTTTTTCTTTTTGATTTTTTGCAAATTTTACAAGATTTTTTGCGTATGATATGTCACGATCTTTTCCGGTTTTTTCCCATAAGCATATATCTATTAAGCTGTGAATTGCCAGTTCTTTTCTCATATCAATCAGTTTTTTAAAGTAATAAACTTCGGTATTTGCACCTTCGCAAATGAAGATATATTTTCTAAAAGGTTCTATTTGTTCTTTCATGTCGGACGTTCTTTTGTTCCATCCGGAGTAAGACATTATTGGTTTCATTGCTATTCCTCACTGAATGAAAATTGTTTGAATATAGGAATTGCACCATATCGACCTTCAAGATATGCTTCTTTTAATTTTTTATCATACCTTTCTTTAAATCTGTCCAAAGAATAAATGTGACTTGAATTATGATCGTCTCTTTCAATAAACCAAATTTCATCTCTTCTAAACAATGTTTGATCCATTATTGAATCTTCATGAGTGGTAAACACAAGTTGCATTTTTGCATTTTCATGAGCTTTCATAAATGTTTTTAAAAAATGTTCGGTTAGTTTCGGATGTAAGCTTCGTTCCAATTCATCAACTACAAACAACGAGTCCGGCCTATCGGTTAAAATCATATCGATTAGATCAAATAATCTTTTTGTACCGTCGGATTCTTCGAAAAAATTAAAGTCAAAAGCGGATTTTCCGTGTTTTAATACAAGTGTGGTAATTTCAGGTTCACTGTTTTTATCAACACGGATAATAAAAAATCCGTCATCGATTCTCCATGTGAATTGTATTCCTTTATTCTCTAAATTTTGAAGCTCTGATTTAATTTTTCCAAAGATGTCTTGCATTATAGGAAGTGGCACAATTTTACCCATTTCTTCAACGGAAATCTTTTTAGTTTTTATATCGGTAATCCCTGTGTCAAAATTTCTAATTAGTTTGGTTATATTTTCAAGGGATTCGTCGTGATAATAGCTTTCTGTGTTGGCAAGGCTAATATTTGGATTTATCAAAATTATATTATTCATAATCCATGAAAATGACTCGCTGAAAAATTTAAGTTTGGAATTTTCGTCATATTTTTTGACGCGATTCATCTCTGACAAAAACAATCGGTCATTTTGTCCGACAAAATCTGCACTATATACATTAAATCTAGCTTTTTCTTCGTCTGATAATTTGACGTTTTCTCCGATTTTTAGCTCGTTTTCTCCTCTGCTGAAGAGTTCTTTTGCACTACCATCTTGCAGAAGCTCAAAAAGCCATTCATTTTTTATTTTTCTTTCGCTTAAGACAACTGAAAAACCGTATGCATAAAAAGTGTTTCCAACAGTAAATTGTAATTCGAAAACACTTTCTCTATTTTTATTTGCTGCCTTGTTTCTACAAAAATCATTTACACATTCGAGCGGAACACCGTTTTTCAAAGTCGAATTTATAAATGCAAAGGCGAGAACCAAATTGGATTTTCCGGAAGCATTTGCACCATAGATTGCAGCATTTTTCAAAATCTTAGTCTGCTTTATTTGCATCCTGTGAGTTGCCATAGCACGAATTTTGCTTGAAGATAGCATGGATAATTCTTCTCTATCGTCAAAGGATTTGAAATTTTCAACTGAAATTTTTATTAGCATAATGGGTCCTCCTCTTTAGATAATTATATCATGAAGAATGTTTTTGTGTCAATATGAAAACGCTATTTAGAGATATTTTCTCTAAATAACTATTTAGACTTTATATTTTATAAAACAACGTTGTTGTTACGGACAAACAACTTTTAAGCGACATATATGGCGGGAGGACATCGTTGTTCCTTACGTCACAACGTATGCCGTCCCGCTACAATGCGTACACGTGCATATACAATTGTTAAAACAAAATAATTTTATAAATGTGAATGTAATAATTTATGTAGAAATATGCAAACGCCACCAATATACGTTTATCCAATTTTTACATAAAAACATTTTTCCTTATTTTATCCCTACATCATTAATATTTTTCCAACAAAAAATCGCCGGTATTATTCGGCGATTCTTTTATTTTTGGATTTTATCATATTCCGGGTTTTGTCGGAAGTTTTTCATAAGTGTTCCGTTTTCAAATATAAATGGTCGTGTGGTTTCTTGGTTGTATTCTATGTCGTATTTTTCCATGAGGTAGTCCGAAAGTTCGGTGCGATTGTTCAGTATGAGTGCTTGGTATGGTTCATTAAAGGAAAGTTTTTCAATGAACATCAGTTTGTCTTCGCAAGGAACAAGGACTCCGGTGTGACCGATAAATAGTATGTTTCCATCGATTTCGTCGTCGTTATGGAACCAAACCGAGATTATTTTTGCGTTAATGTTGCCGTTCCATTTTATTCCACGCGAGCTCACGGCTTTATCAATTTCCGATATTTGGTCTTTTTTGTCGGTGCTGAACTTTGCTTGGACCGGAGCGTAGAATGTTTCGAATTTGTTTAGTTCATCTTTTGTAAAAAGATCCGGAAATTCATTTTCGATTGAATTTTTATCGAAGTCGAGTGTGCTTGTGTTGTCGTTTGCACTTCTTTCAACTTCGATGTTTCCAAGCATTAGCTCAAATGTGTTTATTCTACAGTTAGAGCCGATTTTATTCGGGTTTTTGTAGAATTCGTCAACAGTTTTTGTGTAGTCGGTGTTTATGCTTTCGGTTTCAACAAATCCGTTTTTATATGGAAGCTCACCATTTACGTCTTTGTTGTAAGTTTTTACCATGTCCATAAATTTGTCAACTTTTTCTTCGGAGAGACCGCTTTCGATGAGTTTTTCACGACAGAGTTTTTGGTCTTCTTCGGAATATATATTTGAAACTTTTATTTTTTTGAGCGGGCGTGCATTTTCGTCTTCGCAACCCGTAAATAGATATAGTAAACTTGCGAATATTACAAATATCACCAATGTATTTTTTATTGTTTTCATATTTCCTCCTTCGCATGGGCGATATCTATCGCCACTGCTAAATATTACATTATATTCATATAAAAATCAAGTGTGGCAAGTCACATTTAATTATTTGTAATCTTTAGTATAGATTTATGTTATAGGTTTTTATAAATTTATTATGATTATCTATTGGTATTTATTGTTATATTGTATTATAATAGAAGTTATAAGGAGGTTTTATACTATGAAGAAGAGAAATCTTTCGCTTTTAATAGGCGGACTTATCATTGGTGCAATCGGAGCACTTTTGGTATACTTCGGA
>QWCK01000998.1_pt1 | contig 44974 bp, 74 predicted proteins | sample 1972571 | NCBI WGS metagenome assembly QWCK01 (sample SAMN09866710, study PRJNA288562) | Human gut metagenome isolate term2_stool, whole genome shotgun sequencing... | isolation source: gut | host: Homo sapiens | place: USA: California | reverse complement strand
TGCAAGTTCTGATAAATTCTTCGGTAAATCTGTCGTCTTTGCATACGGTGTCAAGTCATAAGTCGTGTCCGTGTACTTAGGATTTGCGGGAATTGCGTCGACCTTTGCTTTTGCAGCGTCGGTGTAGTCGTTGGTGGATAAGCCTTTTCCTTGCTCCTCGCCGACCTTTTTGTCGATTTTCATTCCCATTTCTTTGAGTTTCGCCTTGATAAAGTCCACGCTGAAAACCTTGTCCGCACCGCTTGCGTTCTCGTCGCTTGTAATGCTTGATGTATCGACCTTTTTGGATAAATCGACCGCTTTTTTGTACTCCGTTCCGTTCCAAAAATACAAGCCGCCCTCGTAAACATAAAGCGTTGTAACGTCGCCCGTTCCCGTAAGACTTGTAACCTCTCTAATATTAAAACTTGCCTTTAAACTGTCTATCTGCTCTTTCGTGAAATCTTCGTACTTAAACGGCTCGCCTTTCTCACCTTTTATTCCTTGCTCGCCCTTATCTCCTTTCTTGACGGTAATTGACTTTCCGTCTGAAAACTTGATAACCGTATTTCCGTTTGTATCAAGGCTCGAACTCTCGACGGTAATACTGTCGCCTTTCTCGCCTTTTACGCCCGTATCGCCTTTAGTTCCTTGCTCACCCTTTGCTCCAACGTCGCCTTTCTCACCTTTTCTAATCGTAACGGTCTTTCCGTCGTTAAAAGTGATAAGCGTGTTTCCGTTTTCGTCTTTTGTTTCGGTGACGATTTTCGCACTTTCGCCAATATCGCCTTTAATTCCTTGTTCGCCCTTGTCGCCTTTGTCGCCTTTTTTGACTGTGACTGTGCTGTTGTCTGAAAACTTTATGACGGTGTTTCCCGAGTTATCGGTGCTTGTACTTAAAACTTTAAGCGGTTCTCCCGTATCGCCCTTGTCGCCTTGCTTTCCTTGCTCACCCGTCGCACCTTTTTCGCCTTTATCTCCTTTTTTTACCGTGACCGAACTGCCGTCGTTGAACTTGATAACGGTATTGCCCTCGCTATCGTATTCGGTACTTAAAATCTTTGAGGCTTCGCCCGTACTTCCTTGTTCGCCTTTAGCACCCGTGTCGCCCTTTAAGCCTTTCTCGCCTTTCTCGCCTTTCGGGATAACCACTTTCGTGCCGTCGTTAAAACTAAGTTCGGTGTCGCCGCTCACGAGTTTTCTTTGCGATGTAATCTTTGCACTCTCGCCCGTAGCACCCGTCTTTCCCACTTCGCCTTGCTCTCCTTTGTCGCCCTTTGGAACGGTGACTTTTGAACCGTCTGAAAACTTTACAACCAAATCTCCGTTTGTGTTCTTTTCAGTGCCTAAAACGGTAATACCGTCGCCTTTGTCGCCCTTTTCTCCTCGTTCGCCTTTCTTAATGGTCGTGGTACTGCCGTCGTTAAACTTAATAACAGTGTTCCCTTGATTGTCGACCGTCGTTTCGACAATCTTAATCGGGTCGCCTTTTTCGCCCTTTGCACCGCTTTCGTTTAAATGTACATTTAAAACCTCGTCTCTGTCGTTCAAATAAACATTAATCGCCACCTATGACACCTCCCCTAAAATCTTAAACATTCCAAATAAAATCGTGTGTACATCGCCGTTTTTCTTTGTAATCTCAACATCGTACACATAATTTCCGAACTCCAAATCTTTCGTGTCGTTCGGCTCGATTTTAATAATGTACTCGTTTTTTACTAAAACTCCCGTCTTTTGAAAAATAAAGTCCTTGTCTCGAACTCTCTTTTTGACGGTAAGTTTCACGCTTGCAAGGTCATACTGAACCTCTTTTCCGTCTTTTAAGAATCGCACGGGGATAATTTTCGTATCCCCTCTGTGAATCTTCAAGACTTGCTGTTCCAAATCTGTGCAACAAAACAACTCTTTCGCCTCCCTCTATAAACTCCTTAAAACATTTGTAATTTCTTTGATGACATCCTCTTTTTCGCGTCTGTCGTTAAATCTGACATCATCTGTTTTTAAAATACTGTCTATGTTAATAATTCTTTTCACGTTCTCACTTCGATTGTCGTTTGTGACCTTTGACGGCGGATTTTTAATAATCAAATCCCTAAGTGCTTTAAACTCGACACTAAGATTCGGCGGTAAAACAATTTCGTTCTTTTTAAGTGCTGCGATTCCGTCTTTTAACACCTCGCCACCCGTATGATATTTCGGCAGTCCTGCTAAAATTCTTTCACTCTCTTTAAGTCCGCTGTTTAAAAGCAAGTTTGCAAGCCTTGCGTCGTACTGCGACAATCTCGCTCTAAGCTTGTTTGCCTCACTGTTTGCTCGGTTCATGCCTGTGCGATTGCCTTGCTCGTGGTACATTTCCCAATCACGTTTGAGTTCAACAATCCTCGAAGCAAGTTCGTAAATAAGACGATTATTGCTTCTTTGATTTATACTTTCTCGACTGTAATAATCTCTATTTTCACTCGACTTTTTCTCGACATAGCTTTCCGACCTTGCCATATAACCCATTGCTTCGCCGTAATCGCCACGTTCAAGGGCGTTTTTCATAGGAACGATATAATTCCTTTGCCACTCATCAAAGGCGTCTTTCGACAAGCTTGCCGACAAAGCTATAACGTTCTTCATATGGTCTGTAAATTTCGATTTTAAAAGTTCGTACTGCTCCTCTTTTTTCTTGACTTCTTCCTGCATTCTTTCCTCTTGCAGTCTTTTTTCTTCCTCAAGTTTCGATTTGTAGTCCGTAAGCCTTTCAATTTCAAGTTCAATCGAGTATTCCTTGCCGTCTTTTCGGATACTTGCTATCTCATCTCTGATTTTCTTTTCGAGATTAAACTCATCTTCAAGGCGTTTTTTCTTGTTTTTGTAATCGTCGTCGATTAAGTCTTTTTCTTTTTTTAGCTTGTCCGCCTTGTCTTTCAGCTTTTCTTTTTCGCTCTTTCTCGAATCATTGACCAAAAATTCATTGATTTTTTCTTCGAGTTCCTTGACTTTTTTCCTTGCTTCTTCACTCGTTCTAACTTTGTAATATTCTAGTTCTTCTTTGAGTTTTGCAAGTTCCTTGTCTTTTCTTTCTTTTTCTTCAAGCTTTTCAAGTGCTTCAATCTGTCTGTTAATATCGTCGATTTCCTTTTGCTTGAGTGCCGATAAAGCCTTGCCCTCTTCCTCGATATTCTTAATTCTCGCCTTGTGCATCCTCGTAAGTTTTTCATCTTCCGTAAGTGCCCCATCAAGCATACTCAAATATTCTTGCGGTAAACTTCCGAACAACCCCTCTGTGTCCATTCCGAGTGCCTTTGCTTCTTCTCTAAGTTCACGAAGTTTTTTGATTGTATCTTCCATTTTTTTGAGATTGTCCTGTTCCGCTTTTTTGTATTTGAGTGTCTTTAACTGACTGTCGAGATTTTTCAAATTATCTACAAGCGGACTGTTTTTAATCGAATCCGTCATCGACTTAATCGCCTTGTTGTGATTGTCGTCTATATCTTTGAATATATCGTCTATACGCTTGTGATAAAGTCCGTATAAGTTCTCAATTCTGTCAAACTTTTCACTCTCGCTTTCGGCGTTAAACTTGCTGTATAAACTTTCATACATCGAAATTTCATCTTCGTTGGATAAAAGATTTACTCTTTTAAGTCTGCCAATATATGTTTCTTCGTCTTTGATGTTCTTTTCTCTAAGACTTTTTCTAAGTTCATATAGCTTTTCTTCCGCTTCTGTCGCCGCTTCAATATAATCGCCTTGACCTTTTTTAATTCTTTCCCACGCCGCGATTTCGTCTTCCAAATTGAAAATTCTAAGTTTTTTCTGTTCTTCAATCCACCTTTTCGAGTTTTCAAGTCTAAGCGAAAAATACTTTTTCTCCATTTCCATAATGCGAACGTCAAGGTCAAACTTTTCATCGTCTGTCTTTGCAAGCCTTGCCTTTATATCCCTTAAAGCGACCAAATCTCTCTTTGCGGTCAAATACGTTTCTTTTTCAAGTTTTGCTCGTCTGTCTATAAGTTCAAGTGCCTCTTTTAAAGCCGCATTCTCTTGTTTTTGTGCCGACGCTCTGTCCGCCGACGCTCTCTTTGCAGCTCCGCCGCTTCTTCTTGCCGAACGCCCCGCCTTGTTCGAGGTTGCAATGCCTTTGTTTAATTTATCTATAACGGCTTGAATACTTTTTGAAGCCGATGCCGAAGTTTCGCTTGTAAGAGCCTTAATCTCGCTAACACTACGTTTCAGTTTCAACTCCGTGCTCTTTCTTAACTCTCCGTACTTTGCGAAATCGTTTGCAGTCGGTTCTTCTAAAAAGTCTCTGCCTCTACCGATGTTTTCATTTCGTACCGCTCTTGCATTTCTCGCAATATAGTCGGCTTGTTCTCTTGCCAAGTTTATATTTGCTAAAAACTGTGCCCACGCTTTCATTTCTTCCTTAAGACTTAAAATTCTGTCGTTTGTGTTTAAATTTGCGGTAGTCGTCATATCTAGCTGCGCTCTGATATAACCCTCTCTCGTTGCAAGCATTTCATTTAAAAACGCCGAAACGGCTTCCGAACTTAAATCTGTTTTATCTTTGAGTTCGGGAAATACTTGACATAGACGGTTAAGCGATTCTTCCGTAAGCATATTCCCGTTTTTCAAGTCTTTTTGTATATTCGTTAGTTCGTCATACTCTCTCGACAAGTTTGAAACCTCACGCTCGAGTGAACCCATAGACGACATTGAAACAATAAGTTGGTCGTCTACATTTCTGACCGCACCTACAAGCGTGTCCGTTTCGGATTGAGCTTCTTTCATAGCTTTTACGTTTTGCTCCATACTAAGATTAACGCCGTCATAGCTGATGCCTGTTCCCTCGAGTGCCTTTTGCAGTTCTTTAAGTCCGCCCGAGTTCTCCGCTGTTCTCTCCATAATATCCTTGACTTGCTTTTCAATCTCAATTCTCGACTTCCCTGCAAATTTCGCATTGGCGATAATATCTCTATAAGCTTGAATTTCGGCTTCGGAATATTCTTTCGATTTTTTCTTTGCTTCGTTTACATAGTCGTCTAAAATTCTTAAAGCTTGCTTTCTACCGAGTTGCTCCGCCTTGTTTATAAAATCAATCGACTTTTTGTATTCTTCTTTTTCATATTCTTGAACGCTTTTAAGGGCATCAAGTCTTCCCTTTTCAGTCTTTAATCTTTGTTTATTGAAAAAGCCGTCTTTTTTGCTAAGTTCGGAAATCTTTTTCCTCGTTTCTAAAATAGCTTTTTGTGTGTCTTTCAAGCTTTCTGCCGCACTTTTACTGTCTTTGAGTGCCTTGTCGTAACCCTCTTTTATTTTGTCGTAATTGTTGTCGAACTCGTCATTTGCTTCTTCTTTTGAAAGTGCTAATTCTTTCTCTTTGGCTTCAACAAAATCTAAAACCTTTTGAGTGTTCTCGACATAAGCGTTTCCCTCTTTGTCTATTTTTTCGGGTGTCATGCCGTAAGTGTCTACAAGTTCTCTTTGAATTTCAAGTAATCTCGTCTTGTTCTCCGCCGTGCCCTCGCCTGCATTTATCTTTTTATTGAGCTCGACCATTTCTTCCCGAGTTTTTTTGAGTTTTCTAAGGTTTGTTTCCTCATCCTCAAGTTTTAACATTGAATCTTCTTGAGTTTTTAAGAGGTTATCGTATCTCGCTTTGTAGTCTTTAATCGCTTTCGTGATAAGCTTATATGCCGTAACTCCCGCCATAATTGCAAGCGTTATACTGCCCAAGCCTATTTGAAAACCCTCCGCCGATGTAGTCGCTGCGCTGAAAGCCGAACCGAGATTTTTAATCGCTCCGCCCCCACCGCTTGCCGACACTTTAAAGGCGTCTATTGCCGTCTTTACGGCTCCTATTTCGTCTTTGAACCCAAGAATATTAATGTCTTTTCCCGTGGCGTTTAAGAGCGATTTAACGCCCTCCAGCTTCTTCAAACTCTCAAGACCTCTAACCGAAGCGCTGACCATTGCAAATTGAGTGCCGACTTTAACCACTTCGGGTGGAATTTTATTGAGTATTTTAAGCACGTCATCGCCGCCCGAGATGAGAACTTTAAACATTTCTTGAATACCGCTGTCTGCAAATGTAAGTTTAAGCTGTTGAAAACTGTTCTTAACTTGCTCAATTCTCTTTGCTTGCGTTTCCATTGCTTTCTCATTTTCACGCCTTGAATATCCCTCGACGTCACGCAGTTCTTCCATAACGTCTTTGGTTTGCCTCATATTCTCGATTAATGAGATAAAATAGTTTCTTCTGAAAACCCCTGCTGCCGCTTGCGAAATATCTCTGCGGTTTATATCGTTAAACTCTTTCGTAAGACCTGTTGCCGTTGCAAGTTCTTCGTTAAACATTCCCGCGTCATCCGCCGCTTTTACGAACCCGTCTTTAATCTCATTTGAAGCGTCTTTCCACTTTGCCGAGATTTGGTCGAAAATATCCATAATACTTTTGAACTTCGTCTTTGTTTTATCCGTAAAAACATCGATTCCAAGCGATTCAAAAGTGTCTATACTTGCCGCTCTTTGCACGTACGATAAAATCGACTTTGCAGCGTTTCCGACTTCTTTACCCGTCGCACCGCTCGCACTTTTCATAGCTACCAAAACCGCAATGGTTTCGTCAAGGCTCATATTTGCGTTCTTTGCAGTCGCACCCATTTTTTGAAGACCGTCTACCACGTCTTGCGATGTAACGGGAAAACTGTCCGCCGTTTTATTGATTTTATCTATAAGCATTTCCGACTGACTTGCCTCGAGACCCCATTGTTGCATAATAGCAATAAGACCCTCCGTCGATTGCTTTGCGTCGAGTTCTGCAACGTTTAAAGCGAGTAACGAGTTCTTTGTAAGTTCGAGCGTGTCCGCAGCGTCATAACCCGACTGTGCCCACCTTGTTGCGATTGGTTGCATATCTTGAAAAGTGTAGCCGTAAGTGTGTCCGATTTCCATAAGACTGTCTCTGAATTTATCCGAGTTATATGTTGCGTCTTGCATAACCCTCGAGATTTCCATCATGCCCTCTTCGATTTCTTTCATATCTCGAATAAACTCTTTGCCTTGACTGACCATTTCAGACCATATAGAGCCCGAAATAAACCAACCTACACGGCGTTTAAACTCCTCGCCTATAAGGTTCCCGTCGGCAGTCTTGTCCGATATTTCGGAATTGACCCTCTCTCTTAAAATCTTCGATTGCTTTTGTAAGTTTTTAAGACGGCTCGATTCATCCGCAGTCAATTTTCCGTTCTTTTGTAAAATCTCATCGAGTGAATTTACTTGATTTTTAAGTTCCGTCGAAATAAGCTTCGTGTCGCCCGAAATCTTTGCCGACTGCATAAGTCTTCTCGATTCACTTATACTTGCCTTTGTTCTCGAGATTTCAAGTTGGTCGTTAAGTTCAACTTCTGCCGTTTTTCTGACCTCTGCGTCTTTCTTTATCCTTGCGGTTAAAACGCTTTGCTCTCGCATTGTCGAAGCCGTGTCTTTCTCAACTTCGGCGATTTTTGCCTTAATATCTAAAATCTTTTCGTTCTCCGAAACGGCTTTATTTATTCCCGCTTCGCTTAATTCCGGATTTTTTCTGACAACCCTTTCCCTTTGAATCTGTGCCTCAACTTGATAAATTTCTTCAAGTTGTTCACGCCTTTTAACCAAGTCTTGTAAAACAATTTTTTGGTTCTGTGCTTCCTCGACCAAGCTTTGATTGTTCGCCTTTGCCCTCGCTTCCTCGATAAGCTTTACAGACTTTAAATAGGCGTAATAAGTTTCGGTTTCCTTTGTCCTCGACTTCATCGCCGTAACGGTTTCTTCCACCGCTTTTTTCTCGCCCGAAAGAATACCGCCGCCGCCTTTCGACCCTTTGCCTTTTTCAACCTCGTCGAGCGACTTGTCGAGTTCCTTTAATGCCTTGTTAAGCTTTTCTGCTTCCTCTATCGCCTTTGAGTAATCGAGACCCAAAAACTGCATAATCTTGACTTCTTGTCTATCGTCTGCCATTTATAACATCAACCCCCTTTGGCTCAAATATGCCATTAAGTCCGCGTCGCTTTCAAAAACCATATCCCCGTTTTCGTCGACCTCGTGCGGGACTTCTTTTTCCTCATCTTCGTAATTTACCGTGGAATCGAAAATTCCCGACAGCTGCTTATAAGTCATCATCAGAACATCGTCAATTCCAAGTCCGTATTCCTTTAAAAGATAAGCGATAACAACGTTGTAATTCTCATCTTCTCCCGTCTCGCCTCTCGACCCCACGATATTTAGTCCGACAATGCCACCAAAAGTTTTAAAAATCTTTGAACGTCTTTAACAGTCCAACCGTCTTTCATAGCGCTTTCAAAACTGAAATCCGCTCCGTCTTTGTACTTGATAAAACGTTTCTTGAAAACATTGTTATTACAAGTGACTGAAACCTCGCCGAACCACCTTGCTAAATTCTTTTGCATTTTCTCGTCGAAAAAATTCTGAATCGCTACTAAGCTGATGTCCGTTTTAACAAATTCATTTGCGTGAGCAATTGTAAGGGGGTAAACAATATATTCATTTTGTCCTACTTTAAAATCTTCGCCCTCCGCAAACATTTGGCTCAAATTATACGTTTTCTTTTCACTCATAATAAAACTCCTTTAAAAAAATATGTAAAAAGGGGCATAAACCCCTTGTATTAGCACGATTGTAACGGTACTTCCGTGATTGTTGTTTCTCCGATTTTACAACCCTTTGGCTCGAGTGACTTAAAGTTAAGTGTCATTCTTTGCGGTTCTTTTGATGAAGTCTTTTCAACTGCTCCGTCAAGTTGCATTTTGAACCAAGTTGTTGTAATTTTCTTTCTTGTAAGTTGGTCTGATGTAATCGCGTTGAATGAATGAACGATTTTAACATACGGTCTAATCGGTGTCTTTTGTTGTGCTTCGTAAATGTGATTGCTGTCCTTGTAAGTCCAATAAGCGTCAAGCCTCATGCCCGCAAGTTCTTTACCGAATGCGACTTTGTGCGATTTCTTTTCGCCCTCTCCCGCTTCGGCTGAAATTGTGAGTGCCTTGTCGTAACCTTTTGTCGCTTCGGCATCTTCTGTGACAGTTGCGATATATGATGTTCCGTCTGTTTGTGTGAAGATTGCTTTTTGAACATCGAGTTCGCCGAAATCTACTGTTCCGTCTTCGTCAACAACGATAACGCCAGCTTGCTCGATAAGTTTTTCTTCCTTGACTTCTTCGTAGTAGTAGCCTTGAAGCTTTGCTAAAATATCTCTGTTAATCATATTGACTTCGAGTTTTAATGTTGTTTCTTCCCCTTGAGAAATAATTGCAAGCGGATTTCTTGAGTTACCCGATTCAATTTCCGTTGTTTGCGGTGTTGATGTTGAAGTGATATTTAAAACAGTACCGTTTTGAAACTGTAAAACATCCTCTTTCTTCATAGACGGAATGCCGTTTCCGTCAAGTAAAAACATAGTTACATAACCTGCATTTTGCGAAAACTCCGCTTTTCTTAAATTCTTGTTAAATTCTGTTTGTGACATAATTCCCTCCTAAAAATTCCAATTCACATAGTAAAATTCAGCTTTGTACTCGATTGTTTCACTTGTGGAAAAATCTTGTGCATTGCCCGAACCTATTCTTTTTCTGATTAAAACTCCGTTAATCACTCTGTTGTGTAATGTTTTGTGTACTTTTTTTACAACTTCCTCAATCTCGGCTTGATTGTTTATGCCTCCCGTGACCGCAACGATAAATCTTTGCTCGAAAGTGTTTGTGCCGAACAACTCCCTTTCGCCTATCTGATAAAGTCTGATTGAAATATCTCCCTTTGTAAGCTTGTCCGACCACGGTGTCTTGTATATCGGATAAGACTTGCCGTCTTTATCCTTGACCTCATCACTAAGCTTTCTATATACTGCACCTGCAATATCTAGCCACGTGAAAAGCGTTCTATCTCTTTCAATCATCGTCTACCTCACTTTCTTCGTCGCACTCACCTTGATGTATTTTGAAAAGTCCATATTATCGATTAAAAAATCGTAAAACTTCTTTGAGCGTTCTTTATTCATACTGCGAAAAGCTTCTCTAAGGGCGTGGCTCGGCTCTCTAACCATTCTTTCGTACATTTCGGGGTTACTCTCTTGCCACACTTCTTCGAGATTTATAGGCTCTTTCGGACTTGACTTGTTTTCTCTTTCCTCACCGAAAATATCTGTCCATTTGCCCTTATCTCTTGAATAAATGGCGTTTCCGATTCTGTTCTTGTTCCATAAGTCGGAGTTTTTATACCTTTCAAGTTCGGGATTGTCCGTGTCCATTTTTGAGCCTTGTCCGAACTCATCCATTGCGAAATATGCGCCGCCCGAAAACTGATAAAAGACAACTTTTGCAACCGTGTCGATAAACTTGATTCCGTCGTTTGTCAAACTCTCTTTCCCCTCTTTCGTGAAAAGTCGGTTTATAGCTTCCGAATAAATCTCGTCGCCTTGCATAATGAGCGTGCCTTTTATAGCGGTAAGTAAATCGCTTTCAAACGCTCTTTTATCAAAATATATTCGCATAAAGTTCGTTCCTTGCTTCTATCCAGTTGTCGGCGGCTGTTTTAACAACCTCGTCCGCTTCCCCGTTCTCGGCGGTGTAAAGCTTCACGATTGTTTCAAGCTTGAAATTGTCTAAAAGTTCAAGTGCCGTTCTGTCGCACGAAAAATTTTTATCGTAAAAAATCTCAAGTAAATCAATTAGAACTACATCGCTTGCGTTCTCCAAAATATATGGAGTGTCGAACAAATCCCAATTGATTTCGTCCCTCTCTATTCCGATTTTTGAAAATCGCTTTTCAAATTCTTCTTTCATATTCTTTTCGGTCTTGTTAAAAACCACCAAATAACAACTGTCCATACATCAATTCCTCTTGCTTTTCGTAAGTTGCATAATCTTATATTTGTCGAATGAGGCATAGTCTACCGATGAAACGGTAAAATCTTCATATTCACGCCCCGTAAAGACGTTTATTGTGTCGTTTAACTCTCCCGACATTCTGTTACTCGTGACAACTGTGTACTTCGTGGCGTTATCTCTGCCCTCTTCGGAATCTCTCATTCTGTAATTCTCGATTTCAAGGTAACAAGGAAAAACGCCGTCCGCACCCTCGACATACTTTCTTTTCACACGCTTTCTGTTGCCGTTTCTGTCGATTTCGTAACCGTCTTCGTTTCCGTCAATCTCTCTGATGTTTGAGTTCGCTCTCGTAAGCAAAACCGACCACTCTTTGCTTTCGGGTTCGTACTTTCTGCTAAGCACCAAATAGACGTTATCCTCGATTATTAGGCAGTTGTTCATATAAGGTACTTTCGGATTTATGATTAAAAGTTCGGGAATATCCGCTCCGACCGTATCTCGGGTGTCGTGTTTGTGATTCTTTTCCGCAAGATAACCCGTCCATAGCGATTCTCTAAGTCCTAAGCTTCTACCGCTCTTTGAATTTCTTGTAATCGACAAATAAAAAGTTCTGCCGCATACAATTTCGTATTCCATGCCCGAAAATAAATTTACGTTCGGACATTTCGGTTTGAGTTCACGCCCTACATAACCTCTGCTCCTTGCGAATCTGTGCGCCATAGTGTCAAGCATTTCTACCACCCGCATTTCCTGCAATTTCTGCCCGTCACTCTGAAAATAGGTAAACACGGCTCGTCGTTGTCGATGATAAAATCGTCGAAAATCTTAAAAATATCTTTGAGATTATCTTCCAAATCCGCCTTGATACTCTTTGCGTCGATTTCAAACTCGGCGTGTTCACCCTTTTGTCTTTTCGGAAATCTCCTCGGCAGTGACGGTAATAGTAAAAGTGCCGTCTTGTAAACTATTGCGCTTTCTTTGGCGCTTTCGATTTCAAGGGGAAGAGTGGCGGACTCATCAAAAAGTGTAGGATACAACCCTTTGATGATAAGTTCCGCCTGTGGCATAAACTCGGGATACATAACCTCATCGTCTTTTAAATACGAATCGTCAATCCCTAAAACTTGCCTAACTCTTTCCGCTTCGTCAATCATTGTTATTTACCGATTTTTAAAGCGAGTACTGCGTCTTTGTTGAACTTGTCGTATCCGATGTTTTCTGAAACAGTCAAGATTTGAGTTTGTTTTTCGATAAATCTTGCGCTTTCTTCAACATTGGAGTTTACTTGCTTGTATTCATAAACGGCTTGGCTGCGTTTAAATGCGATAATTCCCGTCTTGCCCGATGCCTTTGTAACGATGTCGTTAAGTTCAGGTCTGTAAATGATATTAAGTGCGGTATTAGTTGCCCCTAAATCGACCTTAACAACGCCGTAAACGGATTTCATAAGTGGGTCTAACTCTTTGCCCGCAATCGGATATAAAATGTCTGTAACAGCTTTAAAACCCGCTTCATTGACGATGATAGTGTCGAAGAAACCGACTTTCTTTGAGTTTGTTCCTAAAAACTTGACAAGTGATTCCATTGTGAGTGTGTCGAGTGACTTAACTTCAACGTCTTTTACAAGTGCGTCTAAAATTGCTTCAACTCTGTCTGCGAGTGTTGCGTTTCTAACTGCTTGAACAAGTCCTCTGAACATTGAAACGCCCATTCTTGCCACGACTTCATAAGTTGCTTCAATGGCTCTACCGTATTTAAAGAGATTGAGTGCCCCCTCTTTTGTCTTAACGGTAATTCTCGGGAGTTCCGCACCCTCACCGATTCTAGCCATTGCCAAATCTGAATCTTTTGTGTCGAACTCAACTGTTTTAACAACGTCTGAATTTACGTTTACTGTGCCCGCAATCAAAAGATTTCTGATTGGTTCATCTTTGATGTCGACTGAATAAACACGTCTTACAAATTCAGGGAATAATGCTCTTACTTGGTCTGTTCTCATAAAAGCACCGACAGATGCCCCCGTGTCATTAAGTGCAACGTTCATTTCCTTTAAACGTCTTTCAAAAGCGTCTAAATTATCTGATGTATCAACGCCGTTTTCCTTATCGACCTTATCCATATACTCGGTAACGGTCATTCCCTCTTTACTTGCTAAAAAATAAGTTTCTTTTGTAATTCTTTCTAGTGCCATAACTCCATGCCTCCTATTTCAAATCTACAACTGTGCCCTCGTCGGCTAGTCCGACTGCGACAACTACTGCCTTGCCTTCGCCTGCTTTAACTCCGCCTTTTCCGTCAAGGACTACTGTTTGTCCTGCTTCAAGTGCGTCGCCTTTAACATTTGCAACCATTCCGCACCTCATAACGGTAACGATGTCGTCTGCCTCACAACCGAGTGCAAAACCGTAAATCTTCCCGCCGTCTACGCCTAAACCTACTGTCGGTTCATCACCTGCGACAATGCCAACGGATAAACCGCTGAATGATTCAAATTCTTCTGCTTTGAGTGCGTCAATTAAGGCTTTTTCGCCTTTAAATGTGACTGTTTCGTTTCCAATTCCTCTAAATCTCAACTTCATAATCTTTCCCTCCTAAAGTTTGAATTTTCTATAATCGTCTTCGATTGAAATATCAAAATGTTCTTCCGTCTTTCTTCCCGTCGGAATGTCAATTTGTAGCGCCTTGTAACCCTCAATCTTCTTTTCGAGAACTTCCATACTTGCGTCTTCAAGACCTAGTGCCAATGCTTCCAAATCTACATCGGGTATTGCTCTCACGGCTTCTTGTTTCGCTTCTTCAACCTTTTCGTAAAACATTTTCTTTCCGAGTGTGTAAAACTTTTCTAAAGTATGCTTGTCGACTTCTTCACCGTCTATTGAGAAAACTCCGCTTTCGTTTTCATCTTTCGGTTTCGGAACATCCGACACAGCGGTACTTTCTGTTTCTTTCTCAGCCTTTTCATCTTTTACATCCTCCGCTTCTTTTGTTTCAGTTTCAGTTTCTTTTTCAGTTTCAACTTCAACTTTGTCCTTTTCAGCATTGTCCGTCTTTTTTTCCAAGGCTTCATCTTCTTCTAAAACTTCGTCTTTTGTGATGACCTCGTCTTTTTTAACGCCCACGTCTTCAACCCCCTTATCTTCTTTTTCTTGTATATTTAATCCGCCCGTTGCGGACAAATAACCGTAATTAAGTCCTGTAAGTGCTTTCACTTCTTCCTCGACCGCCGACTTGTTCTCGCCGTTTTCAAAGCCTGTAACTCTCGCCCCTTTATATGCGGGGCTATATACAAGGCTCATTTCAAATAAATCTGCGTCGGTAACTTCTCTAAAACACTTCTTATTGTCGTAAGTTTCGCCTACAAAATGCTTGCAATCTTCTTTTCCGCAAATGCTGCACTTTGCTTTTTTATAAGTAAAACCAATCGATGCCTCGATGAGTAACCCCGTCTTGACCGACCTTATAACGTCGTTCGTGTTTATGTCGCCGAGTGACACGTCTTTCGGTATATAAAACAAAATCTCGAGTGCCTTTGTTTCGCCCTCGCCCTCGCCGTCAATAAGCCTTGCGTCAAAACTTCTTCCGTACGGATAAGCGTTGTTGCCGTCTTTCCAAGCGTGATTAATCATCAAAGGAACGCCTTTTTTTGCTTGTGTTTCAAACTGCCTCATCGCTTTTTCGGTGATGACTATTTTTTCCATAACGGGGCGGTCGCCTATCGCCTTAAATGCAAAAATCTCAACGTCGTCGGCGGTAAAATTGCTCCCCGCCATACCGTTTATAATCTTTAAATCTCTTTCAGTTGCTTTCATACTTCCTCCTAAATGTTCTTTGTCGCATAATCTCTCGCTTCTTCTTCGGTCATAAAACCGCTTTCGAGGCATCCTTTTGCATACTCGAGCCTTGCTGCCTTTAATTCTTCCTTGTCCTTATCGCTCTTGTAGTCGATTGACTTGTGCGTAAATACCGCCGTTCTTTGAATGCCTTGAACTCTAAGCCACATTTTTGCCACATTTTCAATCATTCTTTTACTTGCCTTTTGGCAACTTTTGATGTAATTGACCATAATTGAGAACTCAACCGTACTCCAAGTTTCGGTCTTTCCGCTCGACTTGTTCACAAACGCTCCGAGCGTTTTCATGCCGTTTGTGACTTGCTCGCCCGTCATATCGTACAAGGCTCTGATGTCTATACTTCTGCTTGCGCTTGCCCCCTCAACCGTTTTAATTGTGTAATCGTCGGTGTGTATAAAGTGGCTTTCGGGATTTAAGTTGTTTAACTCCGCCGCCATTTGATTGAAAATACTGCCTAATACCCTTTGCAATTTCTTCGGGTCACTTGTAATTGACGGGTCAAGGCTTGAAATAATCTTTTCCTTGTCGAAAGTTATATCGAGTTTCGGAAAACCTTGACGGTAAATTATCTTTGATAAAGACACTTGTAAATCCATTTGCAGTTGTAGCGGTGCTATAACCGATTGGAGCGGTAAACTGCCCCGAGGATTGTTTATTTCGGGGTCATTTGCTATATAAAAGAAATTCGCACTTCTCTTGTCGAGTTTCACTTCGTTTTTTCCGTTCACTTGATATGGAACGAAAGTCTTAACTCCGTCTAAATCTTCAAGTTTAAAATCAATAGTTTCGGGGCTTACAACATAAACGTCTTCAATCTCGTGTCTATCCTTTGAAACAGCTACCTCTATTGCCATTGCTCCCAAGACGTAATAACTGTAATGTAGCTTGTCTATAACGCCGTCAAGACCCATTGTGTTGTCTCCGCCGATTCTTGCGGCAAACTCTCGCCATTCTTCTTCGAGTTTCAAGTCCGCATTTCCCTTTTCGTCGTAAAAAGTAATCGTACTGCCTTGATTTGAGAGCCTTAAAAAGTTCCAAACCGCCATGCCGACTTCAGGTGTCGTTTTTCTAAGGTAGCGTATTTTTTCTTCGGGTCTTTCAAGTGCGTTCAAAACGTGTAAAATCTTTTCGTTTTCGGTGCAATTCTCGCCCGCATTTGCGGTTAAAAGTCCGCCGTTCCAAAAATTCGGAACGACCGTATTTTCGTTCCTACCGTCGATTGACGTTTTTCTGCCCGTCGGTATTAACTTGTTAAGTCGTTCAAATACTCCCATTTATCGCTCCTTTGGCGGTTCAAACCGCACCACAACATTGTTCGGTGATTCTTCTTTAATCTCCGACAAACTCTTGACGCTTCTTTCCTGCAACTTATTTAAACTCTCGATAACGCTCATCATATTTTTTAAATCCGAAGTCTTAAACTCCTCGCTTTGCATAACCGATTTAAGCATTTCATCGAGCGTGCTCATTGCGGCTTTTATCTTCTCGTCGTATAAAAGACTTCTTTCGACCCGATTTTCATCTATAATTGCGTTGATATTTTCTCTTTTTTCTTCTATTGCTTGAATCTTGTCTTTGAGTTTTCCGCTTTGTAAAATTCCTTGAAGTGCAACTTTTTTATCCGCTTCCTCCAAGTCTTGCAAAGTATTTTGTACTCTCAAGCTTTCAAGTTCCATTTTTTCATCGCTCATATTTTTGGATAAATTCAACTATTGCCACCTCACATATATCTCTCGTCGTAATCTTCTTTTCGCTTGACTTCGACATCTCTGCCGCTTTTTCTTCGAGCCAAGCGTAAAGCGTCTTGTCAATCGAAACGCTCCTCGTCTTTTTCTCGTAAGTCTTTTTCGGTTTCTTTAAAAGAGCGCCCATATTCTTAAAGTCGTTTACATACTTTCTCAAAATCTTGTATTCGTCTTTCAAATTGCCCGCCGTAAACTTGTCCACCTTTATAATCTTGTAGGCGAGTTCTTTAAAACCGAGCCTATAAAGGCGTTCTCTCCACTCGATTTTGTCGAGTGAATTTAAAACGGCGTTGTAATCGATTTTTAAAACCTTTGAAGCTTCCTCAAGCGTGTAGTAATTTTCAATAAAACTACTCATCGAAAATCGACCCCTTAAAATGCTCTATAATATCGTTTTTGGTTCGTCTGCCCTTAACTAAAATAAACGGATTGATATATAGCTTTTGTTTTTCGTCGAGATATAAAACGTCTTTTTCGAGCAAGCCTTTAATCGCTTTTCCGACCGTCTTTTGCGTGTAGCCGATATGCTCCGCCGCAACTTTTCTCGAAAACTTTTTCCCCGTCTTGACCTCGTTCGAGCCGAACTGCATAAACTGCGACAAGCCGAAAAGTACATCCCTTTCCGTCGGCGTTAAAAGCGTGTAAATCTTCGGAAGACTAAGCATATTAAAAGTTATAAAGTCGTTGAATTTAATGCTCTTGCTGTTTTTTAAATTTTTGTAGACTGAATTACTTAAAATGCGGTCATAGTCGTTAAGTTCTCTTAAAACTTCGCCCGTTTCGCTATCCACAACAACTTTCAAAAAAATATCCCTCCGTACTCCTCGTAAAATCCCTTTAAATCGTTTAATTCGGCGTTTCTCAAACTGTAATCGCCTACTCTCGTCATAAAGTCATATAAAATATCTTCGTAAACCGCTTTTTCTTTTCTCGCCATTAAGTACATAAATGCAAGTGTCATCGTTTCCTGCAAAAGCGGTTCGTCGTAAATCAGATAAATATTCGCACCTCTGTCCGTTTGGACATTCATAAAAAACATCAATGCCTCAATCGACTTTTTGTCTTTGAAAAGAATCTCACCGTCTTGCGATTCGATAAAGATAAAGCCGACCGCCGAAAATTCTTCTTCTCTGAAACCGAAAATATGTTTTTCCTTTGTCACATAAACCTTTGCGTGTTCTTTCGGAATCTCCATATCTTCCGCTCCGATGTAAATATTTTCTATTAAATGTTTCATTGAAATAACCCCAAATATACGGGTGCAACTACTTGTTGATTCCTAAAAGACGATAAAGCTATATAAATCGCACTGACCCAGTCGTCGTGTGCCACTCCTAAACCGTTTTGATAAGTATAAGTACTGCCCGTCTTTGACTCCACTTTGATGTAGCCGAGCAGTTGGTCGTAAATCTCGTATCTGTCTAAAATGCTGATACTTCCGCTCTCGATTAAAAGCATAAGATTTTCAACAAGTTCTCTCTTGTTCGTTCCGTGTTCCTTGACGGGTATAGCCGTCACGCCCTCTTTTTCAAAAAAGAACGATAGTGTTTCTCCTACACCTGCAACCCCGTAATAAATAATGGCGTTGTTGTAAATTCTCGACACTTCCGAAACCCTTTTCGTCTGCTCCATATAGTCCTTGCCGTCTAAAGGGTCTGCATAAACCATTTCGCCCTTGTAATTAAAAACTACAAGCGGATGCCCGTCGTTCTTTTGAGCGGGGTCATAGCCGATGAAATATCTAGTGCCTTTGTCGACTTTTGCAATCTCCGAAAAGAACTTCATTACGTCGGTTCTTCCAATCTTTTTGTCGGGTTTAACCATAACGGCATCAAGATTTTTAAAAACTGCATTACCGCTGAAAATAAACTTCGCCATATAGTCTTGCTCGTACTTGTCAATCGACATCGATGCCTTGATACTTTCTTCTTCGGTCATAGGCTCTCCGATAGGATTGCCGTGCTCGTCAACGTTTATGTTTCTGTAACGTTTCTCCGCCATATACGGGTTATCCCACGTGGTGAAGTTAAAACTCTCATAACTTGATATTCTGTCTTTCGAGCCGACTTTCCCCATTTGATAAAGTTGATAAAAAAATCTGTTACTGCGTGGGTTCTCCATATTCGGCGTTGAATTTATAATCGCCACGCCGCCTTTGCCCTTGACCCCTCTTTTCGGGGAGTTAAGCCTTTGCATAATATTAGTCCACGTTGCCTCTAAGTCGGGTATTCTCGCCGCTTCGGTAATCGTTGCAATATCCAAACCGACCCCTACAAGGCTTTGAGAATCGTAAGCACTTCTGACCTCGATTAACCCGTCGTTAAAAGTTTTCATCGTCATTTCGGATTCTTGCATTTGCCCGATTAATTCTTTCGGGAATAACGCCTTTAAATCCCGCCAATTTTGCTTTGCCAAATTTTCACTCGGTGCAATTATCCACCAATGAACTTTTGGATTTAACGTGACGGGTCTGTCCTCCATACACATTTCAATAAACTTTTTAATGCTGTCCGCAATGGAACATAGGTCTTTGCCCCAACGATTTCCGCAAACCAAAATTTTAAATCTCGCCTTGCTGTCGTGAACAAAAACCTGCGTTTTATGCGGAGAATACGGGATATTGATATATTTCGTGGTGCTTGCACTCAAAAGACTTTGAGCCGACTTTTTTCTGCAAATCGGGCAAGTTTCATACTCTGTAAAACTGCCGTCTTTGTTTTCTTCTTGAAAAAACTCGTCTTTGCAAACTCTGCAAATGCTCTTTACTTTGTGCATTTTAATCACCACCTCAATTTTCAAGCTATCATTTATTGTTAAACATTTCAATAAGTAAGCAATAAAAATAGTCGAAGTTGCTACTCTCCGACTATCTCTAATGTGCATAAAATGCGTATATTGTTTTATATTGTAACTATATTGTTATAATCTTCCTCGCAAGTGTTTCATCTAAACCGACCAACTCGACGTAATAAAGATAACTTTCCTTTTCGCTTTCTGATAATCTATGTTTATTGATTGACAATTTCTTTTTCTTCTCAACAATTTCAAGCGTCTGTAAGAAATTTACACTCTCTTTAATGAACCCCGCATATCCTAAATTCCACTCTTTGATTAAAAACTGCCTAAGTGTCTTTACGGTTGCTTTGTCGCCCGATTCTTCAAACCCGATAATCGCCGAAGTGATAACCTCTATCGAGGGGAGTTTTACGGCGGTCAATGCCCAAAGATTTAAAAAGCTGAAATTGTCGAACAAATATCTCTTTTCAAGCGGACTTGCTCTGTCGAAAACCCGATTCATTCCGAGCAATTTTTTGGCGATATACTTTTCCGTAAATCCCGTATCTAAAAAGTCCTTGACTTTCGGCTTGCCCGTCTTTTGAAGTTCGATGTATTTTAAAAGCATATCCTTTTCAATGCAAGCGGGCATAGTGTTTACCGCTCTCATCTTCTCGTATTTGTCTATGAGTAAATTCTCGTAAAACATTAAAAACCCCTTGAAAATACGACGAAATCGCCGCCGCTAAGTATAGACTGATATTCCTTGTTTTCTCTCATAAACTCGCCTTTTAGTATGATGTCTATATGTCCGAAATATCTGCCCTTGACAATCTCCGTAATATTCGTCAAATTGCCCTCACCCATAAAAGTGAAAATGACCGCCTTTCTTTCCCAATCGTCAATCTTCGTCTCGTCGCTATACTTGTATATACCTTTGCCGACCCTTTTCAATATGCCCGCTTCGGTGAAGATATACATAGCGTTACTGACGGCATTTGCAAGTGACAATTTTGTAACGCCTAAATTCATTCTTTCTCGCACTACTCTCGCTCTAATCTCGCCGTCGTCTTCTGAAAAATTCATTTCCTCGAGAACTGTTTTAAGAAACGGAAAAGTCTTTATAAGATAGCAGCAGATGACGAAGTCCGTTTCGGTAACTCCGCCGTCTGCAAGCTTTTTTATAAACTGCTTATTCGCCTCAATCGTCTGCCTTATAATTCGCATAAGTGCCAAAGTCTTATTCTTGTTTTTTTGATATTTGAAAAGATAATATGCCTTAATATCCGCATCTGCCTCGACCATATCGAAGTTATGCTCCTTATAAAGCCTTAAACCCTCTCTAATGTCGTCTAAACCGACCCTCGTATTAAAACCTAAATTCACAATATCGCCCCCTAATTGTCTGTAACCTCAACCGTTATTCCGTTCGGTTCGTCGATGTCTTCCGAGTTAAGCGGTATAAAATACTCGTCTTTGAGTTTGTTCGTAAAATCTTCCGCTTCCGAGCAATCGAAACCCGAAAATTCAAGTTTATCTAAAAACTCACGTCTTGCTTTTTTTGTATCCTCAAACTCCGCCTCATCGTACAATTCTTTCGCTTCGCCGAACAGATAAAACAGCCTTATTTTTCTCATTCTTTCTCACCTGCATACTCGACTTCCACATCGTCTTTAAAAGACGTCGCTATCATCTTAAAAAGCATATAAAGATTCAATTCGTCGTAAAACTTAATATATCTCGTTTTAATTTTTTTCGAGAAAATAAATATCATCTTATCGCTTTCAATGCCTTTAAAAGCTTTCGCTCCGAAACTGTATTCGAGATAATTTAAATTGTTACAAATCTCCTTTAGTTCTCCGTCTGTAACTTTATTCGCACCGTTCGCCAAATAAGCGTATAGCTTTATTTGCTCAAGTTTTTCTTTATCCTGCTCAATTTTATCCAAATCCAAATCAATTTTTTCTCTAATCGGCGTTCTTCTCTTGTTCCCTAATCCCATTTGCGTACACCTCCGTAAGTCTGTTTAAATAGTCCGTTGCTTTAAGCAAATCCCCTATTCCGTTTTTGTTGTTAAATCTAACCAAATATTTGAGCGTGTTGAAAAGATAAATCCCCTCTTCCGCACTCAAATGGTTCGCCTCTACAATTCCGACGATAAATTTCATACTGTCGCCGCCGTTAATCTTGTAATAATCGGGCAAATTCTTTTCCATAGCTTCACTCCTCACTTTTGCAGTTCAATCTTAATTCCCGTTTCGAGTTCGAGTTGTTTTCTGATGTCGAGCAAACTCACCTCGCCCGATATGACAAACTCGTAATTTTCGTGCAGTTTATCTATAAACTTTTCAAGCCGTTTCGCACCGTTACTGAAAACTTATAAAAAGTTACAAACTTTAATGTTTCATTCCTATTTCATCGAGTATGTTTTCATACTGAACAAATCCAGACACTACTCACAAGTTCTTGCACTCTCCATAGGCGTAAATTCCCGATTAACGCTCGGTATATAACTGTAATAACTTGAAAGTGTTATATTACAGATTGTTGTTTTAAAACATTTTCTCCATACATTTTTAGATTTAAACTTGCTTGAAAATCTCTATCTATGACGTTTCCACATTCACACTTATAAATTCTATCTGACAGTTTCAAATCTTTCTTGATATTTCCGCAGCAACTGCATAATTTAGAACTTGGGAAGAATCTATCTGCTATAATTACTGAAATGTTATTCCATTCAGACTTATATTCAATCTGTCTCCTAAATACATAAAATCTTTGTTGTTGCACCGCTTTGGATAAATGCTTGTTTTTCATCATTCCACTTACATTCAAATCTTCCATACAGATAAAACTTGGTTTTCGTTTTACGATTTCAGTTGTTGTTTGATGTAGGTAATTCTGACGAATATTTGTTAATCGTTTTATTATCCTTAAAAGTTCTTTTTCTCTTTTTATAATGTTACTTGTTTTACAGTAACTCACTCCTTTCTTATTTTTCTCATATCTTCTCGATATGGAACGCTGTAACCTGCGTTTTCTTTTTTCTAATTTCTTTACTCTTTGTGTTTTATTTATGTTTTTATAAGTGTTCCCGTCAGAACAAATCGCTAAATCCTTGATACCTAAATCAATCCCAACGCCCTCATTTAGTGGAAGTTCGGTATTGTTATCAACTTCAATCCCAACTGATACATACCAATATAGTCCGTCATAAGTAAAACGTGGATTCATGTATTTACAGTTAGTTGGTATTCTTCCCTTTTCACAAAGTTTAATCCAATTTAATTTTTGTTTATTCTGTTTTTGACTCATTGAAAATTTTTCGACTTTCACATGAGTATCTGTAAATCGAATTTTAAGATTATCTTGATAAAAAGATTGAGTAGAGCGTTTCTTACTCTTAAATTTAGGGTACTTGCATTGTCCTTTAAAAAAACTCTTATAAGCATTACATGCGTCTTTAATGGCTTGTTTTGTTACATTGTTGCTTATTTCATTCAGCCATTTATATTTTTGTAGTTTCTTTAACTGTGTAAATTCTTTTCGTAATTCACTATCTGATAAAAATTTGTTTCCTTGCTTATAATTCTCTTGTTCTCTTGCAATAGCCCAATTATAGGCAAATCTTGCACATCCTGCATATTGCAACAACTTAGTGGATTGTCTATTGTTTGGATTTAATCTTACTTTTATTGACTTTATTACTTTTTTTATCTTCACCCTCTTTTTGTACTTTTTCTTTTTCAACCTTGCACCTCGTTTCTTAATTGCCCTTATTTCGAGTTTATCGTACTCAATTCGGCGTTTTTATATCAATCTTGATTAATTATACTCGTTTGAAATTAAAAGCCTTAAATCGCCCTTTAAACGCCAATTAAATATATTTGCTTTTAACCGTCTTTTTTGTGCATTTTTAAAAATATCATTTATCGGCGTTTAAAATCGTTTTAAACGAGTTTTATATTTAACACGATTAATTAGTCGTGTTTCGCATTCAAATCGTTTTTATGGTCTAATACGCTCGAAATAAGAGGGGTTTAATTATCTTTTGTATCGTCGGTTTAAATTTATGTTTTTATTTATGTTTATGACCGCCGTTTTTGCTTTCTCGAAAATCCGCCCTGCAATAGCCTCGTCGACGTTGCCGATTTCGGGGAGTGTAAACTCGCTCGAAATAATAGTTTTCTTCGATGCCTTGTATCTCATATCTATGATTTCCCAAGTGATTAAAATATCCGCTTCGGTCACTTTCGCCTTAAATAAATCGTCGATATAAAGAACATCAGCTTTCGCAATTTCAAAGATTTTATCGCCGTAAGTTTCTCCGCTCTCGTCTTTCATCTTCGCCGCTTTGAGTTCTCGCATTAACTCCGCCCAACTTTTGTAAATGAGCGAGTGCCCGAGTTTCAACTCACTGCTTGCAATAGCTGTCGATATATGAGTTTTACCTACCCCCGATTGACCGCCTATAAAGAACCAAGTGTCCTTGCCGACGTTTTCGAGTGCCTTTTCTCTCATCATCTTCGAGCAGTTGTCAAACACCTCGAAATTCTTAAACGAGTATTCTTTTACAAGCCTTTCAAGTCCGCTCTTTTTCAAGTTTCTTAAAATCTTTCGGATTTTCATACACTCGCATTCGTAAAAATACTCTTTGCCGTTTTTAACTACGAGATAATCGCCTTTGTTCTTGCACTTCTTGCAATCGTAATCGTCAATCTCGTTCAATTTGCCCTTTTTGTCGTTATAAAACTTCGCGTCCAATCTGTCTTTTTCTTCTTGCGGTAATTCTTCGTACCGTTTTGCATACTCAATCGCTTCCTGTGGCATATTCTCAAACATTTTCCCACACCTTTTCGAAAGATAGCGTAAGTGCTTCGATGAAAAACTTTTCTCTGTTGCCCACAATGAAAATGCGGTACATCAACTCGTTTATAATCTCGAACGTTGCGAAGTCTATGACATTCTCATCGAGGAGCGTTTCCGTAAACTCCAATAAATCGCCGTAACCAACTTCAAAATTTTCAAGCCTTTTCTTAAAGTCCTCAAACTTTGTCTTTATGATAAATTCTTTGCCATACACCATATTGAGCCCCTAACCGATAGTAATTCCGAGTTCGAACGGAAAATCGTCATTCTTGACCGCCTTGTCCGCATACTTGCCCTCTAACACCTTGACCGCATTTGTGTCGTTTTCAATGAGCCAATCGAACGAAACTCGCCAACCGTTACTGTTTTTCCCTTGAAGAAATTCGCTCTCTTTAATGCAATCAAACGCCCTTATAAACTCATCTTCGCCTATCTCGTCAAGCCTTTTTTTAAGCTTTTCTTTTCGCTTATTCGTAAGCTTTAAAACCCTTGAAACGCCTACCGTCTTTTCCGCAACCTCATTGAAACAGTCGACAACCTTTTTGTAATTGTATCTTTTGGGCTTATCCGCAGTATCCGCATAAAAAGAAGCGTCAAGTTCTTTTAAACTATAATATCTTTCTCCGTTCTCAATCACTTTTTCGATGTATCTTAAATCTTCAAGTGTTTTTAATTCTTTATACATTTGCCTTGCATTTTTATTTAACATATCCGCCAAATCGTTACTTTGCAAATAACATTTTGAATCCCTCGATTGCAAGTACATCGTTATGAGCGTTATTCTTTCGGAGTAACTTAACTCCTCGTCGGTTGTAATTTTTTGTATATCCGAAATAATATTTAAAATTTCATTCATAGAAACTTCCTCCACTTTCATCTTCGTCGTTTTTACCGTTTGTCAAATTCTTTTACACCAATATGCGTTATATTATATTTATACATTACAACCTAGAAGAAGATGATTTTGTATAAGTATTTAACATATATAATCTTTATACTCTGTTGTAGAAGTATTTAATATATATGTTATATATAATACTAATCTTAGTATACTCTTGTTGACCTTAAATCAATACTGAAATTGATTTTAAATCAATCATCGTGAACTTTTAATTCGTTTTTTTAGTGAATTATTTATTCACCAACGAACTTTCAGTTCACTGTTTTTTTAAACGCATATTTGTAAACTATTTTATACTTTATGAGGGGTGTTTTTAGAAAAATTATCTTTTGATTTATGCTTTTTTGAATATAATAATTAACATTAAAGTTTATATCGTTTTATAACATTGTAGCATTTAATCATTATATCTGATATTTTATATATCTTAATTATTGATTATTTATATATTTATTGATATTTAATATCATATATTGTTTTAATTTATATATATTTTATCATTAAATAATATACATATTGTTCAATATAACTCACTATATCTCATCTAATCTGATTATAAATAAAGTATATAGATTTAAACATTTTTATCAAACATATACATTTCAGCCAATGTAATCGATAATATATTTTCATATTCTCAAAACACAAACTCTCTTAAAATATCTCGCCCCTCATACCCGTATTCATACTTTAGTTTACATCGTTTGAAAACTCTTTATTTATCTCGATTTTCCTTGATGTCAAACCTTGACCGTTGTTACGTATCGTTCTTTTGATATACTCTTTTCTCTCCAACTTCCATAATCGCCTTTGTACTGAATTTTCTTTTATTCCGAGCATATCTCCGAAATACTTGTTGCTTGCGTAACAGTAACCCTCTTTACTAGCCAAAAACGCTATAATCATATAAAGTCTAAGTTCACTATCCGTTATGTCTTTGTCTTTCAGCACCTCGAACGGAATTTTAATATATGATTTGTCTTTCAATTCAACCTTATTCATCTAACTTTACCTCCTCATAAATCCCTTTATACGTGACCTTATAAAGCATAATCTCGCCCTCGTCTATGTCTGTTGCAGGTCTTGCATATTCAAGTAGTTTTCTTCTTTTAAGTCTGTCCGTTGCCTCGTCTATTTCCTCCGTCGTCATCTTAAACACTCTCTCAAGGTCTTTTATGTGGAGTTCACACTCTCCTCTACTGTTTACTTCACTCATAAGGTAAATAAATATTATCTTTTCGTTGTTTGTCATATCCTCTGAATCAATCGCAAATGTCGGAAACGTCGTCAAAAACGGCTTATCAGGCATCATTGCCATTGTTTCCTTATCTAAATCGTAATCTCTCATATTTTCTCCCTTTTTAAAAATCCGTATAATTAATATCGTTAAGCGATGACACCACGATTGACCTTTTTCCTAAGTCCAATAGTTTTTTGTCCAGCAGTTCAACCGATGTAATAATTTGTTTTCCTTTCATCGCAAACCTCATCGCTCCGATGATGTAAGGGGAGTTGTCATAATAAACAATCTCGCCCTTTATCATCAATTCTTTTGCCTTGTTAAGTTCTACCATAACCGCCACCTATTCGCTCGTAATATGCCCAATACGGCGTGTTAAATCGTAAGTCTATATATTTACACTATCTCTTTTAAATTCTTCCTTGTAATCTCTTTAAAAATCATATTGTCGTTGTCGACGATAAACTTTTTAATAAAGATTTTATATCTAATCTTATAAGATTCCGTCTTGTAGCCTTTGACTTCCTCGATTACCGTTTCGCCTGTGTCGACTTTTACATATCTGAAATCCGCTGTATATTTAATTCTGATTATCGCTTTGCCCTCATAGCGGAATTTATCTTGCAAAATAAAAACGGGCTGTCTTTCAAGGCTCTTTATAAGTCCTTGTTCTTCTTGCACTTCCAAAATCTTAAATCTTTCACATTCAAGCTTGCTGTCGAACTTCTCACCCTTATACTCTACTTTCTTTGCGTTGAATTTATTTGCCATTTATCGCCCACAACCTTTCATAATTTCCGTTTACTCGTTTCTGACCGCCTTGCATAGAACTATAAGCGTTCTTAAACTCGAAAATGCACTCGAAATCGTCCGACGGCTGTGTGTATTCTGAAATGATGACGATATTTTTCTCACTCATCATCTTCGCCCAATCCGTAAATCTCTCATAATCAATCTTCTTGTATGCCCTTGAAACTGTATTCTTGTACGGAGGGTCAAGATATATAATCGAGTTTTCCACGTCTGAAAAATACGTGTAATCTTCCGCATAGACTTTTAAATTGTTTAAGTCGTAGACATTTAAAGTTTCTTGCAACCTTTCGAGTTGTGCGATACGTTCCAACTGCGATATTCTCGTATAGCCGCCTCTCGACTTGTTCCAAACTCTATATCCTTTAGCCGTGTTAAATCTCTCGATATAATCTTTTGCGATTTTGTTTTTTATTTCCGAATGTTCCATAGCATAAAGATATTGAGTTTGATTATATCCGAACGAGTTTACAACAAGCCTCAAATACTCTATTTCGTCGATATTTTCCTTGTTCCTAAGTTCCATAAACTCGTCACGCGGTATTAATAAAGTCTTTAAAAACTCAAAATCTTCGCTTGCGATTTTCTTAATTGCCCTCATCGGCAAATCATTTATATCGTTATAAACCACGTCAATGCCGTTTATCATACATTCGAGGGTGACCGCTCCGCCACCCCCGAACAAGTCATAAACCGTCTTATCCGCTCCGTAATTTTGCTTGATAAGTTCTACAATCTTCTTTGAGATTTTTCTCTTACTTCCAACATATGGCAAGCCTAGCGGTCTGCCCTTTCTAACTTTTTTCTCATCAAATTTAAGCACTACCTTAAACCCCCAAATTTAAAATTTAAATCATATCCTCGTCGACGTCGCAATCTTCGCTTTCGAGAAAAAGTTTCTTCATATCGCTTTTGCCGAGCAAATAAGCTTCGGGGTCTGAATAATCGCCCTCTTGCCACATATTAAAGAACTCCGTTCCCGTCAACTTGAAGTCGTTCATTGTCTTTTCCATAAGAACCGAAATCAAATCGGTTTCTTTCTTTGTGTGTGCCATAATTCTCTCAATCTCGAACCTTGCACCCGTAATATATGAGTGAATGCTGCTTTTTTTAGTTACCATTTGTCTATGCCTCGATATTAATCAACTATTTCAGCGTCGACTACTTCGCTTTCGTCGTCATTGTTCGGTGCTTCTTCTTCTCTTTGTTTATCTTCCAAAAGAACGAGATTCGCTTCAATTTCCATACAAATGTTTTCGTAATCAGAAGCTTTTATTTCACTCGTTGAATTTGTATAACCGAATTTAGCCATAGCGCTTCTGACAAGTTGTTCGTTGCTTTTTGCCAATGCGAACATTCTGCTGCGTTGCTTTTCGGTAATTAATTTTTCGTTTGGTTTTGATGAAAAATCTTCTTCGTTTACAATATCGTCATTTTCGGGAAGTTCTTCCGACGAGTAAAGTTGTGATAATTCATTAGGGAACACCTCTCTAAGTGCTTGAACCAATGCAACTTTTCTAATCATAACTGCAGGCATCGACTTCCACGTTGCTGTATTTCTGCGAAACTCTGAAAGCGAAACCGTATGCTCAAACGGAACTTCCCAATCTTTGATGTGTATTCTCGCCCAACCGCCTACAATTTGTTCGGCTCTAGGTGAGTAAAAAGTGCCGTCTCTTTTTTCTCTACCGTTTTTGTTTTCAACAATAATTCCCGCCTCAAAACCTCTAAAATCGGGATTTGCTCTAGCCCTTTTCATAAAGACGTCTTTTCCTGTCACAATGTTCGATTCGTTCCCGTATTTTATGAGGTACGCCTCTCTTAAAAATGGGTTTAACCCTTGTGCTTTACACAATTCCAAAAACATTTTAAGTTCTTTATCCGTCACTTTGCTTGCGTCACCGCTTACCAGGTATTTCTTTACGTCGTCTTTGGTTAAAGTAATCTCTTGTCCGTTTGCTTCGTATTTAACTGCTAATTCATCCATTTTTCCACCCCTCTATTTAAAACTGACCCTTAAACTTGCACTTCTCTTTGTGATTTTCGGATAATCGTTCAAAAGCTTTATATACAATTCTCCGCTTGTCTTTTTGAGTGCCGTTGTGTCAATCGAAACGCTTTCGCTCGCCGCAATATAATTCACTTTATATTGCTCGTCTTCGTACTTGTCCGTTCCGTTTTCAACAAGTATGTTTGTAATTTCACTCTTGATTTCCTTTTCTCTCAAATCCAATGCTTCTTTCTTTTGTTTAATCTCTTGCAATTCTTTTAATAATTCAATCATTTCCCTCTCCTTAATTCATAAAATATTTTGCCTTTATTGCCTTTTTGCAATACGGGCACTCAATTTCTTTATAACTCCAATCGGAATAATGCTCTTTGTCGAATCCTTGCTCGAACTTAAAATCTTTGATGTTCTGTTCAACCTTTTTCAAGCAATACGGACAAGTGTATTTAATGTCCGACGGCTTTCTTATAATCATTACAACCGTTTCTTCCATATTTCCGCCTACTCGCATAAACTAAGCAATCTGTCTATATCTGACGGCTTGTGTCCGTCGTATATAGGTGCTTTTTCAAGTTCGGGGATGTCTTTAAATAAATCCCAATATTTTAAATCGTAATGATAGGTGTACTGACCTTTCGGGGTCATAATTCCTACCACAAAAGAATCGTCGAACATCGTTCCGTCGTGATGTAGCTTCGATTTAAAAGCTTTGTCCTTGTTTTGCTTGCATATGACAAGCGTTAAAATCATTCTATGATAGTACAATTCCTCGAACGTATGCCAACCGTCGGATAATTGCTTTCTTGAAAATCCGTGTTCTTTCAACCAATCGATGTCTTTCTGCGTTCTTTTTAAAATTTCATCTGCATATTGCTCGGTATATACCGCTTCGTATTTTTCACTCATAATTAATTCCTTTCTATCAATCTCTACTCATTTCTTCCTCAACGGGCACTTGTTCAAAATCTTCAAGGCTTGTATTGAATTTTCTTTTAATTTCGTCAATTTCCGATTGCGTGAATTGTGTTTTATGGGCTGCTGTGTTTGGCATATTTTTTAATTCGAAGAAACCGTCTGCAATATAAACACTTAAATAGTTCCAATATTCACATTTGAGCCACTTGTGTTTTAAGTAAAATCTCTGTTCTTCCCTGTCTTCGGGGTCGGTTTCTGCAAGCCTTGTCAGCAAAAAGTATACTTTTTCTCTTTCATTTTCGGATAAATTACTATTAAAATCCCAAAAGTCAAAATCTGTTTTAAATTTTCTATCTAAGTTTACACTAGCAACAGCACCTCCGTTAGGATGGATAACAAATAAACAAGTTTCGCCTATTTTTGTTTGTAACCCCATTTTTTCGATTTCTTTAATTACTTCTTTTGTTTTCATTCCCCCACCTCAATTAATTTCTATCTATCCAACTGTATGTCTGTCTTATAACGTCGTGCGTACACGCTCTCAAACTGTCTATACGGATATTGATAACAAGTTTTTCTCTGTATGTGTCTGCCCAAATGGTTTATACCGTTTCAGTTCTGTTGTCATAAAACAACTCGGCAATTTCATATCCTGTTAAATCTTCAATGATTTGTTTCCAATATGGAAGCCTTTCTGTTCTTTCTCTGTCGTCTTTTTCTTTTAAAAGTTTCAGTTCTTCATCTTCGCTAAGTGCCTCACTTTTTTCTTTGATTATAATTTGGTCTACAAGGTTGTAACACTCTTTTAGTGTAAATTCTATATTTTGCACTTCGGGAGAATCCCACAAGTGGTGGCAGTCAAACCCTAAAACGAAATTTCCCGTTTCGGGTAGCGTATCTGCATAAGTTACGCCGCCGTAAGCTTCTATTTCGTCGTCTAAATCATCAAAAACGTCAACGTTGTAAAATCTGCTCCCTTTCGGTATTTCCACATAACCGCAGTACCAATAGTCGCTCGGTAGGCACGACGGTTTAACTCTGTCCGTCTTTTCTCCAATCTGCTTTACAAGAACCCTATATCCTCTGTAAACCTCATCTTTCACAATTTTTGTAAACATTATATTTTAATCTCCTCTTTGTCGTAACACTTCAAAATAAAACTCGGAATCATTTCTCTATAACTCGGCAATATCTTTGTATCGCCGATTTTTGCAACGCCTTTCGAGTTTTTAATTTCTACTAACTTTTTTGAGCCTATGAACTCATAGGGTATAACAACGCCCTCATCTTTATTTTTCGGGTTGACCGTCTTTAGACTGACAATCATCATATCCTCACATTCAATCCTGCTCTCTATAAGGGGCTCTACTTTCTCGTTAAATCGCTCTTTGTTAAGCGTGTACTTGTTAATTTTCAAACCCCTCACCTATCCTTTAAAATTCTTCCTTTCAACTTGTCTTTTCTATTAATTTCCTCTATTTCTTCTCTTGCTTTTCTCTCGTCATAATCTTTTGCAAATCTCAAAAGCTTGTAGGTAAGAAATAAAGGCATAACCTCAAGTATAAATTTCACAATTCCCACTAAACCGCCTCATCTTTCATAATTGCTCTCATCTTTTCAAAAGCGTGTTTAAATCTCAATCTGCTATCCCAACCGCCCAAAACGAAAAACGGGGTGTACCACGTACTGTATGTTTCGAGCGTTAAAGTGTCTTGATGTTTTATAACGGCGGGAACTCCTAAAAGAGATAACTGTATATAACACATTGCAACCGACGTAAAATCCAAATCGTTCGCAAATACAAGTATCTGCCCATTTGGATTGACCCCCATTTCAGTAAGTGTTTCAACCGCTTGAATTAAAGTACTGCCGCCACCGCAACTTGAATCTTCAACCATTACAAACCCCTCTTTTTTGAGTGCGTTTTCTACGCTTTTTTTATCGAGTGCAAGCCTTGCCATTAAATTTGATATTCCCGTCGGTGTAAATTCTTGTGCCTTTAACTTGTCACCGAAGCCGAGTTTCATATACAATCGTCCGAAGACGTCTTCCCTTTTCTTTTCAAGTGCCGATGTAACAAATGCCACAATCTCCGCGCAACTGTTTAATTGCTCCGCCGTGTAGTTCTTTGCTATATCTTGATATTTTTTAACTCTCTCGTCTTTCGTGTTTAAATCTACAACCGAACTGATATCGTAAGCCATAAGCTTTATAAAATCCGTAAAGACCTCATAAAGATTTTTCGTGTCCGCACACGTTTTCATAATCTTTACAATCTCTTTGTATTCGTCAATCTGTTTTTGTACCGTCATAACCGTTCTCCATTCCCTCTTTATTTCGCTCTTATCGCCCATATGCGGCGTTTAAATGTAAAAGCCATATAATTCTACTATTTTAAAAATAAACGCCGTAAATAAGCTTTAAACCGTAAATACTGTTGATGTTATCTTCTATGAACGCACTCTTTCGTGTTTCGCCCCAATTCAATCGCTCTTAAAATATCTTCCGCAGTTGCTTTCGGGTCTGTATAAATCCGAACGATTGTGTCGTCATTTTCGTAACTCTCAATCTGCATAAGTTCCTCGTCAATAACCGTCAATCTAAGCTGACCGCTTTTGACGAGTGAATCGACTTTTTCTTTTGCGTTAATCATCTAAAATCTCCGAAAATGTCAACTCTCCGTTTTTAAATTTGAATTTAAACGGTTTTATATTTTCTTTATCGATAACATAGTTCGGGTCATCTAAGCACGTATCAATAATTGCTTTTAATAACTTATAACGCCTACTTCCGTTACTTTCTGCAATTTCTATTGTTTCAATGGAATCTTTTAACACCCTTAAACACCGAGTGAAGCCTTTCCTCATATAACTGAACTGTGTTAAATCTAAGTTGCTATCTTTCATCTAAATCCTCTGCTTTATAGAACATCCCATTTCGAGTTTCGCCCTTGCGATTTTTAATCTTATCGTATGCAAGCTCCAAGCACTCTTGTGGGTCTATGTCTAATTGCTTGCATAAGATTATGAGCGTTACGAAAACGTCGCCCATTTCAAGTTGCATATTTTCTTGAGTTTCTATCTGCTCATAATCAGAATAACACTCTGACGGGTCTTGCCCTATCCTCTCTAAATAATCAAATTCCGTCTTAAACTCAAATGCTTCCTCAATGAATTTCATAAACTGCTTGTCTGCATTTTCCTCGTGCAATAGGTCGTGGCTATCCGCCCACTCTAACACCTTTTCTTGTAAATCTTCGAATCTCTCTACCATCTGTTTAACCTCCTTAAAATCTCTGTATAATGCTTAACCGCATTTGAACTCAAGCCGTTTGTGTCTACAAAAAAATCATCTTCATCGACAGTTCTCCATCTCGACGTCTTTAAACAGTCGATAAAGAAAACTTCCGGCTCATCTTCATACCATCTCACTTGATGTTGAAATCTGTCCTTGCCTTTATTAAGACATAAAAGTAAACATCTCTCACCATCAAAAATTGCATATTCAAATCCCAACTCTAATAATTGTTCTTTTTTTAACTCTTTCATAACTACCTCCTACTTGAGACCCTCAAGCTCTTTATCCTTTGCCTTAAAAGCTTTTTCAATAACATCGATTGATGCTCTAATACAACCAAGCAGCCTATCCGTAGGAAAAGTAGCAATCAAACCTGAATCAACGTCACCAAGTAAATTTAAAAACTCAACTAAGTCCTTAAGTGTTTTAAGTGCTGCCATATTATAAACCAACTGCTTGCCATACTCTAATCTGTTCATCTCATTTTTCGTAGCTTTATCCTCAAATATTTTTTCAAGTACATCATTTATTTCATCTGATGTAGACTCATCTATATAAACCTCCAACTTATCGGCGTCAAAAATGCTACCAACTTCTTTCTTCATAACTCCTCCTGCTGTTGTTTCTTAAACTCGACAGCTCTATTGCACAGATACTGCCATGAGAAAGCAACCTTGCTGCCATCCTTAAACTCAATAATCGGCGAATAATCATTAAGCACACTAACGCTCTTAACTTCCTCGTCATCTTCAACATCTCCAACATGAATGCGAAGTATAAGCTTATCCTTATTAATAAATTCCATACAAACCTCCGTCTCTATTTCCCTTTCTTGTTTTCCGTTTCGTCTTCTGTTCCCCACATATTGAGTGAATAAAATATTTTCATATAAGCACTTATAGCCGAGCCCAAAAACTCCCTCTTGCTTATATCATCAGACGGACTCTCGATTTCAATCGAGCCGTCTTTGTAAAAGTCAATGAAATGTTTAAGAACCGTCTTAACTGCGGTCAATTCGTTTATATTCAATTCCACCTTTCCCATATTTCCCCTCTCAATCACTCGATATATCCACCTAAATAAACGTCTGCTTTTTTGTTGAGTTCCGCTTCGTTTATTTTTGCTAAAGGAAATTTTAATTTTTTCTTCGCTTTTTCCGCTTTTTCTAAGCTGTCATACACCCCGAAAAGTGTAATCTCGCAACCCCAACCGTCATATTCGCTGCCTAAAGTGTTTGCGGTTAATAAATAAACTTTCATTGTTCAATCTCCCTATAAGTCATAAATTTCTTCGTCACTCACACCTAAATCTTTTAAAATAGATATAACGTCGACCATAAGTTCTTCCACGCCTTTATAAATACTTTCCACTCGCTCATCTAAATCGTAATCGCTAAATTCGCCTATTTCTTCAATTCCTGAAATTGCACTACCTAACACATCAAATAATTGAAAAGCTTTTTCTGTATCGCTCAATAAAATCACCGCCTTTTAAAACGTTTTAAATTGTTATTCTTCTTCAACGGGTATTCGTTCAAAATCATTAAGAGTAACCTTGAATTTTTCTTTTATATCGTCGATTTCCTTTTGTGTAAATTGCGTTTTACACATCGGCGTTTGATAACAGTCGTTTAATCTAATACAATTCAAAGACGAATTGTAGTTTAGATAATTGAAGCAACCTTCATCCCCCAACGGTGCAAATTTTAGATAAAACTTTTGTTGTGTTTCTCTTTCATCAAGTGGTGTTCTTGCATAATCATCCATAAGGTAGTACAACTTTGCTTGTAATTCTTCGGGTAAATTTTCGAATCCATCAATCATGCCTACGTAAAATCTTTCATTTATACGTACATATGAAACTTGTCCTCTCCCGTAAAAAATTAAGATAGCATCCATACTTTCTCCAACTTCAAATCCCAACTTTTCTACTTCTTTTATAAATTCTTTTGTTGTCAGCATTTTTCTTTCTCCTTATCTTTAAACGGAATTTTCTCAAAATCACTAAGCGTGACCTCAAATTTTTCTTTTAACTTTTCGAGTTCTTTGTCTGTGAATAGTGTTTGAAAACTACTCGTTTCAAGGCTATTATCTAGTGTAAGCTCATCTTCCCCTTTATAGTAGTTAAGATACCTGCAATCGTCGTCTATTTCTATCTTAAATTTAAGGAAAAATCTTTCTGGTTCCTCTCTTTCTTCGAGTGGCGTACTTGCGTAATCAAAAAGTAAGTCAAACAGTTTTTTTCGCTTATTCGTTGCCACTTTATTAAAAGAAACATTTTCGTCTGTATTGATTCTGTACATTTCATTTCTTTCAGCAACAGCTACTACATCACGTTCATCAGCAATCCATATCCAACCAATTAAGCCTATTTCTATATCAAACCCTAAATCCTTAACTTTTCTTATAAACTCTTTCGTCGTTAAGTATCGTTTTCCACTTGCTCTTTCTTCCGTTGTCATATCAAATTCCCCTTTCTATAAAATTGATATTTTGCTCGTTATAATCGATTTCCTATACTCATCTATGCCTTGCATATAGCCGTCTAACCATTCTTGCGAGATTTCTCCTCTTTTAACTTGTTTCGTATACTTTTCAGCCTCGAGTTCCATAAAATCGTATATTAAAACGGCATACATTTTGATTTTGTCTTTGTCCGTCACTTTCTGTCTTTCTTCCTTTCGTCTAGTGGTGTGATTGCCAATTTGTAACAAGCCTCGCATATTTTTCTTTTGTCATCTTCGGGAACGTCTTTAGCTGAACTGAAATTAGTGTTCATAGTAAATTCCTCTTTCATACTCACTTGTGCAAGACGAGTCAAATCGACGTCGTTTTCTTTATACACAACTATTAAACCACTCATATCATTGGGCAAATATCCCAATAAAAGCATTTCTGATGTAAAATCTTTTGTTAGCATTTTTTATTTTTCCTTTCTATGATGTTGTTTGTCACTTTCTGTCTTTCTTCCTTTCATTAATGGCAATTTCCATTTTGGAAACAGCCACTCCGCTTTTTGTCAAATCCTTATCTTCAAAAATCAATCCGCCTTTATTGAGATAAAACAATTCTTTTCGATTGACCTTAACGAGATTGTCTTTGTCGAAATTTTCCTTGTTTCTGTCGGCAAAAATAATCGCCTCGTCGTCTTTAAGCTTTACACCGTGATACTTTTCGTACATATATCTCGAGTAAAGCTTCCATTGACCCGACTTCGCAAGTTTTATAACCTTATATCCGTCGGTGTTAATTCTCGTTGAGCCGAGCGGCTTTGTGTTTACTGCAACGTTTCCTTTCTTAAACCAAGTCCGTTCAAGCTTTTTTCTCGTTTCTTCACTCATCGTTTTACCTTTGTTCCACGGGATTGCACCTTTATAAAACCGCCCTTTGTTCGGATAAACTTTGTGTCCGAGATTAAAATTTGATTTTGCGGACTTTACCTTTTCTTCCGTGACCGCAACGCCAAACCTTTCTTCAATCATCGTGGCAAGTTCTTTATTCGGATAATACGGATAATTTTCTCTCAAAAAATCGACCATATCATCTGTCCAATGAACTCTCATCTACCCCTCCAGCATCTTCGGCATCTCGTCGCTTTTCATCATCTCGACCTCTTTGAATTTAGTTGCTTGTAAAATAACGTTTGCATTTGCGATGATATTTTTTGAAACACTTGAAATTGCCGAGGCTCGTCTGATTTCTTTCTCGAGCTCCTCACCCGTCAATTCCTCATCGCCTAGTCGCTCAAGTTCGGCAAATAAATGATTGTTCAAATCGCCTAATGTGTTTCGCATTTTTTCTCTCTTTCCTTGTTTGTCGTTTCAACCTTTTCGCCTACAACTTTTAAAATCTCGATTATCTTTGAAATAGGCATTTCTTTTATATCTTTCAAAATATACGGAGTTGCATATCCGCCGGTAAAATTGATATTAACTAAATCGAAAAACGTATTTCCGTAATAGTTACAACGATTTCTGTATCTTATCTTGTAAGCTTTATTTAATTCGATACTGCCGTCTTCGTTGATTTCAGTTTGCTTTTCTTCATAAGTGACAAGCACGCCTAAATCATTCAGTTTTTTAATAAACTCTCTATCAATCATCATTCATCCTCTCTTTCCGCTTGCAATAACTTGCAAATATCCTTAAACATTCTCGCAAACTCTCTTATAAAAAAGCCGAGCATTACAAGTACAATCATTGTTGTAACAACCTTATTGTTTGCCGTTGTAAAAAGCCAAACCCCAAGGACTGTAAGTAGTCCGTAAATCGTGTTCTTCATTTTGCCGTTCCTTTCTCTTTGAAAATTGGTGTGTTATCGTTCCACAGTCGCCGTAAGTTATCGTGCAGTTCTCTTTTCTATCTCTGTGCATTGCTCTATGTCTTGCAATTCCTAGATGATGAAAGAATTTATCACAAGTCCAACAGTAACAAGTTTTATTAATCATTTTTCCACCCATACTTTACTCAATTTCTTCAACGGGTATTTGCTCAAAGTCGCTGAATGTAACCTTAAACTTTTCTTTTATATCGTCGATTTCCTTTTGTGTAAATTGTGTTTGAAATCTATCCGAATTAGATTTAGTATTTATTTCAAACCAATCAAAAGTTGTATTGCGATTTAAAAAATCGTCCGAGTAGCTTGTTCTTAATTTAAACTTAAGATAAAACTTTTGTGGCGCTTCTCTATCTTCGAGCGGCGTGCTTGCATACTTAACAAGTAAATCAAACAGCCTTTTTCTATCGAACTCCGACAGTTCTTCAAAATCAATGTATATGGTATCAAATCTATACATTATTGTAGTGTCTACAAATGCTACATTGCAGCCTTTTGAATCTTTAACTATAAAATATCCATCGCCTGCTATTGCGACAAATCCGATTGCCTTAACTTCTCTTATAAAATCTTTTGTTAGCATTTTTTATTTCTCCTCGTAATCTTCTACGGGTATTTGTTCAAAATCCTCAAGGTTCGTGTTAAAGCTTTCTTTTATTTCGTCTATTTCTTTCTGTGTAAATTGTGTTTTATATCCTTTTATGTTTAACGTATCGCCTAGTTTGTAGTCACCGTTTACAATATCTAAATTTAAATAAATGCAACGGTCGCCATATAGCCATTTGTGCTCCAAATAATACTTCTTTTCTTCTTCTCTATCTTCGGGGTCAGTTTCTGCAAGCCTTGTTAGCAAAAAGTATACTTTTTCTCTTTGGTCTTTACTAAGCACTTTTCTAAAATTCAGAAAATAAGTATTTGTTTCAAATTTTCTACTTAAACTTGTACTGGCAACAGCAAAACCAAAGGAATTAAATACAAGCAAGCTATCTCCACGTATTTCCGCTTTTAGATTCATTTTTTCTAGTTCTTTAATCACTTCTTGTGTTTTCATTCTTGCACCTCTATTACCTTTCCGTTAACTAATACCGCCATTGCTTTTGCGTCTTCATATTTCCAAAATCTCAACGCATGAGATAACGCTCTTGATGAAGATATGTTTTGCTCATTTTCTTTATCTTTCGAATAAGATGTAACATACCAACCGCCTTTTCGTTCTATAATATATTTCATTTTCTATCTCCTTTATTTGAAATATTTCGTTTTTACTCAACTCTTCTCAACTCTACTCAACTCTACTCCGTTTTACTCAACTTCTATTGAAGTAATACTTGTCCATTCTGCAAAAGTGCAACCCGCAAACTTTTCGCCCAAATAGTCGCCAATCACCTTGTTAAGTCCTTTTATGAGTACATCTTCAATGGTTCCATCATCTTCCTTTTCCTCATCTGTAAGCTGTATCCCGTTTCCCGAAAAGCAAGGTACTTTCGCAATAATAGAATTTATTATCCCCTCTCCAAAATCGTTAGGCATCTCACGTTCTTCTAATCTCGTAATATAAAAGTGGGTTATTTTATCTCGCGGTAACTTGTCTTCATAATCAACTATATCTTCCAATTCAGTTGCAAAAACATCGTTTTCAGAATCATAGTACGACTTGCCTAGATTTCTGTTGTAATCTTTTATCGTTTCAATCCCTTTACTTTTTGCTTCTTCAAAAGTATCAAATTGCTCTCCGAAATATCCTTCGCTGCTATATGCGTGCAAAGAACATACATAACATTCTTTATTCATATTCTCACCCCCTTTTTTCTCCGTTTTACTCAACTATTACCGTTCCCATTACTGTGACGGTTGCTAAAGCACATCCCGAAAAATTTTCGTTTAAGTAGTCGTAAATTGTGTTGTTTAATCTTTCTACAATTATTTCTCCGACAGTTTTGTTGGATTTCTTTTCTTCGTCTGTTAAGCACATTTCATCACCCGAGACATATATTTTTTTATCAGCTAAATACTGCATTATTTTTTCGCCAGGGAAGTTAGGGGATTTATGCTTTTCAAGTTTTACGATGTAAAACTGTGTCAATAAGTTTTCGGGCATTTCTTCGCCATATTCTTTTACAACATTTTCCCAATGTTCTAACCCTCCCGATTCAACTAAATATTGCAATTCATCCGAAAAAACATTCTCTTTATCGGGCACATATGAATCTTTTTTGTAATTGATGTTAAAATCTTTTACAACTTCAATGCCTTTATCTCTCGCTTCTTCAAAAGTATTAAATCTCTTTCCGTCAAAAACCAGCCTACCAATCGAAAAAGTGCACGCATAACATTCATCATTCATATTCTCACCCTCTTTCTCACGATTAACTCACGATTAATCTTATTCATTTTCGGCTAAATCAAGCCGTTTCTATCAACTATTCAATCCGTTTTCTCACGATTAACTCACGATTAACTCACGATTAAACCGCTCTGTTGTTCCATTTTTTGATAACGACATCAACCGCTCTTGTTAAATCTTCATCTTGAACGTGCATTCTCAAATCGCAATTTTTACAAATCACATTCGCCGACAAACCGTCTTTTTCAGTCCACTTAAATTCAATAGTCGGCTTTTCGCCGCAAATCGGACATCCCCTTAACTTTTGGGCTCTCGTCATTGGAATATACGGCTTATAATCATAGTTTTTTTCTTCGATGATATAATGATTCCATTTTGCTTTATAAGCTTCGTTTTCCGCAAGTTCTATTATCATTTTGTTTAAAGTTTTATCGATATTTGAGTTGATAACAAGCATAAAGCCGAAATACAACAATGATAAAATAACAACAATCCAAAAATCATAGCCTTTTAAAAAGTCCATATCTCACCTCTCTTTTGTTTTATATTTATTCGATTTAAGACTAACTGATAATTTAATCAATAAATCTACGTTGCCGAACCCGTAAATAAACGGATAACTCATTCAATAGAATCAGTCCACAAAGCAGCCATTAAATTGAAAAATAATATAATCAAAAGGAATACTACAAGCACTTCCTCTTTAGTTATCGTACTTTCCATACAAAACAACCTCTTTCTCAAATTCAACTCTCTCTATTCCCGTATGCCAACATATGTTTACATTGCGGAAATTAACATTCGAAATATTTAAGGCGCCTATATTTCAATTCTTTTTCCGAAATTTTAAAGCCGTTTTTCTCAAGCCATTCCTCGTTATTTCTTTCGCTTATAGGCGTTTCTGCATAATCGACGAAAAGTCTATATAATCTCTCTTTTGAAAAGCCTAACCCCGAAAAGTTTTTGTTGGTGCGAACGGAAAACTCATCGAAAATGTGTACCGTCGCTATCGGGTAACCAAAATCGGTAATAATTACCAATCTATCAGCGTCAAAAACATATTTCGGGAAATAAGCAACAGTACATCCCCAAGCTTTTAACGTATTCACAAAATTTTCTGTCGTTATCATCTGATACCTCTAACTTTCTTTAGGCTTATACGCCCAAATACCTACATCGTCACACTCTGCAACTTCTCTTATCTCGTAATCATTAAGCGTATAATCTGAATCGTTATATAAAGAACTTAATTTCTTTGCCTTTTTAAGTGCCGACTTTTCGTCAATCGCTTCTACCGTAAATTCTTCTTCATCTTCTATACTTCTAACGAAATATAAACCGACCTTGAATTTCTTATTTTTCATCTGTTAAAACTCTCCATTTCTATATGACAACTAATATTGTCAATCTCGCCATTCTCAAAGCTATTTCCCAAAAACCGCCATTCCGTATGTTCCGAACGGCAAATTGCCTTTCAAAAACTCAAAAAACAACTTTTTATGGATATAGTAGTAATACGTATTGCCCGTTCCTTTGTAGCCGACACCAAACGGAAAAGCGCCTTGTTTCAATCCCGCTTGTAAAACAGTCGGCGACATTCTCTCGAGCGTTCCATTTCTGTTTTCTTTCGTTAAATACTTGCAAGCTTCAGCAACCGAAATTCCAATCGGTGAATCAATCTCGACAAGTCTAATATCGTCATCCATACTATTATCTCCTCTTTTAATTTTGCTATGGGGTCGTGAAACGCGACTCCATATTCGTGCATTTAAATTCCAACTCTCTTTATGCAAAGGGTGTCGTAAAACGCGACTCCCTCTTTACACACGTGCATATTAAGCCGTTTCTCGATGGGGTCACGAAACGTTACTCCATCGCTCTGTTCTACACATAGAACTTAATCGTCAAAAAAAATAGTATTCGGATTTAAGTTCCACTTATTACAAATCTTATAAGCTTCTTCCATTTTAAAATCCGCTCCATTTTTTCTGTTTAGCTTATTAGATACTGTTGCAGGTGTAACGTCAAGCAAAACAGCCACGTCCTTGACCTTTACCCCTTTAGCCACTAAAGCACCTTTAAGCTTATTGTATGGTTTTTCCAAAAAATCACCTCTCTTTTTTAATTGTTAAAGTTCAGATTCGGTTTCCCGAACAACTATATCTTAACACATCTTAATTCTATTGTCAATACTTTTTATGCGTTTTTTTATAAAAAAATATAAAAAAAGACAATTTCATATAAAAAAGTGATGATTTTTTCTTTTAAAAGGGGTATAATGATATATAGACAAGTTATTAATCTGAAACGGGTTATATAAAAAAGGAGATGAGAAAATGAAAATTTCTGAAAAATTGAAAATGATAAGAACTGAACACGGATTAACTCTTGAAGAAATGGGAAATAAACTCGGGAGCGTTTCAGAAACGGGCATAAGCAAATCAATGGTATTTAATTGGGAGAAAGGAACTCACGAACCGTCTTTATCAAACATCGTGCTATACTCGAAAGCTTTCAATATAGATATGAATTATCTGTTAGGCTTGACTGATGTATATTCTGAAAGAGAAGAAAAGAAATTCAACAACTATGTACTTTGCCCCGACTTTGCAGCCGCAGGAATGTCGGCGGATTCAACATACTATGCCACGGCGGATAAAATACAACTGCCCGACGAGTTTGTCGGCAAGTATAAAGGAAGAAAAGACCTTGAGTTCGTTAAAACCTATGGCGATTCAATGACAAATGTAATTCCCGAGGGTGCAATAATCGGATATATAACAGATGATGTGCTCTCACAAATAAAAGCGGGAGATATTGTTGTATATAGAAGCGGTTCGGATTTCGGCGTAAAAAGATATTACGATATAGGTGATTCCGTACTATTTAAGTATGATTCCAAAAATAAAGAACACGAGGGCAAGTATGTCATTTACCCTAAAGACGAATACTTACAAATCGTTGGAAAAGTTGTAATTTTCAACGCATTTATTGATTAAGGAGAGATAATATGTACAAAAAAATAATAACATTAATACTTGTAGCACTTACACTAACTGCTTGTGGCGGAAAAGGCGGAGTTGAAAAATTCAGTTTCAGCATTGACGAGTTGGAAGTTTCACCGCCGACAAATTGGAAAAATGAAGATGACGGCACTCAAAGAAGAACTGCAAAGCGTATAGTTGTGCAAGATAAAATCGACACCAAGAGATTTAAAATCGGCAGTACTACAATAGACGTAGACGAAATTTGCGAGCCTAACGGAGAAATCGATTATAATCGTGATTATCTCGACTATGATACGAACGTAATTTTATTTACAAGTGTAGAAAACAAATCGGAAGAAAATTTAATCTTAAATCTGTTGGATTCATCTTTAAAAATCAACGGTACTCAATATAAACCGCTCGTAGTCATAGACGGCAATTACGACGGTGACAAGTTAAACGAAAAATTTAACGGACAAGTCACTAAAAAAGTAATATTGCTCGTCGACAATTTGGGTATGCGTTCCAAAAAAGTTGAAACAGTAGAATGGAACATCGACGCTCCGACTGACAATGACGGAAACAAAGTCGGAAAAGATATAAGAATAACAATTCCAATAAGATAAATAAAAAAAGAGAACTCTCAAAAATACCACTTCCCGAAAGTTCTCTAAAAAGTACAACCTTGTTATTTTTGTACCCTAAATTAATTATATCAAAGAGAAAGGAGAAAAGCAATGGCACGCGCAAAAAGAAGAAAACGCCTTAAAAGACCGAACGGAACGGGTTCAATCGTATATTTAAAGAGCGGAAACCGCCGTAAAAGGTATCAAGCAGTACTCGCGGCGAATTTAAACGTATCCACGGGCGAAACGACAAGAACTACCCTCGGATTTTATGAAACATACGAAGAAGCGGAAACCGCCTTAAACGACTTTTACGGGCTAGGAATATCTGTAGAAGATTACAAAGCTACATTTGAAGACGTGTATCGAGCATTTTACGAAAGACAAGAACGCAAAGATTTATCAAAAAAGGCGTACGAGTGTTATACATCGGCTTTTAACAATTCTAAGGTGCTGCACGACAAAATTTTCCGTGAATTGAAACTACCGCAAATACAGAGTGTTGTAGACGACTTAAATGCCGGCGTATCGTCGCAAAAACAAATAAAAAACCTACTAAACTTAATGTATGATTTCGTAATCAAATCAACGGGAGAAAGCCTTATAAAATTCAGCGAGTACATCGAGTTCGACGAAACAAAAGGAAAGAAAACAAAAAGAACGCCGTTTAGTAACGACGAACTTAAAATATTATGGGATAACCTCGACGACCCCGCTTGTCAAGACATACTTATTATGATATATTCGGGATTAAGAGTTGATGAATACTTGAATATTGAGATTGAGAATATACATTTAAGTGAAAGCTATATGATAGGCGGAAATAAAACAGACGCGGGCAAAAAACGTATAATTCCTATATTTGAAGAACTGCAACCTATAATCGCTGAAAGAATTAATGCTAATAGTAAATACTTGTGTGAAAAGAATAAGAATAAAAAAATACCATATCATTCATTCAGAAAAACTATGTGGGATAAAGCAATGGAAAAATACAAAATGAATCACCTACCCCACGATACAAAACATACAGCTGCCTCATTGATGGATAACCAAAATATAAAACCTATAATCAAAAAACTCATCCTCGGGCACTCTCTGAAAGATTTGACAGAAAGAGTTTATACTCATAAAGATAAGGATGAGATTTTAAGAGAATATAAAAAATTAGATAAATATTTTGTGTAAGCAATGTGTAAGCAACCGTTCACTAATCACTATAAAACAGAGTGAACTTGCACTTTTCGGAAATTCCGCAAACACAGCTAAATAGCTTGTTCCCAACGGATATGTATCAATTAAAAAAAGACGAACGATATAATGACCGAATATGTAAACTTGTACACAAGACAACATGAAAACAGTCTGTACGAGCTTGAGCGCGAGGGCATAATCAAAAATAAAAAGCTATATGTC
>QWCK01000991.1_pt1 | contig 45274 bp, 42 predicted proteins | sample 1972571 | NCBI WGS metagenome assembly QWCK01 (sample SAMN09866710, study PRJNA288562) | Human gut metagenome isolate term2_stool, whole genome shotgun sequencing... | isolation source: gut | host: Homo sapiens | place: USA: California | reverse complement strand
CTCGCCATGGCATAACTCGAGCAAGCTCGGTTCTGCTCATTTGGCTTAACGAAAACGTTCATATAAATTTATCTATTATTTTAATTCCGCCAACGGGTTTTCTTTACTATTTACTGCTGCTAACGGGTAAAAATAAGTACTTTTGCATGGATAATAAATAAATGCAATGACACGAATAATAATAGAGCGTTATCATGACATTAGCTGTGGACATCGTGTTGTGGGACATGAAAACAAATGTAAGCACTTGCATGGACACAATTATCGTTTCACATTTACGCTCGAAGCTGATAAGCTGGACGATTTAGGGAGAGTGATCGACTTTGGGATAGTGAAAACACTGCTTTGTCAATGGCTAGAGGATCACTACGATCATAAATTTTTGATGTGGCAGGACGATCCTTTCTTGCCTACGTTGTTAGAACTTTCGCAAGAGAGTATGGTGGTAGTTCCCTTTAATCCCACCGCTGAAAACATAGCACAACATTTTTTAGTAAACATCGCACCTACATTATTGCTCGGTACGGGGGTAAGACTCATACAATGCAAACTAGAGGAAACGAGGAAGTGTTCGGCTACGGTGATGCTATAAAGCGTGAATTACTTCGAGCAGACTTGAGATAATTCGAAACATTATCCTTGAATTTTCGAGAAAGATCGAGACCCAAAACAATGAAGATCAACGAAATATTTTATTCCATTCAGGGCGAAGGCTTTTATGCAGGCACGCCAGCTATCTTTGTGCGCTTTGCACAGTGCAATCTTAACTGTGCTTTCTGCGATACCGACTTTGTGCGTTTCACGGAGATGACGGAAGAAGAGATCGTGGCAGAGGTGTGCCGCATAGGCAATCCTGCTACCCACGTTATCCTCACAGGTGGTGAACCCTCGCTACAGGTAACGGCTTCGCTATGCGATAAGCTGCACGAAGCAGGAAAGGTAATCCATATAGAGACTAACGGCACACACGCTGTGGCAGAGGGAATAGACTTTATTACTTGCTCGCCAAAGCTGGAATATTGCAAACATGCCGAACTATGCGTGCAGCGCATTGACGAACTAAAGGTGGTGTTTACGGGCAAGAACGATATGGCACTTTATGAAAATATTCAGGCACAACATTATTTTTTGCAACCTTGCGATGTTGGCAATGATGCTGAAAATGGGCGTATCATCGCTGCCACAGTGGGTTACTGCAAAGCAAACCCAAAGTGGAACATCTCGGTACAAATACACAAAGTGTTAGCCATAAGATAAGAAAAACTTATTTTCAGATTTATTTACCTGCTAACACTACCACTTTAAGGCTAAAATAATTATCTTTGCATATAGTATGGCAACAATAGATAATATTAACGGAGAAAGACGACATCAAGGTCGGATAGAGGTAATTTGTGGAAGTATGTTTTCAGGAAAGACTGAAGAACTGATCCGAAGAATGAAGCGTGCAAAGTTTGCAAAACAAAAGGTGGAGATCTTTAAGCCCTCCATTGATGTGCGCTATTCGGACGAAGAAGTGGTAAGCCACGATCGCAATACGATCCACTCTACGCCTATCGACTCTTCGGAAAGTATTCTGCTCTTGGCTTCCGACATAGAGGTAGTGGGCATCGACGAGGCTCAATTCTTTGATGAGGGCTTGATAAATGTGTGCAACACGCTAGCTAACAATGGTGTGCGTGTTATCATAGCAGGACTAGATATGGACTTTAAAGGCGTTCCCTTCGGTCCTATCCCTGCGCTATGTGCCATTGCCGACGATGTTACAAAGGTGCATGCCATCTGCGTAAAATGTGGTGCTTTGGCGTATTTGAGCCATCGCCTCGTGCAAAACGATCATCGTGTACTCCTCGGCGAACAAGGCGAATACGAACCACTTTGCCGCGATTGCTATGAGAAAGCCATTCGCATGGAGAAAGCAAATCCCCAAAAATAAAATCACTGTAGCACATGATACAACCCATCACCTTAGATAAATTCTTACGTTGGACGGTAATCGCCCTCATTATCACAGCCGTGTTCTTTGTATTAAAAGGGCTTTCTAGTGTGCTATTACCGTTCTTCGTAGCATGGCTTTTGGCGTATTTACTCCACCCTATCGTGAAGTTTATTCAATTCAAAATGCACGTAAAATCGCGTGCCGTAAGTATTATCATCACCTTTATACTTGCTATCCTAATCATTACGGGAGTAGTGATGGTCATCGTGCCACCCTTTATTGATCAGGTAGCAAAGCTGGGCGACTTAGCCAATCGCTACGTACAAGACAATACCCATTCTAGCAGCATAGCGGGAATGATCAAGAAGTGGATCAATGATAATCACGCACAGATAGATAAGTTTTTGAATAGTCGCGACTTTGCCGACACGATCAAGACTGCTATGCCTAAACTGTTCGACTTTGTAGGACAGACGGCAAGTGTAGTAATGTCGATCATCGCCTCTTTCATCACCTTATTATATATGTTCTTCATATTGCTCGACTATGACGACCTACTGAAGAGCCTTGTAAAGATGATCCCTAAGTCGCAACGCCCATTCTGGTGTGGTTTGGCATCGGATGTGGAGCGTGCGCTCAATAGTTATATTCGTGGACAAGGACTTGTAGCCCTCACTATGGGCATACTCTTCTGTATCGGATTTACCATTATCGACTTCCCTATGGCCATCGGTTTAGGTATCCTTATCGGTATCCTCGACCTTGTGCCTTATCTCCACTCGATAGCCCTCATTCCTACCGCACTGCTTGCTCTTATGAAAGCAGCCAATACGGGTAGCAACTTTTGGATGATCTTCGGAGCAGCAGTACTCGTGTTTATCATCGTGCAAATCATTATAGATATGGTGGTTACGCCAAAGGTAATGGGAAAGGCTATGGGCTTAAACCCTGCCGTTCTGCTTCTCTCATTATCCATTTGGGGAGCTTTGCTAGGCTTCATAGGCTTGATCATAGCCTTACCGCTCACTACCATTATCATAGCTTATTGGAAACGATATGTAACAAAAGAGCAAGAAGAGCAGTTATAGCCTAAACGGCACGTGCTGCACAATTATTCTATCAGCTGAATATCATTATCTTCGATAGGCATAATGGTGGGGTGATCGCGCTCAAACTGTCGTTTCACACGAATAAGACGAAACAAGAAAGCTAGCTCGATGATACCATAGAAAATAGATAACCACCCTATAATAAGCAACGGCATACTAGCTACTTGCATAGGTTTGGCTATTACCAAACCTGCAACTATCAAAATAGCAGTAGGAAATAACCAGTAATAGAAAGGTACGTAGGCGTATTGGCGAGAACTAGCAAGGTTCATAAACAAATTGATAGCACCTATCACGATTAGGATCGCCAAGATATAAGCCATCCATGTAAGGAAAGTATTAGGAATAATGGCTAATACAATACCGATGCAAACACTTCCTATACCCGCTAAAGGAAACATAGGCGACTTAGGCTTTTGCTGCAAGTCGGGATTTTTGGCAATAATGCGCCTTATCTTATCGTTCTCATAGTAAAAACCTAAACACGAGATAAAACCTGAAATGAAAAACAGTGCGCCTATAGTAACTGTTAACCACGTTACCATCTGCTCTCGATACTGAATGAGTAATACACCAATAATCAATGATGTAATAGCTCTAACTGCTGAAAAATGTGATACTTTCATAGATACAAAAGTACAAAATATTCTTTATCGCAAAGGATATTAGCCTGAATATTTTGTACTTTTGCAAGAAATAAACATAAAAATGGCTACTTTATTATATTTGGTAAGACATGGCGAGACGCTTGATAATGCGAGGCGCATTATGCAAGGACAAACACCGGGACAACTAAATGAGACAGGAATACTTCAGGCGAAGGAAACAGCTCAAAAGCTAGCCCATGAAAAGATAGATGTTTTTGTTTCGAGCGACTTGCTTCGTAGCCTGCACACTTGTAAGATTATTGCTGCCGAACATGGTGTACAAAAGGTGGTTACAACCCCCTTATTGCGTGAGCGAGATTGGGGAGCATTTACGGGTAAGTATATTCCCCACTTGGCAAACCTTAACGATCCTAGCCTCTGGCCTGATGATGTGGAAAGCATTGAAGCATTAAAGGATCGTGCCGAAGATTTCCTTACATGGGTAAAGGAAAGATTTCCTAATAAAACAGTGCTTGCCGTAGGGCATGGCATCATCAATAAAGCTATACAAAGTGTGTTTTACGATAAACCAATGAAAGAAATTCCACCGATGATGAATTGCGAGGCGAGAAAACTCTCACCTCTCAACTAAAAAAAAGGGTGCCACTCACGTGGAACCCTTTTCAAACTATATAACTCTCTAAATGTTTGCTACCTTTTGTAAGAATATTACTTCTTCCAAGAGAGTAGCTCTTACAGTGAAAACTCTCTAAAAAAAATACCTTATAAAAACTTAACCTATATATAATATGTTTTAATCCTATGTCGTTGTTTTACAAAAGTTGGATTTCATCCTTCGTTTTCTCGCCATGGCATAACTCGAGCAAGCTCGGTTCTGCTCATTTGGCTTAACGAAAACGTTCTTATTATCGGTGTCCTCCGAAAGAACCTCGGTTTTGACTACCGCCAAACGTTCCGCCACTTCTAGTGGTTGGAGTGCTACCACTGAACGATCCACGATTTGCACCGCCAAACGATCCGCCACGAAATGAGGAGCTACTACTTGGCGTTCCGTTGAAAGTTCCGCCTCTATGACCTCCAAACGAGCCACTTCCGAAAGAAGAACTTGAGTTGGATGGGCGAGAATAGGTGGTACTCGGAGTAGAGCGTGTTGCGCCACCAAAGCTACCAAATCCAGCGCTTGAACGCTGAACAGTGGTGCGTGTAGAACTTTCACGCGATCCGAACCCACGGTTACGCTCAAACTGTGAGCGTGTTTGTCCACCATATACACGTCCTCGATTTCTCTGATAGTCGGACTGATAGTTACTTGCACCACCATTATAGCCGTAGAATTCTCCGTTATTACGTTGGAAAGCATCTCTCATTCCGAAGTATCCACGCTGATAATTACGACGCACAAAGCGTCTGCCTTCGTACCAACTTCGTCCACCATTGTACCTCCAACTGTGCGATCCTCTATAAGTGGCATAATACACAGGGCATTCAAAGTAATAATAATCTCTTCGTGGATACCTAGCATATATGCCGAAGCGCCAATAGCCTCCTCTGAATGATAGCGGACGATAGAAGTACATTGCATCTAAGTAGCTATTATACTGCCAATCTAGGAGAATGTAGCTCAGGTCGGCATTGCGTTGCGCCCAATACGCACCGTATAAATCGTCTACCGTATTTACACTCATCAGATAATCGAGGTTTATCTCGTAAGCAGCTTGATATTGTTCCTCTGTCAGATTTAGCTCGTAAGCCATCTTATCGGTCAAGAACAACGCTTGTTGGCGAGCCTGCTCATAGCTCATTGCGTTTGCTGATAATGTCAATACTAACATTGCTATCAGCGAAAGAAATATTTTCTTCATAATCGTCTGCTCTTTATTTTTCTTTTTCGTCTGTTGTGATCGTCAGCGGAAAGATTATCAAAAGCTTTTCCTATGATTTCACGTTGCAAAGAAACAAAGAAAGTAATGGCTACCAAAAGGATTTTCCCTAACTTGAGGAGGATTTTCCCTAAAGGTTTGTTATCTTTGTAGATAACTAGAGAGACTAGAGAGACTAGAGATACTAGGAATACTAGAATGGGCAACTCTCAACTCTCATCTCTCATCTCTTAACTCTCAACTCTCAATTGTCTAAGATTATCCACATCGACATGGATGCGTTCTTTGCTTCAGTGGAGCAGCGCGACAATCCCGAACTTCGAGGCAAACCTGTAGCGGTGGGCTTCGATGGCGCTCGTGGTGTCGTCTCTACTGCTAGCTATGAAGCACGCAAGTTTGGTGTACACTCGGCACAGCCCATTGCGCAGGCAAAACGATTATGTCCCCACCTTAATATAGTATATCCGCACTTCGATGCTTATAAAGAAGTATCAGCACAAATCCACGAGGTGTTCTATGAATATACTGACATCATAGAACCAATATCGCTCGATGAAGCTTTTTTAGATGTTACTGAAAACAAAAAAGGCTTGGAACTTGCCACCGATATAGCAAAAGAAATAAAGCAAAAAATCTTCGAGCGCACCCAGCTCACCGCCTCGGCAGGCATTAGCTATAACAAGTTTTTAGCCAAAATAGCCTCCGATATGCGCAAGCCAAACGGTATGTTTCTTGTCCACCCTACAAAAGCACTCGACTTTATAGCCACGCTTCCCATAGAAAAGTTTTGGGGTGTGGGGGCGAAAACTGCTGAAAAGATGCACTTTATGGGTATTTTTACAGGCGAACAGCTCCGCAATGTGTCGCGCCGACACCTCGTTGAAGTGTTTGGAAAAGTAGGCAACACTTACTACGACTTCTGCCGAGGCATCGACCATCGTCCCGTTATTGTGGAAAGAGAACGCAAGTCGGTGGGCTGCGAACAAACCTTTTTGGAAGACATTCACATCGAGTCGAAAATCATCATCAATCTGTATCACATTGTTTTAAAACTCGTGGAACGATTGGAGCGCGCCCACTTCGAGGGGCATACGCTCACATTAAAGATAAAATGGGACGCCACAACACAGATTACCCGCAGCATTTCGCAAAACAAGCCCTTACGCACCAAAGACGACATTCTGCCCCTAGCAAAGCAACTGCTCCACTCCACTGAATACAAACAGCGCCCCATTCGCTTAATGGGACTCTCTGTTTCCTCGCCCACCGATGAAGAAGGACACCATTCGGACAAACCTATTTGGGTGGAAGGAGAACTAGATTTTAAAGAATAATCGCCAGCAAACAAAGAGAACAAACGCTTTAGGCGGTGTACGACCCATTTTGACTTCTTTTGCAATCTAAATATTTCATTGTCTGAAACTTTTTCAGTAAATTTGCAGAAAAAAGCGAGGCTATGCAATATCAGGTAACATGCAATAAATGCGGAAAGAATTTCTTTATCGACGGAGAGAGTGGTAAAGAAGTTCATTGCACTTGCCCTTACTGCGCCCAACAGCTCTTAGCGAGCCTACCCATTGTGGCACAGCCTGTTCATACGCCTGCTCAGCCTGAGCAAATACCCCCTCAACGCCCTATCCGCCAAAAACAATCGTCTAGCACAGGGCTAAAGCTACTCATCGCCCTACTACTTGTTTTAATTATTGGGGGTGGAGCTTTTTATGCCTTTACCCAATGGCACAATATGCAAGAAGTGGCTCGCCAAGAACTTGCAGCACAACGCAAGGCACACCAAGACTCGCTTATGCGCATCCGCGCACAAGAAGAAGCAGCACAAGCGGCTGAAGAACAAAAGCAAGAACAGCAACAGCGTGTATGCCGCTTTTTAGCCGATTTCTATCAGAAAGCCATCATTCCGTATGGCGATCCCACCTATTATGATAAATACCTCACAGGCTATTGCCGCCAACTAGTAGCTTCGGAAACGCAATACAACGAAGGCGATGCGTGGCAAATGTGGTGGGCTCTGTTTGGTATGATGAACCAATCGCCCAACGAAGCAGAGCTAATCCGTAACCTTACCGTAACTCCCATATCGGACAATTGGTATCGGGTGCGGTTATCCCAAGGAGGTGAAACGGAATTTAGACAGATAAAAGTGGTGATCGACCACGGTCAGGTGATGATAGATGATGTAAAATAACAACAAAAAGGAGGGAACATGCAGTATGAAATCTTATGCAAACACTGCCATAAAAAGTTTGCCATCGAGTCGGAAGGAGGCGAAACATTAAGGTGTAAATGTCCTTATTGCAGCAACCAACTCATCGTAGCCACCCCTAGTGCAGCATCGCCCGAAGAAGCTATAGCACCACCACACGAGCAACCACAACCAGCCACACCGCATCAATCCGTCCCACCTTCGGCAGCTCCACCACACTGCAAGCCCACTCAAAGAAGCTTAGGCGTAAAGGTAACCATCGTTTTTACAATCCTTATGGCAATATTACTAATAGGGGCAACGATATTATATTTTATTTTTTCAGCAATTTCACAATAACAATAATAACAGTAACAAGATATGAAACAAACCAAGATAGTATGCTCTATTAGCGACCGCCGCTGCGAGGTAGATTTCCTACGTAAATTGTTTTTTGCAGGTATGAATGTTGTTAGAATGAACACGGCCCATGCTAGTGCTGACGGCATTCGACAGATTGTGCGCAACACACGTGCGGTATCGCCGAAGCTCGCACTGCTTATCGACACCAAAGGACCAGAGATGCGCACAACAGGTTGCGACAATCCTATCGACTATAAGGTGGGCGAAGTGGTAAAAATCATTGGCAACCCTAACGCTGATACCACCCACGATGTCATCAATGTGTCGTACCCTAACTTTGCCATTGATGTAAAGGTGGGCAACCACATATTGTTCGACGACGGCGTGCTAGATATGCTCGTAACCGAAATAGCTGATAACGAGGTCGTTGTAGAGGTACAAAACGACGGCAAACTAGGTTCACACAAAAGTGTAAACGTGCCAGGGGTACACATCGACCTACCCGCTTTGACCGAAAAGGACAAAGTAAATATCCAGCTCGCTATCGACGAAGACATCGACTTTATCGCCCACTCTTTCGTACGCTCGGCTGCCGATGTGAAAGCAGTTCAGGACATTCTTGATGCACACCATTCGGAAATTAAGATCATTTCAAAGATAGAAAACCAAGAAGGTGTCGACAATATCGACGATATTATAGATGCTTCTTACGGCATTATGATAGCACGTGGCGACCTTGGTATAGAGGTGCCTATCGAGCAAATACCAGGTATTCAGCGCGACATTATTATGAAATGTATCCTCAAGCAAAAGCCTGTCATTGTGGCTACACAGATGCTTCACACCATGATAGAGAACCCACGCCCTACACGTGCCGAGGTAACCGATATTGCTAACGCTATCTATAGCTACACGGACGCCTTGATGCTGAGTGGTGAAACAGCTAGCGGAAAGTATCCACTGGAGGCAGTACAAACAATGGCACGCATAGCCGAAACAGCCGAAAAAGACAACCACAAGCGTGGCTATATCGACGTACCATTGAGCAATACAAAGAGCCAACGCGAGTTTCTTGCTAAGAGTGCCATTATGGCTACCGAGCAGGTGGGTGTGAAATGTATCATTACCGATAGTGCTTCTGGTGCCACTGCACGCCATTTGGCTTCGTTCCGCGGCCCTCACCCTGTGCTAGCAATGTGCTACAATGACAAAATTCAACGCTTGCTAAACCTTAGCTATGGCGTGCTTCCTGTACACCTCGCTAACCATACCGACAACGAACACATGTTTATGGCGGCTGTGCGTATGATGCGCCAAAAGGGCTATATCAAACTAGAAGATAAGATCGCTTACCTTGCTGGCTATATTACCAACGGTGGTGGTACCAACTTCTTAGAGATTAACACCCTCAAGCAGGTGTTCGATCCCAACTATAAGTTTCACAACACTATGAGCGAAAAATAGGACAATGCGCAGCAATCGCATATCTCGCTGATATACAAAAACATATAAACGCTTTTTAAAACATCACCTTTTGCAGGGTAAAAGGTGATGTTTTAGTAACTAAAAGGTCATATTTTGCTCGGCAAAAGATGACCTTTTTATTTTGGGATTATTAATTTTCCACTCTCGGTTAAAATTAGTATCTTTGCAAACACTTTAAAACTCAACATTTACGATGCAGGCAATGATATTTGCAGCGGGATTAGGAACCCGCCTAAAACCTCTTACCGACACCATGCCCAAAGCATTGGTTAAGGTGGGTGAGCGACCATTGTTAGATAGGGTTATCATGCGACTAAAGGAGGCAGGAGCAAGCCATATCGTGGTGAATGTACATCACTTTTCCGAGCAGATAATAGATTACCTACAAACAAACAGCTACGGCATAAGCATCGATATTTCCGACGAAACAGAGCAGCTCCTTGATACTGGTGGTGGTATTAAGCGAGCTGCTTCGCTTTTTAAGCAGGACGATCCGGTGCTGATACACAATGTGGACATACTAAGCAATGTCGATTTGGCTAGCTTCTACTATCACGCCACTGCCAACAATAGCACTACAACAGCCACCGATGCGCTCCTTTTGGTGAGTGCGCGCACCACACAGCGCTACCTTATCTTTTCTGAAGAGATGCGCCTCATGGGGTGGACAAACGTAAGCACAGGCGAAGTGAAGTCGCCATACGCTGCGCTTCAGGGCTTGCGGTTTGAAGTACCATCGGAGACCAACCCGCACGCCCTTCAGCATGGGTATCATCTTTATGCTTTCTCGGGCATTCACGCCATTGCGCCCTCGGCACTAAAAACGATGCAGGAAGAGGAGGGCGAGGTGTTTCCTATCATAGATTTCTACCTCCGACATTGTAAAAAGCTCAACTTCCAAGGCGAGCTAAAACGCGACTTAAAGCTCATGGATGTGGGAAAAATAGGATCGCTAAAGGAGGCGGAAGCGTTTGTTCAATTGAGAGAGAGGTGAGAGAGAGGTGAGAGAGGTAAGAGAGTTGAGAGTTGAGAGTTGAGAGTTGCCCGTCCTGGCGGTGCTGGTAATGCTAGGGTTTCTAGTATTCCTAGGGTTTCTAGTATTCCTAGTGTCCCTAGTATTTCTAGTGTCCCTAGCTATCCATAAAGAAAAAAATAAAGTAAAACAACAAAAATATATGCAGCAAAAGATTATCATTTTGGACTTCGGTTCACAGACCACCCAACTCATCGGACGCCGTGTGCGCGAGTTGGACACCTTCTGCGAAATCCTTCCTTACAACAAGTTTCCTAAAGACGACCCATCGGTCATCGGTGTGATTCTTTCAGGATCGCCTTATTCGGTACACGACCCAGAGGCTTTCAAGGTGGATCTCAGCCAGTTTGTAGGAAAAATACCAGTGCTTGGCATCTGCTACGGTGCGCAATACATCTCACACACTGGTGGTGGCAAGGTGGAACAGACGGGCACACGCGAGTATGGTCGTGCCAACTTGGCTACCGTCAACACCGAAAACCCACTCTTTAAAGGCTTCGAACAGCACTCACAGGTATGGATGTCGCATGGCGATACCATCACAGCCATTCCTTCCGATTGCGAAATCATCGCTTCTACCAACGATGTAAAGTTTGCTGCTTACGCCTCTACCACTCACCCTGTGTGGGCTGTTCAGTTCCACCCAGAGGTGTACCACTCATTGCAGGGCTTCCAATTATTGAAGAACTTTGTAGTAGACATCTGTGGCAGTAAGCAGGAATGGAGCGCAGCTTCGTTTGTTGAAAGTACGGTAGCCGACTTGAAAAAGCAACTAGGCAACGATCGTGTTATCCTCGGTTTATCGGGCGGTGTCGACTCATCAGTATGCGCCACCTTATTAAATAAGGCAATCGGTAAAAACCTTACTTGTATCTTTGTCGATCATGGTATGTTGCGCAAGAACGAGTTCGAGAAGGTTATGGAGGCTTACAAAGGTTTGGGCTTAAACGTGATAGGTGTAGATGCTTCAGAAAAGTTCTTCAAAGATCTTGAAGGCGTTACCGATCCTGAGCAAAAGCGTAAGATCATAGGTCGCGACTTTGTAGAGGTATTCAATGCCGAGGCTAAGAAGATTACCGATGCTAAATGGCTTGCACAGGGTACTATCTATCCTGACCGCATTGAAAGTCTAAGCATCACAGGTATGGTTATTAAGAGCCACCACAATGTGGGTGGGCTTCCCGAAGAAATGCACCTACAGCTATGCGAACCCTTACAATGGCTCTTTAAGGACGAGGTGCGCCGTGTGGGCTATTCTATGGGTATGCCAGAACGCCTCGTCAAGCGTCATCCCTTCCCCGGCCCCGGCTTGGCTGTGCGTATCCTTGGCGATATAACACGCGAGAAAGTGCGCATTCTTCAAGATGCCGACGACATCTACATTGAGAAGATGCACAATTATATTATGCAAGACGGCTCACGCCTTTACGACCATGTATGGCAGGCAGGCACGGTATTATTGTCGACCATTCGCTCGGTGGGCGTAATGGGCGATGAGCGCACCTACGAGCATCCTGTTGCTCTCCGTGCTGTTACCTCTACCGATGCTATGACAGCCGATTGGGCGCATCTGCCTTACGACTTCTTGGCTGAAGTATCTAACGAAATCATTCGTAAGGTAAAGGGAGTGAACCGCGTTTGCTATGACATCTCATCAAAACCACCTTCGACTATCGAATGGGAATAATAAAAAGCACATTTTAGTTTGTAACAATTTCAAACAAAACTTTTTTCAAAGCCATATTTATCCCCACTTTAAGGGTAAATATGGCTTCTTTTTTGTTGTATTATTTTGTATTTGTTACAAATTATAAGTGATTATTCCAAAACATATTTTTGAAGTACGATAATGAATACATCAGAAAAAATATTGGATTTTTTTACCCCTTTGGATAAGTTCTAAAGTTGCAAAGCAAAAGTTAAACATTTTGGTTTACCAATTAAAAATATATTTTTCTTTTCCCTATAAATATACATGGGTTGTATATACTTACTAAAACCGTGAAAACGGAGAAAACTCTAGTAAAAAGGTGGATATACAGTATACATACCGTAAAATAATGTTAAACGCAAAGAAAAATATACAATATTTCTTGCGAATGTTGAGCAATAAGTGTATCTTTGTAAAAGTTTTTTTAGTGGTTAATTTAGTTTTAGTATTTATACCTTGGGTGATGAGATATCAGTCAAGGTTTTTTTATAGTATGATCCTCCTGTCTTAATAAGGTTTGCATAAAAATTCTGCTAAAAATAGCTTCAGCCATACAAGGGCATAGCAATTTATTCCTAAGTAAGAATAAAATATTCCCCCAAAAATATAATCGGCTTATCGCACTTTAGAGTATTGCTATCTTGCATCGTCTCCACACAAAAAAGCCCCCCATGTATCGCTTTAGATACTAATGGGAAGGCTTAGAATTATATGATTTTTATAAAACTCCCACAAAACTCTAACAAAAAATGATTTTGAAGAGCTTTATTTATCAATACCAATCATACTATTTGGGAATAAATAGCGTTTTGTAGAAGTTGCCTTTACAAGAAGCCTCATAAAATTTATGTATTACACAGCTTTAAATCTTCTACTAAAGCTTGGTCATAATCTTTGAATAATATGATAGGCATATTCCCTTTTCCTACTTGCACACCCTTTAAAACAGAGGGTTCGTTTACTACCCCTGCAAGGCTCTTTGCTTCATTGCAAATAGAGTGTTCTATCATAATTCCTCTTTCATACTTAGGAATACTATCTGTATTTGGTACAGAGTCGGTAGTAATCACAGTATCTCTTTGTAGATAGTTTGCCATATTATACGATATTAAGCTATAGTCTTTTGCAGGAATACTATCACTTGTAGGCTCCTCTTTTTGAGTAGGAATACTATCGCTTACTACAATAGTATCACTAGGTGCTGTAGGATTACTTACTTGGGCAGAAGCTTTACTTGCCCCAACATAAAACAGTGTTAATGTTACAAATATTAATAATTTCATCGTTTAAATGTTTAAATGTTTAAAAAACTAATATATTAAATGCAATTGCGGAAGTAAAGGTAAAAGGTTTTGTCATTGCTGTGGCAATATTGCGTAATATTTATAATTGAATAACATTGCAAATGCCTTTCTTCACTTTTATATAAAATTACAACGAGTAATTACACAATTATAAACATTCTAAAATAAAATTGATATTCTTCTTTTTTATTCTTATCTTTGTAGTTGAAGTGGGCTTATTATGCGTATTTACTTCATTTAACACGAACAACAACTTAAAACATAAAATATGGAAATACAAGAAAGGTTTATCAACTACACTAAGTTTGATACACAGTCGGCTGACGAGTCGGAAACCGTACCTAGCACATCTAAGCAATTGATTTTTGCTAAATATTTAAAAGAAGAATTAGAAAAAGAAGGTTTGAAAGATGTGGAGATGGACGAAATGGGTTACATCTATGCCACCCTGCCTTCAAACAGCAAAAAGAAAATCCCTACTATTGGCTTTATAGCTCATTACGACACTGCCCTCGATGCTAGCGGTGCCAATATCAAAGCGCGCATTGTGGAAAACTATGATGGTGGCGATATTCAGCTCAATGAGTATCTTGTATCATCGCCTTCTCGTTTTCCAGAGCTTTTAGACCATAAGGGCGAGGACTTAATCGTAACCGATGGCACTACCCTCCTCGGTGCCGATGACAAAGCAGGTATTGCCGAGATTGTTCAGGCTATGTGCTACCTTCGCGATCATTCAGAGATAGAGCATGGCGATATCCGTGTAGGCTTCAATCCTGATGAAGAAATAGGTATGGGTGCCCACCACTTTAATGTGGAGAAGTTTGGTTGCGAATGGGGATACACCATTGACGGTGGCGACCTCGGAGAGCTAGAGTTTGAGAACTTCAACGCTGCTGCTGCCAAGCTTGTAATTCATGGCAGAAGTGTTCATACGGGATATGCTAAGGGCAAGATGATCAATGCCAGCGTGTTGGCTTGCGAGTTTCAGGCTATGATTCCTACCGATGAGCTTCCAGAAACTACCGAAGGCTATCAGGGCTTCTACCACTTATTGGGTATCGAGAGTCGCTGCGAAGAGGCTAAGCTCAGCTACCTTATCCGCGACCATGACCGCCAAAAGTTTGAAGCACGCAAAGACTTTATAGCGACATGTGTTAAGCAGATGAATGAGAAGTATGGCGAAGGCACTGTAGAGCTAAAGCTCAACGACCAATACTATAATATGAAGGAAAAGATAGATCCTAATATGCACGTCATTGACCTTGTTATCCAAGCGATGCAAGAAGCAGGGGTAGCCCCTAAGGTACAGCCCATTCGTGGTGGAACCGATGGCGCCCAACTCTCTTTTAAGGGGCTTCCATGTCCTAACATCTTCGCTGGTGGTGTAAATTTTCATGGACCCCACGAGTTTGTGTCTATCCAAGTGATGAAAAAAGCTATGGAGGTAATTGTAAATCTTTGCCGATTAACAGCCGATTATAATAGCTAAGCACCCTCAAAAGAAGCTAGAGCGCTAAGAAAACTAGGATTACTAGGAACGCTAGAAACCCTAGCATTACTAGTACCTCTAGGACGCTCAACGCTCTCAACACTCAAATCTCAAATCTCAACTCTCAACACTCATCTCTCATCTCTCACCTCTCATCTCTCACCTCTCAATTCTCAAAGTGTCTTTAATATCCGATCTCGCTCTTATTCTTATCGTTGCAGCCTTTGTAACGATTGTATTTAAAAAGCTGAAACAACCCCTAGTATTGGGGTATATTGTGGCAGGCTTCATTGTATCACCCCACATGCCCTACACCATGAGTGTGCTTGACAAAGCCAATATACAAACATGGGCAGACATCGGAGTGATCTTCTTATTATTCTCCCTAGGGTTAGAATTTTCTGTTAAGAAAATCCTCAAAATGGGTATTTCACCTATTATATCTAGTCTTATCATCGTGTTCTCAATGGGGAATTTAGGCTTTATTGCAGGACGCTTCTTTGGCTGGGCAGAGATGGACTGCATCTTTCTTGCCGGGATGATAGCAATAAGTAGCTCCACCACCATTATCTATAAAGCCTTCACTGATATGGGGCTTACGCAAAACAAGTTTGCTACCGTTGTGATGAGTGTGCTTATTCTTGAAGACATCTTATCCATTATTATGATGGTAATGCTGAGCACCATTGCCGCTGGTGATAGCCTTAGTGGTGGGCAGATTATAAATAGCGTAATGAAGATAGGCTTCTTTATCGTCCTATGGTTTGTTATTGGTCTTTTTGCTATTCCCCTTATTCTGCGCTCTGTACGCCAACACCTCAACAACGAAACCCTCTTGATAGTAGCCCTCGGGTTGTGCTGCTTTATGGCTGTAGTATCTACAGAAGTGGGCTTTAGTGCCGCTTTCGGAGCTTTTGTAATGGGTAGTATTCTTGCCGAAACCATTGAAGCAGAGCGCATAGAACGCTTAGTGGAGCCTGTAAAAAACTTGTTTGGAGCTATTTTCTTTGTTTCTGTAGGTATGTTGGTCGATCCGCATATCCTTGTAAAGTATGCACTCCCTATCTTGCTGCTCACCCTAACCGTCCTCTTAGGACAAGCTATCTTTGGCACATTGGGCTATTTCCTAAGCGGACAGCCCCTTAAAACAGCTATGCGCTGTAGCTTCTCTATGGCACAGGTGGGCGAATTTGCATTTATTATCGCCTCTTTAGGTCAATCGCTCCATGTTATTGGCGACTTTCTCTATCCTGTAATGGTAGCCGTTTCGGTAGTTACCACCTTCCTAACACCTTATATGATACGTGCCGCCGAACCTGCTTATAGCACGCTCACACGCATACTCCCTAAACATTGGGTACGTCGTTTAGAGCATATTCAAGCAGCCCCACCCTACAACCCTATCAATGAAAACTATTGGCGCAGCCTTGTTCGTGCAATGATTGCCAACACTATTGTATATGGCATCTTATCGGCTGCTGTTATAGCCCTTATGTTCTCGGTAGTATTACCCATTTGTAGGCAACTATCCGTTGAGTGGATAGGCACCCATTGGCTAGGCAATGCAGTGTGTGGCGTGGCTACCTTAGCCCTCATTAGTCCTTTCTTACGGTCGATAGTGATGAAGAAAAACCACTCGGAAGCCTTTCGCACCCTATGGACACGCAACCGCCTCAACCGCCTTCCCCTTCTAGGCACTATCGTTATTCGTGGCTTTGTGGCAATGGGGTTTGTATTTTACGTTATCAATTACCTCTCACGTTTCCGCGATGCGCTTATCATTGCTGCTGCTTTGGGCTTTCTTGCACTAGTTGTCATATCGCGCACCTTGAAGGATCGTAGTATTTCGCTCGAACGATTGTTTGTGCAAAATCTTCGTAGCCGTGATATTCAGGCACAAATGAGGGGAGAACGCAAACCACTCTTTGCTACCGACTTGCTCGATCGTGATATACACATGAGTACCATTGAAGTGCCAGAAGCATCGGTGTGGGCAGGGAAATCGCTCCGCAGCTTGGAGCTTCGCACACGCTTTGGAGTACATGTGAGTAGTATTCTTCGTGGTAGCAGACGCATTAACATTCCCGGTGGAAGCACCATTATCTTCCCTAACGATAGGATAGAAGTAATTGGAGATGATGAACAGCTCACAAAATTTTCTTCTGCTGCACAGCATGAACTTGTAAAAGAAGATGTAGAAATAGAGAAGCGTGAAATGAAGCTTCGCCAAATAGTGCTTACTGCCAGCAGTCCTCTTGTGGGTAAAAGCATACAAGAGAGCGGTATTCGCGAAAACTATAACTGTATGGTAGTAGGTATTGAACAAGGACAACAAAAGCTGACACTCATCAATCCCTATGCTACCCTTGCCGTTGACGATGTGCTGTGGATAGTGGGCGAAGAGAAAAATTTGAAAAAAATCGTATCCAGTTGAGAGAGAGGTGAGAGAGGTTAGAGTTTTGAGAGTTGAGAGTTGAGAGTTGAGAATTACCCATCCTAGTATTCCTAGTTTTCCTAGTATTCCTAGTTTCCCTAGCATTCCTAGTATTTCTAGTACTCCCTGAGAAAAATTCTCAACTCTCACACCTCTCTCATCTCTCAACTCTCAACTCTCTCAACTCTCAACTTGATAAGCTCTAGTATCATAAAAAGATAGGAAGCAGTATCGACATTTATCAATACTGCTTCCTATTTTGTAAACAAAAATCTAAATTCTTTTTGTTTTGAAGCTTGATTTATGGTTCACACCTCGCGGTGTTCCCCAAAATCTTGCATCAACTGTTATCCTTCATCTTCATCAATCTTTTATAACCTAAACTAAACCTATTTTTGTAATCCTGAACAATCGCTTTTGTTCTTACCTTAAACTAAATAACTAAAAACCTAAATCTATTACTACTAACCTAAACAATCTATTTCTTTATTTTTACGATGCAAAGGTAATACTGTTTCCGCACACACACAAGCATTTTGATGATTTTTTTCAGTAATACCACGCTTTTTGACTTATATCAATTCCTTTCGCAACTATTTTTCTTTGCAAAGAAAGATTGTGGTTGAAAAATCGCAAGTTTTAGATTATTCACCCATAGCAGGTTTAGCAGGCTCCGTTTTTAATAGTCGATAGCCTATTACTCCTCCCAAGATAGAGGCAGCAAAGATACCTACTTTGGCTTGTACGTGGAGGGCTGGATCGGTAAAAGCTAAAGAAGTTACAAACATAGACATGGTAAAACCTATAGAAGCTAAGAACCCTAGCCCTATGAAACGCCGCCATGTCATGGAAGCCGAACGCTTACCGATCCCCAACTTTACTAATATCCATACCGATGCCACTACACCAATAGGTTTGCCTAATAGCAAGCCAAGCATAACACCAAGGGCTACATTATTTGAAAAGATACTTGCCATATCCATTTCCACAAAGTTTACGCCAGCATTGGCTAAAGCAAAAATGGGCATAATGACAAACGACACAAAGGGATGCATACCGTGTTCTAGTCGCTGAAGAGGTGGAAGCGCATTGATAGCTTCCGACTTTACTTGTGCAATGATTTCCACCTGTTCATGCTCCAGCGTGCGTACATCATTGCTATCCGCCTTTTCAAAGAGGCGAAGCTGGCGGCGCATACGAGCAATAAAAGTGGCTTCAGGGATCTTCGAGTCGGCAGGGATCATAAAAGCTGCTAACACCGCAGCAATCGTTGCATGAATGCCCGACATAAGGAAAGCTGTCCACACACCGCAAACACCTAGCATACCATAAAACAAAACGCTCTTAACACCCATTTTGTTGGCGATAAACATTATTAAAAGGAAAGCCACCCCCACCGCAATACTCGACACAGAGATATTAGAGGTATAGAAAAGGGCTATCACAATAACCGACCCTAAGTCGTCGACAATGGCAAGGGTGGTAAGGAAAACTTTTGCCGAGAGCGGCACTCTGTCGCCTAACATATATACTAAGGCTAGCGCAAAGGCTATATCGGTAGCCATTGGGATACCCCAACCACCCGATACTTCTGTGCCAAAATTGAGTGCTAAGAAGATACCCGCAGGCACAAGCATACCCATAATGGCTGCGCCAACAGGTAAGACTACCTTACGAATATCGCGCAGTTCGCCACCAATAAACTCACGTTTCAATTCCAACCCCACCACAAAGAAGAAGAGCGACATAAGTCCGTCGTTGATCCAATGTGCAATAGAGAAATTAAAATAAGGTGTACTATCTACAACAAAACCCAAATGATGCTCGAAGAAATGGGCAAAATTCTCGTGCCAAGGCGAATTGGCTAAGGCAAGGGCTATCACTACAGCAACAGCCAACACAATGCCACCCGACTTTTCTTGTCGCATGAATTGCATAGCTGGCAAGAATATTTTTCTATTAAATGTATCCATAATAATTGTTTTTTAGGAGTTTTTTAACACCGCTTTTCTATATCGTTGAGTTTGCAAAGTTAATACAAACGTTATGTTCTTACAGTGAACTACACACAAGCTAAAGACTTGTGTGCTTCGGGTTTCACCGAGGAACGGCTTTCCAATAGGTCAGCTCTTACTTCCTCTCCACCCGTGTAATCGACAGTTCCTGCCGATGTATGATTTAATCCGAAACGAAGAATATTGATAGCAGCATTTACATCACGGTTATGATGAGTATGACAAACAGGACATTCCCACTCACGGACAGACAAGTCCTTTGTCTGTTTATTGATGTACCCACAGACATTACAAGTCTGCGAGGAGGGGAAGAAACGGTCTATCTTCACAACCTTCTTGCCGTTCCATTCTGCCTTGTAGGTGAGCATGGAAACGAAAGTACTCCAACTTGCATCGGCGACAGACTTAGCAAGGCGATGGTTTCTTTCCATTCCTTTAACGTTCAAGTCCTCAATGCAGATGGTATCATATCTCCGTACAAGGGAAACGGAACACTTGTGCAAGTAGTCGGCACGGCTGTTGTTAATTTTTTCGTGAAGTCTGGCTACTTTGAGTTTTTGGTTTTCAAACCCTCTGCTGCCTTTCTTCTTGCGAGAAAGATGCTGCTGCGCCTTAGCAAGTCTGCGTTCGTATTTCTTTGTGTATCGGTTATTCTTGAATGTTTCTCCTTCAGAAGTGATAAGCAAGTTCTTCAATCCCAAATCAACACCTACGGACTTGCCCGATTTTTCAATCGGTGTAATGTATTCCTCTTCCGTGAATACGGAAACGAAATACTTGCCGCTTGGTGTCTTGGAAATAGTTACCTTACCTATTTTCCCGACTATCTCACGATGTACACAGCACTTGATACCCTCTTTGAACTTGGGTATGAAAATTCTGTTTCCTGCGATAGATACGAATTGTGGTACGGTGAAACTATTCTTGGAATGTTTAGATTTGAAGCTGGGAAATTTCGCACGTTTCTGAAAGAAATTAGTATAGGCAACTTCAAGGGAGCGAATAGCAAACTGCAAGGTCTGGGAGTTTACTTCCTTGAGCCATGCGGTTGCTTCCTGCTTCTTCATTTCAGTGAGAAACTTTGCCTGTGCATAATAATTATCACTCTTACCAGTGAGCCTATACTGTTCTTTGCGCTGATTGAGAAAGTAGTTGTACACAAAGCGAGAACAACCGAAGTGCCTTGCCAGCAACTCGGCGTGCTCCTTATTCGGGTACAGTCGGAACTTATATGTTCTATTAATCTTTCTCATCTTGCTTACAAAGATAATAAAAATCGTTGCTTACGACATATTCATAAAGCTATTTTACACCTTTTTATAATCTTTAATAGGCGTTTTTTTCATACCTTTGCATTTTGCAAACCGCTTTCCTTCCATCAAGATAATACTTAAAGCGGTAAATTAGCTTTACATAAAACAGAATAAGAAAAAATATGGCATACCATTTTTCAGCTTACGCTTCACATTATAAAAATCTTACTTTTCTAGGTGTTCCTATCATCATAGGACAGCTTGGCAATATCATTTTAGCCTTTACCGACACCCTTATGATAGGACATCACAGCACAAAAGAGCTAGCTGCTGCAGCCTTTGTCAACAATGTCTTTGCACTCGCTATCCTCATGTCGCTCGGCTTTTCGTATGCCATCACACCCATCGTGGGCAAGCTATACGGTCAGGGAAAGGGTGAGCGCATCGGAGAAGTGATGAAGAATGCCGTAGCCGCTAACACCGTAGCAGGCATCATCTTTATGACGGTAATGGGCGTTTTATACCTTAATATCCACCACTTAGGACAGCCCAAAGAGCTAATACCACTCATTCAAGACTATTACCTTATACAATATGCTTCGTTGCCTTTCGTATGCTGGTTTAATACTTTCAAACAATTCTTCGACGGAATAACCGACACCAAAACACCTATGTGGATTATTATGGGCGGAAACGTGATGAATATCTTTGGCAACTGGGTGCTTATCTATGGACACTTTGGCATGCCTGAACTAGGGCTTAATGGTGCCGGAATTTCTACGCTCTGCTCACGCATTATGATGACGATAGCACTCGTACTCCTCTTTGTGGCTCACAAGCGTTATAAGGTATATGCCAAGGGATGGCGAACAGGCAAATTGTCGAAGACCGATTTTAAGGAACAGAACGCCCTCGGGTGGCCACTGTCGCTACAAATGGGCATGGAGTCGGCAGCTTTTAGCCTTTCAAGCATCATGGTAGGCTGGATCGGAACAATTGCGCTTGCAGCCCATCAGGTAATGCTAACGATTTCCCAACTAGGCTATATGATTTACTACGGACTAGCCTCAGCAGTAGCCGTGCGCACAAGCAACTTTGCAGGTCGTAAGGATTGGAACACCGTTTGGATCAATTCGCGTGCAGGATTACACCTTATCTTTCTGCTTGCCTTTATCACCTGCGTCCCTATTTTCTTTTGTCGCCATATTATCGGATCACTGTTTACCGATAACATCGAGGTGCAACAGCTTGTAGCCCTAATGGTAATACCCTTTATGATCTATCAGTTTGGCGACGGAATGCAAGCCAACTATGCCAATGCGCTCCGAGGTATTGGCTATGTAAAACCCCTTATGGGTGTAGCTTTCGTTTCTTATTTCGTTACCTCGCTGTCCGTATCTTACCTTCTTGGCATTGTAATGGGCTACGGCATCATCGGCGTTTGGGCGGCTTTCCCTATCGCCCTAACATTGGCAGGAGTGCTATTTTATTATTACTTCAGAAAGGGAATGAAGAGAGGTGAGAGGTGAGAGAGTGGAGAGAGATGAGGGTTGAGAGTTGAGAGTGGAGAGTTTTAGCTAGTGTTACTAGTATTCCTAGAATAGCTAGTATTCCTAGAATAGCTAGTATTCCTAGAAAAACTAGAATACCTAGAAAAAAAACACTCGTCTCAACACAAAAATATCAAAGCAAGGTCTTTTTCTCAGAAAAAAGATGTTTCACTTTTGTTTTATCTGTTTTTTTCTATATATTTGCAAAAAGTAAAAATTTAAATCAACGCTATTATGAATTGCAAAGAGTTGATGAACCGTGCTGCGGACAACATCAGAATTTTATCAGTGTCAATGGTAGAGAATGCTAAATCAGGACACCCGGGTGGAGCGATGGGTGGTGCTGACTTTATTAATGTTCTCTTCTCGGAATTCCTTGTATACGATCCCGACCAGCCACTTTGGGCAGGCAGAGATCGTTTTTATTTGGATCCGGGACACATGTCGCCGATGCTCTACTCTGCGCTCACACTACAAGGAAAATTCACCATTGAGGACATCAAACAGTTCCGCCAATGGGGATCAATAACTCCGGGGCATCCAGAACGCGACTTAATCCATGGCGTAGAAAACTCGTCTGGACCATTAGGACAAGGACACGCTTACGCTGCTGGTGCGGCTGTGGCTGAAAAGTTCTTAGCAGCTCGCTTGTCTAACACTATGATGCAGCATAAGATCTATGCTTACATCTCTGACGGGGGCATTCAGGAAGGCATCAGCGCAGAGGTGGGACGATTGGCAGGCAATCTAGGTTTGAACAACCTTATTATGTTCTATGATGCTAACGATGTGCAGCTATCCACCACTTGTGGCGCAGTGTCTTGCGAGGATACAGCTATGCGCTATCGCTCATACAACTGGAATGTATTAACAATCAATGGCAACGATGTAGACGAAATTCGTGAAGCACTCATCGCTGCTAACCAAGAAACAGAACGCCCAACGCTGATCATTGGTAATACCATTATGGCTAAGGGTGGCAAGCAAGCCGATGGTTCTAGCTATGAAGGTAGCGTAAAAACGCACGGTGCTCCTTTCGGAACCGATGCCTATATCAACACGGTTAAGAACTTAGGGGGTAACCCCGATGATCCTTTCGTGGTATTCGATGATGTTCAGAAGCTATACGACGATCGCAAAGCAGAACTTCGCACCATCGTAGCAAAGCGCCATGCAGAGGAAGAGGCTTGGAGAAAGGCTAACCCTACCCTCGCCGCACAGATGGACGAATGGTTCGCTGAGAAAGCTCCAAAGATAGATTGGAGCCGACTACAGCAAAAGCGCGACATCCCTTCTCGTAACGCTTCGGCAGCCTGCTTAGGGGTATTGGCAGAACAAGTGCCTAATATGATCGTGGCATCGGCCGACCTTAGCAACTCTGACAAAACCGATGGCTTCCTTAATAAGACCCACTCGCTCACACGTGGCGATTTCAGTGGAGCTTTCTTCCAAGCTGGTGTATCCGAACTCGCTATGGGCTGTATGTGTATAGGTATGATGCTTCATGGCGGTGTGATCACAGCAATGGGTACTTTCTTTGTATTCTCCGACTATATGAAGCCTGCTGTTCGTATGGCTGCTTTGATGCAAGTACCTGTGAAATTTATTTGGAGCCATGATGCTTTCCGTGTTGGTGAAGACGGTCCTACCCATGAGCCAGTAGAACACGAAGCACAGATCCGCCTAATGGAAAAGCTTCAAAACCATGCTGGTAAGGATAGCGTACGCGTATTCCGCCCTGCCGATAGCGATGCCACTACCGTATGTTGGCAAATGGCAATGGAGAATATGGAAACACCTACCGCACTCATTCTCTCTCGCCAAAACATCAAGAGCCTACCAGAGGGCAACAACTACGAAGAAGTGCGCAAAGGTGCTTACATCGTAAAGGGTTCTGACGAGCAGTTTGATGTGATCCTCCTTGCTAGCGGATCAGAAGTATCTACACTTGTCGAAGCAGCCGAACCGCTCCGCAAAGCGGGTTACAAAGTGCGCATAGTAAGCGTACCATCAGAAGGACTGTTCCGCCGTCAGAGCAAGGAATACCAAGAACAAGTGCTTCCAAAGGGAGCTAAAATCTTCGGTCTTACCGCTGGTTTGCCTGTAACCCTAGAGGGATTAGTAGGTGCGGAAGGTAGCGTATACGGCTTGCCAAGCTTTGGTTTCTCAGCTCCTTTCAAGGTGTTAGACGAGAAGCTAGGCTTCACACCAGAAAATATCTTCAACGAAGTAAAGAAATATATTTCTAAGTAATATTTATAACCTGAACACCTCGGGGGACGAATAAGCACCTCGAGGGGGTTCGTAATAACCTCATAGCTTATGGAAATAAAGACTATCGGAGTGGCTTGCGATCACGCAGGTTTCCCACTAAAGGAGTTCGTTATTCAGTATTTGGAAGAACACAAGTATGCTTACAAAGACTTTGGTTGTAATAGCGATTTAAGTTGCGACTATCCCGACTATGCCCATCCATTGGCAGAAGCATTAGAAAAAGGCGAGATTTATCCTGCTATTGCTATCTGTGGTAGTGGCGAAGGAATGGCAATGACCCTGAATAAGCATCAAGGGGTTCGTGCTGGCTTGGCTTGGAACAAGGATGTTGCCGGACTTATTCGCCAGCATAACGATGCAAATGCTATTGTTCTTCCTGGTCGTTTCATTGACAACAAGACAGCAGCCACAATTCTCGATACTTTCCTAAAGGCTACGTTTGAGGGTGGTCGCCATGAGCGTCGTGTCGAAAAGATCGCATTAAAATAACAATTGCTGTTGGCAAAGCCTACGCAATGAAAACAATTAAAGGGATATATTCTTTCGAGGATATATCCCTTTTATAATTGAGAATTGAGAACTCTATAAAACTTCCAGCATACGCAAAGCCCAATAGCCTACACCAAGCATAATAAGGGCCACGATGATGCGGAAGATGCAACCCGTGATCTTCTTTATTAAGATAACGCCAATAACAAATACTACGATTAAGGCTATGAAATATTCTAAATTCTCCATAATGAAAATACTTCTTAAAACTAATTGCCCAAAACTTATCAAATATATTATATAAAAATACTTTTATAAGTCTTCACCACTTGCTTTATTTGCCCTATTATCATAAAACATTAAAATACCATATTTTCCGTAACTTTCATCTATCATAAACCAAACTACTCTATTTTTCATTATATCCTTCATCCCTTTAGATAGTTCTTCTATAGCTTCTTCTCTTACTTTTCCTTCTAATTTATCAAGGGCGCCTAGATGATATTTTTCCTTAATAGGTTTTATATATTTCTCACCCAGCTGTTTCATCTCTTCATCAGTAAGTGATTGCCTAAATGTAGCTTCATATCGTTTCTTATGAACTGTTATCTCATAAGAAATATCTTCATTATCTGCAATAGGATTAGCATCTACTTCTAAGTATTTCCCATTTTCTTTAAATTGCTGACACAGGTTATTATATCTAATCTGCACATCGCGTTCATCGGTATAATGTAAGTCTTGCAAATAAACTCGATAAACTTTATTATTGTTAGTTACAACAGAAATTCCTACTTGCGTACCATTAAATTCCCCTTCCAAATCAAAACCATTATAGGACGTTTTTGAGAAACCTTTTTGGGCTATCTTATTGATCATACCTACTTTTGATCCTGTTATAGGAATTCCTAAAAATCGTGTTGCATACTGAGCATAACTACTAAAAGAAACAAATAAAGCAAATAATGTAAATAGTTCTTTTTTCATATAAATTTATTTTTTAGGTAATATATGTACAAAAATATGTATTTTTTATTATAGAAACAAAAATATTTAATATTTTCTCTCTTGCGCCATTCTCCCTTACTTAAACAAATGACGGAACATAGGCGGGACGGGCGTTTCAAACTCCATACGCTCATGGGTTACAGGGTGATAAAAACAAAGGAGGAAGGCATGTAGGCAGAGACGACCTATAGGATCATCGCCATTACCATACTTAATGTCGCCACACACAGGATGCCCCATATCGGCAGCGTGAACACGAATTTGGTTCTTACGCCCCGTCTCTAGCTTAAACTCCACGAGCGAATGGTTTACCGTGCGGTCGATGGTAAAGAAATGGGTTACGGCATATTTTCCGCCATTATCCACAGGCGAACTGTAGGTAATATACGACTTGTTGTCCTTCAGCCAATTGGCTATCGTACCCTCATCGTCTGCCATCTCACCGCTCAACACAGCAATATACCGACGATCGTACACTATGTTATGCCAATCGTGTTCCAACAGTTGCTCCGTTTGCATATCCTTAGCATAGATCATTAAGCCAGAGGTATCGCGGTCGAGCCGATGCACCACATGAGCCGTACAGTTTTGCTTGGTTTTATGAAAATAGTCGTCGAGCACTTTCTTCACATTCAGCGAGGCATGCCCTGCTCCCATAGAGAGGATACCCACATTTTTCTCCACCACCACGAGGTATTTATCCTCATAAACGAGCTTCACGTATCGGCTCTTAAATTGGTCGTTCTTCTTGCTTTTACTAATCGCAATTTTGTCGCCAATCTTTAGCTGATGATCAAACTGGGTTACAATCTTCCCATTCACCTTAATACCTCGGTTCTTGAGTGTGGCTTTCACCTTACTTTTCGTCTCACCAACGTTTGCCAACAACCACGCTAGCAAAGGCTTTTCGTCCTTCACCACCATACGGTTGTATTTGTCTTGCATATATGGATTTACCTGCTTTATCATATTGCAAAGGTAAGAAAAAAATAGCTACTGATATTAGGTTGGGATAGTTTTAGTTGATAATAAAGAGAGAAGAAAAAGTAAAAGGCAACCTTTTGCTCCACAAAAGATTACCTTTCACCTTGTAAAACATAACCTTTTACTCGGCAAAAGGTTATGTTTTACAACACATTTATTATCAGCCTTTTACAAGGGCTTCAATTTTTCTTTCCTAATTCGCCTGCATGATAAAACATAAACACTTCTATCAATGAGAAAGCGGCTAGGGTAATGATCCAAAACAAAGGTGTTTTTTCGACTGGTTCCAATAGCACTAAAACGAGTGTTATTGCAAGACAAGCCTCAGTAACATATACAAAATAGTTACTAGGATCGAATTTTGAGCGATCCTTTAAGAAGTGGTACATATCAATCAATTTCTCTAACATAGCGATAAGTATATATAAATTTCGGTTTAGTATAATTCGTTGTATTTCATCCTTCGTTTTCTCGCCATGGCATAACTCGAGCAAGCTCGGTTCTGCTCATTTGGCTTAACGAAAACGTTCTTAACGGAATTTTTATCCAAGCATTGAGCCTTTTGAGTCCTTTCATATCCGTTAGCTTTATATCTTGTTTCAAAGTTAGCAAAAACAAAATATCTAACCAAAGAAAAAGGACATTTTTCTAACCATAAAATGTTTTTTTTAAATACGTAACAGAAACTTCTTTCGTTGTTAATGAAATTTTAACATCTTACGAAATAGAAGGATGAAATCCAACTATTCAGTCGTTTAATATGTACGGCACTTTAAACCTACCTAGTAAGGTTGCCAAGCCTAATATTATTGTTCCAACCATTAAAGCAACATAATATAAATTACTAATACTATATAAGCAGAGATACTTGGCTGATAGGAATAAAAACCGTACCTTTGCACCCAAATTATTAAGTAATAAGCATTTAGACAAAACAAAGAATGATTACATTATCGAATATTGCGATCCAGTTTGGTAAGAGAGTACTATACAAGGACGTAAATATCACCTTTACTCGTGGCAACATTTACGGTGTTATTGGCGCAAATGGTGCGGGTAAATCAACATTGTTAAGAGCTATTTCAGGCGATCTTGAGCCAAATAAAGGAACGATAGAACTAGGACCGGGCGAGCGTCTCTCTGTGTTGGAACAGGATCACTTTAAATACGATGCGTTTAACGTTATGGACACCGTTCTCATGGGTCATAGCAAGCTATGGGCTAACATGAAAGAGCGTGAGGAGCTTTACGCTAAACCAGAAATGACTGAAGAAGATGGCAATCGTGCTGCCGATTTGGAACTAAAGTTTGCAGAGATGAACGGCTGGGAAGCTGAAAGCGAGGCTGCACAATTGCTACAAAACCTTGGTGTTAGCGAGGCTATGCACAGCAAACAGATGGCAGAACTTTCTAATAATGAGAAAGTGCGCGTGATGTTGGCAAGAGCGTTGTTTGGCAAACCAGAGAATTTGTTGCTCGACGAACCTACCAATGACCTCGACCTTGAAACCGTGGAGTGGCTAGAGGATTATTTGGCTGAGATTGATGACAACCAAACGGTGCTCGTAGTATCGCACGACCGCCACTTCCTTGACACAGTAAGTACACAGACTATTGATATCGACTTTGGTAAGGTAACCGTCTTTGCTGGTAACTATTCGTTCTGGTATGAGAGTTCACAGTTGGCACTTCGTCAGGCTCAAAACCAAAAGATGAAGGCGGAAGAAAAGAAGAAGCAGTTGGAGGAATTTATCCGTCGCTTCTCTGCCAATGTGGCTAAGAGTAAGCAAACCACATCGCGTAAAAAGATGTTGGAGCGTTTGAATATAGAAGAAATTCGCCCTTCTAGCCGTAAATATCCGGGTATCATCTTCCAAATGGAACGCGAGCCGGGTAATCAGATCCTTGAGGTAAAGGACTTGAAGGCTGTGGAAGAGGACGGAACAGTATTGTTCGACCACATCGACCTTAACATTGAGAAGGGTCAGAAGGTGGTATTCCTATCGCACAACCCAAAGGCGATGACAGCTTTCTTCGAGATTATCAACGGCAATCGTAAGGCTGACGGTGGTGAATATCATTGGGGCGTAACGATCACAACGGCTTATTTGCCATTGGACAATACGGCTTTCTTTGAAACAGAATATAACCTTGTGGACTGGCTTTCACAATATGGGCCCGGCAACGAGGTGGTTATGAAGGGCTTCTTAGGCAGAATGCTATTCAAGCAAGAGGAAGTGGAGAAGCAAGTAAAAATCCTTTCGGGAGGTGAGAAGATGCGTTGTATGATTGCACGTATGCAGCTTCAGAACGCTAACTGCTTGATCCTTGACACACCTACCAACCACCTTGACCTTGAAAGTATTCAGGCTTTCAACAACAACTTGATAGGTTTTAAGGGAAATATCCTTTTCAGTTCGCACGACCATGCTTTCATCGACTCTATCGCCGATCGCGTTATCGAACTAACGCCTAAAGGCACTATCGACAAGCTAATGTCTTACGATGAGTATGTACACGATGCAAAGCTAAAGGAACAGCGCGCAGGAATGTATTGAGATGAGCGTTGAGAGTTGAGAGTTGAGATGAGAGAGTGGAGAGAGTGGAGAGTTGAGAGATGAGAGATGCCCGTCCCTCTTTAATCAATTGAAAGTTGAGAGTTTTTCTAGGAGTACTAGAATTACTAGGAATACTAGGACGGGCAGCTCTCAACTCTCTCAACTCTCATCTCTCTCTACTCTCCCCTCTCAACTCTCAACTCTCAACTCTCAACCCTCAACTCTCAACTCGCTTTTGGCACATAATTTGTAAACAACTATTCGGAACCACAAGCGCTTCTAACAAAGCCTTGCTGTTCCGAATAATTTAAGTAATAAGAATATGAGTAAGAAACACGACAACGCTATGAACGTGGAAGAAGAAAATATCGAAAACATCAACTGTGAAACTGAAGAGCAAACGGTAGAAACTCAAGAGGCTAACGCAGAAAACGCTAACGAACAGGAAGCAACACAGCAAGAAGAGCTTGACCCTGTAACCAAAGCACAGCTAGAGGCTGAACAATGGAAGGATAAGTATATCCGCTTGGTGGCTGAATTTGACAACTACAAAAAGCGCACTTTAAAGGAAAAAACAGAACTAATCTTTAACGGTAGCGAGAAAACAATTGGTGCGGTATTGCCTATTTTAGACGATTTTGAACGTGCTATTGCTGACAATACCGATGATGCTACTGCCGTGAAAGAGGGCTTTAGCCTCATCTATAAAAAATTCTTTGAAACCTTGGAGAAGCTCGGTGTAAAGAAGATTGAAACCGAAGATGCCGACTTCAATGTGGATTACCACGAGGCTATTGCTATGGTTCCCGGTATGGGCGATGACAAAAAGGGTAAGGTTATAGACTGTGTGCAAACTGGTTACACCCTCAACGACAAGGTAATACGCCATGCAAAGGTGGCTGTAGGACAATGATTGGTTCAGAGTTGAGAGTTGAGAGTTAAGATTTAAGAATTTTATCTAGGGATACTAGGAAAACTAGAAATACTAGAAAACCTAGAAATACTAGGAAAACTAGGAAAACTAGGATAGGTAATGATCAATAAAACAAGACTGAGAAGAACAAGAAGAATAAATGGCAAAAAGAGACTACTATGAGGTGCTTGGTGTAAGCAAAGATGCCTCTGAAGATGAAATAAAGAAGGCTTACCGAAAACTAGCTATAAAGTATCACCCCGACCGTAACCCTGACGATGCCGAGGCAGAAGAGAAATTTAAGGAGGCTGCCGAGGCTTACGATGTGCTACACGATCAGCAGAAGCGTCAGCAGTACGATCAGTTTGGCTTCGATGCACCGGGCGGTGGCTTTGGTGGCGGTAGTCCGTTCGGAGCTGGTGGCTTCTCTGTAGACGATATTTTCTCTATGTTTGGCGATGTGTTCGGTGGACATAGAAGCGGGGGCTTTGGTGGCTTCGGCGGAGGCGGTCAGCGTGCGCGCTATCGTGGCACAGATATGCGCCTAAAAGTGCGCCTATCACTGCAAGAAGTGGCTACAGGCGTTACAAAGAAGTTTAAGGTGCGCAAAGATGTGGTATGCGATCACTGCCATGGCACAGGTGCCGAAGGGGGTAGTCAGCCCGAAACCTGTCCTAACTGTAATGGATCGGGTATGGAAATACGCACTCAACAGTCGATGTTTGGTATGATCCAAACGCAAGCTCCTTGCCACGTTTGTGGAGGTGAAGGCACTATCATCAAAAACAAGTGTAAGCATTGTGGGGGCGATGGTGTTGTGAAAGGTGAGGAAGTAGTAGAGATAAACATTCCCGCTGGTGTTGCCGAGGGCATGGTGATGAATGTGGCTGGTAAGGGCAACGCTGGTAAGCGCAATGGTGTGAATGGCGATATTCAGGTGTATATCGAGGAAGAAGAGAACGAAACCTTCGTTCGCGATGGTCAGAACATCGTTTATAACCTATTGCTCGACATCCCAACCGCTACCTTAGGAGGACAGGTGGAGATACCTACCATTGAGGGTACTAACGTAAAAATAAAGATAGAGCCAGGCACTCAACCCGGTAAAACGCTTCGATTGCGCGGTAAGGGCTTGCCTGCTGTGCAAGGTTATGGCGCTGGTATGGGCGATTTGATCGTACAAGTAAGCGTTTATATTCCAAAGGAATTGAGCAAATCGGAGAAGAAAGCGATGGAGGAATTTGCCAATAGCGACAACTTCAAAGGTGATAAAGCTACTAAGCACTCTATTTTTGAGAACTTTAAGAAACTGTTTAGCTAACCGAGATGAGAGAGGGGAGATAAGAGATAAGAGATAAGAGAGGGGAGAGTTGAGAGAGATGAGAGGGGAGAGAGGGGAGGGGAGAGATGCCCGTCCTAATATTCCTAGTAATTCTAGTACTCCTAGAAAAACTCTCAACTCTCAATTCTCGCTAAAGGGACGGGCAACTCTCATCTCTCACTTCTCATCTCTCAACTCTCATCTCTCAACTCTCAACTCTCTCAACTCTCTCAACTCTCAACCCTCAACTCTCAACTCTCCTCTCTCAACCCTCCACTCTCAACTCTCATCTCTCACTTCTCAACTCTCAACTCTCAACTCTCAACTCTCTCAACTATTATGTCCTACGAAGAAACCGTACAATATCTATTCAATAGCACCCCCGTCTTTGAACACGTGGGAGCGCAAGCCTATAAGGAAGGCTTATCCAACACACATTTATTAGATAAGCATTTCGGACATCCGCATACACAGTTTAAGACCATTCATGTAGCAGGAACCAATGGAAAGGGTTCTTGCTCGCATACGCTAGCGGCTATTTTACAGCAGGAAGGCTATCGGGTGGGACTGTACACAAGCCCACATCTCGTCGATTTCCGTGAGCGTATCCGCATCAATGGAGAGATGATTTCGGAGCAATATGTCATCGACTTTGTAGCGCAGGAACGTAGTTTCTTCGAACCACTTCACCCTTCTTTCTTCGAACTCACCACCGCACTAGCCTTTAAATACTTTGCTGAACAGCAGGTAGATATTGCGATTATTGAGGTAGGACTAGGAGGCAGACTAGATTGCACGAACATTATCACGCCGCTGCTATCCATCATTACCAATATCTCGCTTGATCATACCCAGTTTTTAGGCGACACTTTGGCAAAGATTGCCTACGAAAAGGCGGGCATCATCAAAGAGAATGTACCTGTAGTGGTGGGCGAGACGGTGCCAGAAACACGTCCTGTCTTTGAGGCGACTGCAAAAGAAAAATCGGCTCCCATTGAGTTTGCTGAGGATATTCCGTTCTTCTCGGCTCACACTACTACCAGCACAAAAGGCATTGCATACTCGGATACTCCTTTCGGAACTATCATTGGTGAACTAATGGGCGATTATCAGGTAAAGAATGCCAACACCGTATTGCATGCTTGTGTGAAGCTCATACAGCTAGGTATCATCAAGGAAGAGCAAAGCATCGTAAAGGGATTTGCGAACGTAACAGCAACGACAGGACTTATGGGACGTTGGCAGCAGCTTGCCGACCATCCGCTCACCGTCTGCGATACAGGGCATAACCTCGGAGGTTGGCAGTATCTTTCAAAGCAGATAAAATCGGCTGCAAAGGGCGAAACACATATCGTTTTTGGTATGGTGGACGATAAAGACCTCGATGCGGTGCTAGCACTGCTACCCCAAAACGCCCACTTTTATTGGACACAACCGTCCTCTCATCGTGCTTTTCCTGTGGAGAAAGTGGCAGAGGAAGCCCTCGCTATCGGACTAAAAGGCACACAATATCCCACTGTCCTTGCTGCCTACGAAGCAGCAAAAGCTGCCGCATCGCCCGACGATTTTATCTTTATCGGTGGGTCAAGTTATGTGGTATCCGACTTGCTTAGTGCCTTTTAGCACGCTCTCCAAAACCTTTATTCCCCCTATAATTTCTCCATTCTCCTATAGAAACAACGCCAATATGTTGCACAAAACATGTTGGCGTTGTTCTTGTTTATCCATCAGCATCAAGACACTAATGCTGTTAGGGGTTGAGACAAGATTAACAAGACTGACAAGATGCTAACACCGTGCGCTCTTAGACAAGACAAAAAAATCATGTAAATCGTGTAAATCGTGTCGAAAGACAAAACAAGGAAATTATGTTGAAACAATAAAAGAAAGGAAAAAGAAATGGAAAGAAAAGTAACAAAGATAGTTCAGGGCAAACGTACGAAAGACGGAGCTGGTGTAAGCTTAGTGCGCATACTAGGACAAACGAGTAAATCTAGGACAGGTAATTCTCAATTGGATAAAACTCTCATCTCTCTCAACTCTCAACCCTCAACCCTCATAACTTCTCACCTCTCTCAACTCTCAACTCTCAACTCTCAACCCTCACAACTTCTCACCTCTCTCAACTCTCAACTCTCAACTCTCAACTCTCATCTCTCCTCTCACCTCTCACCTCTCAACTCTATAATTTTCTCAATCTGTCGCTCTCTCTCCCACGCCGCTTTTATCCAATGAATGGTAAAGCCACGCCGCTCCATACCACGAAACCACGTCATTTGTCGCTTGGCAAACTGGTGGATCGCTATTTCGAGTTGGGCAAACATCTCGTTGTACGTGCGCTTGCCAGTGATATATTCGGTGAGGTATTTGTATTCTAAACCATAATAGATAAGGTCATCGGCAGGAATACCACTATCGAGCAAGCCACGCACTTCGTCCACCATACCGTTGTCGAGGCGTTCCTTCAAACGATGTGTTATCTTCTGGCGACGCTCCTCACGATCAATGTCCACACCGATAATGAGCGAGTTGATAGGCGGACAAACACGCGCTTCCACAGGAGTGTGGAGCGAATAGGTCTCTATCTCGATAGCACGAATGGCACGTTTGCACGAGTCGACATCCGTTTTGTTGTGCATCACCGAACCACTTTTCTGCTTCAGCTCCACGAGCATAGCGGTGAGTTCCTCCAGCGATTTCCCTTCCAACTGCTGCCGCAGTGTAGGATTTTCAGGCACAGGCACGAGGCGATAACCCTTCAAAACAGCCTCTATATAGAGTCCTGTACCACCACAAAGGATAGGCTCAATGCCCCGCGAAGTAATATCTTCGTAAGCTGTGAGAAAATCGCGCTGATACTCAAAGAGGTTATACTTCTTGCCCGCATCACAAATATCAATAAGATGATAAGGTATTTGCTTGCCGTTAATGGTATAGTCGGCGAGGTCTTTTCCCGTTCCGATGGTCATACCACGATATACCTGACGTGAGTCGGCAGAGATAATTTCGCTGTTAAGCCTATAAGCTAGCGCAGCGGCTAAAGATGTTTTGCCCGAAGCTGTTGGACCGAGGATTGTTATCATAATGAAAGCCCCCCTCGCTAGCTCCCCACACAGTGAGAGAAAGGCTAACGCCACACACACACAGAGAGAGAGGGTATATTGTTATTATAAGTTTTGTTCTTACTTTATATATTTATGTGCAAAGATAAGTATTTTTTTATGGACATAGAAATCATTGTTCTGTCCCTTTCGCTATCAGCCGATGATTTCTATTTGAAACACCGAGATTACAGTTTATACCTTTAAAGAAAAGTTTTTATCATTTACTTCCCTTATAATCTTTCTTTTTAATATATTTAAAACACTTTCAGCCCACTAATATAGAAATAAATTTGTATCTTTGCAACATTAAGGATTAAAAAGATTGAATAATTTGTTTAGTGTTTAACTCTATAAATAAAATTTTAAAAAATGACAAAAGTAGCTATTAATGGTTTCGGCCGTATCGGTCGTCTCGCATTCCGTCAGATGTTTGAAGCAGAGGGTTATGAAGTAGTCGCTATCAACGACTTGACAAGTCCTAAGATGCTTGCTCACCTATTGAAGTATGACACAGCTCAAGGTGGTTTCGCTGGCAAGTTCGGTGAAGGAAAGCACACTGTAGAGGCAACAGAAAATTCTATCATCGTTGATGGTAAGGAAATCAAGATCTCTGCTGAAATGGACGCAGCTAACTGCCCATGGAAAGCTAACGATGTAGATGTTGTTTTGGAATGTACAGGTTTCTATACATCTAAGGAAAAGGCTTCTGCTCACTTGAAGGCTGGTGCTAAGAAGGTAGTTATCTCTGCTCCTGCTGGTAACGATCTTCCTACTATCGTATATAACACAAACCACGAGACTTTGACAGCCAACGATACTATTATCTCTGCTGCATCTTGTACCACAAACTGCTTGGCTCCTATGGCTGACGCTTTGAACAAGTTTGCTCCTATCCAGAGCGGTATTATGTCAACTATCCACGCTTACACTGGCGACCAGATGATCCTTGACGGTCCTCAGCGCAAGGGCGATCTTCGTCGTTCACGTGCAGGTGCTTGCAACATCGTTCCTAACTCAACAGGTGCTGCTAAGGCTATTGGTCTTGTAATTCCTGAATTGAACGGTAAGTTGATCGGTTCTGCACAGCGTATCCCTACTCCAACAGGTTCTACTACTATCTTGATCGCTGTTGTTAAGGGTAAGGACATTACCGTAGAGGGTATCAACGCTGCTATGAAGGCTGCTACAACAGAGAGCTTCGGTTACACAGAGGATCAGATCGTTTCTTCTGACATCATCGGTATGAAGTTTGGTTCTTTGTTCGATGCTACTCAGACAATGGTTAGCAAGATCGACGATGAAACATTCCAAGTACAGGTTGTTTCTTGGTACGACAATGAGAACTCTTATACTTCTCAGATGGTTCGTACTATCAAGTATCTTGCTGAAAAGAAGTAATTTCACAGCATAACCGCTTTCAGGCTTCCTAAAGCCTGAAGAAAATAATAACTGCCCACTGCAAAGTTTTTCTTTTGTAGTGGGCTTTTTTTATTCGCTAAATAGATACTAAGTTACAGATTTATGCGTATATTTGCGATAAGGTTTAGGTATAACAACAAAAATCAGATAAGCATGCTTTTCTAAGTAGCAGCAATAAGGCTTACAAACAAAGCACCAATTTATTTTAAATAAAAACATTTTAAAAGCATAAGATTATGAGTTTTGTAAAAGAATTTAAAGACTTTGCAGTAAAAGGTAATGTAATGGACATGGCAGTCGGTGTGATCATCGGTGGTGCATTTGGTAAAATTGTATCTTCATTGGTCGACGACATCCTTATGCCATTGATTGGCATTTTAACGGGTGGTATCGACTTCAAGGACATAAGTATACAGGTAGGCAGTGCAACGGTAAAGTATGGCTTATTCCTCCAAAACGTTATCGATTTCTTCATCATCGCTATTTGTATCTTCATTATGATCAAGGCAATGAACTCGCTCTCGAGGAAGAAGGAAGAAAAGCCAGCAGCTCCAGCAGGTCCTACAGAGGAACAGAAGCTTCTTGGCGAAATCCGCGATTTGTTGAAAAACAAGTAAGCATATTTCCGCACAACACAAAAGGTAACGTCTAGCATCGCAAGACATTACCTTTTACGTAATAAGAGGTTAGCTTTTGCACGGCAAGCGCTAACCTCTTTTTTTATATTCCCTAATCTACATTCCGAATGCGTGCTGATATTCAGCTTTAATGGTTTCGTCCACCCAACGGTAATAATCGGTAAGGAGCTTGTCGGCATTTTTACTACCTATCTGCTCACGATATTGGGCTATCACGGCATCGCCACGCTGTAGGATAGGCGTTTCGATGCGCTGCACCTGCTGTAGAATACCCGTTTGCTGCTTGTTAATGAGGCGTGAAAGGTTGATGTACGACTGTCCGTTGCCACGCTTCATAGGAAAGAGCTGATCCTTGAGGACAATGCCCTTATGGCACAATTCGGAATACCCCTTGCCATTATCGGCTAAGAGCGACGGCACAACACCCGACGGGGTAAGCATCAATGGCACAGCAACAGTGCTGAGTGGACACCCAATAATGGTGTAGCTCACGGTGAGCAATGGGTTCTCGCCCTTTCTTACTCCTTGCATAACCATCGCTGATGCAGTGTAAGCACGCGAAATATAGTCGTTGTAAGGATAAAACTTTGGCGTAGCATCGCTCTCGGGCATAATGTCGTAAAGACTTGTTTTTGTGAGTCCATTGGTGAGATAACGTGTGGCACGCTTTAAAAGTAAATCCCGATTAAGATCACCTCCAAAGGCTGCTGTCTGCATCAAATCGGAGATAGCCATATAGCGTTCGATACCTGCATCGAGACTGCGATCGCCTGTCATGGCATGATTGGTGCGACAAAGATAGCCGTAAGGAGCTACACGAGGATCGTTGACATCAAACTTTGTGTAGCCCTGACTGCTCGTTTCATAGTAAGCACAATTGCCCTCTGCGTCCATCACCCCAAAGTTAGAATTGAGGTTCATAGGTTTTGGCAATTGTCCAAGCAGTGCTTCAAACTCCTTTAATGAAGCGCAGGTTTCGAGTGCTTTACGCATCACCACACCATCGTTTTCCTTTTCGGGCTTATAGTTTTTCCCATTAAGATTAAAGGCATCCGTATTAAAGATAGCAAAACCCGCCTCGTTATGCCCCGACCATACGTTGGCTCGCTCCTTATCGCCAGCAGCAACGATACCTATAAAGCGATATTTCGCACCTTTTATTACGACTACTTTGTTATCCACATCATCGGCATCACGATTTTTGAGCATAAGCGGACGACCATCAGGCGTAACACGCCCTGATATGATAACGGAGGTACAAGCATGTGCCACCAGCACAGCCATCAAAATAATTGTTGTTAGTAAATAGCGTTTGTTCATATTTTTATTGTTTAGATGTTTCATAACTTTTCCTACCATCCCTAGGAATACTAGAAAATACTAGGAGAACTAGAAAGCCTAGAAGAGCTAAAAAGCCTAGAGATACTAAGAGAACACTAGAAAGCCTAGAAAAGCTAAAAGCCAGAAATACTAGGACGGGCAATTCTCAACTCTCAACTCTCATCTCTCAACTCTCAACTCTCATCTCTCATCTCCCTAAAATCCCTTCAGCCACTCCGTAAGCTGCTGTTTTAGGTCATCGGTGTAAGGGAAATCTCCTACCCCAATGCCCCAACCATGTTTCCCCAGCGGATACACGATGAGTTGTGAGGGAATACCCTGCTCTTGCAGCTTCACATAATAGTTAGCACTGTTGAAAGGCTTCACAATATCATCGTCCGAGCATACCACGATAAAAGCACGTGGCGTATCGGGGGTGATCTGCTTAATAGCACTATACTTCGCCTCTATCTGTTCCGACATCTTATCCTCACCAAGGAAGTTGTTACGACAATTCGTGTCGCCAAAATCCTCAAACATCGTGGTAACAGGATAGAACAGTATTTGAAAACTCGCCCTAATGGCCTTTTGATAACGCGTTGCCATAAGCGAAGCAAGATGACCTCCTGCCGAATAACCTGCAATACCAATATCCTCTGGGTTGATGCGCCACTCCTCAGCTTTCGCACGCAAGGTAGCAAAAGCATCAATAACATCGCTCATCGCTTCTTCCCCACTCCCATCGGGCAAATGATACTTCAATATCACGGCTGCAATACCACGATTGGTAAAAAAGCGCACCCACGACTCGGCAGGTGGCATATTCAGGTGGTTATAGCTTCCACCAGGGCAAGCCACCACTGCCCTACCCGTTGCCCGATCTTCCACAGGCAGATATACGTCCATCGTGTCTGTACTCAAAAAGTGTACAGCCTTCAACTTTTGTGTCTTTGATTCCATTTTCTTTAAATCCTTATACAATCCTTGATAACACTCATCACCATTGCGCGATGGACACGCTACTATCGCCCCATCCACCACGATAGGTTTTTACAACAAGCTCTCACCAAAGATAGCGTTTTTGATGTCTTGCTCATGATCGAAAACGAAGCGAGCCACGATGGCACTCAAGATAGCGGTAGAAGGCATCTTGATACTGTTCGCCGACTTCAATCTATCTAGCACGCTCTTCAAATCGCTGTCTATATATACGGTGGCAAGCTTAGAGTCGCGCTGTTTATAGTCTTTAGCCAGATCGAGGAAGAGCTGCCAACTGTCTTCGCCACTATCGCGGGCAATGGTATATTCGCGTGCCAACTGCTTACCCTCTGCCTTTGGCAATTTCTTAGCTGCTGGAGCCGTGCGATCCTTTACCTCCTCACCCTGTTCGTTGCGCATTGCCGTGCGTGTGAAAGCACTTGCCACTTCGCCCGGTACAGGCTGCTGCTTATCATCGGCAGCATTGTCGTCGGCAGGCTCTATCATAGGCTTCGCCCCACCCTTTCCAAGTTCGCTCTTCACAGGAGTTTCCAATCCATTCTGTGCATTATGTACTAAGCCCTGCAATCCACCAGGAATTATTACCTTAGTTTTTTTCTTTATCATAATATGTCGTTTTTATTATTGTTCTAATATTTCTAATATCCCTAGTTTCCCTAGTATCTCTAGTTTTTCCTAGTTCCCCTAGCTTTCCCTAGTTTTCCTAGTTTTTCCTATTTCCCCTAGTATCTCTAGAATACCCTAGAATACCTAGCTTCCCTAGAAAATCTCTCAACTCTCCACTCTCATCTCTCATCTCTCTCAACGCTCAACTCTCTCTCTCTAAGTTTTCATCTTCTTGAGCATATAGTCGAACGCAGCCTTTACCGCCTCGCGCTGTTGCCCTAGCAACTCGAAAGTATTGGTACGTTTGAGACACGCACGACTATTTATCGTTGGTGTTACCTTACCAAACTGCTGGAAAATCTCGTCCGTCTCTGCCCACATCCGTTGCTCATCGCTCGTACCAATACGCGGGTCGATACGGTTAGGAACAAAGAAAATTTTAGCATGCATCTCGGGGTTATGCTCGCGAAGAGCATTGATAACTTGCACGAAAACACCTGTAGAGTCGAGCGTCTTGTCCTCATACTCGTAGGGACAAATGATGAAGTCGGCACCTACAAAGAGGGGAGCCAAACCGTCTTGCGAAATGTTACCCGGCGAATCGAAGAGTACAAAGCCCTCTACATCGCTCGCACTCTCCACCAACTGCTGCATCAGCTCTGGCGAGTCAACATCGAAATCTTGTATTGTATAAGGTTCCTCCTCACCTTCATATATCTCCATATCCTTCTTGCGCTGCATGAGAATGGTTTTCTGAAGGTCGGTATCTATCAAGCAAACATCCTTTCTTTTGTACGCTAAATAGTTGGCAAACAGAATACAAAGGGTACTCTTCCCCACTCCACCTTTCTGATTCGCAAAGACTACTTTTACATTTTTCATTATTTATATATTTATATTTTCGTATTAAAATCTATCTATATCTTTACACTAAAACGTATTTATATTTTCGTATTAAAACGTATTTACATCTTTACACTAAAACGTATTTATATTTTCTTATTAAAAAGTATTTATATCTTTACACTAAAACGTATTTATATTTTCTTATTAAAACATATTTATATTACAACGTTTATATATTTAAACATAAAAACATAACCACGTAAAATATGCTGACACACTACCATTTTTCGCCTATTTTGTCTATTTTCAGCGAAAACAGAAACACCGCCTTTGAGCAGAAATACATAACGTTTTGTCATATCTATCTAACTAATATGCGAAAAACACTTTCTTTTTGATCACTAATTAGCCAACAAACAATACTTTATGTAAAATCCTTGTGCGCTATTTTCCTCTATTTTTGTCGCCGCTCTGCCTTTTGTCCGAAATAGGCGAAATATGCGGGTAAAAAACGCTTAGCATCCGCTTGTTTTCACTGATCGCTAACCCCAAACGCCTAATTTTCTTCGGTTTCAAGTGCCCAGCGCAACAATCCCATCGGCAAAACTGTCAAAACGAGCCCTACAATGCTACCCATATTTACGTAAGTAGCTATCTCGGGAAGGGTCAAACCGCCTGCCACATTATATAAATAATAGTTGAGTAGGGTAATACCGCCCATAAATATTGGGGTAATGATGAGCGATGCACCGTAAGCACGCAGCTTGCCAACACAGCCTCCCACCATGAAAGCCCCCAAAAGTACCGTATTGATAGCGATAGCCGAGTACGAATAGTTTACGAAATGGCTCGCAAAAGTGCGTATCGCCGTGTCGGTGGAGTAGGTGAAGAGGGTAGTGCATATAAAGGTTAGCAAACTAAACACCATCATCAATCCTAAAAAAGTGAAGTGGAACGCACGCTTGGTTCGTGCAAAACACGATTGCAAGACACCCCACATTGTGAGTGCTGCTCCTACGCCGATTGCGCCTTCAGCCACCTGGACAGGGCTGAGTGCTTGGAGCGTTTGCAGCGAGCCGATCACTCCTTGCGCCGGATCGTTAGGATCGCTAATCCAACCGTCCACCACCGTCATACCCGTTGCTAGCGTGTATAAGCCCAGCGCCCAGTTGAAAACCTCACTCTTTGTCTTACTAATTAAAAATGTATTTATCTTCATATATTTTTATATAAAAACATATTATTATATAAACGTATTTATCGTAAACATTTATATTTTTACGTATGCAAATATACACCTAATTGTTTAAACAAACAAATACTTTATTATATTTTTGCCTGAAACTCCAAAAATATATAAAAATAAACATTCAAAGATATATCTATACATTTATTCTTTTACGTGTTTATACTTATATATAATTATATATTCTATATGTAAATAAAAAAATACAGATAGATATATAAATATTTATATTGCCGTTTTGCTATGATAAGACAATAAGTATATAAACATATAATTATATAAAACTACAGAACATTGAGCCAACATCCTAAATAAATATAGTTATACTTTTATATATAATACTAGTATACTAGTTTTTATATAATTATACAACGACAAAACACACACAAATACAACCTATATCGCTAAAAGAAGCAATAGGGTAGCGCTCGATATATATATTTATACTTTTATATTATTTACTAAACTAGAAAGAAAACATATATTTATATATCTATATATTATACCTTTTCTTCACGCGCCATTCACTAAAACTCTACCTACAAAACCATTCCCCCAACCACGACAATATAAGTAAAACAAAATATAAAAACATAACTCTATACCTAAATAAACACCTAAATATATCAATAAAAAATAACATTCTTATATCTTTATATAATTATATATATAACCATTATCAAATAAGAATGACAATATATTTATATTACATTGTATTTATATATTTATATTTAAATACACGCACATAATTAGCTTTATCCCACTTTGCCATTATCCCAATACACCCGATCATTGTTATTACAATATAGCGTGCATATACCCTAAAGAGCTAAGACAGAACGCTTTATAAAGTACTAAAAACTGCTAGTGCGACAAAAAGGGAGCATCGCATAAAAAGCTGCTTATTTAAAGTCATCACTACTGAAAAGAACCATGCGACAAATAGGGAGCATCGCATAAAAAGCGCTTATTTAAAGTCATCGCCTTTCCCACAAAGAAATCCAACAGAATAAAAAATAAGAAAGAACTCATCGTCCACTTAGATTATCATTATTTCTATCATTTATATAGACTTATTTAAACATGCGCAACTCATTCTACTTAAATGCTTTACAACGCTTAGTAGCGACATCTTAGGAAGTTAGTGGCGACAAATAGGGAAAGGCGGTGCGACAGATAAGGAAGGGTGGTGCGACAAATGTGGAGCATATCTGCTAGGTATGAGACAAATAGGGAGTTTTGGCTCGACAAATAGGGAATAAATAGCAAATTTTAAGGAATTATTGCGACAAAAAACACGCATTTTTCCTTTTTTTGTCGCACTACGGTTTTTGCTGTTGGCAGAAAGGTTACTTTTTTCATTTTTTATCCCCCCTGCTCTAAGTGCGTTTTTGCTGCTACAAAGCGTTGATATTTCGTATTTTATTTAATTCTATATTTTTATTCGCTGACAAATTCGGAGCTTTTATTGTACGATTAATTTCCCTTTTCTGCGACATCTTCGTAAGATTTGATTTTTATTTTACACAAAAGGCTATTATTGCTTTGGTAAGATGCTTTCACCGTGCGGGTTTTAAGATATGATTTATACGATTAGCACGATTGGCTAGCGCCATCGTAAGTTCCAAAACGAGTGCAATAAAAAAGGTCTTGTTTATCGTGTCAATCCTGTCTAAAAACGCACGGTTTCATCGTATAATTTGTATTTTTGCAGTGTACAAACCGTTTAAAATAGATATTATGGCAATAATACGTGAAGTGTTGGGACACCGCCCTCGGTGGGGCAACCGCTGTTTCTTTGCCGAGAATGCAGCCTTGGTGGGTAATGTAGTAATGGGCGACGACGTGTCGATATGGTACGGTGCTGTGTTGCGTGCCGATGTCGATGGCATCAGAATAGGCAACCGTGTCAATATTCAAGATGTAGCCTGTGTGCATCAGAGTGCGGGACATCCTGCTGTTCTCGACGACGAGGTAAGCCTTGGGCATGGTGCCATTGTCCATGGCGCCCACATCTGTCGTGGCGCCCTCATTGGTATGAACGCTGTTGTTCTCGACGATGCTGTTGTGGGTGAAGGCAGTATCGTGGCTGCTGGAGCTGTTGTTTTGGAAGGCACTGCGATCGGCAAGGGCGAGCTATGGGCTGGTATCCCTGCTCGTAAGGTGAAGGATATACTGCCCGAGAAAGCTGCCGAGTATGCTGCCCATTATATGGTTGCAAAGACTTGGTATGAGGGCTAACTTAGAGTGCTTGCGGGGGTATTTTTGGGGGTGTGAGCAAAAGGTTATCTTTTACGCACTAAAAGGTAGCCTTTTGCACGGTAAAAGGTGATGTTTTACAGCATAAAAGGTCATCTTTTACGCAGGGAGCAATACGTGTGCAGAAAAATGGGTGGGAAGCGTGGAGGCGAAGAATGGTGCGACAAAAAACTGTAAAGTTTCATTATTTTCAAAAAACTACTTATTTGTCGCAAAAATAGCGTTTCTGCTTACTATAAAAACTTACTTATTTGTCGCACTATTCCGTAAGTAGTTGGTAATATTGTTTTTATGCGTGTACAGAAAAATGCTTTTTTGATCGTTTTTTAGCAAAACAGTCTTTTCTGAGAAAGCGAAAACACCTAAAAATGATGTGTTTTGTAAAATAAAAAGCAATTAAATATGATTATCCTCCCTATTTGTCGCTATTAATTTCCCTATTTGTCGCCCTTGCAGTGGTTATGCTCCCTATTTGTCGCAGTGTTGCTCCGTTGTTGTCGGGGCTATGTTCCGTAGGTGTCGGTGGTAAGTTCCGTAGGTGTCGGGTGTGGAGTGGGGGAGGTGCTGAGGATAAAGGGGTTATGGCTGCCTATATAATCAATAATAATATAAGATGTATATAATGACCATCTAAGTTTTTTCAACAGAGTAACATAGTATAGTTTCGATATAGTAACAATAGTATGATCCTTTTATTACTATGTTACTCTGTCTAAAAAACCTACTTTGTTATGCTGTCTAAAAAATACTCTGTTATTCTGTCTAAACCGTTATGCTTTGCAAGTTACAAAACGAAGTGCAATAATGAAGATTACCCTTAATTCCGCAGTATTTTTTCTTGTGAGAAAATTTTATATGTTGAGGTGTCTTTTTGGGACTCTATATGTTGATATGAGGTGCTTCGGTGTTTCTTG
>QWCK01001555.1_pt1 | contig 45427 bp, 43 predicted proteins | sample 1972571 | NCBI WGS metagenome assembly QWCK01 (sample SAMN09866710, study PRJNA288562) | Human gut metagenome isolate term2_stool, whole genome shotgun sequencing... | isolation source: gut | host: Homo sapiens | place: USA: California | reverse complement strand
AATCAAAACCGCAGGTAGACGACTTGCGCATTCAGCGAAATGCAGGGTATGGACGGCCGGTCCGGGTCCAGCCCCGTAATCCGGCATGGTTTTGAAATGATACTAATTCACTAGCAGGAAAACTAGGTCGTTCTAGCGCCTTGTCGCCGGCTAATTTCCGAGTTCCAACCAGTTGCACAGAACATTTGCTCGCAGTCGCGTCTCGGCGCGCTTCATTGCCTCGGATTTGGCTTTATATCGAATCCCCAAACGACTGCAGACGCTTTTGACTATGGCGTCTAGCTGTTTTTTGTCGTTAAGCATATCGTGGGTTACCAGGAACACATCGAAACCCATGCTCTGGAGCGCAGTCATGCGCTCCGCATCTTGGTCAAGTACCGCGCCTGACCCATGGATGACCTCACCTTGGATTTCGATAATTGCTGCCTTCATTAGGATTGGGTTTACAATCACGATGTCACCGTAGCAAACCTTTTGACCTGCGATGCTTTGGGCTTCCTCGGATAGAGGGGTTAAATCGTTGAGGTATACGTATCTGAATCCTGAACCACCTAGACGTCGAGAACGACTTAGAAGCAGGACCCCCGCGACCTCGAGTGGAGATGCAGCAATGCCGATAACCTGCTGAGCGGCATCATAAAACTGCTTTCCCCACATTTGACTTTTGACCTTTTCGGCGAATCGATGCAAGTCGCTCAGTTCGATGAGTGGCTTTCTCGTCCAAAGCGAAGTACCTTTGAGTTTCGTAACCTCTCTTCCATCCTCGCGATTGTTCGTTTGGCCTTCATTTGTTGGGACCTTTACGGTTGTGCGGGCATAAACTCGTTTCCAAGGAATCTCGTCTTCGCCTTCTCCAAGTTCGAACAGATCCTGCGTGCTGGAATTGCGATTCTCCTTTAACGCGATTTTTAACTGCATTTCGACAGCGGGGGTCGGCTCGAAAACAGAAAACCAGCCGCAAAGTTCGTACATAGCCAGTACGAGATCTATTTGGGACACAAAGCGTGTCATAGTAAATAACGTGTTAAGCGGATTGGTGACGCTAAAGCCTAAATGAGTGTCGGTTGTTGTGCCGGTATCCGAAGCCCCTTCCCAGCGAATAGTGGAGCGCAATCCCGAGTGGTGATTACAACAACCTGGCGAAGCAACAGCGATAATCGGGGTCTTGAGGACATCGGTTACGAAAGGGGCTTGGGATAGGGCCCGCCAGCCGTCTTCGGAATTGGGCAGGCGCGGGTAGAGATCGCGCACCTGAGGTGGGCAGCGCCAGTAGCGGAATGCGGTGTTTGCGCAGACGATTTCGTCCATGTGGCCTCCCCTGGTTTCGACCGTAGGCCGTGCGGATTGCGGGCATGGCCGATTATCTACCGGGGCATCATGCGGGTAAGTACGGGAAGCAAGCCAAATGCTGACAAAAGCATGCCGAGTTCCGCCGAAAAACCGTCGTGTGATAGAAAACCGCTGGAAGGAGCTTTGGGCATGTGGTCCCTGTCTCCACATTTGCGCGCGGATCACATGGGGAATTCAATGAAAATACGCATGCGTTTTATACAAAACATGCAATGGCGTCAGCAAAAAGGGTGCGAAAAAAATGACGCCTTATACGACTGCGATTCGTTTTGGAATCACCCTTGGTGTCAAAAAGAAAAAGGCCAGAGGCTTAACACCTCTGACCTGTAATTTAGATGGTGGGCGATACAAGATTCGAACTTGTGACCCCATCCGTGTGAAGGATATGCTCTACCCCTGAGCCAATCGCCCGTCGCCTTTCGGCAAAAGAGATACTAACATAGCCGTGCGTGGTTTACCAAGAACTTTTTGCTTCCGATTTTAAATTCGCGGGCGCAAACCGCGCCACAGCAATCAGGGCAGCCGACAAACCACCAGCTAAACCACCCTTTATCGCTTGATCCACGAGGTTTCGGGTCGGCAGATAAGTCGCGCGTTGTTGTAGGCCATGTCGAGCGTGAGGCAGGTGCGCGCGGCGTAGAAACCGTCCTCGCGTTGGATGGTCAGCGCCAGCTCGGGCTTGTCGCCGGTTAGGCACAGCGGCAGCAGCAGCTGGATCCGACCACCGTAGAACTGCGGCACGGCGAGCGTGTAATTGGCGGCGGCGCGTCGGGCGGCCTCGGCAACGGCTCCCTCAAAGGCGCGACGCAGCAGCAACGAGTTACCCTCCCCCATCAGGCTAGCAGGAATGAGCGTCAGGTTCTCCTCGTCGCCCAGAATGTGGTCGATGTTGGAGCGGATGGGCAGGCGGTAGTCAAAGACAAGCTCGGAGGGGTCCTCGGCAAAGCGCACGCGGCACGGCAGGTACTCAAACGAGACCAGCATGGGGTCGCTCTCCTTAAAGAAGCCCTTCAAAAACCAGCGCTGGCGCGCGTCGGGCTTGGTGTTGGGCTCAAACAGACCGTAGATGGTCTCGTAGCGGCGCGTGTAAAGGCCGGTGTTGAATAGGCATCGGTCGTCGTCGAACACCAGCGGTAAGTTGGACGGGGCGGTCTGGTCCACGTCACGCTCGGTTAAGAACACCGCGCGGCTAAACGAAAACGACAGGTAGTTTTTGAGGATGCGGTTGCCGGGACCCCAGTCCTCGGGGTCGGCGAGGTCGGCCAAGCGCTCGTAACAGGGCTCGGGGCAAAACGCGAAGTCGTACACATTGCTGCACAGGGTGCCGGGGATTTCCATGTGGTGTCCAATCCATTCAATAACTGGCGTGCGGTTCGTTTGATTCTATACGGGTGACGGGTCGCCCGCGCCCACAATGCAACCGCGGCGCAACTCTTCGGCGAGTCCACTGGTCGTGCGGCTTCCGGAAACGAGGTCCTGGATCCAAGCGTAGTACTGGTTTCGTTAGAGCGATACCCGTTATCAGGCGCGTTCGACCGCCACCTTTGCTCCTGGCTCTCCGGCAGAGTAGATATCTCTTGGTATTAGAGGCGCCTCCAATCAATGCGATTGAAAGCGCCTTCTCCGCGAGCATTGTTTTGATTGCGTTGGTCGTGCTCTGCGACCAAGGTCTTCTCGGCAGGCTTTCTTTTAATTCCGTTGGTCGCGCCTTACGACCAAAATCAAAGTCAAGCATACAAATGAATGGGAAGAGCTGCAAGGCAAACCCAGAAGTCACACGGTCGCGCTCGTCGGCTCTCGGGCTATGCCAGAAGGCTGGATAGTACCGCTATCCGTCGAAGGACAAAAATGGCGAGGTACGTACCTCGCCGATCTGGCACCTCCAAGACGGCCGTCTCTTTGGTGATTGAGTTTTCTCACATTTCAGGGGCATTTAGAGCTGCATTGATAAGGTCGGCGGAGTTGTCGAAACGACCTAGTTCTCCACTGGCAAAGAGCGCATCCCCTTCGCGGATGGCCTCTAGGCTTTCGGCGTTAGGTTCTTTGGGAGGACAGGGCTGTAGGGTTGTATCCGTAAGCTCATCGTTTCGTTTATGTTGAGACATAAAGGCGCATCTCTTCCTGCTTGATGCTTTTGCGGAATGCTGGGCGCGTGTGCTCTGGTGGGTTGGTGACGATTTCAACCTTTCGCCCAAGTTCCCTCTCGAGCTCATGGGAGAGTTTGTAAAGCGTGCCGAACGTCATGGTGTTGCCGCAGACTAGGCGCAAGTCAATATCGCTATCGGGCGTTTGTTCGCCTCGGGCAAACGAGCCAAATAAATATGCTTCGCTGACGTCGTATTGAGCAAGCACGCGAGAGGCGGAGGTAGATATGTCGGTAGGCGAAATCATGGGATATTTTCCGTTCAACAGTAGAGCGTCAGGGGGCCAGCGCCGAAACCGCCGGTCCGGCTTTTTGCCGTTCTGCAAGCTCGAAGATAAACGGGGCGTTTGATCTAACAAATTCTGTCAAGAAATTGAGGTCATCAGCAGTAAATCCTTCAACGTTAAACCATTTGACCGCTGGCAAGAAGCATTCTGCATGGTCAAAGCCAAGGTCAACCGGACGCTCGACGGCTACGCGAACGGTCCCGTCATCTCTTGTCTCTGAGTAGGCAAACTGAGTGCCGTCATCTAGCTGAACATAGCTCCAAAGCATTGCTACCTCGTTTACAACTTATTGAGTTAAATGCCTGCCCCCAACGCGGGATGAATCACACTAGTTACCCGACCCAAATACGTCATCTACAAGATCAGGCAAGTCTGTCCATACTTGATAGGCGGCAACGTTGTCCGGATTCATTTCTCTTGCACGACGTTTATCATCCGTATTGTGCTTTGCGGCATTGGTCAAAGCCTGGCCCTTGTTGCCGTCAATTATTTCGAGATTTACCGACTTGAACTTTGACGCGGAGGACCTGTTGGGGTCAGTAGATTTTAGAACGCCAAGGTCGCGCGCTCTTTTCTCACATTGTGGCGTCGATGCAAAAGTTTCCGGGCATGGTGAGACATGATCGATAAGCCATACTTCAAAACATGGATTAGAGATTGCGAGCCTAACTCCCTTTGTCTTTGCTTCTCGTTCTGCTGCGGCTAGGTTTCTGAACTCATCTGAATCGACCACGATCCATGCGGAACTCAATGCTTCGATTTCGCCTGCTTTAACGGCCTTTTTATCTGAATCGAGCTCTCGCGAAAGCTGCTTGGCCACCTTCAAAGGGTCTCCGTCAATATGCCGATACAGCACGCTTCCGCGAACGTCCATTTCAGTAATAAGGAAGTTAAAATATTCGGTTTCGGTCACCTTTCCATTGGACACAATTAGGTGGCGCTTTCGCTTGGCTCTTGTCTGCTTTTTGCGGCCGCGAGCAAGCCCTCTCCTTTCTGCCTTAGCCATTTATGTCAGCGCCTTCCTTCATGAGTTGGTCCACAAGTTGATGAAAACTTGGGTTGGGCAGCGGCACATAGACACCGTTTAAGTAATTGCGCCCCAGATTCTCATTTGCACGAGGCGAATACTCCATCGCAGCAATTAATTGCGAAGCACCTTCAGAGTCCTTTTCCACAAACCAGACCTGGTCACGTTCAAGCACCTCTTCCATAGGGCTGGTTCGCGTCATCAAGGTGACATCATGGGTCGAGAAGATTAGCTGCGCGCCCTTTGGATTTGTGTCGGGATCGGCGAACAGTGAGACGAAGTCGCGCAGGAGCGTAGGATGAAGGCTCGAATCAAGCTCGTCAATTACTGTTGTGGCCCCACTGCTTAAAGAACGTAAGGCTACCGAGAAAAACGCCAGCGCAGCTTTTGTGCCCTCCGATTCATGGGCGGAGCCCAGCCAAAAGCCATCTCCCGAGCCTTTATGGTGGAAGAACAGGTCATAAGCGAACGACAATTTAAAGTCTTCTGCAATTTTATTACGTGCCTCTTCCGGAATCTCATCGAGTCCAATGAGTGAGTCTTTTAAACCCATGACGCCTTCCGATTGACGGACATCTATGCCGTCAATTCCGATATCAGCATATTTAATGAGCTGAGATAGCATCTGAGCTCGAGCGTCATCGTTGATAAACAGCTTTTTTATGGTGGCGAGTTCTGCTAGATAATGCGTTGCATCATAGAGATTGATGTCATTGGCAAGAGCTGTGAATGCGGGTTGAATTACATCACTTCCAGCCGCCGCTGCGGCAGATAAGAACAAAGAATTATTGCGCGTGATATCCCAAAGTTGTTTTTTTGCACCTGTAAAGGTACTACCAAATTTAATTGACTGTTCCCCGTTTATCGAAGAGCGGTCATAGAGAAGGGACGGCTGTTTTGATCGATACACAGTGAGGTTCTCATATGTAACCTCATTTTTGTTCACACCAAATGAAAACTCATACTTTAAGTTGCTAGCGATAAAATCTATCGAGAATTCTGTGTCACTTGATCGCGATTCCGAGTCAAGTAAAAAGGGGACGATGGGTATTTGAGAATTCGCATCGCCTGCCGCATAACCTGTACGAATAAAGTAAGAGACAAAGTAAAGAGCATTTAGGAAATTTGATTTGCCTGACGCGTTTGCGCCGTAAACCGCAGCCACTCGCACAGGCCCAAGTTCCTTTTTGCTCGAAATCGGTTCAAACGAGAACTGTTGAGCATCTCGAAAGCTCTGAAAGTTCTTAAATGAAAAATTGAGGATCATCTTCAGAATCCTTTTCAAAAAAGTTGATTCACCGCAGACATTCTTTAATAACAAGGAAAATTATATTGTTTTAAAACCATTATTTGTTAGTTTCGAACAAATATCTACTTTAAATTGAGATTCAAACTAAAGGTCTCAGCAAGTCCATACAACATAATGTCTGAAACTGATTTTCTACACTGATTTTAAGAACAATTTTCAATGATGTCCGCACGCGGCTTTAGATTTCTTTTGTCCATCAGAGCTGTAAAACGAAAGGGACGAAATGTTGTTTTGCAAGGACGGGTCCAGTTGGCTGGATGTTATAGATGATGCAGGCGTTCTGGTTCGCCGCCTAGAAATACTTGAGAACCTTCTCCGAAAGTGCACCTTCGATATGCCGAGAACAGAATGCAAGTTCGTGGATGATACCGCTGAGGGATATGACGGAAGCGAAATGTTGCTGTTTCTCGATGAGTCTTTATTGGAGCTAATTGAAAGCTATAGAACTCAGATTAAGAAATACAAAGTTGCATCTAAAAGGGGTCAGACCGACTTTGGAACCAGCACAACCGTAGGAAGAAAGAAATCGAGGATCCCCGCTATTCAAATTGATAAACCAGCATAATTAATTTGAATTTGGGTAGGGCTGAAAGGTAACACGGAGTCACACCTTAACCCTGTTTGCCCTCGTCTTTCATTCACTTGTGGCGAGGGCCTCGCACCTTCTATAAGAGCGCGAGTTGAATTATGTTTCACTTATAAGGGCGGAGGATCCGGCATGAGCAAGAACAAAAGCGACCAGAACGCGCACGAAGAGCAAGTGTTCAACGATGTTCTTGAGCTATCGATGGCCTCGGGTGGTTACAAGAAGAAAGCTGCCTTGAAGGTGGGTGGATATATTAACGCAGGCAGCGAGTGCCCTGATATTGTTATTGCCCGCGAAAATGGATCCATTGTTGGTTTGGAACATTTTAGAATCGACCACAACATCAAACATGGTCGAAACGCTCAATCAAAATCTGCTGAGCTCACATCGGCGATGAAGGCTGACTATGAAAAGCTGGTGCCAAGGCTTAAAGTCGACAACGTATCGTCGGAGGAAATGGCGAGTTTAGTTGCAAACTATGTCTCATTAGCCAAATATCATCAAAGCTGTGCATGTTGCGATGATTTGACGCGCTCTCTAGATGCCCGATTGTTTGGTGGAAAAACAGGTCATGCTTGCAAATTACCTAAATATCGCAATCACCTTACTGAAATTAGCGGTGATGATGGTCGCATTGAATTGGGCTATTTCTTTTAAATCCATTCAGATTTTCAGGGATTATTCATTCACGATGGAACAAGAGTAGCCCGCCTCGACAGTGGACAATGCCCACTTTATGCGGAAATTTACGATCTCCTTTTCAAGGCATCTTGCGAGGTCGATTGGATCCTAATAGGTTTTTACCCATGCCTGACTGACCAGATTGCGAATGCCGCCATCATAGATTGTCGTAACAATATGTTTAAGGAGAGCTGCCGCAGGCAGCGTCTTAAAAGAACGGAATATTTAGGTCTAGGTAAAACGGAACCCTTTCTCAAACAAAGCAGAGCCGGAGAAACAGAAATTGAGCTTTGCGCAGATAAGGTAAATATCACAATCGAAAACCCCGCTGAAGGGATTTGCCCTGAGCTTCTATTTGGCACCGCGATCATTGATGCTGCAAGAGCATTAAATCTTGATAGAAGCGGTGAACTGTATACAGCAACGATTTCTGTTCAATTGATTTACGAACTCGTGCGGATGAGGAGCAAGGGGATTCGAGGCATTGTGACAATTTACGATGTTATACGGCTGCTTTTAGAAATTGAGTGGGCTGTATTAAAACAAGAGATTGACAGTTTTGGCGTACGGTACAACATTTCCGAAACGCCAGACTTTTGCTTATAGACAATCCGGGATGTCACTAAGAAGCCAGCTCATACAGCTCACCAATAAGTCCGGTTTAGTATTTGCCCGCTTTAGCACCGCCGAATATTGCGAGGCAACTCTGCTGGTCTTTCACTTGGGCACCAGGGTCGACATAGATCCCGGTGCCCTTTCGTTGCCTTCAGTCCAACCTTCGGCATTATTGAATGCTTATCTCATTCATGTGGACCTGGGTCGCATGTCACGATTCAGCCCATGGTTGTGTCCGTACGGCCTCTGCCGTCGATAATTGGGTGCCTATAAACAAACAAATAAATAGCTATACCTTGTGGATGGCCCTTTCTCCTAAATGGCAGCTATCTCAACAACGATATGCGGCAGCTAGAAGTACTGTACCAAGGAGGAAAAGCGTCACGGAAGCGGCTATCCAGTTGTTGTCGCTGGTCTTGGGGAGTGCCGCAGTTGTTGCGGTGGCAGCCTTGGGCTTGGGGATTTTGGCGACCGTGGTCTTGGTTACTGTCGTTGTTGTCTTGGTTGGCGAGGCCGCGGGTTTCAGCGCGGGATTTGCCGTGGGGTCCGTGGCGGGCTCTCCGGCAGCGGGGCTTGCATCGGCGGGAGACTTGTCCGCGCTATCGCCAGGCACGTCGCGCCTGTCGGTCTCCCCCACCGGAGGCATGGCGACATCGGGCTCAACCACCACATGCGGTGCCACCGCACCGGAGGCATCCACCACGCCGCTAGCACCAAAGACCCCGCCAGCAGGCGTCACAATCCGCGCGGACACAAGCGACCCGCCCAAGCACGCAACACCGCCATCGGCACCGGCCGCATCAAGCCACGAGGCGTCGACGGAAAGCCGACAGCCGGCCGCGCCATCACCAAGACCTAAGTCCTGCAGATACACGCCGTAGGCGTGCACGCCCGCTCCGGACCCGGTGCTCGCGGCAACGACGCGTCCGCCGCCGCGTACGGCCATGTCGCCTGCGATCACGCCGGCGACCGTCTCGTCAGTAATATCGGCCCCGTCCGCCCGGGCATCGACGGTGCATCCGTCCACCACGAGCGCCTGCGAAACGTGGATCCCGCACTGCGAGCCCGTCGCCGTCAGGGTCCCGGTGCCGCGAAGCGTCAGGTTGCCCCACACCTCCATGCCGCACAGCGTGATGTCCGCATCGGGCGCATGCGACTCCGTCACGGAGTTCTGCCCGGCAAGCGTCAGCACCAGGTCGCCCTCGGCGCCGATGGCCTCGCCCGCGTAGCCATTAAGCTCCAGGTGGTCGGCATCGGTCCAGGCCCAGCCGGGGCCCGACACGCCCGGCTCGCAGTACGTCGCGCCCGCGATGATGAGGCTCTCCGCGCCCGCGGCATAAGAAGGCCCGCCCAGCAAAACGCATAGGCAGGCCATGGCAACAATCGCAATGTAATGACGGCTGGTGTGGGACTTGGCAGCAAACATACCTGCTCCGATCTTCGCAGGAGCCAATAGAATGTGCACCAGAAAATGCCCTGGTAGCAGCAGTTATTAGTTTAGCGAGATCAAACCGCAAGCAAAGAAATTGTCCCTGAACAGTGCCAATAATTTGGTGTAAATCGTTTTGTCAGTCGGTGAAAGGAAGGGCTATCTTATGCAAACCGGTCGTCACTGAGATTTCTGATCATATTAAAGATGCCAATGAATACCTTGCTAATAGCAAGGTAACGCATTTCACCATCAGCTAACAGCACGCAACGCTCTTTCCGATTCAATCATTTTACGAACGATGAATTTCATCTTCTCGTTCCTGGAAATAATTATTTCCAGGCAGTCTTTGAGCTCGTTGTCGTTTTGAACAACGATGAGATTATTATTCTCTGAGATTTGAATTGTCTCGGTATAGAAATCCCTGGTTTGACAGAAGATGTCCTCATCTAAGACCAGCTCGATTGGATAGACAGCACCTAATCTCATCGTCATCACTCTAAACTTATACTGCGTTGTGAAAATATCAAAAGCATAATCGGACGGCGAATAGGAGTCGTTTGCATCAGTAAGGTCCAAGGCAGTTTCTTCCACCTTTTCTTTTATTGGACCCTTGAGTTGAAACTTTATTTCTTGAGGTGTCCACATGTTGGAGGATATTTTGGTGGTAAAAGCAAGTTTGATAAAACGAGCATCAATCAAATCACGAGACGCAGACTTAACATCTGCGCACTGCTTCTGCATGATCGATTCGACATTCTCAGCAGAATTGTTCAAGGGCTGATCAATAATGTTCGCCCAGAAATTTTCGTTACTTACCATGACAATTCCCCATCTCCATAGTTACCAATAGTGGCAAATGGTCGCTGTACCTTGAACACGGCTGTGAATTAACAATTAGTTTAGTATCACCAATTTGACGAAGATAGCGGCAATCGGTAACACAGTCCGCTAACTGCCAATCTACAACGATTTGATCGAGGGAATGCCAATAATAGGTACAATCGCCCGAACCCCAATAATATGAACCCTGATTAGAATTGGATTCAGATAGGAATTCAAGAGTGGGATTATACATTACTGGATATGACGACCCATAGCTATCTCTAAATTTCAGCCTCTTTGCAACCTCTTTGAAAAAGGTCGAATTTAAGGAATCGAGTTTTACCATTTCAGGGTCAAATGGATTGCAATTGAAATCACCTATCAACATATTGAAGCTACCGGGGTACGTGGTCTTCGTAGTATTTAGTTCGCTAACGAGTTTTCTAATTATCCTTTCGCGACGATCGCCATGAGGATCGTTACGCTTGTCTGGCAGATGGACAATTGAGGTGTTCACGGGAACACCGTCAAGCATCAATGTGCATGTCAGATTATTTATTACTGTAGAGGCATGCTGTGAACAAATTGAAGACTTGACGAGCAGCTTCGTTTTCGCACTATCATCTATTGCCTCCACGGGTCGATATTGCCCATCAAGCAGTTCGATTAATCTCTGGAAGTCCACTTGATCAACTTCAGCGAAAGCCGCTAGATCCACGTCATTTTGTTGAAGAGCCAGATGAATGAGATTCGCTAGGCAGTTGCGTTTTAAATTCCAAAAGAATAGTTTCAAAACTTCACCTGACAGCCCTCATAATTTACTCAGTTCATAAAATATACCCCTGAGTTAAGGATCATCTTCGACTGTAAGTATTAAATTTCATCATTATGGTCTTATGAAGATTGCCTCCTTTAGAAAAAAGCGAGGGTGTATCGGCTTTAGCCGATACACCCCTTCCTCAACTCAGTATTCTTTTGAAGATGGTGCCCGTCCAGCCCAGACGACCTTTCCCCTAGTTCCGCTTAAACAGATGCCTCGTGTACACCTTGTCCGCAACGTCAGCGAGATCGTCACCCCAGCGGTTGGCCATGATCACGTCGCAACCGGTTTTGAAAGCCTTCAGGTCGTGAGTCACCTCGAACCCGAAGAACTCCTGCGCGTCCAGAGTGGGCTTGTAGGCCACCATGGGAACGCCCTTGGCCTTCATGCGCTTCATGACTAACCGGATGGAACTCGCGCAGAAGTTGTCGGAGTTGGACGTCATCGTCAGGCGGCACACGCCCACGACCGGCTTCTCGGTTTGCCCTCGTACACGCGTTCCCAGACCATCTGCAGCGACTCGTCGGCCACGAAGTCCTTGCGTGAGTCCTAGGCCCTTTCGGCACCACCAATATTGCGAAACAGCACCGCCATCCACCCGGTCGAATATTGCCGTTCGGCACCGCCATAAAACGCTCTCCCGCGCATCCCCGATACGCTCGGTCTGTCATGCATTCCGGAGAAAGAGGAGGTTCCACATGGAGAGAAGAATTAGTGCCAGGGAGGACCTGAGGCTGAGGTCGGTGAACGGGCTGTCGCAGAACGCGATCGCCTGCACCGCCGAGTCTCGTGGCAGAGCGTCCGGGACGCAGGCGAGGCCACGAGGGAGCATAGCATCTTCTGGGAGGACGTCGAGGGGATGTCCGAGAAAGCGGCCTAAGCGCTGTCGATCCCAACAGGGACGATGCCGGGACAGTCCATGCCGACCCTTCTGGGGCCCGCGTCCGTGGTGAGTTCGTGAGCACCGACGTAACGTTCAAGCTCCTGCATGCGGAGGACGCGGAAGGGTGCGCTATTTGGCCCGCCCGTTTGCGTAGGCCGCCTGTGCCAGGAGGGTGAGGTCGTGCTAAGTCTGGCAGCCCGGCCCCGAGGAGTTCTGGCGGGAGAGCCGGGAGCGGCCGTGCTCCGAGTAAGAGCCCGTCGCAAGAACGGGGGCATTCGGCTGCTCGTGGATGATGAGAGGCTGTTCAACAAGCTGGACAACGAGTTCAGGTCGATATTGTTTGAGCTGATAAAACCGAGGCACGGCATCGACCGTCTTCTGTACGCAGCACAAGAAAAAAAGACTGGCATCCAAGGCTTGGCGGCGTGGGCCACGCGGACTCCATCATGGACAGGATCTTGCACAACCCTGTCTAGTTCGACATGGCAGAGGCCGACATGCAACAGCGCCGCAAGGCGGACCGCCAGCAATACGACGACACCGGGGCGTTTGCCAGCCCCGGTGCCCACGCGTAATAACGGTAGTGCTGCTTCATGATGTTCGGCAGTGCTCAAGCGAGCAAATGCTCAAGTAAACAGCGGTGCTGCTCACAAAAGCTAATGCTACTCGCACAAATTAACGCTCAGCATCTCAACTCGCTCCATTTTGAGAAACACAAATCTTGATAAAGTTCTGTCCAAAATCCGTAACTCTATAACTCCAGCGCCGAAAATCAAATCTTTTACCATCCTCGAGCTCTTTTTTCGCCATCACATCGCGAATTGCCTCGCTGGATTCATATGCCTCGAACGCTGGCTTATCGACTTCGGAGTAATAATCAAAACGCTTAAGGATTCCCAGCCGGTCAAGATTTCCGAGATACACCAAAGACTGCTCAGGATGCTCGCAGACATTCAGGCAACACTCGTTATAGCCTGAAACAATAGTCTTCCATTCGCTAGGCACGATATCGTTAGAACGAACGATACGTAAATCAATAAGAGGAATAGAAATCGGGCCGTCAGTCCCTAATCCAGCTAATGATCCCAAGAGCTTAGCCTCGTCAGGGCTAATTTCTTTGAGTATCTGAACAAAGCTAGGGTGAACATATTCAGCTACACGATCGTCCATAGAGGAAAGCAAAAGATTAGCGTACATCTCTCGTAAATCCTCGCTGTCATAACAATATGAAAGTTGCTGAATTGCAGGAACGGCAATATGGGCAGGAGGCTCAGTAAGATGGTCCTCGGGAATCTCATCAACACGAGATCCCATAGCATCTATGGTGCGCGCAATGCTCTCTTCCCTGTTCACTACCCATCGATCCCAAGACGAAAGCCAAATGGCAACCGTTCTAGGTAACAAACTGAGCATATTTCCAACCGGCTTAGCGGAGGGACGGACAAGATCGTCATAAGCCTTTTCAAGTACCGGAGTCTGGGAAAGTTCTTTTGCCGTGTGTATATCCACACCGACCTTCTTATTCTCTGACGTGGAGCGAGTATTTAAACTAAGTCTTATCGTACAACCCGTTCGCGCTAGGAACCCAGCTTCAGAAGTGAATCGAATTAGAAAAGCTTTGAAGATCAAACCCTCCGGGTGGGCGTTCGGTTGGAAGGGATAGATCCAGCTGAGAAGAGCGAATTCCTTCGGGGGCTCGTGGCCTCTCTGAGCAGTCGAAGAGTTTCAGCTGCTCAGAGAGGCCGTTGACGAGAGACGCTGCCGCGATGGCGCCGGCGCCGGTGTGCATGCCGAGGCCGGCGCGCCCTATCGCCGGACCTGGGATGCCCGAGGTACCGCGCTCGCGGCGCCTGGAGGGACAGTTTCATCGCTGCCGGCGTCCCGATGTGGGGCCGCCGCTGTTGCGGCAGGAGGTTCACCTCCCCCAGGGGCATCGTCCTCGAGCACTGCCGAACGCCGCTGCCCGCCTTGGTCTCCTCAATCAGGCTCATGCGTCCCATCGTCCCCGTCGAGTGCGCGGCCGAGCTGTGTGGCGTCAGCCACAAGACGGACTTCGAGTGGCGGCGCCGCGCGCTCGCCACGGTATCCGGCTACCAGGACCGGATCGTGCTGCGCGGCTCCGTCTAGGTTGACGAGACCTACGACAACGACACCGACCTCTCCCCAAGGGCTACGGTCAGGTCAGGAAGCGCGGCCTATCCCGCCAGAAACTGTGCATCTGCGTCACCATCGACATTCACAAGAACCTAGTCGCGTCGTCTGCGGCACGGGAAACCCAGCTCGGCGCGCGTGAGGAAGACCATGGGCGATAGTATTGCGCCCGGGTCGCCGCTCATCCAAGATCTGGAGAGGGCGCACGGCGTGCCGGTCAGGGATGACGGGCTCGAGAGCGGGGCACACAGGGCTTATGATAACGACCCGGTCTACTTGAAGCGGATGGAGATGGCGAACGACCTGTGCTCTTGGCTCAAGCGCTACCTTTGGCGCTTCACGGGGATGTCGCCCAGGAACCTGCAGGCCTACCTCGACTGGTACGTCTACCAGGCCAGAGACAGATGGGACCAGACCGCAAGGGCGGTGCGCCATGTCCTGATGGCCGAGCGACATACCGCAGCTTGGGGTAGGTGTGGCAAGTCGCGTTATCTAACCCATTGCATTACTAATCATCCCGTAATCCATCAATTCACCCAGCACCACATAGGGCCTGCTAGTTGTATTTGGCGCCGAATTGCACCCCGCTTGTTTTGCAAGCATAGAGTCATGTATGAGGCAGCAAGAGCGCTTTCTTTTTCAAAGAGATCTTGCCGTTGATCGGGCTCATGTAACTTTTCAGAAGCCTGTTCAAGCGTCCATTGATATTCCCTTGCATTCTGGAGCATCTTATTCAATAGAATCTGATACTGATACATTGAAAACAAAAGGGATTGATAAGCTTCTATGAATTCGGCAATTGCCTCTCCACTCTTTCCCTTGAAGCAAAATCTCGCCTCCATGGCGAGCGATCTCATTTCATCAAGTTTTAAATGCAATTTGAGTTGAAGGTCGGCATCTAACACCTTATTAATTGAGGCTGAAATTGATTGCAGGTACGTAGTGTTGGTCAGCCATACAAATAGTAGGTCGATAGCCATTTGCGGTTCGTCATCATGTTTCAAGTTCTCCGCGTTATTTGCGTAAACGCTCATGAGCTTATCGACGGTTATCCAAATATTTAAACGTCGATTAAATAGAGACTGTTTATTACTGAGACGAGCTTGGTAACAAGAAATGAACAATGCGATGATTGCCACAATAGCCGAGATGTACTCAGGTAGATTCGTTAGGTCCATTGTCTCCCCTACCATAAACTTGAATTCCAACAGGCAGTATCATGAATATTGCCCTACAAATCACTTTTAGTTAAAAAATTCCCCTTGGTAGAAGCCTCGAGAGCCCAATTCATCGCAGCCTTAATTATTTAAGGCCTATGTGCTAGCTCCAGACAGTGGACTGCACGAGTGTGGAATGAGTTGCCACATCTATGTCCGACCTGCATTTTGTAATCGACACTGCTGAAAACCGATGGACCCGCCAATAGATTTTGCTCTTTGATATAAGGAAATTCAGATTTTTAGTTACGTTAAAAACAGTGCAGTTACTCGTGAACTATCGCTGTCGAATCAGTCCTTTCACTATGGCAAAAGTTGTACAGCGCTTGCGGCGAACTATGGGATACCTTCTAGAAGGGGGAATGACCGCTTTCCCAGTTGATGACTAGGCGATGATAAATCGGTAATTTCATAGAGCATAGAGTGATAGGAAGAGATCTTTCAATAGAGGTAGGGGTGCCTCAGCTTTTGCCGAGACACCCCTACTGGATGACAGCTGAAGCATCTTGAATTAGGTTCAGGTCATCGACACTATCTGCCATCGCATGACATTATGGAAAATGCCAACGAATGTCATTGTGCTCTGGATTATTTTAATCAGTAAAAAATAACTAAAGGCGAAAGCTACTATGCAACTTCTAGATACTTTACGCTCTCGCCGCGTTCGAATTCACCTATAACTTCACAGGTGGCTTTGGTGATATCGCGATCAATGCCGCCTTCGCGGCGAAGTGCCTCTTCACCTGTGGTGCCCTTTTCGACATCGGCGATCATTCTTAGGAAAGAAACCCATTCAAAGCGAATACCTTCACCGTCTAGCTGATAGAAATAGCGTCTGTTATCGGCTGGGTCCTCGTAGCGGATTTCGAAATAATCAGTCTTCCACCAGGGCGCAGGAACATATATGTAGCCCTTTGTGCCCGATACAACTAGACTGCCCTCAGACTTAGCGCCTGAGCCAACCTTTGCTGTTGCCACGGCGTTTGGAAACTCAACGTCAAGCCTCGAGAACTCATCAAAAGTCTTGTCGTTTTTTTCGCACAAGGACGAAATGCGTACCGAGTTAGGTTTAGTACCTAGTATCTGGAAGATTGGCAATAATGCCGTCGGGCCCCATGCCGTCATGCTGCTCCAAGCAGTGTCGCGACGCGTATCAAAAGGAGCACGATTGGTCTTAAGATTGGTTATAGTAGCATCGACTGAAACGACCTCGCCAATACGTCCACCGGTAACCAACAACAGCATGCGTGCGTAGGCGGTTGAATATGCCGTGCGCAGCGAGTCCATCAACACAAGGCCTCGCTCGTCGGCTAATGCGAAAAGCTCGCTGCATTCCTTAGCGCTCTTTGCGATAGGCGCTTCGCACATCACATGCTTGCCGGCATTTAAGGCTCGTTTCACCTGTTCATAATGCCGATCAGGATGCGAGTGAATATACACAATGTCGACCGCATTCAGTAACTTACCGTAATCATCCGTTACAAGCTTGGCTCCAAGTGGACCCTCATCTAGCAAGCTGCGATCTTCAACACAAATGCCGACAACCTCGAGACCATTTACAAAACCGCATTCAGCAAAAACGCGATTCATATAGTCGGTATATCCAACTAAACCGCAGCGAAGTTTAATCGAACTTCGGATTTCCGTAGAAGATACACCACTGGTTCGCTCGAGGTACACAACCTTGCAGTACTCATTCAGATAATCGAATTGGCCCTCCCAATCCGATCCCACAGTAAAGATATCGACCCCATAGCGCTTGATGTCGTCGATTTTCTGGCCTTCGTACTCTTCGACAACAATCTTGTTCGCAAGCCCGGTTGAACGCACTGCTGCGATGCGTTCTTCAAGCGATTGTTGAACGTTAATCTTGCCGCGTTGTTTGTCAAAGTCATCCGACGTAACGCCAACGATTAGATAGTCGCCTAAGGCCTTGGCGCGCTCCAACAGGCGGACATGCCCGCGATGGAGATGGTCGTAGGTGCCGTAGGTTATGACCTTAGTCATGTTTAGGCCTTATCCAGCTCAATCAGCGCTTCCATGAATCGCTCCATCGAAAGCTTAGGACCAGTGGTAACCCTCAGGCAGCTGCCGAAAGTGCCAATACCGTCATACTCTTTAATGAGGATGCCCTTCTCGGCCTTCATGCGGCGAACGATTTCAGAAGCGTCGCTAAACGGCTTAATGAACATGAAATTGCCTTCGCTGCTTCGATATTCATAGCCATTACGGTCAAGTTGCTCAACGAGCCACTGTTTGCCGGCAAGCTGATTCTCGATCATGGAATCGAGCATGCCTTCGGTTTCCATGATTTTCTTTGCAAAGAGCATGGCAAACATATTTACATTGTGGGGAGTATTCAGCTTCTGTACGAGAGCAACTCCCTCAGGCCATCCTGCTACATAGCCTAAACGAGCTCCAGCAAGCGAGAATAGCTTGGAAAAGGTGCGGGTTACAAATACGTGATCATGAGTGAGGGCGTATCCGATGGAAGTCTCGGGGCAGAAATAATGGTATGCCTCATCAACGAGGACGGTAATCTGACGGCGTTCCGCTTCCTCGAAAAAGCGCGTCATCTCGGTCTCGCTCCAGGCATTGCCCATGGGGTTATTCGGATTAACAAGAATTAACAGCTGCGTGTCATCGCTGATTTTGGAGATCACATCATCCACCGTGATGGTTAGGTCATCCCTATAAGGGACCGGCACAAAATTGCGCCCATACATCTTCGAGTAGACCTCGAACATCGCGTAAGATGGTGATACACAAACGATCTCGCCGCTGGGCGCAGTGAAGGCCTCAATGATGTTACGAATGCCCTCGGAAGACCCGTTAACAAGCGAAAGGTGCTCGATGTCCGTACCAAGTCTTTCAGCGAGGAATCCGGTAAACTCAAGTGTCTCCGGGTACTGGGCTACCATTTCGGGTGTCACACCCGAAAGAACTCCGTCGATGAACTCTTGAGATAGCCCCTCGGGGTTCTCGTTCAGGTCAAGTCTGAGGTAACCCTCGCGCTTGTTCTGGTCAAAAATGCGGTGGAGGTTAACTAGCCTCTCGTTGATGTAATACATGAATAAATACCTTTCGCCTTCGATTAAAAATTGTTAAGGACAGTAACGAATGAGCTGCCTGTCGATATTTCCACTTAGGGTTAGTTGTATGAGTGGGCTTTGCACTACAAGCGTCTAAATGAAAAGCAGTTACCGTCCATGCCCGCAAACCAAACGAACAAGCTTCCAGGGAAGCATTCGCCTAATTCTTGCCATCAAGCTAATCTTTGGAGCCAGCAGCCTTTCGAATGCCAGCTTGTGGTCACCAGTAGAAATCGCTCTTTCGACCTCATCGGCCAGCCTCTCATCATCAGCAGAACGAGAGGCTGGCTTGACGAGATTTGAGTTATTGGCAGCAATGCTTTCAACGGTTGATTTAATCCACTTACATTCATCGGCACAGCACTCATTAAAGAAGCGCTCGCCATTACTAGTGTTTATCAGGACCGCGGAAACGCCTCTTCCGTCAGAAAAACCGGGATGAACGGAGTCGATGCCCCAATAATCTCCTATCGTGATGTCTCCAACGCGTTCAAGTCTTGCAAAGGGACATTTGTAACAACACCTCCGATAGATGACCCCTTTCGTAAAGGCTGCGAAATATGGGTCATCACGGGCGGGCCCCAGCACCTCGTGTTTTCTACCTCGACGATAGAAGTAGTAATAATAATTTAGTCCCCACCCCATCTTTTTGCTTCTAAAAGAATAGCCATGGATGCCGTCATCGGTTTTGCTCTTCGTGGCAAGCCATTCAAGATATGCAGCAAAAATCTCCTGCTTAGGTGTTCCGTGACAGATGAGATCGACGCAAAGCAAGTTATTTGCAATGACTTGCTTTGGAACTGTTTTTTCAAGATATTTTCGAAGTCCCGCTATCTGGCATGGCGTACCGGAATATAGCACTACGGTATTCTTGCAAAGAAGGTGGGCACACTCTTCATATGTATCTGCAACGTTGCTCTTAACGTATTTAGATCCTTGCAGTTTATACAAGTCATCGATCCGCTTTATGCAAATATGACGGACAGTGCCGTTGTCGAAAAGGGAAGCTCCAAAAACGGCACCACCAACACGAAGAACAGAGCGAGCAAACAAAGCAAAAGCGCCACCAGAAGCGGAAAGCTCAAGGCTTTTCGAATCAGAGTCCTGAAGTGCCACAGCACAACGTGCTTTTGCGAACAGCGCGTCGAAAGAGTTCGATGGAAGTTCGTCTTGCAACCTAACGCCTCCTAACCAATAACATTCCAAAAGCCTTACGTCGCTCTTCCCTATCGAGTAGAAGGAGGGATAGCTCCGTATAACCGATTGCTGCAGAAATAAGACAAGAAATCAGAAAGCACGCCCAGGAAGAAAACGGCAACGCTTTCGAAAGAATTGCAAATGTTGCGAGAACAACGAAAAGCCCTACAGCTTCTTTACCAAGTGGTTTATAGAAACTCGATCCACGCAGACCCAACACATGAGCAGCATAAACGGGCTGTACAAAACAATGTCTAAACGTCATGACAACGGAACTGACGGAAGCGATTACAAAGAGGCCTTCAAGCTCTGTAAATAGCAGAAGGGATAATTCAATTGCGACGACGAGTAAGCTGAAGCCTAAAGTAATAAGAACCGACCCCTTTATCTTATTAGTAAGGGTATTGGCATAGTAAAGAGGCTCAACGAGCGCGCTCGCGAGTAACGAGACAACAGTCAGAACAGATAGTCTTTGAATCAGAAGGAGCTCTGACACGTCTCGTCCAGGAAGCCATAGTTCATAAAAATGAAGACCATATGCAACAAAGCCCGCGAGCGGCACAATCATGACCGCAGCTGTGAATCTCATTGCAAAGCCAAACTGTTTAACAAGCTCGTCAGTTTTCTTTTTGGCATAAAGCTCGGCACATTTGGGATAGAAAAGGCTGGAAAGACTATTTGAAACGGATAACAAGGCATTGGGGATCGTCTTAGCAACTGATAAAATCCCCATCTGGTAGGCACCGACAAAGAGATTCGAAATCCACAAATCAAGACCGGTAAGCAAAAGCTTGTTTATTGACTCGATGCTGACCCATAAGCCGCTTTTGAGAATTTCAAGCACTCTTTGAATTGAAAAGCAGGTCGCTTTCACCCGGTATTCTGGAGCAATACGTCTCGTAGTCCAAATCTGCAATGCAAGGAATGCAACCGATGCGACAACTGCAGCGGCGCTGTAATACCACATATGTGGAGCTACAGTCAAAAAAAGAATACACAGCAACATTGCCCTTATGACGGAGGACACAAGCTGGGCAATGGAGTTGAGGTATAGCTGGTTCTTGATAAATGCGGCAATTCCAAAAACAACAACGACAAGACTAAGCGCACAATTGAAAAACGCCAACAAAATCATAAGCTGGAGATCTTCAACTAGCCCAGGCGAAACCGACACGACCGATTCGATATTTGCTGCAAGCAGAACGGATCCAGCCAACACGGCGACGGCCATTACGCAGTTTGCGAAAAACACGGAGGAATAATAGGACTCCGCACTCTCTTGGTCCCCGCTATGGTGCGCAATCGTGATATAACGACCTGCTAGCGAATTTAAGGCAGTAGTAATTACAGCCACATAGCTTACAAAGTTGTTAACAAGACCAACAAAGCCATAGGCCTCTGCCCCCATTTTATCTAGGACAATTGGGGTCAAAAATAAGCTGATGACCATCTGGGCAACAATGACAGACACTTGCGAGATAAGGTTTATCGCAAAAGCGGTCTTGCCCTGTAATATTGGAAGCGGTTTGATCTGCTTATTCATCACTCGGCAACGCCTCCATTTGAGAGATATGATCTCAGGTAGTTGAGCGAGCGTAGCGACTCAGAGCTTCGAATCTTGTCTGAAGATTCGAAATCTGGTTTGATTTCGAGAACCTTGCCCAATTTATCAATTGAGCTAAGTCGCCGATCAGAAAGGTTGAGTCCGTCCAGAAGCGACGTTAGTTTCTGGACATTGCCTCCTTGGCCGTTTCGGTCTCCACGGGGAATCGTCACAAAAGGCGTATGGGTAACGATAGAAAATATGCTTCCATGAAAGGTATCGGTTAACACATAATCAGCTGCTCGAAAATATGGTAAAACCTGGTCAGGGCGGCATCGAATATGGCGATCGCGCACGGGCTGGTCCTCACCTAATGCGATGAGTTCAAGCCCGTGGGAATGAGCAAATTCGAGAGCCTCTCTGCATTCATCCTCGGTAAATCGGAAGCTGTAGCCGTAAAGAATCATGAATCCACTCTCGTTGCAGGGAGACCAGTCTTCGTTCTCCACTCCACCGACGAGTACAGGATCAAGATGCATGATTGGGGCTTTTCCCGTAAGCCTACTTACAGTGTCAACGGAATTCGTGTCACGAACTGAAACCCCCTCGAAACAATTAAGGCAATCCCCTATTTCCCTAGCCACCCCATAGTGGTCAAGTTTTTCATACGTCGTATTGCCGAACGAAGCGGCATAGCTTATCACTTTACCTGCATTGGCGCGCCTCCCAAACAATTCAAGGGAGTAACCAATATTGGAACCAAGCTGGAGGCAATTAAACACTTCATCGCTGCCTATGACCAGGACGTCGCATTTCGTGTTGTAGTGTCGTCTATCTGTGATTCCTAGCATATCATCGCAACTAAACATTACGGAACGCGATGAGACAGCATCCCCCTTGAGTGCCTTTTTTATTGAATGACCCAATGATGAGGATTTAAACCACTGTCCAACTTGTCTCATCTCGCATCGAAGAGTTTCCTTTATGTCCCCTTTATGCAAGATATCGGGCTCAATGTGATAGTCGACGAAAACCACCTGATGACCCAAGGATTCAATCATTCTTTTTAGTGAATAGGCTTGCAAGAAAGACCCGTAATTGGGAACTCGGTGCATTGTCATAATTCCAACGAGCATATTATTTCTCCGTAGCATCAAAACCGTGCAAAGCTCCGCAAACCAAAGCAATGCCAAAAGCGAATTGGAAGGAAAGGTTAATCTTCACAGATGAACCGAGAACCATGCAAAGCAAAAAGGCGTAAATGCCGAAAAGGCTTTTGTTCTGAACCGGTTTTCCGAGAAGAGATGTAAACAAACCTGCGAAATAGACCGTAGTGCCCAAGATTCCACACTGGGTTATAAGGTGAAACAATCCGTTTTGCGCGTTACCGTAGCCAAAAGTGATTCGGTAAATATCGGTAAGGTATCCCCATCCGAAAACAGGCTTCATTGCAACCAGATCAAAAGTGACGGCGTATAGCTGCTCACGTCCAGTCATATTTGGATTCTTATGCAAAACATTGACTACAAAATTCTGAAACTCAGGCATTTGGAATAGATTTGCTTGTCCCCAAATGAGAATATTCAAAACAGCAACAGAGGCTGCAAGAAACAAAGGGTTCGCGATAACAAATCGAGTTTTAGCGGGAACAAACGTCAAAGCAAACATAGCGACCATCATCATGGCACCTGTGCTTGAGCTAGAAAAATACGACATAAAGGCGCCTATGATCACGATCATGCGATTTAAAGTAATCTTATCTCTGTAGCAAACGAGCATAAGACCAGAAAGAAGACAATGCGCGTAGGATACTATGAACTTATTTCCGATTAGGTACACCGTACTGGAATCAGAGCGATTGTAGGGCAAGACAACCATCATTAAATCGTTGAGTAAGATCGCAACAATAAAGATGACGAGCACGCGTTTCAGAACAATCTCGGTGGAAAGGCGACAGCACGCATCAACATAGACGAGAATGACGGCAACGATTCCCATTCCAAACATGAATCCGGAAAAGGACCAAGTCGGACTATGGGTATTAATCCAAGTCGAGTACGCCATAAGCGCAGAGAATGCGCTAAGAAGTATCATGACAATTGGAATGCTCTTACAACAAAGAATGTTCTTTAAGACAAGATACGCAATTAAGCCATAGCGAACCAACGAGTACGCTCCGCCGCCACTGCCATCCGTAGGAGCGAAAAAGAGTAAGGTCGCTAACACGATGTCTATGTCCTTGATGGTGACATCAGCAAGAGTTTTTCGCTTAATGGAAACGGTTGCAGCATCATTACACATAGCGCTTAACCCCGTTTCTAACCTGACGGGCTAGCCAGAATAGGCGGTAAAGATGCATACGCGTGGCAAAGACGCGCGCAATTTCAACTTTTTTGTGCCCACCAAGCGTAACGTAGCTTTGGAAACAATGACGGAATAGGCCCCAATAGGCGCTGTAATCCTCGCCCCATTCTTTTCTCGCTCCCGGGGAGCAAATCATGCACTCAATCATTCCTGCCATTTGTGCGCAGCAATACGAGTTGATGTCCATAGAAAAATCAGGCTTGTTTTTCTCTACCCAAGCTGTCATCTCCCGACAGTTATACATAACATCAAATTGTTTATGGCTGTAGGTTGACTTGCTAATGCTTCCGGTGCGAAACACGTAGTGGTAGAGACACTTCCCTACATGAACGACATCGCTACAGCGGTCGAGTAGTTGCAAAATAATGGCTGCATCCTCGCTTATGCGTCCATAGGGATAGCGGATTTCATCAAACAGCTCACGACGATAAAGCTTATCCCACGCAGACACATCAATGATGTTGCCGAGTAAAGCCTCCTTCATAGCGTCTGCGGAAGTAAGCCTCATCACTACGGGTGTAGAAAATTCATTTCTAACAGTGTCTCCCATATGTACATACCTACCACAAGTGACCATAGACACTTCACCATCGACCATTCCGGCCAAAAGTGTTTCGTACATATCGGGCTCGATAAAATCGTCGCTATCAACAAAACCAAGGTATTCACCCTCAGCGATATCGATTCCGGCATTTCTGGCAGAGGACAATCCGCCATTCTGCTTATGTATAACGCAGATGCGGGAATCTCTGTCTGCCCAGGCATCACAAAGCTCACCACTCAAGTCTGTTGATCCATCATCAACAAGAATTATTTGAAGATCGCTGAACGTTTGTCCCACAAGGCTCTCAACGCACCTATTTAGCTCCGCTTCGACGTTATAGACGGGAACAACAACTGTTACAACGGGGCCATTATTGTTTTTATTCATAGTTACTCAACTTCGGCATTGTCGCAGTAGGCAAGAAACTGCTCAAAGCTATTAAATTGTCTCGGGGTTGCCAAAATCGCTTCGCTTTTATCGTAAGTCCCCATGAGGCTCATTTGAAAAACATAGCTGTCGTTAAGTCGATCAGGAGTGGCCCACAAAAAGAAATACTCCCTCATTTCGTCTGCACGAGGATCGCGCCCGAAACGGCGACGAAAACGGACTACGTAGTCTTTCGCCTCTTCCAGCTGAGCTGACGCGCGCTTCTCACGGTAGCACTCTAATGAGCAAACCTTCTTTGCTGGAACGCCTGCATAAACAGAGTCGTGTTCAAGCCTTCCACTTACGACGGAGTGTGCACCGACGATCACGTTGTCCTCGATTGTCGTACCGCACAAGATTGTGGCACCCCAACCAATGAAAATATTGTTACCTATGGTCACATGTTTTTGGTTGCCTAAAACCTCCCCAGTTTTTCCTTTAATTACTCCCCAAGAATAATCATGCGTCAGGATTGTAGATGGGCCCGTAATCTTTACATGGTCACCGATAGTGATCAGATGTGGATTTTGAATATCAACCGTCATTTCTTTGGGGCAGTAAAAAGTCACATCGTCCCCAATGGCAACACCCAATTTTCTCAAGCGGCTAATCAGTAAATCGTTATTGAGGAAAATAGAATTGTATAAATACTTAAGTCCATTAATTAAAGCCATGTTCACGCCTCCAATCTAGAAAACACCATATGAAGCGGCCAAATATAGAACACTCACGGTCCGCCGCCTCAGCAGTTCCACAAAAGCTCTTTGTGTTATGCCGAGCCTCTCGCATGGGTAGCCGCTAATTACCTTCAACATGCAATCATCGCTCGCCATTCTTCGAATGGCATCGCAGGCATCTCGTCGGCTTTTGTCACTAACGCGAGGAACTTCCTGCGAGACGCACGTCTTCATATTGATAAATAGGGGCTTTTCTAATCTCAAAACGCATTCTGTTTCCGAGGGCGAGCCCGTCACGAGTCGAAGAGCGTAGTTGTTGAAGAAAAGACTGGCGTCAAAGCGATCCGGCCTGTACGAGGTGGTGAGAGACGAGGGGTTGGTGCGATACGAATACCCCACACAGCCCTCCTTTCTGAAAGTCAAGGACGAGCACCCTTTATTTGCAGTCATCGATGAAGGCGATGAAATCCTCGTATTGCTTAGCGCCCTTCATCCACTTCAAACTCTCCTCACACGTCCCCATCAGCCTCGCCTGCGACTCATGCACGCCGCAGAGATTCTCGGGGTCTGCGAATAGCGGAAAGTACTCGCGAATCTCCTCGGGCTTGGGATCGCGGCCCATCCTCGCACGGAAGAGCTGCACGTACTCCTTGGCCTCTTCGACCTGAGCTGAGGCTCGCTTCTCCCGATAGTGCTCCAATGAGCAGATTCGCCGAGCGGGCACCCCTCCCCAAACAGAATTGCCCTCGACATGACCGCTCACCACAGCATGGGCGCCGATGATCACGTTATCCTCGATAGTCGTGCCGCAGAGGATGGTGGCGCCCCACCCGACGAAGACGTTATTGCCGATGGTGACCGGTTTCTCGTTGCCCAGAATCTCACCCGTCTTGCCCTTGATTACCGACCAGCCGTAGTCATGAGTAAGGATGGTAATGGGCCCCGTGAGGTTAACGTGGTCGCCGATTGTCAGAAGGTGCGGGTCGGTGATGTCGACGTGCGTGTCGCCGGGGCAATGGAACGTGACGTCCTCACCAATAGTGACACCGCGTGAACGCAGGTACTTCAAGTACCTGCGTTGTTCACGAGGAGCTTGTTGTAAACCTTCCTCACCACGTCTCTCAAAGCCATGTTCGCGTCTCCAATCTAGATGACCCCCTTAACCGCAGCCATGTAGAGAACGTTTGCGGCCTGGTGCCTCAGCAACTGCACGAAGGCCTTCTGCTTAAAGCGGAGTCTCTCGCATGGGTAGTCATTAATCACTTTCATCAGGCGTTCGTCGCCCGCCATATTGTGAATGGCGCGGCAGGCGTCGCGGCGGCTCTTACCGCTTACGCGAGGCACTTCCTGCGAGATGCACATCTTCATATTGATAAATAAGGTCTTTTTTAATCTCAAAACGCATTCCGATTCCGAGGGCGAGTCCGCCACGAGTCGAAGAGCGTAGTCGTAGAAAAAAAGACTGGCGTCGAAGCGATCTGGTCTATACGAAGTGGTAAGTGACGAAAGGTTCGTGCGGTACGAATACCCCACGTTGCTCGTCGTCACTACCTTGTTGCTAGTCCTGAGGTACTTGTATTTAAAGACGAAGTCTTCGCTGATTACCTCGCGCTCCGAGGGAAAGCGCAGGATATGTTCGTTTATGTTCCTTGTTGCGAAAATAGACGAACATACCGACATTGGAATCGAATCGGACATCTCGGGGGAGCTGCCGCATACGCGGGGTATAAACCTCTTTGCTAGCTCGTCGCCCTCCCACACGGCGTCCTCGAGTTTGAACTCAAACTGGGGACTTCCTTTATCATCTCGCTTGGTGAAACCGCCCAGAACACAATCCGCCCCGGTGTCCTCAATGGCTCGGGCTAACGTCTCAACCATGTCGGATTCGAGCCAGTCATCCGAGTCCACGAACATTACGTGCGTTGACTCAGGGCACAGGTTGTCAAGCCCCGTGTTGCGCGCGAAACCCAACCCCGCGTTCTCCTTATGCACTGTCCGCACGCAATCGTTCTCAGAGGAGAGTCGATCACACAGTTCGCCCGACCCGTCGGTCGACCCGTCGTCGACGAGCAACACCTCGAAAATTGAATACGACTGTTCAAGAATTGAGCGGACGCACTGCTCGAGGTAGCGCCTAACGTTGTACACGGGCACGATAAGGGTTATGTTCAGCTTTTGATCCACGTTTAAGAAGGCTTCCTAGTCGTATCTCTATACCAATCGAGCGGGCGCACCGGCGTACAGCGCGCCCGACTCGGTAAGGTCGCACGTGACAACAGGGTTCTCCGAGACGAGAGGGCGGCACGCAATCGAGGAACCGCGCTTAACGACCGCATTAGCGCAAAGGCAACAATGCTGACCAATCGAAACCGGCGCGTAGGTTAACTTTGAGCTAACCCCTCTGCAGTCGAATTCGTGGTCGCGGTCGTAAATCTGGACATTAGGACCAAAGAGCGTGTTTGCACCGATGAGGGCGGATTGGACTGCCGTCACGCGGCAGCCCTCGTTCATGTAGACGCCGTCTTCCAGCACTAAAGTTGCGCCTTTATTGACCTGTACGAAGCACTCGGGGCTCAAATAAACGCCCGCACCGATGCTGAGGGATGCGCCCTCGTCCAATATCACCCGTGCGCCCTTGCCCAGGTACAATGGTTTGCCTGAGGCAATCTTGAGCCGATTTCCGGTCACAACTCGCACCTTGGCAACCCGCAGGGCGGAAGCGCCCCATTTAAGCGCCTTAGCAATCTTGTTCATCGGTGCTTCCGCTACTCGTAGGGTCGAAGTTGCTGGAAGCGCTGACGCGCCAGGCCTTCAACTCATGCGCAATACGTTTGTCGGCAGGCGGAAGTGACATATAGTCCCCGTACATTATCGAGAGATAGCGATCCGCATCCTCAAAGCCAAAGAACCGTTCGTTTTCGAATTCGTATTCAACCAAGTTGCTAAACAGGCTTGCGGGGAAAACCTCCAGCGACTGGCTGACTGCCCAAGCCAGATTGGCAGCAGTGCCGATAGTCGAAAAGCAACCGTTATCCGTCATCGTTCTTAGCTTACCGAGAGCCCACTGTTGCAGAGGGGTGTGCCTGGCAAACGCGCCGAAGACGGTTTTGAAGCAGCCAGCAACTCCTGGCTGTCCCGAGCTCCATCTTGATGCTTGGAACAGGTACTTATATCGAACTGCTGCATCCCAGGCCTTGCTGGCTTCGGCTTCACTTTCGAAAAAAACAATCGGAAAGATATCGATCCACACATATTCGCGGATTCCCTCTGCAATGAATGCAGACTTTACCTCAATGCTGGTATCCACCAGTTTTTCAAAAGGAATTGCAGCTGAACCTTTAAGGTTCAGCTGACTGGCAAGCCCAACATGGGATTGCTCCGCTCCAGCACGGGAGGCGAAGCCAGCCAGAAACTTCCTGTAGTCCTCAACGGGCATGACGACATCGATATCATCATCCCAGGGTATGAACCCCTTGTGCCTAACCGCACCGAGAAGAGTGCCGGAACCCATTGAATATCGCAGATTATTCTCTCGACAATAGCAATCGAAAATGCGAAGGAGGCGCAGCTCGGCAGCTTTCACCTCTTGCATGGATAAATACTCGGTCGTCATATTACGCTCCTTTAGTCATATTCCTATAGCGATCAGAGAGCTGCTCGTAGAGCGACCTCGTGGTGTAACCCGCTTTATCAAGAAACGGAACATAGTCCGCCTCGGCAGTGAGTTCCCTTTTGCCGGCGCAGGTTACCAGCAAATCAGCCCACTCCCTGTCGGAAAGCGAAAGTGCTGCGCGCTTGAGAAGGCCCGTCAGATCGGCCTCCTGGGTAACCGCGTCAGAGCTGAGGATGGGCAGTCCATTTGCCTGGGCCTCAATGAAGGCAATCGGTAGCCCCTCGTGGAAAGAGGGGGCAAGCAGCGCATCCATGGCGCTGTAGTACCTCCAGATATCGTCAACGGTACCGATGAAAACCGCCGATTCGCCCAACCCCAATTCAGCCGCCTTCTCCTTCGCAAGGGGAAGTTCCTCGGCTTGGCCGAAGAGCAGAAGGCGGGAATCGGCCTCACTGGAGCGCAGCTGATTGAAGATATCGAGGGCGCGCAGGGTGTTTTTCGCAGGAATGCCTGCCCCGACAAACCCTATGACGGTGGCATTCCCCGGGATCCCAAGCCGATGTCTAACGGCAGCCCGGTCAGAGGGCGAAAACCGGAATTTATCGGAATCGACCCCGTTGTGCACCAAGGCATAGCCAGCGCCCCGAAAGAGATATTCACCTGCGACCTCGCTGCATGCCCAGCGCTCACTCGCCGCCGGCAGGAACCTCTCTATCATGGCCACGTTGACCATATTCTTCAGACTCGAGGTGCTGCCAAGCGCGCTGTTATGGCAGTGCACGATGCGCGAGGGAACTCCGGCCTTTTTCGCCTCAGAGGCGAAGACGAAGCCGAGTGCGTTGTTCGTGTGAATCTGAACGATATCGAAACGGTGCTTCGACAGAAAAGCGCCAAGGCGCTTCGCCCCCAGAGTGCCAACCAGCAGCGGGCTGTAGCTATCGATTAAAGGACCGAAGAATCGCTCTCCGAACCTATCCCCTTCGACTCTTCCCACCGACAGCACGCTCTGCTCGATATCGGGAGCCGGGCAATCGAGCATCGTGGAGACGAAGGTCCTCACCCCGCCCCTGCCGGGTCCTAACTGTTGAATGATGTGCAGGACCCGAATCATCGCGACCTACCTTCCAGCACGTCGCCGATCCGCTCGCTCGCATGACCATCACCGTAGGGGTTCGAGGCATGGCTCATGGCCGCATACTCCCCCTCATCGGAGAGCAGACGACTGAACTCGCGGTAGATGACGTCCTCCTCGGTGCCCACGAGCTTCAGCGTGCCGGCGGCGACTCCCTCGGGGCGCTCGGTGGTGTCGCGCATGACGAGTACGGGCTTACCCAGACTAGGCGCCTCCTCCTGGATGCCGCCCGAGTCGGTGAGGATGAGGTGGCTCGCCGCCATGAAGTTGTGGAAGTCGAGAACCTCGAGCGGGTCGATGATATGCAGGCGGTCGAAGCCGTCGAGCTCCTCGTGGGCGGCCTTGCGGACGAGCGGGTTCATGTGGATCGGGTAGATCGCCTTGGTGTCCGGGTGCTCCTCCATCACGCGGCGGATGGCGCGGAACATCCGGTGCATGGGCTCGCCCAGGTTCTCGCGGCGGTGCGCCGTGATGAGGATGAGGCGGGAGCCCTCGGCCCACTCGAGCTCGGGGTGGGAGTAGCCCTCGCGCACGGTGGTGCGCAGGGCGTCGATGCCGGTGTTGCCGGTGACCCAGATCTTGGACTCTGGCTTGCCCTCGTCGAGAAGGTTCTGCTTACTGGCCTCCGTGGGGGCGAAGTAGTACTCGCTCACGATGTCGACCGCCTGGCGGTTGAACTCCTCGGGCCAGGGGCTGTAGATGTCGTGCGTGCGCAGGCCGGCCTCGACGTGGCCCACGGGTATCTGCAGGTAGAAGCACGCGAGCGCCGCGGCGAAGCTGGTCGTGGTGTCGCCGTGCACGAGCACGACGTCGGGCCTCTCGTCCTCGAGGACGGCCCTGAGCTTGAGCAGCACGTCGCACGTGACGTCGAACAGCGTCTGGCCAGGCTTCATGATCGCCAGGTCGCGATCGGGAGTCACGCCGAAGACGCGCAGCACCTGGTCGAGCATCTCGCGGTGCTGGCCCGTCACGGTTACGATTGTCTCGAACTCATCCGAACGTGCCTTCAGCTCGTTGACGAGCGGGCACATCTTGATTGCCTCCGGTCGGGTGCCGAAGACGAGCATGATTTTCTTCTTATCCATTGGCCTTGCTCCTCTTTGACTCCTTGCGGAGAAGCATGTAGAAACGGGTGTTGCCGACCACGTAGCGCTTCACCAGGCGCTTGGGCTCCTGCATCATGCGGAAGAGCCACTCCAGGTTCGCGCGCTGCATCCACATCGGGGCGCGCGGGATGTTGCCGGAGACCACGTCGAACGAACCCCCCACGCCCACGAAAGCGCCCTTGGCGCCCAGCTCGCGGAAACGCTCGATCAGGCGTTCCTTCTTGGGCGAGGTGATGCCCACGAACACGATGTCGGGCTCGGCCTGCTCAACCTCGGCGACCACGGCATCGAACTCGTCTTCGCCGAAGTAGCCGTCACGGTAACCCGCAAGGACCATCTTGGGATACCTCTCGGACAGTACCTCGGCGGTCTTTGCGACCACTTCGGCCTTGGCGCCCAGCAGGTAGACGCTGTGCCCCTCACGCTCGGCCAGCCCACACAGCTCCCACATGAGGTCGATGCCGGCCACGCGCCCGGGCAAGTCCACGCCCAGCTTCCTGGCGGCCATGACCATGGAGGCGCCATCGGCGTTTACGATCTCGCAGCGGCGCACGCACGCATCCATCTCGGGATCGTCACGCATCTGCAGCAACTTGTCGGCGTTCACGCCGATCAGGTGGGCGAAGCGCCCCTCCTTGATGAGGGCATCGGTCGCCTCGACGGTCTGCCCCATCGTCCAGGGGTCGACGGGGGCGCCCAGGACTTCGACTCGCCCGGGAAGATCAACCGTTGAACCGGTGCCTTCGTAATTCCCTATAGTCTCTTTAGCAAGCGCCATTTCCGCTGACAACCTCAATCACTGTGAGTAGGATTATTTTGAAATCGAAGAAAACGCCACGTTTGGCGATATATTCCAGGTCGCGACGGACCATGCCGTCGAATCCCGTCGAGTTACGCTCCGTAACCTGCCACCAACCGGTGATCCCGGGCTTAACGGCCAAACGCTGCAGGTCGTACTCGGTGTACTCAGCGACCTCATTGGGCAGCGGCGGTCGCGGGCCCACGACAGACATCTGCCCCAGGAACACGTTGAGGAACTGCGGGAACTCGTCGATGGAGTGCTTGCGGATGAACTTCCCGATCTTGGTGACGCGGGGGTCCTCCTTCATCTTGAACATGGCGCCGGCGATCTCGTTCTGCTCCTTGAGATCTGCCAGGCGCTCGTCGGCGTCCTTGTACATGGAGCGGAACTTCCACATGCGGAAGGTGGTCAGGCTGCCATCACGGTGGGTCTGGCCCACGCGGATCTGGCTGTAGAAGGGGTTGCCCTCGCTCTCAAGGCGGATGGCCGCGGCAAGCACAAGGCTGGGAACGGCGATGACGGCCAGCACGCAGCCGCTGAACACGACGTCAAAGGCGCGCTTAACGGCGCGGTAGACCAAGCGCGAACGATCCCAGTCCATGATGGACTGCATAGCCTTGTAGCGGCCGGCGCCCTCGCGTCGGTCCATGGCCTGAGCAATGAGCGCTGCCCCCGCAGGCGCATCCGTTGCAAATTGAGTTTTATCCGACACGTTTTCTTCCAAGACCTCGTCCCCGGGTCGGGTTGCGCATGACGCGCTGCTCGCTTGAAAGCACGGCAAGGCCAACGCGGGTGGTTACGCGTCGGCCGCACAGATCGAGCTCCAGATAAGCAGTGCTCTTGCGTCTATTAATGGTTTTTATGAGGCCCTCGTGACCCAACAGCGGGCCTGCAGTCACTATGACCTGGTCACCGTCTTTTAGGGCCTCGCTAATGGGCACTACGCGGTCTCCCCTGTGCGTAAAGCCGCCAATAAGCTGGACCTCTTCTTTTGCCAGCGGCACAAACTGACCGTCCTGGGCAAGCACCCGGGCAAAGTCGTCCATGCGAAGCAGATACTGTTGCACGGTGCGTGGATCTGCCGTATCGCAAATAAGATAACCGGGAAAGAGCGGCTTGGTCGTATTGACCCATTCACCGTGTACCTTAATCTCGGTTTGAAATTGGGGATAAAAGAGCTCCTGCATGGTGCCAGCCGGCACCATGCGCTCGATGCGCTCGCGCATTACGTCTTCGCGACCGTTAATGACCTGGATCACATACCACACGAGTATCACCCCCTTGCTGTCTTACGTGTGGCTCACGGGGTTTGGGTATGGCTTCGCCAGGGCGCTTGTGCGCGAAGGCGCTCCATATTCAAACCCTGAGCCCAGTCAGACAAGCACGTGGCTCTGTCCCACCGTGAACGGTATGTATAGAAGCAGGCGCTAGAGTCGCGGACGTGTATCGCAAAAATGACCGCGACCCCAGCTGGCTGCGTGCGAACCAGTCAAGCGGGAACAAAACTGGACCGCACGCAAACAGCTGCAGGACTGCTACGCTAAGACACGCAAACTAATAAATGCATCATGGAGTTAATTCAATGCAAATAAATAACGTTGCATGACATCTATATTGGAGCTCGTGGTTTTTCTAACACCGCCGTTACGGCCGGATGCTGATCGACCCTGCGCTTTATGGCTTGCTGGAGCCGTGAGCACAGTTGAACTCATGTAACATTAGATATCCTAGCACAAGCTGTTAGCTAAACTGATTTGGGCTGCGTTGGACAACATATCGTTCATTTGACGTGCTTAAGGGGGTTGTTTTGGGATGTTGTTCACGTTGATGCAGGTTAATGGGATGCTAACGGTGATTAGGCGCGTTCCTGAAGCCCATATGGAACGGCGATCTACACTGATAATCGCGTTTGGCTAACAAACTATTTACAGGCATGGGAAATAATTTGTGCAACTTTTTGTTGGTGTGAATTGGGTTTGTGGCGCGGGGTATTTGGCATGAAAAAGGCCTTCGGAATTCCGAAGGCCTTTGCATTCACGATGGTGGAGACGAGGGGGATCGAACCCCTGACCTCTTGACTGCCAGTCAAGCGCTCTCCCAGCTGAGCTACGCCCCCGTGACGAGGAGATACTATAGGGGAAGATTCTTAGTTGTGCAAGAAGTTTTTTGCAATTGATTCTCGCACTTACGGGTTTTCCTGGGACGGGGCAAAAATAATCACTCTATGAGCGATTATTTTTATCCACCGTCCCGATAAAACCCTGATGCAGCAAATACGCTATAGCGGTTCCTTGATGGACGGTTATTACTGCTGTTCCTCTAACTATATTGCTGATACCGGTGTCGGCCAGAAGGCCTAACGTGGCGTGGTCTAGTTCCCATTCTAGGCCTTGTTCGCTGACTTCTGTGTTTGGGGCGATTGCGATGATGGAGAAGGTGCTGTTCTCGTGGCCTTGGATGGTCCAGGACTCGCCTGCGTGGAGGATGCGGGCCGTGGTCTCGTCTTCGCAGATCCAGACGGGGGCATCCTTGTAGCCCGCTATTAGGCCTAGGACGGACAGGGCCATGTCGGGGCGGCCTCCGGTGGCACAGGTAGCCACTACTTCGGCTCCTGGCCAGCGGCAGCGGATGGCGTCTAGGGCTAGGGCCAGATCGGTGTAGTCCTTGTAGGGGTCGTGGCGCTCTACTTCAAAATCGGCAGAGGCATCCACCAGTGCGCGGCCCTCATCGCTTACCGTGTCGGCGTCGCCTACGTAGACGTCGCAGCTCAGCCCTGCGCCCAGTAGGGCGTCTAAGCCGCGGTCAACGGCTACAACGTGGTCGCACTCCCCCGCTAGGTGGCGCAGCAATTCGACGCTCGCCACCACGGGCGAACCGCAGACTACTAATACTTTCTCGGACAACGCTCTCGCCTAGCCCTCAAACGCAAGCACGCGAGCAAGGTCCAGCTCGCCATAGCTGTCGATAAAGATATCGCAGTTGGCGCGTACGTCGTCGCGCTTCATGCGGCCGTGCGGGTCATAGATGCCCACGCGCTTAAAGCCGGCGGCACCGGAGCTCTTAAGGCCAAAGACTGCATCCTCAAACACCCATGCGCGCTCAAACTTGCGCCCGTGGCGCTCCTCTAGGCGACGCAGCGCAAGTTCATACACATCCGGGAACTGCTTGGAGCGTCCCGCCTCGCCCGTCGTGGTAACAAACTCCATGTACGCGTGGAGCCCGGCACCAGCAAGTGCAGACTTTACCAGCTCGGCCGGCGTGGAAGTGGCCACGCACATGGCGATTCCCGCCGCTTTCGCCTGCTCCAAAAAGGCCAAGAGCCCCTCGCGCGGCGGTACCTTGGAGTACCCATCAATCAGAATCTCGCTCAACTCGCGATACAGCTCCTCGCCACCTGTGCCAATGCCCCACGTGTCGTGGTAGGCCTGACATTCGTCCTCGAGCGAAAGATGCTCAAACTGGGCAAAATCGTCGACCGTCACGTCGACACCGTGGCGGTGCAATAACTCGGGCTGGGCATAGGCCCAAACGGGGGTGCTATTAACCAGCGTGCCGTCGCAATCGAAAATAAAAGCGACATGGGGGGCGGCGGTCTGGGGCATAAACGAACCTTTCAATGTCAAATGGTAAACATCCTGCTAAAAACGTTTTACCAAACGTCAAACTTACAATCTTGAAACCCTATTTGGTAAAACTGTCAAGAGTTTTACCATCGCAAATCTGCCAGTGGTATAAACATGGCGCTCACCGATTAAAAGCCACCGCAAATCCACTTTCGTTCATAAAACTAACGTACAGGTGTTATCGTAGTTTCTGCCGAAAGTTCCACCGAGCACGCGAGGTGGAACGAATCACAGAAACTTCGCCGTCCCTTCGATTCGTGCAGCCTTGGACCTTTCGCATCTAGTCACCAAGGCAACACGCTGCCGCGTCATGATGGGATCAAACGTGAGCGATACAAAGCTAAAGCCAGCAACCAAAAAGCCCGCTACCCGTAAAGCCGCCCCGCACGCACCGGAACTCTCCAAGGACGATGTCTACCTGTTTGGTATTGGAATGTGGGAGCGCAGCTGGGAAAAGATGGGCGCGCATCCCGACACGCAGCAGCGCGCGCGCGGCTGGCGCTTTTGCGTTTGGGCGCCCGACGTAAAGAGTGTCCATGTCATTGGCGAATTTAACGACTGGGATGAGGAAGCCAACCCGCTGGTGCCCGTGCATACGAGCGCTATTTGGGAAGGCTTTATTCCTGGCGCCGAGCAGGGCCAGCTCTATAAATATCTCATCGAGACCAACGAGGGAGAGAAGCTCTACAAGGCCGATCCGTATGCCTTTAAGGCCGAGTGCCCTCCGGGTACCGCGAGCGTGCTGTGGACCCTCGATGGCTACAAGTGGAATGACGCCGCGTGGCTCAAGCGCCGCGCCGGCCACAACCACATGTCGCAGCCGCTCAACATCTACGAGGTGCATATTGGCTCGTGGAAGCGCCACGGCGATGCGCCGCAGGGCGAGCCCGACGAGTACGGCAACTACCCCGGCCCCATGGATCCCTTCCCCGCCCAGCGCGGCGAGTTCTACACCTACGACGATCTGTCGGTGGAGCTCGTGGACTACGTGCGCGACATGGGATATACGCATATCGAGGTCATGCCGCTTATGGAGCATCCCTTCGATGGCTCCTGGGGCTACCAGACGACCGGCTACTATGCCGCCACGTCGCGCTACGGCAATCCGCAGCAGCTCATGCACTTTATCGATGCGTGCCACGAGGCTGGCATCGGCGTGATCATGGACTGGGTGCCCGGCGGTTTTTGCGCCGACTCCCACGGCCTTGCCACTTTTAACGGTCACATGCTGTTTGAGCACGAGATTCACCCTAACTGGGGCACGCACAAGTTTGACTTCGCCCGCGGCGAGGTACGCTCCTTCTTGGTCTCCAACGTGCTGTACTGGCTCGAGAACTTCCACGTGGACGGCATTCGCATGGACGGCGTGTCCAGCATGCTGTACCTCAACTTTGGCATCGACGATCCCGGCCAAAAGAAGTTCAACAAGTACGGTACCGAGGAGGACCTGGACGCCAGCGCGTTTATCCGTCAGGTCAACTGCGCCGTGGAGGCGCACTACCCCGACGTAATGATGATGGCCGAGGAGTCCACCGCGTGGCCGCTCGTGACCTATCCGCCGCAGGACGGCGGCCTGGGCTTCCACTACAAGTGGGACATGGGCTGGATGAACGACACCCTGCACTACATGCAGACCGATTTTCCGTGGCGCCCCGGCAACCACGGGCTGCTCACGTTCTCCATCATGTACGCCTTTACCGAGAACTTCATTTGCCCGCTGAGCCACGACGAGGTCGTGCACGGCAAGTGCTCGCTGATCGGCCGCATGCCGGGCGACTGGTGGCGCCAGTTTGCCGGCCTGCGCACGCTGGCTTTCTACCAAATGACACACCCCGGTGCAAAGCTCAACTTTATGGGCAACGAGATCGGCCAGTTTATCGAGTGGCGCTACTACGAGTCCATCCAGTGGTTCCTGACCGAGGAGTACGAGACTCACCGTCATCATCAGGCGTTTATCAAGGCGCTCAACCATCTGTACACCGCCGAGCCCGCCCTATACGAGCGCGGCTACACCGACGACGGCTTTACCTGGATCGACGCGGACAACTCCAAGCAGTCCATCGTGAGCTTTGTGCGCCAGGGCGAGGACGTCGATAACGACCTGGTGATTCTGATCAACTTTGACCCGGCGAGCTACGAGAGCTTCCGCGTGGGCGTGCCGCGCGAGGGTGACTGGGAGGTCATCTTCGATTCCGACCGTCCCGAGTTTGGCGGCAGCGGCTATGCCGGTGAGGAGCCCTACACCTGCTCGAGCGAGCCCTATCCCTGGAACGGGCAGATGGACTCCATCGAGATTAAGGTGCCCGGCCTTGCAGGCGTGGTGCTTAAGCGCCGCGGTCCCAGCAGCTATAAGCCGCCCGTGGTCGAGGAGCCCAAGAAGGCGACGCGCAAGCGCATGTCCTCGGTGAAGCCCAAGGCCGCAGCTGCTAAGAAGGCTCCGGCTAAGGCGAAGGCTGCCAAGCCCGCCGCCAAGGCTTCGGCCAAGTCCACCACGGCCAAGAAGGCTGCTTCCAAGGCCAAGGCAGCTGCCGTTAAGGATCCTGCCAAGAAAGCGTAACAAAGGTGTTACCACTGTAATTACCCGCCCCGACGGGGCGTAGGATACAAGTCATAACCGTTCCGGGAGAATCATCCCCGGGGGAAGGAACGTATGAATAAGATCTTCGACAACAAACAGGAGTTTACCGAGCTCTATCGCGATGCCGTCATGAGCATCAGCGGCAAGAGCGTCGAGGCCGCCAGCGACCTCGACCGCTTTAACGCCCTGGCCAAGCTCGTGGCCGAGAAGGCCCGTACCGTTGCCACCAAGAGCGACGCCCGCGCCACCGCCGAGGGTAAGAAGCGCGTGTACTACTTCTCAATCGAGTTTTTGATCGGCCGCCTGCTCGACAATTACCTGCTCAACTTTGGCGTGCGCGACATGGTCGCCGAGGCGCTCGACGACATGGGCTTCGACCTTTCCGTCATCGAGAACCAGGAGCCCGATCCGGCTCTGGGCAACGGCGGTCTGGGCCGTCTTGCCGCATGCTTCCTAGATTCCATGGCAGCCGAGGGCATTGCCGGCTACGGCTACGGCATGCGCTACCGCTACGGCCTGTTTAAGCAGGAGATCGTCAACGGCAGCCAGGTCGAGGCTACCGACGAGTGGCTCACCCACGGCTATCCCTGGGAGGTCCGCCGTCAGGACAAGGCCGTGACCATCAAGTTTGGTGGCCATGTTGAGGGCTTTGAGGAGAACGGCCGCACGTTCTACCGCACGGTGGACACGCAGGACATCCTGGCCGTCCCTTATGACATCCCCGTGGTGGGCTATGCCGGCGAGACCGTCAACAAGCTGCGCGTCTGGGCCGCCGAGCCGGTCGAGGAGCACTTTGACCTGGAGGCCTTCAACCGCGGCGACTATGCCCTGGCCGACGCCGAGCGCGCCGAGGCCGAGGCCATCAGCGCCATCCTCTACCCCAACGACGCCGGCGAGCACGGCCGTCTGCTGCGCCTGAAGCAGGAGTACCTGTTTGTCTCGGCCGGCATCTACAGTCTGCTCGACACCTTTGAGAAGGAGCACGGCGAGAACTGGGAGCTGCTGCCGCAGTTTGTGGCCATCCACACCAACGACACCCACCCCGCCATGTGCGGCCCCGAGCTCATGCGCATCCTCATCGACGAGAAGAAGCTCGAGTGGGATGACGCCTGGAACATCGTGACGCAGGTCGTGAGCTACACCAACCACACCATCCTGCCCGAGGCTCTGGAGAAGTGGCCCATCGGCACGTTCTCCAAACTCCTCCCCCGCGTGTACCAGATCATCGACGAGATCAGCCGTCGTTGGCACGAGTCGTTCGACACCACGCAGGAGGGCTGGCAGGAGCGTCTGCGCCAGACCGCCATTCTGTGGGACGGCGAGATTCGCATGGCCAACCTGTCTGTGATCTGCAGCCACAGCGTCAACGGCGTGGCCAAGATCCACTCCGACATCATCAAGAACATCGTGCTCAAAGACTTCTATGCCCTGACGCCCGAGAAGTTCAACAACAAGACCAACGGCATCTCGCACCGTCGTTTCTTTGCCGAGGCCAACCCCACCTATGCCAAGCTCGTCACCGAGGCCATTGGCGACGGCTGGCTCAAGGACGCCTTTGAGCTGGAGAAGCTTAAAGGTTTTAAGGACGACACCGAGTTCCTGAAGGCCGTGGGTGCCTCCAAGCGCGCCAACAAGGAGCGCCTGGCCGCCTACGTTAAGGCCGAGACCGGTCTGGTCATTGACCCCAACACCGTCTTCGATGTCCAGGTAAAGCGCTTCCATGCCTACAAGCGCCAGCTCATGAACATCATGAAGGTGATGGACATTTACAACCGTCGCATCGCCGATCCCAACTTCCACGTGACGCCGACGACCTTCATCTTTAGTGGCAAGGCCGCCTCGAGCTACACCTTTGCCAAGGAGACCATCCGCCTCATTAACTCCGTGGCCGACGTCATCAACAACGACCCGCGCGTCAACGAGGTCATGAAGGTCTGCTTTATCCCCAACTTCCGCGTGAGCAACGCCCAGCTCATCTACCCCGCCGCCGAGATCTCGGAGCAGATCTCCACAGCCGGCAAGGAGGCCTCGGGCACGTCCAACATGAAGCTCATGATGAACGGCGCCATTACGCTGGGTACCCTCGACGGCGCCAACATCGAGATCGCCGACCTTGCTGGCCGCGAGAACGAGGCCATCTTTGGCCTGACCGCTCCCGAGGTCGAACAGCTCTGGGCATCCAACAGCTACTTTGCGTGGGATACGCTCAACAACGATCGCGACCGTCTGGGCCGCGTGATGGACGAGCTCAAGGACAACACCTTTGCGGGTCTTTCGGGCAACTTCGAGAGCATCTACAACGAGCTCATGAACAACAACGACCCCGATCTGGTCATGGCAGACTTCCGCAGCTACGTGGATGCATGGGAGGCGCTCACGAACAGCTACGGCGACCAGGAGACCTGGAACCGCAAGGCGCTGCTCAACACCGCCTCCTCCGGCTGGTTCTCGAGCGACCGCACCATTCGCGAGTACCGCGACGAGATCTGGCACGCGTAAAGGCCGCGAGCTCCCCTATGCCAGCACGGCATTACTCGACGGGCGTGACGTTGCGCCGCGCCCGTCGCTAATGGGTTTAGGAACATCGATGACAGAAGGAGAAATCGATGAGTAAGAAAGAATGCATCGCGATGCTCCTCGCAGGAGGACAGGGCAGCCGATTGGGGGCACTCACCCAAAAGATCGCTAAGCCGGCGGTTAGCTTTGGTGGCAAGTTTCGCATTATCGACTTTTCGCTGTCCAACTGCTCCAACTCGGGCATCGACACGGTGGGCGTTCTGACGCAGTACCGTCCCTACCTGCTGCATGCCTATGTGGGCTCCGGCGAGGCGTGGGATCTGGACAGCCGTGACGGCGGCGTGTCGATCCTGCCGCCGTACGAGACGCAGACCGGTGGCGCCTGGTATGCGGGCACGGCCGACGCCATTACGCAGAACCTCGACTACATCAAGGCCAACGACCCCAAGTACGTCCTGATTCTTTCGGGCGATCACCTGTATCGCATGGACTACCGCAAGATGCTCAAGACGCACATTGAGAACAACGCCGACCTCACGGTGAGCGTTATGCCCGTGCCGTGGGAGGAGGCCAGCCGCTTTGGCATCCTGACCACCGACCCCGAGGACGGCCGCATCACCAAGTTCACCGAGAAGCCCGATAAGCCCGATTCGAATCTCGCGTCCATGGGCATCTACATCTTCTCGGCCGACGTGCTGATCGAGGCGCTTGAGCAGGACGCTCTGGACCAGCGCTCGAGCCACGACTTTGGCAAGGACATCATCCCCAAGCTGCTCGGCGAGAACAAGCGCCTGTACAGCTACGAGTTCCACGGCTTTTGGAAGGACGTCGGCACCATCGCCAGCTTCCACGAGACCTCGATGGACCTGCTGGGTAACAACCCCGAGTTCGATCTGTTCGACAAGAACTTCCCCATCATGTCCAACATCACCACGCGTCCGCCGCACTACATTGGCCCGGACGGCCGTCTGGACGACTGCCTGGTCTCCAACGGCTGCAAGATCTACGGCACCGCTCGCCACTCGATCCTTTCGACCGATGTCATCATCGAGGAGCGCGCCGTGGTCGAGGACTCCGTGCTGCTGCCGGGTGCGCACGTTAAGAGCGGCGCGCACATCTGCCGCGCTATTTTGGGCGAGAACTCCACGGTCGAAGAGGGCGTGAAGCTCGGCTCTGTCGATACCACCAAGGATACGGCCGTCGTTGGAAATGACGTCGTTATCGGGAAGGGGGAATGATCCGATGATCAATCGCAAGGCCATCGGTTATATCACCGCTAACTACTCTTCGACCTACGGCAGCGTGCTGCTCAAGGACCGCCCCATCGCATCCGTTCCGTTTTTGGGCCGCTACCGCCTGATCGACTTTCCGCTGTCCAACATGATGAACGCCGGCATCAAGACCGTCGGCGTCGTCATGCCGGGCAACTACCGCTCGCTGATCGACCACGTGGGCTCTGGCAAGGACTGGGGCCTGGACCGCAAGAAGGGCGGCCTGTTCATGGTGCCCGGCAACGCGTATGGCACCACCAAGGGCGGCATGCGCTTCCTACTGCGCGACATCATCTCCAACAAGACGCTGTTCCAGCGCTCGGAGAAGCCCTATGTTGTGATGATGGGCACCAACATCATCTTTAACATGGACCTCAACACCATCATCGAGGCGCACGAGAACTCCGGCGCCCAGATGACCGTGGTGTACTGCAAGGCCACGCGCAACGTCGATGACGAGACCAAGCTCGAGATTAACGAGAACGGCCGCCTGACGGGCGTGAGCGCCGGCGTCGTGTACGGCGACAACGCGTCCATGGACTGCTGTATCGTCAACCGCGAGACGCTGCTCGAGATCATCGACCACTACCAGGCCGCCGACTATCTGGACCTGCTCGAGGCACTCCAGGGCGACTTTGGCAACATCGACGTGTGCAGCTACGAGTACAAGGGCGAGGTCGTGGGCGTGTTTAGCGAGAGGTCGCTATATCGCCGCAGCATGGACCTGCTCGACCAGACCGTGGCCGATCAGCTCTTCGATCCCGAGCGTCCGATCCTGACCAAGGCCCACGACGTTCCGCCTTCGCGCTATGCGACCGGCAGCCACGCCTGCAACTCGATCATCTCGGCCGGCTGTATCATCAAGGGCACCGTGCGCAATTCGATCCTGTCGCGCGGCGTCGTGGTTGAGGAGGGCGCTTCGGTGACCAACTCGATCATCAACCAGAGCTGCATCATCAAGAGCGGCGCCCGCGTCGAGAATGCCATTCTGGACAAGAACAACGTGGTTCCCACCAACACCGAGCTTCGCGGCACGCCCGAGAACATCCTGGTGCTGGGCAAGGCTCCGTTAACTTCCGACACCACCATCGTACGTTAACGTTGGCACCGCAACATCGCTCGTAACATGTAGAATAGCCGCCCGGTTAGCGCCAGGCGGCTATTCTCGAATTGCAACATGGGAGACAATATGGCAGATTCCAGCAAAAAGATGCAGATCGTGTTTGCCTCGGCCGAGTGCGCACCGTTTGTGAAGACCGGTGGCCTGGGCGACGTGGCGGGCTCGCTGCCCGCGGCGCTTATGCGCGCCGGCGCCGAGGTCATCGTGATGGTGCCCAAGTACGCCACCATCAAGGATGAGTACAAGGCGCAGATGGAGCACTTCTCCGACTTTTACGTGAGCCTGGGCTGGCGCAACGAGTACTGCGGGCTCGAGAAGCTCGAGCACGACGGCGTCACGTATATGTTCATCGACAACGAGCGCTACTTTGCGCGCGACTATCCGTACGGCTTCTTTGATGACGGCGAGCGCTTTGCGTTCTTCTCCAAGGCCATCACCGAGAGTCTGCAGCACCTGCCGGCCGGTTTTGAGTGCGACATCCTGCACTGCAACGACTGGCAGACGGCACTGGCGCCCGTGTTCTTGCGCGAGTTCTACCAGGGCCTGCCGCTGTATGACCGCGTCAAGACCGTGTTCTCTATCCACAACGTGGCGTTCCAGGGCCAGTTTAGCGACACCGTGATGGAGGACATCCTTGGTGTGGCGCATATTCCGGCGGCCGCCTCGCAGCTGCGTTGCGACGCCTGCAGCATCAACTACATGCTGGGCGCCCTGCGCTATGCCGACGCCATCACTACGGTGAGCCCCACCTATGCCAACGAGATCCAGACGCCCGAATTTGGCGAGGGCCTGGACGGCGTTTTGCGCGAGCGCTCGTATGCGCTGCAGGGCATTTTGAATGGCATCGACGTGGCGGGCTTTGACCCGGCGACCGACAAGCGCATTGCCGCCAACTACACCGTGGAGGACCGTTCCGGCAAGGCCGTGTGCAAGGCCAAGCTGCAGGAAGAGCTGGGGCTCGAGGTTCGCGACGACCGCCCGCTCATGGTGATGGTCACGCGCCTGACGCGCCAAAAGGGCATGGACCTGGTCATGTACGCGCTCGACCGCATTCTGGTCGGCGGCGTGCAGGTGGCCGTGCTTGGCACTGGCGACCGCGACTACGAGGACGGCCTGCGCTACTTCCAGGACAAGTACCCCGGCACCATGGCCGCGCGCATCGAGTTCGATCCTTCGCTGTCGCAGCGCATGTATGCTGCCGCCGACATGTTCCTGATGCCTTCGAAGTTTGAGCCCTGCGGCCTGTCGCAGATCATTGCCATGCGCTACGGCACCCTGCCTATCGTACGCGAGACCGGTGGTCTGAAGGACACTGTGATTCCGTATAACGAGTTTACCGGCGAGGGCACGGGCTTCTCGTTTAGCAACTTTAACGGCGACGAGATGGGCGACGCGGTCTTCCGCGCGGCACGCCTGTTCTGGGACAACCGCGATGCCTGGAACCAGCTGGTCACGCAGGCCATGAACCAGGACTTTAGCTGGACGCGCTCGGCCGATAAATATCTTGATCTGTACTTCTTTATGCATCCGGAGATTGAGAGGCCAGCGGCTGTTGTCGACGAGCCTGAGGCTGTTGCTGAGCCGGTGGCCGCCGAGGAGCCCAAGGTCGAGGTCAAGCCTGCTGTAAAGCCCGCAGCTAAGAAGACCACGACCCGCAAGACGACCGCTAAGAAGGCTACGACGGTCAAGGCCGCCGCGACTAAAACAACGGCTGCCAAGACAACGACCACGCGCAAGCGCACGACCGCCGCTGCCAAGAAGGCCGCCGAGGCCGAAGCTGCTCCCGAGGTAAAGGCCGAGGTCGCTGAGGCCAAACCGGCCGCCAAGGCTCCGGCAAAGACCGCTGCCAAGAAGACAACCGCGACCGCCAAGAAGGCAACGGCAGCCAAGAAGACTACAGCTACGAAAGCGACGGCTACCAAGGCCGCCGCGACCAAGGCAGCCGCAAAGCCGGCAGCCAAGGTCAAGGAGACGCCTGCAGAGTCCAAGGCGGAGGCAACCGTCGAGGACAAGCCCGCTGCCAAGACCACCACGCGAAAGCGCACGACGACGGCCAAGAAGACCACGGCAAAGGCTGCCGCTCCAAAGGCAGAGGCTATGCCCGCCGCCGTCAAAGAGGAGACCAAGCCCGAGGCAAAGCCCAAGCCGACACCGAAGGCCGCTAAGGTCAAGACCGCTCCGAAGGCTACGGCAAAGGTCGAACCCGCCAAGGAGGCCCCGGTCTCCCCCGCCGCTTCGACCGAGGAAAAGGCTCCGACCAAGAAGACCTCCGTCCGCAAGGCAACGGCCACCCGCAAGCGTCGCTAGCCCACAGACGATCCAAAACCTCATCAAACCCTAAGCAAGGGGCGCTCCAACCGGGCGCCCCTTCTCTGTAGGTAGTGGTAAAACGATTTTCTAGGGTTGATTTTCAATCTCAACGCAACAGCCTGAACGGACCCCGCGTTTCCGCAGCTAGCGCAACGCGGAAATAGCTCCCGGCACCTGGCCATCACTTCG
>QWCK01000987.1_pt1 | contig 45451 bp, 58 predicted proteins | sample 1972571 | NCBI WGS metagenome assembly QWCK01 (sample SAMN09866710, study PRJNA288562) | Human gut metagenome isolate term2_stool, whole genome shotgun sequencing... | isolation source: gut | host: Homo sapiens | place: USA: California | reverse complement strand
CGTCGGCCCGTTGGGCCTCCCTATCCCTTTTGTCCCTTCGGGACATTTCCCCTTGACAAGGGGAATCGGCCTCGCAATGACAGGCTTTTTTGACAGTCTGAAATATGTTCTAACAAGCGGGCGGGAACCGATCATTTTGTTCCCGCCCGCTGCGGTACCAGCCCAGCCAGCGTGCTCAATCTCTCCCCCGAGGCAGCCATTCTTGCGCAGATGCGGCCGGCGGCGGCGGGGGCGGACCACAGCCAGGGGCGGGCGGCGTACAGCCGGCGGGCCCGCTCCCCGTCCCGCTCCAGGGCCAGCACCTGCCCCCCATAGCACAGCGCTGCCGGGGCCGCCCACGGGGCCCGGACCGAGGGCAGGGCGACGATCCCCCCGCCGTTTTCCATCTCGATCAGGGCCACCAGGGTCAGCAGTCGCTCCGGGGGGATGGGCGCTCCCGTCTCGTCCTGGGCCAGCAGGCAAAAGCCGCCCCGGGCGGTGAAAAAAGCGGGAATGCCGGGCCGCCAACGCTCCTCCACCTGCCAGCCCAGGGCGGAGAGCACCCGGCCCAAGTCCCGGTCCGCCCCCCGGTCTCCGGGCACCGCTGCCTGCCGATGCCGCCAGGGAGGGCCGCTCCGCCCCAGGGCCAGCTGCCGGGCGGTCTCCCCCGCCCGCAGCCCTTCGGGAATATGGCGGACGGTCCAAGCTCCCCCCTCCGCTCCTGCCGCCGGGGGCTGGGACAGGGCCTCCTTTAACCGCCCCAGGGCCTCCGGGGCAAAGGGCAGCCCCAGGCGGTCAAACAGGTGGAGCCTGGGCTCGTCCTCCGTGTCAAAAAACAACAGGGCGGGCAGGCCCCACCGCCGGGCCGCCCAGCTCCCCTCCACCGGGCTAGTTAAATCGGGGAAGAGCTCCGCCCGGCCCCCCGCCGCCGCCACGCCCCCGGCGCAGGCTCTCACAAAGTCTTCCCCCGCCCCGTCCGGGGTCCGGGCCAGGCCCACTCTCCCCCGGCGGGCCAGTACAAAACCCAGCTGCGCCAATTTTTCCACATTTTCGCCCCCTTCTGTGGATAACCTAAACTTAGTATGGCTGAAAACCGCCTTGTCCCGGGGAGAAAAACCTGGTATCATAGGGGAAACCAGACGGTGCGGGAGGACGACCATGAACATTCAGATCTTTGGTGTGAAAAAGTGCTTTGACACGAAAAAAGCCCAGCGCTATTTCAAGGAGCGCCGGGTGAAGGTTCAGGATATCGACTTAAAGAAGATCGGCATCAGCCGGGGGGAGCTGACGAGCGTCATCTCCGCCGTGGGTCTGGACGCTCTGGTGGACCCGGGGCACCCGGAGGCCGCCCTGCTGGGCTATCTGGCCGACAGTCAGGCGAAGGTCCAGCACATTCTGGAGGACCCCACCCTCCTGCGCACCCCCATCGTCCGCAACGGCCGCCAGGCCACGGTGGGGTATTGCCCGGACGTGTGGGAGAGTTGGAAATAAAAAAGTCTATTTGCCTTCCCCTGAGGGGAAGGCGGAGACTGTCAAAAAAGCCTGTCATTGCGAGGAGGCCCAAAGGGCCGACGTGGCAATCCGTTCCAAAAAGCTATGATTATCAGCATATTTTCGGCTTTTGAGTTACGGATTCCCACGTCGCTGCGCTCCTCGGAATGACAGAAGAGAGTTTATCGACACGCTGCACCTTCCCCCAGGGGAAGGCAAGAGAACCCCCCGCCGGGTGTCCGGCGGGGGGCTTTGACTTATTTGCAGAACTCAGATTTCCGAAACAGCGAGCGGAGCAGCACGATCCAGCCCCAGGAGATAGACAGGGTGGGCAGACAGGCCAGCAGAACGGCCTTCACCGGGTGGATCTCGGAAAAGCAGATGGGTCCGAAAAACATGACGAACACCACCACCATCATCACCAGCAGGGTGATCTTCTCCATCCGGGTGTTGGGGGGCGTAAGAAAAATTTTCTTCAGATCGATCTCCACTTGCTTTTTCATATTACTTCAACGCTCCAGTCACAGATTCCACCGTGCGGATCAGGCCGCCGGAGTGGATAAAGTCCTTCAGATACACGATATAGGGATACAGGAAGTCGTCCTGCTTCAGCACGGGCACATGCTTGGCGATCTCGTCCAGCACGGCCTGGGTGGCGGGGCTGCGCTTCACCTCCGGGTCCACGAACTGCTGCACCTGATAGGCGGACAGCAGCTCGATGGCCAGCACATACTCCAACTTCTCCGCCATGGGGCCGGACTTCTTGCAGGCCAGATAGCCCATGGCCACATAGTCCTCCTGGTTGCAGCAGGTGGGGGTGTTGTCGATGGTGGAGGGGGTGGCCAGGCCGCGCATCTCGTTGATGAGGCCCGCCTGGGTATACTGGGGGATCATCAGGCCGGAGTTCAGGCCGGGGCTCGCAATGCAGAAGCTGGGGTAGCCGGACAGGGACTCGTCGATGATCCGGTTGTTCCGCCGCTCGGACATCTTGGCCAGGGAGACGGCGGCGATGCAGGCGGAATCCATCTCCATGCCCACATAGGCGGAGTCGGGGTTGCAGGCAGAGATCACGTCCTGGCTGCCCTCCTCGGGCCACAGGATGGGGTTGTCACAGCAGGAGTTCATCTCGATCTCGATGGTCTCTTTGGCATCCCGGAAGGTCTTTTTGGCCGCGCCGTGAAGCTGGGGGATGCACCGCAGGGACAGGGCGTCCTGTACCCGGTGGCCCTGATACTTCTCGATGATGCCGGAGCCGGCCAGGATGCGGCGAACGTTCTCGGCGGTGTCCCCCTGGTCAGCGTGGGGGCGCACCTGCATCACCCGCGCGTCAAAGGCGTTCATCACGCCCTTCAGGGCCTCCAGAGACATGGCCCCGACGATGTCGGCGGACTTGGCGGCCTTCTGGAAGTCGTAAAGGCCCAAAGCGGCCATGGCGGTGGCGGAGGTGGTGCCGGACACCAGGGCCAGGCCCTCCTTCGAGCTGAGGGTAATGGGCTCCAGACCGGCCTTTTTCAGGGCCTGGTCGCCGGGCAGCAGCTCGCCCCGGTAATAGGCCTTGCCCCGGCCGATGAGCACCAGGGCCATGTGGGCCTCGGGGGACAGATAGCCCACGCTGCCGTCCCCGGGGGCCCAGGGGGTCAGACCCCGGTTCAGGAACTGGCGGTACTGCTCCAGCAGCTCCAGCCGCACGCCGCTGTAGCCCTGGCCCAGGTTCTGCAGGATCATCAGCATGATGCCCCGCACCCGCTCGATGCTCAGGGGCTCGCCCAGGGAGACGGAGTGGGACAGGATGATGTTCTCCTGCAGCTTGGCCGTCTCCTCTTTGCTGATGGCCTTGGTACACAGGGCACCAAAGCCGGTGGTGACACCGTACATCACCTTCTCCTCGTCCACCCAGCGCTCCACCAGCTGGCGGGACTTGTCCACCCGCTGGCAATAGTCGTGGGAGAACTCCACCTGTGCACCCTCCCGGCACACAGCGATAAACTGCTCCATGGTGATGGGCTCACCCAGCACGATGGTTTTCTTTTCCGTATTCACAACGTACCTCCACACTGTGCGCCCCCGCCCGGGAGCACCTTCTCCCAGGCGGCGGCACAGCAACTTCTTAACTTCAATGCTCCAAACTTACTGCTCGATCTGGTCCACGCTGTCCACGATGTCCTTCTTGGTCTCGGGGTCCAGGAAGAATACCTTGATGGCGGCGGCCACCTGAAGGATGAACACGATCAGGACCACAGCGCCGCCGCAGGCAGCCAGATACTTCACGCCGTCCACGCCCTGGGCGCCGCCGCCGAAGGCCACCATGATGCAGGCAATGGCGCCGATGGACACGCCCCAGATGATCTTCTGCCACATAGCGGGCTCCTCGTCGTGGCGAGCGCCCTTGGTACACAGGGCGGCGATGGTGGTGGACATGGTGTCAGCGGTGGTAGAGAAGGCGGCGATGAGGGAGATGATGACCACGGGGATGATGATCGCGCCCAGCGGCACATGCTTCAGGAACTCCCAGATACCGGCCACAGCGCCGCCGTCCTGGATGGCGGCAATGATGTCGGCCTTGCCGCTGATCTGCCAGTCCAGGGCGGTGCTGCCCCAAACGGCAAACCACACAAAGCCAAAGCCGGCGGGCAGCAGGAAGTTTACGGTCATGAACTGGCGCACGGTGCGGCCATAGGCGATCATGGCGAAGAAGATGCCCATCAGGGGGGCGTAGGCGATCCAGATGGCCCAGTCATACATGGTCCACCAGGTGACCAGGGCGGAGCCGCCCACCACATAGGGGTCAAAGCCCCACATCCAGAAGCGGTCCAGCCAATAGCCCAGGCCCACGTTGGCCATGTTCAGGATATACACGGTGGGCCCGATGATGAACAGCAGGATCAGCAGCACATAGAAGATCTTGGAGGTCAGACCGGCCAGCCACTTGATGCCCTTGTCCATGCCGGTAACGGAAGCGATGGTAAAGGTGGCGGTGATGATGGCGGTGAGGACGATCCACACCACAGGGCCCTGGGCCACGCCATAGGCGGCATACAGACCGGTGCCGATCAGCGCCAGGCCGGCGCCCAGAGAGGCGGCCAGACCCAGAGCGATGGCCAGCACGGACAGCACATCGATGAGCACCACCCAGATGCCCTTGGTGACTTTGTCGCCGAACAGGGGGGTGAGGGAGGCGGCCACGGTCAGGTCCTTTTTGCGGTTGAAGTACATATAGGCGATGAGCACGCCGGACAGGGCGTACATGGCATAGGGGATCACGGTCCAGTTATAGAAGCAGCGGCCCATGGCAAACCAGGCGGCCTCGTCAGACAGGGCCTCGATGCCATAGCCGTCCAGCTCGCCGTAGATGTTGCCGAAGTAGATCAGCACCTCGTTCACGCCATAGGTGATCAGGCCGGTGGCGATACCGCCGGTCAGGGTCATGGCGAACCAGGAACCGAAGGAGTACTTGGCCTTGGCCTCGGGGCCGCCGAAGCGGATCTTGCCCACCTTGCTGAAGGTCAGCATAAAGGCCAGGGCCAGCGTGACCATGGCCACCACCTGATACAGCCAGCCGAAGGTACTCAGGGACCAGCCGAAGATGGCGTTGGTCACAGAGGTCAGCCACTCGTTGTTGACGATGCCCAGGATGGCAGCGCCGCCGATGACCGCAAAGCAGGGAATAAATACATCCCAGCGGATCGGCTTCTGATTGGTTTCATGTTTCATGTTGTGTCACCCGTATGTAAGCCGCAGCCGCGTCCTACATACTCTCTCCTTTCTGTGTTATCCACACGCTTTATAAATACAGCAATTCCCGTGCCATTTCTTAAAAAATCACCTGAATTTTTTCTTTTTATTTATTTTATACAATTCTGTGCATTCTATTCTGTACATATTCGCCAGTTTCTTGCCCCCTTGCTCCCTTTGTTTCGTGGGGACACATTCCCCGTCTCCTCCGTCCTTTTCCGCTGTTTGTTCTCCTGTGCAATTTATTTTTGCATTATGCAAAAATAAATTGCATTTTCTTGACGAACAGGGGCGCGCGCTATATAATTCTATCATAAAATGCTCTGTCTCGTCTGGCCCTGTGTCAAAGGAGGATGCCCCTTGTACTTATTCGATGTCTTGTTCACCATCGGGCCCCGGGAGGAATTTCTCAGCCTGACCTGGGGCGGGGAGCACGCCGCCCTGCCCTATCGCCCCATGTGTGAGCACTGGGTGGAGCAGCGCCACAAAATTTTTGAGGTGCTGCCCCTGCCCGACCAGCGCCCCGGCGGCAGTCTGGTGTGGAACGGGGAGCAGCTGGCCTATCTGCTGCTGCCCGCCCCGGAGGGGAAACAATATCTGCTGCTGTCCTGGAACGCCAACCTGGAGTTTCTCTATACCCGGGCCCTGGATCAGCTCCCCTTCGGCGTGCAGATCTACGACAAGAACACCCACGCCGTCTATTTCAATCAGGCCAGCCGGGAAATTTCCCACATCCCCAGCGGCGTGAACATCACCGGGCGGCACCTGCTGGACATGTATGACCTGGAGGAGACGGTGAGCACCACCATGACCGCCCTGCGCACCCAGTCCCCGGTGATCGACCGGGTGGACCAGTTCTCGGTGGACAACGGCACCTTTATTGCCAGCGCCAACACCTCCTACCCCATTTTTCAAAACGGTCAGCTGTCCGGTGCGGTGACGTTTGAGCATACGGAAGAGACCATTCAAAAATACTATCAGAGCATCCAGGACACCCGCCAGGCGCTGAAGCACTTCTCCGGCAACGCCGCCCCCGTCCGCTTCTCCGGCTATACCTTTGAAAACGTCATCGGCGGCAGTGAAAAGCTCCGCTCCGCCGCAGAGCTGGCCCAGCGGGTGGCCCCCCAGAACAGCCCCGTCATGCTGGTGGGGGAAACGGGCACGGGGAAAGAGATCTTCGCCCAGAGCATCCACCGCTCCAGCCCCCGGGCGGGGAAAAAATTCGTGGCCATCAACTGCGCCGCCATCCTGGAGACCCTCATCGAAAGCCTGCTCTTCGGCACGGCCAAGGGCAGCTTCACCGGCAGCGAGGACAAGGCCGGCTACTTTGAGGAGGCCAACGGCGGCACCCTGTTTCTGGACGAGCTGAATTCCATGAGCCTGGTCATGCAGTCCAAGCTGCTGCGGGTGCTGCAGGAGCGCACCTTCCGCCGGGTGGGCGGCAAGAAAGATCTGGAGCTGGACGTGCGCATCATCTCCTCCTGCAACGAGGACCCCTTCCAGACGGTGGAGGAGAACAAGTTCCGCCGGGACCTGTTCTACCGCCTGTCCTCCGTCATCATCGAGCTGCCCCCCCTGCGGGAGCACCTGGAGGACCTGGAGCAGCTGACCCGGTACCACCTGGAGCAGACCGCCTTTCAGTATGTCCACCGCATCACCCGCATCCAGCCCCAGGTCTATCAGCTGCTGCGGGCCTATCGCTGGCCGGGCAACGTGCGGGAGCTGTTCCATGTGCTGGACTACGCCCAGAACGTGGCCGACAGCGATGTGATGACGGTGGAGCATCTGCCCGCCTATCTCCGCAAGAACCAGGCTCCCGCCCCCCGGCAGAGCGCTCCTCCCACCCCCTCCGGCCATATCGACTTCTCTCACACCTCTCTCCAGGCCCTGATGGACGACTATGAGAAGGAGGTCATTACCCAGGCCCTGGACCATTGCGGCTATAACATCTCCCAGACCGCCCAGGCCCTGGGCATCCTCCGCCAGAGCCTGCAATACCGCATCCGCAAATATGGGATCATCTTCTGAACGTTTTCCCCTTTTACTGTATCCTGTGGGAAGTTGCAAGAAGATTTTGCAAAAGCACCCCCGGCTCACTGGTCCCGAAACCGGTGAGCCGGGGGCGTTTGTTGTCTGTCAGCCGAAGAAGCCGTAGCCCATATCCACGTTATAGAGGCCATAGAAGTCCAGCGTGTCCGACTGATCCTCCTGATACTGGCCGGGCCACCAGGAGAGGAACTCCTCGTTCAGGCCATCTGTGGGTGTGTCGGGCAGATAGAGGATGAAATCCTTTCCCTGCTCCACACCATAGGGCTCCGAGGAGACGTAGCGCACGCCGTCCTCCACCCACTCCTTGCCCTGCTCATAGTCGCTGGAGAGCTCCTCCAGGGTCAGGGAATAGCTGTGGTCGTCCAGCTGCTTGATATCCGTAAACTTCCCGGAAAAATTGCACAGGTACACGGTCCCGTCGGGGTAGTCGTCCCCGCCGTCCCCCATGTCAGAATCGTGATACTCCCCAGAGAAGGAGCTGTCCGCCGCCAGGGTCAGGCCCGTGCCCCAGGCCCCCGCGCCGCTGGAAAACTCCAGGTCGATGGGCAGACTGTCCGCCAGTCCGCCGTCGATCCTCTCCCCGCTGCTCTTCTCTCCGCATCCCGCCAAAAGCCCGGTACACAGGGCCAGCGCCGCAGCCGCCGCAAAAACTTTCTTCATGGTCCGCCCTCCCAATATGGTCTTTTTCCACATTATAATCTGTCGGGCGGGCGGTGGCAAGGATAAATTGGCACTAGTCCAGGCTGATCTCCCGGCGGGTCATTTTTGCGTCGCTCCGCTGGTTTTTGGCCACGTACAGGTCCTCCCCCAGGTCAGCCAGCTCCACCTTCTCCACCTCGCCCCTGGCCAGCAGCCGCTCCAGGACCAGAGATGCCAGCCGCCGTCCGCTCAGGCCCAATCTGCGGACCGCGTCCGCCTGGGCACATACCTGGGCAAATTCCTGCTTCGTCGCCGCGCCCTCCTTCAAAAAGAGCGCCTCGCAGCCCGTGACGAAGGTCCCGGTGAGATAGCGCTGCTCCTCTCCCTGCCCGGAATAGGGCAGCAGTTGCCCTTCCTTCTGCAAAAAATCCAAAAACGCCCGGATATAGGCCGCCTGAAACTGTTTGGCACACCGGGCGCAGCAGATGCTCAGATCACGCTCCGTCAAGATGGACATCCGGTCCAGCTGGCGGACCACCTCTTTGTAAAACGCCATGGAAACCACATATCCGCTCTGGGTACGCGCCACTTGTCCCAGCGCCTCCGGCCTTCCCCACATCTCTTCGGAGCCGTTCATCTTGTCAATGCCCAGTTTTTTCAGTGTTCTGACCCGTCCGCGGTATTTCAGGCCCTGAAAAAAGCGGAGCACGCAGCCCAGCACCCACAGGGCCGCCAAAACGGCCAGTCCAAAGGGCAGCAGGGCCAGAATGACCGGGATGGCCGCACCCAACAGCCCCAGCGCCAGCGGGCCCAAAAACACCACAGCGGCAATGATAATGCCAAGGCCCAGCAGCCCCAGCAGAACCTCACTCAAGGCGTCCCAGATGGCCTTGAGTATCCCCAGCCCAATGCAGATCACCACAAAAAAAATGATAATTTCCAGCATGGAAGGTCACTGCTTTTCTTCCGGCGGCTCTATCGCCAGTTCCATTTTTCCGGCGGTCATCAGCTTCACGGCCTCCGGGTCGGTGGTCCAGTCGGTAAAACGGCTGCTCTCCACCATGCCGTTCTTTTTCTTTACCACCCACTTTTTATCCGCCGTCTGAAAATAGAAGTCCGCCGCCAGAGCGATGGGGACCGTGTCCCGCTTCAATGGCCGGGCCAATGTGAGCGTCAGCTTTCCGCCGATAAACCTCAGGCGTTCCTTCCGGCCAACTTCCTCCACATATCTGTCAAAAAAGGCCCCCGTGTCCTCTACAATGTCATTGAGTTAAGCAAATCCGCGCACACGAAAAAAGCCCACCTCGACTTTTCGAGGTGGGCCTTTTTTATGCTTTCGTTATGTGGATTGCTTGTGCTTACTTCGCGGGCAGGACAATGACCTGTCCCTCGTAAATGGTGTTGGCGTTCACAAGACGGTCGGCGTTGCGCTCGAAGATGGCCTTGTACTTCATCAAATCACAGATTTGTTAAATTCGATATATCATATCACCTATATTCCAAATTCTCATGATTCCAAAAAGTGAATCGTTCTCTGCTTGCCAAATGTATCCCTGAAATGTTATATCATATCCGCAATATCCCTCTGTAACAATTTCAAATTCTGCATTAGGGTATTGCTCCTTAAATTCATCAAAAGATAATTCTTTACCAGAAAAAGATTTCACTTCGTTATACCCGTATGGAGCGTTAAATACCATAATATTGCACTCTTCTTTATCAATATTTGTAAATTCAATTATTCCCTTATACCACTTTTCTTCATTATCAGCATATTGAAATATTCGATCCATATTTAAGGATAATTTGTCTTCGTTAATTTCAATCTGTAATATCCTGCTATCATGTAAGCTAAATGAAATATTACTTTTTCGGTCTCTAATATAATCCATATCCTTAATCTCCGTAAATTCATATTTTCCGGTTTCTTTCACTGCTGCCAAATCCATCATATCATGCGTTTCCATACAGAGCAATAAAAAAGATGGACCGCAGAAAATCCGTGATGGAATTTTCAGAGCATTGGCAGGACTTGTTGAGATTTCCTTGGAATGATTTCGCTCTGCTGGTTTGCGGTAGTTTTCGCTGATTTCGGTATCTATGCGCGGACTTGTTGTATGCTTGGGCGGTTTTTCTTCCCATATGCCCCGATGCGTCGCTCACAAGTCTTTCCGTCACAAGTTGTTAAGTTAAGCGCGGTCAAAAATAACACTATTTCGCTTTTTATGAAAATCGGCTGATTTCTGATACATTCCGCACGAATGTTGAGATTTTTGGAGAAAATGGTTGATTATCTCAAAAAATCCTTGATTTACAAGCATACAAGCAGGATTTCAAGCTGAATTTACTACCAATTTACTACTTTTGAGGGAAAGAACCTTGATATGCCGCCCGGAACCCTGCCAGCCCAGCCGCCAGCATACAGCATTGAGAAAGAATAAATGAAAACTGAATAGTGTCCTCTTTATCAGCTCATGTGGTCGGATTGGTCGACAAGCCCTTTCTCCGCAGCTAACACCGCATCGCATACGCCGCTTTTTTATATGATGAAGGGGCCAGGCTCATCGCCTGACCCCAACTTTTATTATAGAACCTCAAAATGTGGGTCAGGCGGTTGACCCACATTTTGACCCACACCCAAAAGTGCATTTTTGTAACGAAAAACACCCGAAATCCGAAGATTTCAGGTGTTTTTTTGGAGCTGCTAGGCAGATTCGAACTGCCGACCTCATCCTTACCAATAACCACTTTTACTTTTTGTAGCGTTTCGCATCGTTTGCAAAGCCTTATAAATCAAGGGTTTTTATGCCGTATCTTTTGCTTCGGCTCGTCACTTGGGGTGACTTTTCATAGCGTTTCACCCCAAATTCACCCCAAGCCAGCTTATGCCGCCTTCGGGCGTTCTTTTTTTGTCCCAAACTTTTCTATCGAAAACCGATATTTTCTAACAAAACAAAGAAAAATATTACCATAGCCGCTATACTTTAACGAAAAGGAGCGCGTGGCTATGGTTAGAATTTTACTGTCCACTCGGCTTGGCGAGCGAAAGTGGACACAAGCAGACCTTTCTAGGATGACGGGGATTCGCCCCAATACGATCAGTGAGCTTTATCATGAGGTCGCAACTCGAGTGAGCATCGACCATATTGATTTGATATGTGAAGCCCTCGGTTGCGACATTGCCGACTTGATTGAGATTGTACCAAACAAGGAGCCACGTGTAAAGACTCGCATCGGCGCTCCCCAGCACCCTTCTGGAAAGTAAATACCTCCGCTTCTTGCCCGGACACCAAATGTCCGGGCTTTTTTTGTTTCTGCTGTCCCGGTGTTCGTGTGCGCGTATAGTTTTACGCGCATTAGGCGGACGATAACCGGCTATTCTTCCCTAATTGATTTATTTCTTTATTCGCCGTGGTACAAATGGTACAACACAAGATAAACTTTTGAAATAGCCGGGTTTACGGCGTACCACACCCAAAAGCGACGAGAGCGACAAAAGGGACATACCATCCCATTTCTTGTTGCTCTCGTCGCTTTTGTATCAGGGGCCGCTAGACTCCGGTATCGAAGCCTTTTGCTGTTTTAGAGGCTTCGCCCAAGTGTTCATAAAAAATTCGATAAAAAGAATAATCAGGCTTGACAAATTCGATTTATCGAGCTATATTGTAATCAGAAATTCGATATATAGAATATACGGCAACCAGCCAGAAAGGACTATGAAAATGACTAGATTGATGTATCACACGTTCCGCGAGGGCTACGGCACTGACCAAATCCGCAAGACCATGACTGTTGGCGAGTTGAGGGCTTTTCTGGAGGACTACGACGAGGACACCCCGATTTACCTCAGCTTTGACAGCGGCTACACCTACGGCGGTATTACCGAAGACCGCTTCGAAGAGAACTACGGCGAAAATGAGGAGGCTGAATAAAATGCTGGATAAGAACGGTGTTGAAATCAAAACCGGCGATATCGTAGAGATCTCCGGAGCTTATTTCAAAAATGACAACGGCCTCTACTTTGTAACTCATTCTCCTGGCGATCCGACCTGGAGCGGTCGAGACTACAGCCTGAAGCGGATTTCCAAATACGGCAAAATCAGCAAGGCAAAATACAACCTCTGCTTTTGGCCCATCAGTGTGTTTGTTAGCGACCGTTTCAAAGCCGCTCAGGCTACTAGTTGGAACAGGGAACACGCCACAATCGAGGTCAAGCCGCCCTGCAAAGACATGAGCGAGGTCATCGCCTTTTTCCAGGCACAGGCAGCCGAGCTGGCTGAGAGCGTTCGCCGGAGCACTTGGAATTTGGGAGAGTCCCACCCCAGTGTCCAGCGAGAAAAAATTATGCTGGCGCACTATACAGCCCTGGCTCAAGCCCTGATGAACTAGCCGAAACGCCTCTCTTGGGGCGTCCGCCGTGGACCGGCCCCCCGGCGCTGATGATGGTAGGCCAATTTTACAAACGGAGGATTATTGAAATGCGTATCTGTGACTTTTTGGACTTGTGTATTGAACCCGGATTTTGCACCGTTGTTGTCTACGACGTGGAAAGAGCGGAGGACCTTTGGAAAGGGCCAGCGGATGAAATCCCGGCGGAACTCTCCGAGCTGAAAGTAGAAAGCTGGGACATCCCCTCCGAGGCCGGAGTAATGACCTTTAACGTCGCCGCATAAGTCGAAACGCCCCTCGGGGCGTCCGCCGTGGAATGGCTCCCCGGCGCTGACGATGACAGGCCAGGCTTTGCAAAGGAGGCGGCAAATCATGCCGAGGTTAGAAAATTCGAGAGGCGAGGCCCTCTACTACAACGTGGTCGAAAAGAATGGCAAAATTCAATATGTGCTAAAGGGGATCGGAAGCACGGTTATTTTGGGCCGGGACAAGCAGAGAAGGCGATCTAGAATTTTCACCCAAGAGGCACAGGCTGAGCAGTACCTTCGACGGCACGGTTTTGAAGTCACATACTGATATAGTGCACAAAGCGGCGGCCCACAGTTGGGCCGCCGTCGCCTTTTTACTTACCCCCCTAAAACTACCCCTCCCATCTGGTTACCGCTTCTCTTTTTTCCAAAAGAAAAAACAGGGCCTTTTGCGCCTTGGGTAGTATGTTTATACCCTATCGGAGTAAAAGGCCGCTACGGGCCGTCTACGGGGCAAACAGAGGGCAAAGCAGTACAGGTGGATGGAATTTTTATTTTCCCTCTTGCATATACTGCCACTGGCTGGTATAATTACCTTGCCTAAGAAATTGAGTATCTCCAGCATAGCGGAAACCGGGAGGGGTGCCACCCTCCCGGTTTCCTGTGCTTAGTCGCCCTTGTTGTGGTCGTCAAGCCACTTGCAGATGTAAGTGCCAATTACACCCGCTGCGACGGCCAGTAAGAAATTGAGTATCGCCTCCAGCATAGCTATCACCTCCTTCCCGATTACCGGGCCGGAGGCAGAGCGACCGGGGATTATTCTACCAGTTTCCGACAATCTTCGCAAGCCCTATATAAACAAAAAGCGCCCCCACCTCGGCCCTGAGACCGAGATGGGGGCGTTCGCTTTAGATGGCCGGACTGTCTATGGAGCCCTCCGGCTCCTGCGGAGCATTGAAGTTGACGGCCTTGGCTGCCTCGTAGGTAATGCCGCCTTCCTTGTGGTCCGACTTGCACAGGCTCAAGTAGGCCGTGCAGACCACGCCATGGGCGGTCCACGGGAGGCCCACCATGGCACCGATCCACGGCAGAGCCCCGGTGAAACCTTCATGGACGCAGTAAAAGGCCAGCAGCAGGCCGCCCACGGTGACAATCCACAGGAGCGGGCGGATGTCGGCGATCATCCACTTTGAGAACTGAGACATATCTGGCCTCTTCCGGCTCTTACCTCCGGCCAAGCGCTTCCCGCCGTCCATCATACAAGACCGTGCTGCTGGGCGTAACGGTAAAAGAGCTGGGCGGCTTGCTCACGGGTCAGAGGGCTGGCCCACATATAGTTAGGCTGGCCGTCTGCGGTGGTGCCGTTGCCAGCGAACAGCCCCTCGCTGATGGCCCACTCTCTCGCCTCCCGGCTCCACTCGCCGCAGTCATTGTCCTGAAGCTCTTTCTGGTGTGCTGCCATAGCAACCTTGAACATCTCGTTGAACTTGGTCTGGTCCATATCATCGTCCTCCTCTGCCTTGCTTGCATAGTCAGGGAGGCAGTACCCCCGGATATACCGGCCGTTCACAGCCAGCGTCCGCCGGGCCACTGCCTCCCCCTTGTTCCCTTCAATGATGGTGATGGTGTTGCCCACCACCTTCTCCACGATACCAACGTGGTCAGCCCCGCCGGTGTTGTCTCCCTTGCCGGTGTCCTGCCAGTCATACATGATGATGTCGCCGGGCTCCGGCCGGTATGCATCGTTTTCCTCCCAGCGACCGGCAGCCCGGTAGAGTTCTATCATCTTTCCGCAGCCGCACTCTCCCAGGATGATGTCGTGGAGCCCGGCCTGGATACCGGCAGCGGTGACGCAGGTGGCGCACCACTCGTCGTCGTACTGGACAGCATATCCCCTGGGGAGGGGCCGCTGGGTGTTGTAGAGGTCGATGATGGAGCGAAACTTGCCGTTGGCCTCAGACCATCCCAGCCAGCCCCGCATGACATCTACGACTTTATTCCGTAGTTCCAGCTCCGTCATGTTTGTCCCCTCCGTCCACGGCGTCCTGAATCCGCTGGCTCTGGGTGCCGAAATAGAATGCGATGATGACCGCGTAGATGGTCATGAAATCCTGGCTGATCTGGTTGGTGCACGCCATGAAAGCGAACACTCCCGTCAGAGCCAGCGTAACGATGCTCTTGACAGACATGAGGGCGGCCAGGCGCTTGATGATTTTCTCGTTCATACTATGACTCCTTTCAATCGTCCAACAGGGCGTGAATACCCTGGCGGTCAAGAAACTCTTTCTGCTTGTGTTTGATGCTGGTGGCGTACTCCAGTGCCGAGTGCATATCCCCGTTACAGTGGGCATCAGGAATGCGCTGGACGGCCTTCGCGGTGGCCTCTCCGAGGGCGATGCTGGCCCGGGTGCTCTGAACGAGAATGAGGATCAGTTCTTGCTGATCCTCATTCTTCTTGTCCTGGGCCTTCTCTTTGTCCTCGATCCGGCCTTTTAGCCGCCAGACAATGAGCCCCATCACTGCCGACGGGATTCCCATGGCAACGATGAAGGCCATCACCAGTTCTCCAACTTCGATTTGAACCATTGGACTCACCTCCTTTTTGCTCCGACAAGTGCGGCGATGCGCTGCAGGTCAGGAATCGGCGCATTATAGAAAGCATAGTTCCACACCCACCAGTCCTCGTGCTCTGGCCGCTTGTAGGGCTGGCACAGCGGGGATTCCCATACCCGATCCCAGCGGGCCTGATAGTTGGCATCTCTCCGCTCCAGACGGCTCAGGATAGCTCCAACGAGCTGACCCCGGAGTTTCCCGTTGCCGTCGTCGTTCCGACTGAAGTAGTCGTAGGCGTTCTGGCTGCTAATCCGGCATAGCGGTCGGCCCTGCCAATAAAGAGAGCCGTCCTGCTCATCCAGGACGGCTCCCCAAGGGATATTGACTTGTCGGCCTCCGCTATAAAACCTGGCCCGCTTTCTGGCCACATACTGCCCCATTACTCCGTCACCTCCGACCACTGCCACAGGCCGGGCGTACCCGGAGCCCACACGCAGGGGGTCATTGTAAGATTACAGAGGTAGGTCTTTCCCTCGAAGCTGTAATACTTTCCCTGCTCCGTGTCCATGCCGTGCACAAATGGAACGGGGTCCTCTTGTGTCCCGGCATGGGCGGCGTCGATGGGCCGGTAAATTGCCAGCATTCCCTCGCTGTGCGGGGGCTGGTGCTCCTGAGGTGTCACTGGCTGCACGACTCTATACAGGACTCCACCGTCGTTGATGATGGTGTCTTTGGCGAGCTGGGTCCCGGCGGCCAACACCTCGGCCCAGGTCTTGAACAGATCCGGCATAGACAAAGCGGAGCTGTCATCGATGTCGGTGGCAGCCTGGACATATCTTCGGGCTGCCACTTCCATCTGCCCAGACAGCCGGGCGGCGGCCGTTACGGTATGGTTCACGAGCTGTAGTTCAGTCCCGGCGTCTGCTTCCTCCACTGTGACCGTCTCTACGTCTCCCATTTCTGGCCGCCCTGCCAGTTGGTAAGGTGTCCCAGAAAAAACAATGCCCGAAGCCTCCGGCTCCGAGCATAGGATATAGCAGCCATTCTTGGCTTTTTTGATGTAACTGAGGGCCTCGGTCATGCCGAGTTGAGTCCCGCCTTTGAGGATTTTGAACATTCGGTTGCACCTCCAAAAAATATGGCATGGTATAGCCGCCGCAAGCGCAGCAGCCGCCCATGGTCGTCAAAACTGCGATAGTAAGCGCTCTGGCATTCCATATACTGCTCAATGCTTTTGAAGTCCCGCTTTTCTTCCTTGAACTCCCGATAGAACAGTTTCAGTTTGCGTCTGGCCCGTTTGACTCCGTCCCGGCTTCCATTCACCCGGATCTTCCCGCTCTCCATCAGCGTAAACTTCGCTTTGCAGAAGCGGAATGGTTTGGTAAGCGGGGTGACCTTACACTTCTTCTTGTTTACCCGGATTCCCATAGATTCGAACCGCCGCACAATCTCATGCCCCATCCGCTTGGCTTCTTCGATGGTCGGAAAGACCAGAAGATAGTCGTCCATGAAATGCGCACCGTATTCGGCTTTAGCCTGACAGAGCATCCAGTTGTCGATTGAACTTGGGAGCGCCACCATTTCCTGCTGGCTTGGCTCCACGCCAAGTGGCATCCCCCGGCCAGGTGTGGTGCAGGGGGAAAAGTATATGATCTTGTCCGCAAGCTCTCGCAAATCCGGAGATGGTATCAGTTGTTCATGTCGCTGGTAGATCAAGTTATGGGGCGCATTGGGAAAGTAGCTTTTCAGGTCAATCTGGAGGACAGCGCCCTCCCGTCCGTAGCGGCGATAATGCCAAGTAAGGTGTTGTTTGACCCGGTCGAAGTGCCAGTGCAACCCCTTCCCAATTTGGCTGGCTCCATTGTCGTGTATCATGCTGGGGGTATAGAGCGGTATAAGGACCTCGTTGCAGAGGGTCTTGTGCACTTGCCGGTCTGTGATGTGCGGCGCGTCAATGGGCCGTACCTTCCCGCGTTCGCATAGAGTAAAATGGACACACTTCTTCGGTTTCCAGGTTCCATTCAAAATTTCTCTCCGCCGTCGGGCGGTGCCGGAGAATAGGTGCATCTCAAAGTTTTGGGCTGACTGCTTCCACCGTACTCCGTTGCAGCACTTTCGGCCATAAAAGAACATCTTCCAGTAGCTGAACACTTCTGCCAGCGATCCCAGAGCGGCGCAACGGTCCTCCCGCTTTTTCCGCCGCTTCTCTTTTCGCCGCTGGTAGCGGCCTTCTCTCCGTTCCTGACTGTTCATAATAAAAGTATTCGCCTTTCGTACAGATAAATTGTAGGGTGCCGTCTAATCTGCTTTGCCCTGACACATGAAACGGGAATAGGCACATACGCCCGCCATGCAAGAAGCGTCCGTGCAAGGGCATCAAAAGAAAGGGTATCGGCTATAAAATAGGTTATACCCCATCCCGCTTTCCCGAGCGGGGCAGTTTTAGGGATTTCCACCCAGGGCAGTATTTCTCCTTTTACGAAGGTCGTCTTTCACCTGGGCCTCGGCCCTGTTACTCCATTTGACCCCGTAGTTTCGTAAAATCCGGCGAAAAGCCCCCCACAGTTGTTTGCATTGTAATTGTTGACACCGCCGCCCGCGCCCGCGCCCACCGCGCTGAAGTTATTGTTGTTATTGTAATTAGGGGAGCGCAGCGGAGCCCAAACAGCCGCAGGGCAAATTAACAGAAATACACCCAATGCACAGTCAGGTTTTCAGCCGTTGTCCGGTGCTTTTGATCTGGCCTTTCAGCAGTTCATTTTCCCGATCAATCAGCTCACCCAGGTTTTGAGCCATTTTATCCAGCTTTTCGACGGCGTCCTTCGGCCCGACCGTTTTTCCCTTCGAGGTGGTAAAGCACCCCTCCGGGTTCTGCATCATGACTTGGTAGCAGTCTGTCAGCCGGGAGTCCAGCGCCATCAGCGAGGCCCGTGCTTCCAGAAGATGAGCCGTCCTCAGTTGTACCCTTTGCGCGTCAGATGGGAAGATGCTGTTTGCTTTCTCCGAATGGTCTTTGACCTCTCCGGCCAGCTTGGCCACAGGCTCTGCAATCAGCCGGGAATATCGTGCGGACAGCCGGGTCAAAAAGTTCATCGTTTCAACATAGATTTGATTTGCCACGTTGATGAACTCCGCCTTGCTGACGGTGCGCTTTTGTGCAAGTACCGACATACTCTCACTCCTTTCAACGCCCAGATAAGGGCCAGTATAACACAGCCCCGGCCGGGGGAGAATTCCTCTCCCCCTCGTTCTATCAGTTTTCGCTATAAAATATCGCAGTTCGGCAAAAAATCACGGGAGTGGTGATTTTGAAAATTCGCGTCGGGCGCTTACGCGCCCGATTTTATTTTCTTCCTTTCGGCCTTGTCCTTCTCCCCCTGGGCCGCCCCCTTACGGGGGCGGGATCGGGTCGGGATAGCTCTGCGGAGGATTAGACAGTAAAGCCGGCGAAAAGCCCCCCACAGGTGTTTGCATTGCAATAGTTGACACCGCCGCCCGCGCCCGCGCCCACCGCGCTGAAGGTATAGTTGTCATTGTAATTAGGGGAGCGCAGCGGAGCCCAAACAGCCGTGCCCCGGTTGTCATGCCGGTACAACTGCTTATTGTTACCAGCCTTAAAATACTGGTACTGCTCCTGGTAGCCGCCCTCGTAGCTGTTGGCATAGGTACGGCTTCCGCCGTAGATCTCCTTCTCCGCGAAGCGGAACAGGTAATCCACCGAGGACGACACATTCCCGGCCACATCACCAGTGCCCCCCGCTACGTTGTCCGTGAACTTAGTCACCGACTTCATCACTTGCCGTAGGTCCTTGGGTAGCGCCGCCATGAGGGTATTCGCCACCGGGCTATTCACGATGTCGTAGCTTTGGGGGTCGTAGCCCACCCGGCCAGAGCTTGGGGAACTGCCGTAGCCGCTGGGCTGCTTGTTGGTGCTGCCCAGGATGTCATACCGAGCGTCACAGCCCTTCCAGCCGCCGTAGTTGTAGTTCCCCCAGTGGTTGGTATTGAACCCCTTCCGACCGTCCGTATAGCTGCTGTTGTAGTTGCTATCACACAGCGCGACCTGGGTGCCGCTGATCTTGCCAATAGCCCAATGGATGCGGTTGCTGCCCTCCCGGCTGGCATTGTGGTTAAAGCCGACAATGAATGTGTCGACCTGCAGGTTACTGAGCGCCAGGGTCCCCACAGTGCCGTTGAGGTTGATGGGCTTGGTGTCTCCCACGCTCCACACATTGGCCGCTTCGTTAGCGTCACTGGCCGCACGGATCGCCGCCCAGGTGTTGGCGCTCAGAGAATCGTCGAATACATTCACTGTCACGTTACAGGTCTTGGAGGCGGGGGCCGTGTAGTTCGTCCCGGCGGCCACATGGACGGTGATAACGGCAGTGCCATAGGATTTTCCGGTCACGGTGACGGTATTGCCGGACACGCTCACAGAGGCCACGCCGGTAGCATTGGATTCTGCCGTAACCGTTCCGTCACCCGCCCGGACGGCGGTGATGGTCCCGCTCTTAGTGGTGGAGTTCAGCGTCAGGGTCTGAGGGTTGAGGGATAGGCTTCCGGCTGCCTTCCCGATGGTCCACTGTACCGTCTGCGGGCCGGTTCCCCCGCCAGACCACTGATAGTTCTCGGTCGGCGTGAATGTAGCGTCATAGTTGCCTGCGTTCACGCCGCTGCTGTCCCCGCCCAACGTCAGCTTAGCCGGGTCATAGTTGGACCACTGCGGCGTCAACACAGAGCCGGTATAGGTAAGCGTTCCGCTCTGGGTGGGGGCTGCGGATACCGTAGCCCGGCCGATACTCCAGGCGGCGTTCTTTGCCGCCGTGCTACTATCCGGCCACTGGTAATTTGCCGTCGGAGTAAATGTAGCGGTATAGCTTCCGGCGTTGATTCCGCTCGTCGTACCACCGAGCGTCAATTTGGAGCTGTCATAATCCGCCCATGTAGGACTCTTGGAATTGCCGTCGTAAGTCAAGCTCCCGCTTTGCGTGGGAATGGTTGCCACTGTGGCTCGTCCAATAGTCCACTGTACGGTTTTAGCCTCGCTGCCGCCGCCGGTCCAGGTATATCCCTTTTTGGGGGTAAACTGCACTTCATAAGTCCCGGCATCGGTGGCCTTAGTAGTACCGCCTATATCCATCATCTCCGGGTTGTACCCATTCCAACTTGGGGTCTGCTCGGAGCCGGTATAGGTCAAGCTGCCGTTCTGCGTAGGGACTACGCTGATGGTGTGAGTAATGGCATCAATTCGTTCAGCCAGATCGGGGTGGGCCTCCGGGTCCTTATTGTGGGCGGTAACGGCCGCCGTCAGATCCTCCTGGCTTACTGTGTCCAGGGCCGGGTTAATGACGAACTGTAGTACCGAGGCGTCGGCCACAACGATGTGCATGAGCATGGTGAGCTTTCCGGACACGCCGCCGGAGATTGCCACCTTCTCAGTGTCTGGGGTATTGCACACGGCGACCATTACGCCGTCGTCCGAGTAAATAGCCGCTTCGCGGACCACAAAGCCGCCCACATCTTCTCCGATGACGATTTTCACGTCGATCATATTTGCCGTGGTGGTGCTGATAGTCGCGCTGACGATCTCGCCCCGCCATTTCTCGTTCTTCAATTCAGTCTGGGCAGGGGTCGGGGAATACGGCTCCCCGTTGCCATCGCCCACGGCGGCCTCGGTGATGGGGAGCTTGGTGCCGTTCAAGATACACTCGGCAATCAGAGCGGCTCCCGCATTGGTGATGACCGTCCCATAGGTCGTTGCCATAGGGTCATTCCTCCTTCGGATAAATTTCAACACGGGCGTGGTATTCCAGAGGCCCAGCCATAACGATAGCCCCTTGACTTTCCAGCTCGCTGATGATTTGGGGCCAGATTTCCATATAACTGGACTGTTCGGTGTAGGCTCCGTGAGTTATGGTGCCGTAGGTCTGCAAGAAAGCGGTCATAAGGACCAGCATATTGCACGGGCGGACTGCCAGCAGCATATCTAGGATTTCGCCTGCTAGGCTGCTGGCGTTAGGTAGGGCGTTGTAGTCAAGCTGGATATTCACCACATAACCAGACACCGTCAACTCATAGCCAGTAGCCCCGCACAGGCCCGCCAGCCAGTTCCGCAGCCACGGCACAGTATAGGGTAACTCCAGATTCCACATAGCCTTAATTCGGGCCTTGCGGACCTCCATGCTATCCGTGTCCTTTGGGTAGATGCGAAGCTCACGCTCCCACACGGATACCCCGTTTTCATCAGCAGTGTCTAGGAATTGGTTTGCTAGGACCAGGGTCAGCGCATCCCAGGCCACCGCTATCTCCGGCTCGTTAGCCTTGTTGATGGTCTGTATTTCAAGCACCTCCCGCAGCACAGGGGGTAGGTAATTCAAAAGCCGTCTATCCATCGGTTACCTCTCCTCTGGCGGGAATGCTGTCCGGGCTGAGCGCGTGGTTGCTTTCCTTCCCGTTGATTTTCGTCCCCCCGATGTCCGTGACCATATCGGAGCATTCAGAGAGGATGCGGCTTTCAATTTGCGAAATACGGACGGTTAAAAAATCAGAGCCAGCCCAGCTCCGGGCCAGCTCTTGGAAGTAACTGTCGATGACCTTTTCAATATAGCTTTTCGCAGATTCCCAGTCCCAGCCTTGTGCGTAAGTGAGGTGCAGCTCAATGTCGACACTCTCGGCGGCCACCCCTACCACCGAAACCACATGGCCAATAGGGGCCACCCCCAGGCCCTCTCCTGCATTTTGGATCGGGTCAATGGCGGTTTGAATCTCTTCCAGCAGTGTTGGTGACGGGGCCTTGTAGTCGGAGGCCATAACGACCAACTTCACGACCCCGCCCACAGTCAGCAACTTGTTTTTTGCCGCTGTATAAACTGCGGTAAGCCATGTAGCCACATCATCTTCCAAGGTGTCGACCGTTTCGTTGTACCAGCTTTCCACGCCCTTGTCTGGAATTAGGCTAGAAGGGGCGAGGCCCTCATTCCATACGGCGTGAACCTTGACATCGCCCACGCCAGGCATAGCCAGCACTTGTTCCCGGTAATCCGCTTGGTTCCCCCCAAATGCCTGGGACTGAAAACTGTCGAGCACCCGCTGCCGGAAAGTCTCCGTTTCCTCCTCGTCGTCTCCAGGGATCAGCAGCTCCACCAATTCCGCATGGGTAAGGCCCTGCACATACTCCACCGGAACCAGCGCCCCGCTGTAGCTGTTGGCGACTGTTCCTGGTGTCTCACAGGTGACTTGGTGGCTAAGTCCAGTTTCTGTATCGTAGCTGGTGTCCATACGGGCGGTTACAGCAAAGTTCAAGTCTTCACAGGAAAAACGAGTGCCCACTGGCACTTCGATATTAAACTCCGCCCGGAACACAGCCTGGCTGGCCGGATAGGGTGCCATACTGCGATCCGCAGCTCTCCGAATCAAGTACTCTCGTGGAGCCGTGGCAATATAGGTCGCCTGGAACACAAAATCGGCGGCGATGTAAAGCTGGGCAAGCTCCGCCATGGACGGCGCGACCCCGTTCATCACCATGGACCCCTCCCGCTTATCCCCCACAGAAGTCACCCTGGAGAGGGCTCGTGCAAGTAGGGTTTCATAGGTCATATCTTCAAACATCAGATTGCCACCTCCTTTTCTGCCTCTACGTCACCAAAGATAGTCCGTACAGTAAACTGAGCGCGGAGCTGATTCCTGCCTGTTTCAAAGGTCCAGTTCTCCACGCCAGTAATACGGTCATCCTGGGTCAACGCTTCGGTGATACGGCGCTTGATTTCGCTCATAGCGTAGTCCTGAGGCTTGCCGATTAAGTCAATCAGTTCCGCCCCATAGCGTCGGGAATAAATTGGGTAGGCGTACCGTTCCACGTTAAGAATGAGGTACACCGCCTGGCGGACGGCGTCCTGGCCGTCTGTCATTCCCCGTACCCGCCCCCGGTCAATGTCCAGCTTGTGGGTGTCGCTGGGCTGTGTCTCCATAGTAAAAGCAATCAGGTTCAGGTCATCCCCGGTAGTCGGTAGCGTAGCCATTACGGTGCCTCCCATCTGTCCAGAACGATATATTGCTGGCCGCCGTCGCACCGCAGCAGGGTAACCTTTTCATCCTTTTTGAGCCCAAGATGTACCCGGAAGGACTTCCGCCCCTTGTAGGGGTGGGAGTGTTCCACCGCTGTTGCGGAGCCGCCGCCGGTATAGGTGTCCACGACTGGATGACCGTGGCTGATGCTTTCCGTTACATGGTCTACCGTCATTTCCACTGTGAAGTCCCGGACGGCGTTGGTAAGAATCAGCTGAGTTTCAGACAGCACCAGCTTTTGGTCTGTTGTAATTTCCAGCGGGGACACAGCGGTCACGGTCCCGTAACATACCCCCATAGGCCCGTCGGCCTTCACGGCCTCTATGGCTGCCTGTTTCACGCTTCGGACCAGCTGATTGATATCAAGCGACAAACGTACCACCTCGCATATTCAAGTCCATTACGTGCTGTTCGTTGCTGAAGGTATGCTTGACCTGCTCCACCATGAGATAACTCGACAGGTTCATATCCCCTAGCCCCAGCATAACTACCAGCATCGTCCCGGCCCGCACCCGGACATCCCCCAGCACGTCTTTGAGCTTAAGTGTCCGGGTCTTGGTGTTGTAGAGACTAAGAAGGGCGTCAGCCATCGCCTTGGCGTTGGCTGTACTGTCGATTTTTTCATAGTACTGTAGGACACCCCACTGATTGATGCTGGAGCCGTCCTGGGCAATGAAGATCTCCCGCTTGCCGGTATCCTTATTCTCATAGGATAGCTTCACCTTATCGTAGGTCTGGGAGGCAATAGAGGTCTTATAATCGAAGTCCCCGGCTGTTTCATTGTCAACAAGCAACCCCAGCTTCATATCGCCGATATTTTTCAGCGTTAACTTGCCCACATCGTCATAGAGCACGTACATCTGTGACGTGGCTTTTAAGGTCTCGTCCAAAGCTGTCTGAATGATGTCAAAGAGAGTCTTGTTGTCCTCCACCCGGCTGGCGATTGTGTAGCCCGTATCCGCCAGGGCCCCCACATTGAGCTGGAAGTCCTCGGCAATCATACGGATGACCGCCGCCGCTGTCTTATTGGAATACACATAGGTGTCCTTGTTTTTGAGGTAGTAGAGCTGATCATAGACCGTGATGGTGATGACCTGATCCATACTCCCCTTCCTCGCCTTTTCAAAGACAAACCCATAGAAAATGGGGGTGCCGTCCACGGAAAAGCGGCAGGGGTCCCCTTCTTGGAAGCTCAGGCCAGGGGTTTTGACAATGTCAGCCGTGAGTTTGCCCGGCTGTCCTTGGCGTTCCCATTCAATGCTCACGCTTTCTACCACCGGGGGCAGCATAACGGCCCCCTGGTGCTGTATTAGTAGTTCATAGGTCATGGCAACGTAAGCACCTGCCCTGGGTAAATCAAATTCGGGTTGCTAATCTTATCCGTGTTCGCGTTGTATATCTTGCTGTACTCGGCGCCCTTACCGTAATACTTGGCCGCGATGGCCCACAGAGAGTCCCCGGCCTTGACCGTGTAGGTCTTGGCTGTCGGGGCGGTACTTTCCTCCCGCTCCTTCTCGACGGCCACGGTAGCCGGTTCCCCGGCCGTCTGTGGTTGCTCTACGGTTGCGGTTTTTGTCCCGTAGTCCCGCCACTGCTTAAGGTTGACGTCTACTGTCACGTCCAGTCCACTCTTAGCGTCCTCCGTGATGTTGTAGTCCTCCACGCTTACCTTGATGTTGGTATCGTAGAGCGCCCCACCGGAAGGGGCTCTCCGCACTAGAATGAACTGAGTGGTCTGCTTGCTGGTCTTAAGTAGCTCCAACACACTCAAATAGTAATCTGGGGAGTTGGAGCCGGTGAGCATGGGTAGATCAAATGGCACTGTTATCTCGGTAAGCCCTGGAAAGCGTAGGAAGTTGACCTCCCCCTCGTTCAGTAGCACAAGGGTTTTATTCTTTCCCTTAATTTTGACCTGCAGTTTACTAGGCGTAGGCCACTGCACTCCACCCAAATAACAGGAATAGCTCATACGTGCACCCCTTCCGCCGCTGTTAGCAGGGCTTCTGTAAAACCATCGGTTAGTGCGGAGATTACGCCGTCTAGGTCAGCCCCACCCTCAATCCGGTTCTGCATTCCAGTCATATCAATTTTAACTTCGGCGGTCGTAAAGCGGTTAATGGCATCCCGTTCCGCAATATCCCGGAGATACTCGAGTTCCTCCGTAGTCGCCGTTAGAGCATCAGCGGTGGCTCCAGTATTGGCCGCCGTCAGGGCCGCATTATTGGAGATGTCGTCCAGCGCAAAGGGGGAGTCGGCCCCATAGTTTTCGGCGGCCCCAAGGTCAAAGTTAAACAGGCCGCCCACCGCGTCTTCGATGCCGCGTCCCAGGCTGTTTCCGGCAGCCCAGGCGTCCCCGTACTCAATCCGCTGAATCTGATAGTCGGAGGCGTTCAGCTTCTCCATGACCTCAACTTGATCGCCAACAATTTCTTCCACCTTTGTGGCCACCGTGTTACGGAAGCCAGCCACCGCACTAGACATATCAGTGCCCAGCACAGTATCAATCAGCGATGCGGCACTTTGGACGATTCCTAAAATGAAGTCAAACATTCCGGCGAATAGGTTGATGATGGCTCCCACGGGGTCATTGAACACATTAGCAAAGAAGTTCGCAAAGGTGGCAATCAGATTATAGAGCTCCACCCCAATTCCGATGACGAAGTTCACCACGCCCAGAATCAGATTGATAATAAACGCCCCCGCCACAGCGAAAGCGCCCATGACGATTCCTGTTGCGGACAGGGACGTCCCAGCAAAGTGGTTGATGGCCGCCACAGCTGCGTAGAAGGCCGCCACAAGAGCGATAATAAGCAGGACTATCCAAGTAATAGGACAAGCCAAGAGCGCCGCATTGAGGCCGTATTGGGCCACCGTGGCCGCGAAAGTCGCCCCGGTACTCATAGCCAGAGCTGCTGCCTTTACGCCCTCTGCAAGCGCCGTGGCCGCATTGAGGCCGTTTGTGATAAGTGCCACGGTATTGTAAGCGACGAAAGCCGCCACCAGCCCCCATACAATGGGCTCCAGCCAGCTCCAGTTATCTACCACTAGAGAGCCGCCGCTTATCAGTAAGTCAAGAACCACACCCGCCACAGCGGCTATGGTGGCCAGCCCGCTCACAATACCGTCGGTCACCGTCTCAAACCGCTCACTGTTCGCAACCTGATTCAGCTTGGAAAGGACCGGGTCAAAGGCCGCTATGGCCTTATTCTGCATCTGTGTCCATACCTGCCCCCAGGTCATGGGCATTTGCTGGAAACGGGCCTCTACTTCATCAGCGGAGTTGAAAACCGCTGCCTTGATAACGTCTGCGGTCAGGAGGCCCTCCGAGGACCAGTCCTTCATTGCCCCCGTTGCTCCCTGCACATTTCTCATATATTCCTCAATGGCTCCGGCAAGCATGGGTGCATTCTCGATGATGGAGCGGTACTCATCGCCCTGGAGGCGTCCCGAGCCCATAGCCTGAGTTAGCTGGTACATAGCCGCTGCCTGTTCTGTAGCAGACGATCCGCCAATGACGAAGTTCTTATTCAGCAGTTCCGTGAATCGAATCAGTTCGTCGTTGCTATTAAACGCATCTCCGGCCTGAAGCCCTAGCTTGCTAATCGTCTGCATCGTGCCCAAGTAGGATGCCCTAGACCTCTGCGCTGAGGCCATGATTTTCTGCTCCAGCGCGTCTACGGAGCCGCCGTCGTCGACAATAAGCGACAGGCGGGCGGAACTACTGGCAAGCTGGTCGGATAGTCCTAGGACTGCTTTCGCTCCCGCTCCGGCAGCCAGCGTCGTCACAATGCCTTTGACCTTGCCCAACAGTCCGTCCGCAGCACTTGCCCCATTTCGAAGCCCCTTGTTAAGAACTTCTTCCTGCTGCGCCGCCCGACGGTAGGCTTCCGCCATGTTGTCGACATCCCGGTTCGCCTCCGCCAGCGCCGCTCTGGCCGCCTGGATTTGGGTCACGTCTACCGCTCGCCCAGAGGCCCGCTGGACCTGCTCAAATGCATTGAGGGTTGTACTCAGTCCGTTTGTGATTCTTTTCAGCACTCCGCTGATACCGTCATTTAGGACCATTTGCGATCTGATCGTTGCCACGAACTCACCTCCCATTTGGGCATAGAAAGAGCCACCCTCCCGCCATGGGAGAGTGGCTCTGCTTAAAGCTCGATTTTAGTGTACTGGTGCGGTCGCTTTTGAAAGAGCTCGGCCAGCTCTCGGCACTTCGGCGTGTGCGTAGCGAAAAAGGAAAGCACCGCCGGAGTCCCGTCTTTTCCGATGTAGTGAATTATCAGATAGGATTCCGTCTGCTGTGTCTGTTTCTCCTTGATCCGGCCGCCCACGACTGCTCCGATAGGCCCCGCAACTGCGGCTCCAAGAAGTGCGCCGCCCGCGCTACTGACAAACTGGGTCTGCCGGTCCACGTTTGTCTGGATGCTTACGCTCTGAATCTTGTCCATACTAAGGTCGTACTCTACGCCCCCAGCGTCAATCTCGACGTGGTCGTCAAAGTAGTACACTTGCGCGAGTGTCCGCTCTGGGACCGGAAGCCCGGATGCGCTGGGGACGGATACGAACACCCTGACCCCCGGCTGCTCGGCCTTGGCCCTGATTTCTGGATTCAGCTTTGGCTTAAATAACCCCATATCCGTGCACCATCCTTCTTGCTTATAGCCCCATCATAGCCATCAAACGGCGCAGTGTCAAGGCCGCCGCGTTTATCGGCGCTTGCCTCGCTTCATTTTGCTTTTCAGCTCGGCTTCCTTTTTTCTCTCCGCCTCGCAACGGACATTGATGGATGCTATCACGAAGGCCCGCTCACGACTTGGCAGATTCAAAAACTTGGACGGCGGCCACCCGAATCGCTGTAAGCAGAAATGTGCGAAGTTGGCCTCCGGGTCGCCGTCCATTATCAGTTTTTTGCGTCGTTAACCAACTCGTCCTCGGTTTTGAAACCATTGTGCTGGAACACCTCAGTCACATAGTCGTCAAACTCACCGCCGATCAGCAGCTTGCCAATCAGCTCCTCCGGCTTGGCAACCCCCCAGCTGTTCTGCAGCTCGGCGTTGTTGAGGTCCGGGAATACCGTGCAACGGGCGGCCACACGAGCCTGGAAGGTATAGGTGTCGAGTTGCTGGGTGTACTGTCCCTTTTTGCCCGCCACGGGCACTTGGCGAATACAGGCACCCCGGATGCGGGCGTATTCGTCGGCGGAGATACAGCAGATCTCCCATTCCACGGGCTTGCCGTCCTCCCCCTTGATTCGGTGGGAGGCAACGTATTTGTGATTCTTTACTTGCTCCACATTGGGCTGCATAAACGCAGACAGATTGCTCATAGGTCAAATCTCCTTTCTTACATATAGGCCGGATTGGTGTGCTGCTCCGGCCGGGTGAAGCTGTCACAGTAGCCCTCAATGGACTGTTCGACAAAATCGCCCTCGGAATTGAACATAGAAAGCAGCACGTCGCCGTCTAGGATACAGTCGTTGTAAATCTTGGTGCTACGCCCCACCGAGGTGGCGGGGTCATCGTTGGAGGTTTGGACAGTGAAGGTCGGCATTACGCCGGTTTTGAGGAACCGCTCCACCACAGTGTCGAAGATCTCTGTGCACTTGTAGATGGTCATGGAAAAGGCCAGCGCCATCGTCTGTGCCTTGTGGCCTACCACCGGGTTCCCCAGTTTGTAGACCTCTTTGGTGTTGATGGTTGCCTTACCCTCGAACTCCTTCGCCATCAGCATGGAGTAGCGCGTGCCGTCAATGGTGACAAAGCACTCCGCATAGTTGGCGCTGACAGCGTCCTGGGTATTCATACTCTGGTTCATTTAGCGCGCCTCCCTTACTGGATGATAACGCTCATATAGAGCTTTGCCATGGCGTTGACGATGTTAAGTCCGTCAACGGTGCAGAGGACAGCGTTTTTCGCGTCGCCCTGTTCGCAGGTCACGATCTCCGGGTCAAAGTCCTGCACGGCCCGAATGGTGTTCAGGTCCTGAATGAGCTTGGTGATGTCGCCCCAAAGAGAGGACCGCCCGGAAGCGTCATTGGGAACAGTACCCAGGTACTTGGTCGCGAACAGGACCGCCGTATCGTTGGCAATCTGGTCACACACGCGCATGGTCTGGTTGGACTGGAAGATTTCCCCCTTAGTATCGGACAGGGTAAGCAGGGTGTTAATGTCATCCAAAATCCGGGGGTCGCCGTTCACGTTGTGAATCAGCAGCTTTCCTGCCTTTAGAGCTGCCTCCAGCTCTGCCTGGGTGTAGTTGGTGTCAATGGTCAGTTCCCCATCATACTTGAAGTTGGTGAGGGACTTATTGACGGCGCACCCCGCCTCAGCCCCGGCCAACCAATAGACCAACAGGTGCTCCGGTACGTCAGCGATGCTGGAGTGGGTCACCTTGTTCCAGACGCCGATAATGCCCTCGTAGTCGGCGGTGGTGGGCTGCCAGGCTACCAGTTGGAACTTGCTGCCCACCTCGTCCCGTAACCGGCTGGTGAACTGCTGATACAGCTTGATCGTGGTAGGGTCGGCTGTAGGGCAGCAGAGGACGTTGTAAGAGTAGGGCTCGATCTTGTCGAGAAACGCCTGGTGACTCTCGCCGTTGATGGACGAGACATTCTCTCCGCCCTCCAGGGGTTTCCCGGCAGTGGCTTCCAGGGTGCCGGACGCCTTGAAGTCCACCCAGTCGTTTCCAACCAAGTCAGCCGCCTTCGATACGGTCTGCATATCCACCACAGCGCCGTCCACAAGGGTGCTGACATCCCAGAGGGAGCCTTCATCCACATTGGCAGCCACTGTGATGGCGATATCGTTGCCACGAGTTCCGCCGTACTTGGCTGTTGCCAGGTCGTTGGTGGCCTTTACCGCGCCCTTGCCCAGCCGGTAACAGTACACAGTGGTCGCGTGAGTGAAAATCTCACGCAGGGGCAGCAGGGCCGGGTCGGTGTAGCCGTAGCCGAAAATGGTCTTGCTATTCTTCTGCATATCCCCAGAGGTCACAGGGAAAACCTGCTCCTCCGGGCCCCAGTTCAGCTCGAAAGGGGCTGCCGCATATCCGCGGTCGGAAAGCGTAGCAGACGCCCTGGGCACACTGGAGAAGTTAACGTAGTAACCAGGCAGGACCTTGTTCTGGGTCTGCCAGGTGCCGCCGCCCAATGCCATCTTACTTCACCTTTCCTTTCATAAAGCCGTCAATGAGGCGGTCCGCCTCGTTCAGTGTGTAGGTTTTGCCATGTTCCAGCAGGGCCATGATAAGGTCCCGCCGCTTGGCGTATCGCTTGGAGGCCGCCAGCTGCTCCTTGGTAAACACAGCCTCGGTAGTCTCCGCCTTAGGCGTTTTTGCCGTTGCCATTGTTATCCCTCCATTTCAAGTTCCAAAGTTTCCATGAAGTCCTCGTCCTTGGGCGTATAGATGTAATGGTCGTAGCTCACCAAGATATGCAGGACCCCATCCTCCACCGACCACTCACAGCTGGTACAGTGGATAACATCCCCCTCCGGGGTGGTGATGTCTTCCAGAGCGCGGACCAGAACGTCCGCCGTCCTGTAGCACTCCGCCATTCCTTCTTTGGGGTAATAGATCACGTCTAGCGTTGGCGTTCGAAGATAACGGCTTCCCACCTGCCGAGTGTGTCCGGCAGAAGGCATAATCACGTTGAGGTCCCCAGGCTTGAGCCCCTGCTGGACATCTCCACCATGCACCTGTGCGACAGGGATTGCCCTATGGAGCGCCAGGCTCACGCCGTCATAGATGCTCGAAAAATCCAGGTTAGACATTGAACGCCTCCCGCAGCAACCGTTCTAGCTTCTTCTCAAGAATCGCCGGAGCCATACGCTCTAGGTCCCGCTCGGAGAGAGTCAGGAAGTACTGGCCCGCGACCCAGCCTTGGCCGCCCCGTGTCCGATGCCCGAACTCCACATAGCTGGCATAGTGCACCGGGTTGATCACCTCAATGTAGAAGTTCCGTCCCCGCTTGAATACCGGCAGAGAGTTGGCGTAGGCCGTCGGGTTTACCTTGGGGCCCCCACCCGCCCGAGCCGCTTCTTCCGTTTTAGCCGTCCAGCCTCGGCGCAGGGTTCCGCCCTTTCGCCCACTCTGCTTTGGGTACTTGCCCACCGGCGTCCGAGGGATGACCAGGGCCAGCAGCCGGGCGGCCAACTCACGAGACGCTTCTTCGCAAAATCGGGTCAAATCCATGCTTTGGAGCTTCTGCAAATTTTGCTGCAGCTTCTGAAGCTGCTTGTAATCACATCTTCCCCACTGCATTAGGCCCACCCCTTCCATAACTCCAGCGGAACTTCCTGGTGGCTGGTATAGACCGCCGGAGTCCCGCTCCGGCCATAGTCACGAGTGACTCCATTCTGTGTCACGGTAACTTTTGACCCCTCCGGGATTTCCACAGAGGGGTCAATGTATAGCACCGTGGTCTGGGTCACCTGAGCCGCTTCTTCAGCCGGCTCCGTATTCTTGACCGTTTTGTGGGACAGGCGGCAGGGCTGCTCTGTAGCAGATGCCTGTTCCGTCTGCTCTGTGCGGCCAGTGGTGGGGTTGAGTGCCCCGACCCGCACATATACTGTAGCTTTGCCGGTCCAGAGCCGTTGTATGGCCTTCTTATAGGCCGGGCTATCAATTACCATCGCAGCCTCCTAAACCTCGCCAGGGTACTTTCTGGAGGGTGCATCATGCGATCCAGCAGCGCATCAAATCGGCTTTCTGCGCTGCTGGACCCGTCACTAGCTCCGGCAAAGGTTACAGAGATGTCGCCCTCTGTGATGCTCTTGACCGGGGAATCAAAGTCAAAGCCCTCCAGGTCTCCGGCGGCCTTCTTATTGAACAGGAACTGCCCGGCGGCCATCTCCACGAGCGTATAGAAAAGGCCGTCAGGCAGTTCCCGGTGGTTGATATTTGCCAAAATGTCCAGTTCACATTTTGGAATCAGGTACTCAAGGCTCACTCTGTCGGCTTCCGTGGAGGTGTAGCCCAGCGTGGCCAGCCGGGCCACCACCGCTTCATATACGCTCATCATAGCCGTTAACCCCTGGAGAGGATGCGGGCGATGGGCACGGCCTTGTCGGCCACATAGGATCGCTGGCCCTCGTCACTTTCGCCGGAGTGGACCAGACACCAGTTCTCTCCCTTGGCCAGTTCCTCGTCAGTGGGAGAGAGGGACTGCTGACTCTTCTTCTCATAGGAGATGCCGAAGGGCGCGAACACCTTACGCTGGCGGGTATAAAGGGTATCCTGGCCGCCCTTAGTTTTGGGGTCACGGGCCATCTCGTAGGGTACACGGGCCCCGATGTCCTCGTAGCTGATGCAGCCGTCGCCCAGCACATAGGTCACATACTGCGTCCCGGCCACCACATAGCTGTCAGTATCAGGAGTGCCAGTGCCGAAGTAGGGGGTAACGTCAGACTTATTGATCTGGCCGGTGGTGGCACTGGAATCCTTGACCTGCAATGCGCCGGGAGTCTCCGCATCGGCGGGGAAGTAGCCATCGGTGGCAGGCATACCGTCGTCGACCACTACCAGCTTGCCGTTCCAGGTGTAAAGGGCGAGGTCGCGAGTGATGCCGTCCTTATCGGTGAACTTCAGCGCGGTCAGCAGATTGAGGTTCTCCAAGTTGGTGGACACTGCAGAATGCATGAACACCAGGGAGAACTTCTTCTTGCGGTCACCACAAGCCTGGGCGGTGGCGGAGTTCATAGTGGTGGCCTCTAGGTTTCCGTCCACGGTGTAGGTGTGCTTGGTCACGAACTCTCCGCTCTTGCCCCCAGTCATAGAGAACACGCCCTTGAGGATTGCCAGGATGGTGTCCTGGTCCACATCCTCCCAATAGGCGGCCACCTGCTGGGCCACATTGTCCATCCAGCCCACGCCGCCGGTGATGTCCGTGGAGAAATCCAGCTCAGTCCACGCCTTGGCCCGGCCGATGACGACTACGCCCTGCTCGAAGGTCTTGGTGGAGGTGGCGGTGATGTCGGTCTTGCCGTCGTAGTTCACAGCGTCGCCATCCAGCAGACCACGCATAGCGATCCGAGCATAGGCGGTGCCGTTCTGGGCGGAGAACACGTTGCGGATGTCGGAGTTCCCCGTCAAAGCACGGGACTTGCGGATTTCGTTCAGCCGGGTGCGGGGCACACGGTCTACAGTGTACTTGAACGCCTGAGGGTTAAAGCTCTTCGCGTCAAACTTATCGTTTGCCATAGTTCAATCATCCTTTCTCAGTATCGGTCTCGGTGTCGGTTTTCTTCTTGCGGCCGGATTTGGCCTTTGCTGGCGTGTTTACGCCCGTTTCATCCTCCGGAGTATCCGTGCCCGCCTTGGCCAGTTCAAAGGCGTCAGCGCCCGCCGTAGGCGTGTCGTTGGCAGAGAAATCGCTCATGCGGGCGAGCACCTCGCACGTCACCGCCTCCGCCAATTCATCCAGGGAGGGGATGTGCTCCGCCATGTACTGCACCACGCCCTCTTGAGTGCGGGGCAGTGCAGAAGCTGGCTTGCCGGTCAACTTAGACGCCAGATTTCTCAAAGCATCCTCGAAGGACACGGCACGGGCTGGGATTGTCATGTTTCTCATAGGGTCACCTCTCAGTCCAATTTCGCGTCGGGGTTCTGAGCCAGGTATTCCGCCAGCTCGTCATAAGACATCTCCGAGGGCTTTTTATCGGAGCCGGGCTTGCCCTTGTCTCCGCCCTCTCCGGGCTTCCAGCCGCTGTACTTGCCGTCCTTGGTAGCAAAGAGGAAGCCCGTAGCATCGTCCTTCTTCATCGCCTCCACCTTGGCGGCCAGCGTGACCATTTCCTCACCCACCTTGGCTGTCACTTTGCCATCCACGATTTTGGCGTCCTTGAGGAAATCCTCCAGAACAGCGCGGGTGGCAACTGTGTTTCGCGCACCGGCAGCAGTCAGTTCCGCATCGACAGCGGCGGCCAGACGTACACTAGCGAGTTCCTTCTCATAGGCCGCCTTGGCATCCTTGTTCTGCTGGGTAAGGGTATCGATCTGCTTCTTCAGCTCAGCGTTGTCACCTGCGGCTTCCTTCAGCTGCTCCAGCTGCTTGTCCCGGTCCTTGATCGTGGCGTTAAGCTGGCTCACTTGTGTCTCCGCCTCTTTGAGCTTGGCGGTCTTGTCGTTGAAGTCTGCGCGGGCCACAAACCGCTCCCCCAAAGCCGTGCACACCTTGGCGTCTATGTCCTCCGTGTAGACGTCTCCCAGGATGTCCTTAATCCACTGCAATTTCATAACTGGCTCCTTTCCGCTGCCGTCCTTTTGACCGGGCCTGTCCCCGTATGGCAGCCGCCCTGCTGTATCCGCCGGGCCAGCGGTATTTTTTTGTATGAAAAAAGCACCGGGCTTTTCAGCTCGATGCTTTCATCAACGATTCGGTTATAGCTGGTCACGTCGGCACCACCAGAACATCCCCGGTTTCCTTCATGACCGCATACTCGGCCTCTTGGCCTTCCACACTGCACAGGAACACGTACTGTTCCCCGGTCGTGGAAATACACTCTTTGACCTCCAAATGATAGCTCTCACCAGTCTCTCCATCCTCCTCTTGGTAGCTCTGGAGAATGGTTCTTGCTTCCTTTTCGCTCACGGCTTCTTCACCTCCACAGTGGCCGCTATGATAGCCTGATCCGTCGTCAGCGCCTTATCGTCCATGCGGAAAAATCCAAATCTCCCCTTGGAGCCCCTAGCGAAGTAACCGGAGGCGTCCATGTTTCCGGTCTGGGGGTCCATGTAATGGACTACCCCGCCGGACTTCTCCGCAATAAATACGTGTGCAGCGGGCGGGCGTCCCTTCCACTTGATGTATATCCCATACCGGGCCCCATCTGGAGCGGCGGCCAGTTCCCGCTTAACGGCGGCCTCCGTCTGGTTGAAAGTGTACGATACCGACCGCCCGGCGGCATCTGCGAAACACTCGGAGCCCCAGAAAATTGTGTTGTTCTTCTTCGGCTTCGGCCGGGCAATGACGTCATACCCACGCCGCCGCAACTCGAAGGTCTGCACACACCTCTGGCAATTCACTCGGTAGCCCTGGTCAGAGGAATAGTTGGGATTTGCTCCGGTAATGGCTGGCTTCATGTCCAGAGATGTGCCCTTAGCGGCCCCTACAGCCTTTTCAACTATGTCCATTATAGCAGATTTCCCAGTCCGCACAACCCCCGTCTTCACGTGGCCTTTCTTCCACTCATCGAAGGTAATGCCCGTGGGAATCTTCCCCGTGGTGCCATCCTCATTCCGCACCCACCGTTCTCCGATGCCCACCATATCCGCAAAATACGGCGCGATGCAGCACCGGCACCAAGGATGCAGCGGCGGGGCTGTCAAGCCCGCCTGGTGTTCAGACATTTTGAACACCTTGCCGTCCATGGAGGCGCACAGTTCACAGGTATCATGGTCGAAGGAGGCCACAAACATATATTCCTTGACCCCCAGGCCGTTGAAGCAATCCTTTTGCCCGGCACTGGAGAAATACGCGCTCTCGGTCATCACCAGGCGGCCCGCTTTAGAGCGGGATACATTGAACTGCTTAGAGATTGCGGAGATGGCCCGATCTGGGCCCTCTCCCCGAATAATCATCTGAGTAAGCTGGGTATTGACGCTGGACACCAAGCTCTGCTTATTCATCCAGCAGCGGTCACGGAAGGTCTGTCCGTCAGCCGTCCACGGTCGGGAGAGAACCTTGGAAACGGTACGCTCGTCGAGGGCTTGCATTGTCCAGCCTACGCCGAGGCCCTTTTGGATTTCATAGGCCGTGTGGTAGTAGCCGCCGGTGTAGACCCGCCGGGCAACGGCATCCAGAGTGTCAAGCTGGTTGGAGTACAGCAACTCGGCTTGTTGCTGCAACTGGAGCTTGAGCGCATCCAGCCGGGAGATATGGACTCTGGCGCTGGCGTTTTCCAGCTCCTTCATCCACGCCCCAGTGAGGGCGTTTTCCTCACCGTGCTTGATATACTCCTCCACCGTCCAGCGAAATTCCTCCAACTCACCACTGTTCAAGAGCCGCTTGGCATCAGCCAGAGTAATCTCGTTATTGTCCGCAAATCGCTGATACCAGGCAGCCACCTGCCGCTCAATTTCCGCCTGGGCTATCCGGAATTGAGCGTCTAGGTTTTCCATGTAGCTGTAGGACTGATTTAGAAGTGCGTCCTCCATGAGCTTTAGCCGCCGAGCCCAATACTCGGAACTACGCTCTGGCAGCTTATTCGTCGCCATCGCCATCACCGCCGGTCACGCCGTCTTGGGGGTCCCCGCCCTTTTTCCGGTTTGCCATGAAGGCGGCTTGGTATGGGTCTTCCGTGGCCTCCTTCTGTTCTTTCTTGATGCGCTCCAGCTCTTGCTCCGGGTCGGAGATCCACGGATGGTTCTTCACGATAGTTTCATTGGACAAAATACCCACGGAGTTCTTGCAGTTGTTGATGGCCTCGGTTTCGTTGATAAGCACGTCCCGGTCAAAGATAACCTTAACTTCTTCTCCCTCGAAATTTCCCTTTCCGGTGTTGGCGAGGTGCTGGTTGACAAACCAGAGCAACTCCTCCATGGCGGCCTGAAACTCGATTTCGATGCCGTTGGCGTCCAAATCAATGTCCGAGTACATGGACTGGATATTCATCTGATTGGGGTTTCCGCCCATACGCTCGTCCTTGGCGTCGTAGCCCCTGGCGTTTTCAATGATAGCATCCTTTAACAGCGCGAGAATCACTTTGAAATTCTCAGCGTTGACCTCAATTTCCAGAGTGCTTGCCCCACCCTCGGAGCCCTCATAAGACCGGACTTTGATGATGCCATAGGTTGCCAGATTTCGGCGGAGGCGGCCCAAATCCTCCCCGTCATAATTTTTGATAACGATGACGGTATTGTGGATGTCCTCCTCCATACGGTCAGCAAAGGCCGATAAAATCTGATTATAGGCATCCTGGAGACACTTCACTTTGGATAGCAACGGGATTTCGTGGTGAGAGGACTTAAAGCAAATCAGAGGTATCCGTTTCCAGTTATATCCACGCTGTTCCCCGGTTTTCGGGTCTGGGGCCGTGATATAGTCCCCGGACCTAGCACTGCTATCAGGCTCCAAGGTCCCGTCATCGTGCCGGATGAAACAATCCACCCCGCCACCATGCAGCACCTCTACTTTTATCACGGCTTTCGGGATTTCGGATTCATCGTATTCCTCTACCGCGTACACGTGGACAGCGGCATCCAAGATGGTATGATCTGCGTCAGCCCAGAAAGGAAGCACTTCGTCAGCCGGGAGCCGCTTAAACACCAGTTCTCCAGCATCATAATACAGGTAGAGCCAGCTTTTGCCCCCAATCCAGGCTCCTTCGCCCAGATTTCGCATTACCCGTCGGAAACGGGAGCCAAATACCTGGGAAAGCGCCTCCGCATAGCCCTTATCCTCCGTGTCAAATGAAAAGGGCCGCCCGAAAGAATAGTTTGTCTTCTGGTCTACCATCTTCGCATATTGATTGCTAATGAGCCGATTATTAGGCAGGTGCCGGACTTCAATGGGATCGCCGTTGTCATCTATGGCCATCCGCCGCTTTGCGAGGATGTCCTGCTGGTTATCATAGTACATCTCTCCCGCAAGCTGGCGCTTCCGTTCCGGGGAGCGGAGCCACGCCGTGATCTCCAGCTCCAGAAAACGCTTATCCGTCATACCCCGACGGAAGTCCGTATCCGTGCGTCCAATGCAGTCACCCCGCAGATTGAAGTTCACCATTTCTCTTTCCCCCCTTTCCCTTGTGTCTCTACAGCCGCAGAAAAACCGATGGGCAGGGCCTTGCTTTTCTCTAGCGTGAGGGTCTGCCCAGGAAGCTCCACTTCAATCCGCAGGGTGCGGTATGGTAGTCGCTCGGCCCATTGTTCGATTTTATCTAAGACATATCGCTGCTCAAACATAAAGCACCTCACGCAGTGGGGCCGATACTGAAAATATCAGGCCCGAATACCTTGTGGACGAAGTAGCGCACATCGTCCATAGCGTGGTCGTTTTCTTTGATGGGTCGGTCAAAGCCCGCCTTTTCGTCCCAGCGGTAGAGCTGGAACTCCCGGATACAGTCCCGGCAGCCCTCGCAGAAGAAAATCTCCCCCGTTTTAAGCCTGGTGGCGACGTTGCGAATACCATCCAGGACAGAGTTAGATGCTTTCTCCGCATAGAACCGGCCGTGCCGCCGGATGGCCTCTATGAAGCTGGCAGCCGACGGGTCCACGATGACCGCCCGGATTGACAGGTCCCCGGCCAGCTTCTCCAGCTCGGCGTAGTATTCCTCGTCCGTCAGCTGGCGGCCCACCTTCCGGCTGTCGTAGTAGTACTCCCGAATGCGATACCATTTCCCCTGGGCCTTGCCCCAAAGCCCCATGCTGGTGGGGTTGGCGGTGCCGTAGTCCACGGAGATATAATACCGCTCGTATGGCCGGGGCTTATCCGGCACCACATGAAAATCCCGGTTGAACATGGTGTAGATCAGCCCCTCGGCCACCACCCACAGCCCCAGGATATAGCGGTCGTAGAATACCCCGGAAAACTGCCGCTCATAGCGGGCCCGGACCTCCGGGGCCAGCGCCGGGTTATCGTCCATAGTGAAGTGAAGGTGAAGCGCGTTCATTTTCTTCGGGTTATCGTCCTCGATCCAGTTTTTATAAAACCAGTGTTCGGGGCCTTCCGGGTTGCAGTTGAACCATATCTTGCTCCCCTTGATGGAGCACCGGGCAAGGGCCTGTTCCACGAAGGACCGGGGCATGAGCACCACCTCGTCCAGCAGGGCCCCGGCCAGGGTAATGCCCTGGATCAGCATATAGGAGCTCTCGTCCCGGCCGCCGAACAGGAAGTAGGTGTTCTCCCGCCCCAGGCCGTCTGAAATAATCAGCTTGTTTTCTGACCGGCGCTCCACGATAGTCAGCTCCGGCGGCACCCAATCCCGGAGGTTCAGAACCACATTGCGCCGCAGGCTCTCGATGGTCTTGCCGCACAGCGCGAACCGCTCCCCGTTGAAAGTCGCCATGCTCCAGAGGATGAACCCGACGGTCATGCACACCGTTTTACCGGATCTGATGGAGCCATCACACAGAAGGACGTCCCGGCCACGGAAGCGGGGCTGCTGCCACCAGAGCATAGCTAACTTTTGCCGCTTACTCAATCTCCGGTAAATCATCCGTGTCAATCTCCCCCGTCTGCATGATGGCTTCCAACAGGTTATTCACGGCACCAGGGGCGGCGGCCCCGGAGGACTGTTCCTGCTTGAATTTCAATTCTTCCTGGCGCATCTTCAATTCGGCCTTTCGAATATCCAAGGCAGGACTTTCCCCGGCGGTGTCTCGGATGAACTCCGCCGCCCTGACGTCGCCTTTCATAGCCTCCAGCATAATACCGGCGAGAAGCGCGTCCTGATAGGTTGCATCGTCCGGTGTATAGCCGAAGGTTTTCAGTAAGGTTTTCACAGTCCCCATGAATGGGCCCCGCTCGTTCATGGGGATCTGCGTATTCAGCAGCATGGCCGCAGCCTGACGCATGGCCCTCTTTCGTCGTCGGGATGCCCCGGAGGCCACACCGGCCTTCCGGCCGTTTTCTACTGCGTCCTTGCCGCTTTTGAATTGCGTGGCTTTTCCCTTCTTCAAGTTTTCCGCATTGGCCATACCACCACCTTCCTCCCAAACGCGGGCCGCACTGTCTATCGTCTATGATAAGTCTCCGGGTCCGCTATGTTGTAGGTGCACCAGGTACAATCCCGGATGCAACCTCTGCACTCTTTCGGTGCTGTGTCCGAATCGAACACCGGGGCTTCCCCGCCCAGGGCGAGCAGCTCCCTTCGCTCTAGCCTTGGCCGATCCCAGGACGGCTCCCAGGTGGCGCAGCTTTCGTCCTGCTCCACCCATAGCCCGCTCCCTCGCTCCATCTCCCGAACGGCGTCCACTAGCAAACGGACTCCGACAGGGAAGATGGCCCGCCACAAATCGTGGTAAGTCCACCCAGGCTTAATCCATACCAGCTCTTGTCGGAGGATGTCGCCTCCGTCGGTCTTATCAGTCAGCCGGTACACGGTCCCGCCGGAGACATAATCCCCCATGTGGACTGCCCAGCGGACTGCATCTTTCCCCCGGTGTCTAGGTAGCAGCGAGGGGTGGAACCCTATCCCGCCAAACTGGGCCCGTTTCAGGCACTGGCTGGAGATCAGCCAGTGAGAGTGGGCCGCCACAATCAACTCCGTGCCATCGGGGATAAAGCTGGACACCAGGCTTTTGCAGTCCGTTACCAGCGGCAGCCCTTTAACTGCCGCATAGCCATATAGCTTGTCCTGGTGCTTCTGGGGCGGGGCCGGGGCCACACCCACAATCTCATGCCCGGCATCCAGCAGCGCCCGGCAAACCTCTTTCCCGAAGCTACGCTGACCACAAAGAAAAATCTTCATCCCTCTACCTCCCCGATGTACTTGAAGCCCTGCACCGCCCGGAAGTGTCCGCCATAACCAGACCCTATTCCGACCTTCCCGTGCCTGACTCTGGAGCTTTTGATGGTTGCCGCCGACTTCGCCTTGTTGCCGCCGAATAGGACAGCAGAGCACTGTGTCCACTTTGGGCTACGGCGAAGAGCGGCGCACATCTGGGGATGACTTGTGTGAAAATACAAGGGGTATTTGTGGCCGCCACGGCCCCCTCCTTGCTTATGGTACTCAGCGACCCAGTTTAGGAATCGCATCCCGACACCCGCCCCCTGCCACTCAGGCATGGTCACCAAGCGGGTCCCGCGATACCCTCGGACCTCAAAGCGAGGAGCCACCGCCATGTGACACGCCAACTCCCCATCTACAGTCCCGATAAAGTACTCCCCTGCCACCGGCATGGGGAGGTCTAAATAATAATGCGGCTTAAAATACTTCCAGTAACTCTGGTTGACCTTCCATATTTCAAGCTCAATGGTTGGCCGCTGTCGGGGAACCCCACGTTCAAAGGTCCTCGTCTTGGTATCGATGACCCAATCCGGCTGTATCCAGTCCAGAATGTCATAGTGGGGTGTGAGTAACACCACCTTCCCTCCGGGGTTTCCCCGCCGCCACGCCTTCTGAAACGCCTGGGAGCCGATTCGGGCTATCTGGCGATCCACCACCGATGTGAACTCGTCAATAACGATTTCCTGGGGCTTTTCACAGATAATACGGGCCAGCCCCACACGAAACTGCTCGCCGTTGGACAGCACCCTGAAGGGGCGGAGCCAGGACGGCACGGAGCCGAGGCCGACATTTGCCAGCGCCCCGGTCACCTCATTGAAGTCCCCATCCGGGGCGATGCAGTCGATCACCGGCTTATCCGGGGCCCAGCCCGCAGAATAGTCGTATATCTTATCGGTGCCGAAGATAGTCCGCCCGATAGAGGTCTTCCCCGATCCAGACGGGCCCACGACCACCCCGATACTCCAGTCACCGGACAAGTCGGCGTCAATCTCTAGATCGAAGTTACAGCCGTTTTCAGCATTGAACAGGCTTTTCACCCTGGCGGCCCGGTAGCTATTGAAGTCACTGACGTGGTTATGGACTTCTATCCTGGTCATACGGTCACCACCCGGCAATCGTAGCCCATGCCGCACAGCTTGTTATAGCACGCCTCTTGCTCGGCCTCGTCCTTCAAAATAACCGTGACACCGTACTGCTGGGAGTATTCAAACTCGGACTTGGAGAAATCCCCCGGCTTTTCCGAGCTCGCCGGTTCTTCCCCGGTTCCAATCCCCCAGTCAAGGTCCAGGCCGCCAAGGTCCAGCCCCTCCAGCTCTTCCTCCAAAAGGTCAATGTCCCAGGTCGCCAGCTCGTTAGTTTTGTTATCCAGAAGGCGGTACTTCCGCTTCTGTTCCTCGGTCAAGCCCTCTTTGACGATGAACTCGGCCTCTTTCCGCTTCAACCGCTTTAAAGCCCGATACCGGGTGTCCCCCGCAAGAATGATACCATTTTCGTCAATGATAATCGGCGCGATATACGTGCACTGCTGAATACTCTCCATCACCGCCGCAACGGCATCAGCGTTCTTTCTGGGGTTTCGCTCATACGGACGAACTTCTGACAGCTTCTTTGTTACCAGCTGCATATCCATTTTTGCTTACTCCTTTTTGTGGTGTGCCCGCCGTTGGTGACGTTGGCGACCGCCGCCAGCTCGGACCTGCCTCCGTGCAAAGGAGAAACACAGAGACCAGATAGACCTCCCTTCAACAAAAGTGGCGGCCCCCGAAAGCGGAGGCCGCCTGGCTTGGTTGGAATTTTACTCAGTAGCATTATAGCACGGGAGTTTAGAAAAAACTTCCCGTCTTTTTCCCATCTTTCTTTTACTCAGTCTCCGTCACACCATACAGCGCCAAAGTGAAATGCCGCAGGGCACTGTCCCGTTTACGGTAGATTGTAGACTGTTCCACATTGAGCCGCTCACACAGCTCCCATGCGGCCCCCTTGGCCTGGTGGATGTAAAACCGATCCAACACCAGCCGCTCCTCGTCGTCCAGAACTCCAAGTGCTGCATCCACGACACCTACCCATAACTTGGATTCCTGCAATCGACGCTCCAGTTCATCCCGGTGGATGATATTGGACAACATGGCATCCTCCCTAGTGCTCCCGCCCCCCGAAATCGGGGTGCTGTCTGTAGTAGCACTGCGGATGCTGGTATAGCCTATCTCCAATCGCCGGATCTCCTGAGGGATAGTCTCCAGGGCCTTTTGGTGCGCCTCGTAATTTTTCAGCTTGTCAATTGCTTCGCGCTTCCAGTTCATGCTCTCACCTACTTTCTTTCCGTCGCTGCGGCCTTCTTTGCCCATATCACGCCGGGGTCCTTATCCGTAAGTACCCGCCCGCTGGCACACATCACGCACTTAATGCGCCACTTTGGCTGTCCAGGGGACGCGCCGTAGACCCGCTCGAAATGCCCATAGCCCGGCTCCACCCAGGCCCCGCAGCAGTAGCACCGGCCCGGATACTTATTTCTAGCCATAGTCAAGCCACCCCTCTCTTATATTTGTTCACTCTGGCCTTGATGGCCTCCATCATAGCCGCTTGCCCATCCGCCTTTGCATCTAAAGACCGCATAGCATCTTCCTCTACGGTTCCTTCAGCCACCAGAACGATGACGCTCGTGGTATGTTTCTGGCCCTGACGATACAATCGGTCGATAGTCTGTTCCCACAACTCCAGGTCGTAGATCGGCCCAAACCACACAACGATATGCCCGCCGTCCTGCAGGTTTAGACCATGCCCGGCTCCCGCCGGGTGAAGCAACAGCAATGGGATTTCTCCCGCGTTCCATGCAGCTATGGTTTCGCTGTCTTTCAGCTGGACCGCCTGAGGAAATCTGGCCATAATACGGTCCCGCTCGTGCTGATACCGATAGGTCAAAAGCACCGGCTCCCCGTTTGCTTCCTCCAGAATGTCCTCCAGGGCATCCAGCTTTTCGGTATGCAGTTCGTGGGGCTGGTGATCCTCGTCATAAATTGCCCCGCCCGCAATCTGCAACAATTTACCATTGACAGCTGCGGCGCTCCCGGCGTCAATCGTTGCCCCGGCAAGGGGGAGAACAGCTTCCCGCTCCATGCTGTTATACATGGCCCTAACCCCTGGGGAGAGAACCACTGACCTGATAGTTTCCACGAGTTCCGGCATTTTCACGTTGCCCTTGGTTTCCAAACTGACACAGATGTCCCCAATCCTCGCATATATCTCGTCCTCGGCTCCATCACACGGCACCCACTCATAAACAACATATCCATTCCGGCGTCCTGGATTGAAATACCGCCGCTTGTACTCCGTGAAGGTCTTGCCCAATCGCTCTCCCCGGTCCAGTAAGTAGACCTGGGCCCATAAGTTCAATAGACTCTTTGGCCGGGGTGTGCCAGTAAGCCCCCACAAGTACTTCACTAGAGGGCGTACCTTCCTAAGCGCCTTAAATCGCCGGGCGCTCGGATTCCGAAAGCTGGAAAGCTCGTCTATAATGACCACATCGAAGGGCCAGTTCATCCCGTATGCCTTCACCAGCCAATCCACGTTCTCCCGATTTATACAATAAATATCCGCGTCCGCCCGGAGAGCTGCCCGTCGCTCTTTTATGCTTCCCAGCACCCGGCTCACCCGCAGATGCTGTAGATGATCCCATTTGGCGCTCTCGCGGCTCCAAGTATCCTCGGCCACCCGTAGGGGCGCGATCACCAGAACCTTGGACGCCTCGAAGGTATCATACAACAGCCGCTCTGCCGCCGTAAGTGCCACCGAAGTCTTGCCCATGCCAGGCTTTAGAAAAAGGCCGGCTGCTGGGTGTTCCAACAAGTAGTCGATACAGAATTTCTGATATTCGTGGGGGTTGTACTGCATACGCCCACCTCACAATCTTCCCGAGTAGTATTCATCCCACAGCTCAGCCCAGTGTTCTTCGACTTCTTCAAAACAGTCGCTACAACAGGTCACATAGTTGCTTTCTTCATCGTGGTACTGGGTACTTTGTCTGCGACGCCTCGGATATTTAAACCACCGGCCGCAGCCAGGGCAGTACCCAAAAAGTCTCCGAACGATATTCATGTGATTTCCTCCAGCATACTGTCGACAGCGTCCTTGCTGTCCGGTACAAAGACTTGAAACCCCAGTGCTCGCAGCCGCTCATGCATCAGCTGCTGTTTCAGCCTGGGTTTTTTACCGAGGTCCTTCGTTTCCGCGAAGTAGACCCGCCCCCCAGGTAAAACTATCAGGCGATCCGGCACCCCAGTCCGACCAGGGCACACCAGTTTTAAAGCTATTCCCCCTGCGGCCTTCACGCGCTGCCGCAAATATGCTTCCACTGCTTTTTCCATAGGTTCCTCCATGAAATCGGCAATCGTCTGCCGATTTCCGTAATAGCTTCAAATCCGAAATCGCTTGCGGATTTGGTAGTGATGTCCCCCGTGTCGCAGAGCTCTCACGCGCATATATAGCACACGCGCATTAGGCGGTCGGCGCGGGAGTTTTCTGTCTAATCTATTTATTTCATAATTCGTTGTGGTACAAGCGGGACAAAATGCGGAAACCTCTTGCCCCGCATAGATTTAGCGCGTATCTTTCTAGTGCTACACGAGAGGGACACCGGGGACAAGCCCCGCCCCCACCTGTGCCTTTTGTCCCTCCCGTGTCGCACCCTGTATCAATCATCAAGAGACACGACGGAAGCGTGTCTGCTGGCCGTATGGGCCACACCGCTGGCGCTTTGGTTCTTCCTTCCAGCCCCGGAGTTGCCGCAGAATGGCGTTGACCTCAGCGCGGTCCTGGCGGGGGAAGCGATGCGGATCATTACCAAAGCACTCGGCCCATACCTCCACG